>Ga0066256_1002320_pt1 | contig 21531 bp, 14 predicted proteins | sample ThiBio_1000_biof_FD_87107 | JGI IMG/M metagenome (GOLD analysis project Ga0066256, IMG submission 87107) | Wastewater bioreactor microbial communities from Cape Town, South Africa - Thiocy_expt_1000_biof (version 2) | ecosystem: Engineered > Bioreactor > Thiocyanate-remediating >... | reverse complement strand
CGTGGTCGCGATCTTCGGCACGGGCGTCGTCAACGTCATCATCGCCATTACGATCCCCGTGATCCCGCGCGCCGCCCGCATCGTGCGTGCGAGCGCGCTCGCCATTCGCGAAATGCCGTATGTGGATGCCGCACGTGCCAACGGCTTCAGCCACACCCGCATCATCTTCCGCCACATGATGCCGAACGTGATGGCGCCGTTCCTGATCATCCTCACGGCGCAGGTCGGCCAGGCGATCCTGATCGAGGCTTCGCTTTCCTACCTTGGCCTCGGCGTGCAGGAGCCGGTGCCGGCGTGGGGCCTCATGCTGCGCGGCGGTGCGCAGGAGTATGCCGAGAGCGCGCCCTGGGTCGCGATCTTCCCCGGTCTCGCGATCACGCTCGCCGTGTTCGGCTTCAATCTCTTCGGCGACTCGCTGCGCGCCTGGCTCGATCCGAAGATGAAGACCTGAGACGGCTCAATCGCCGAGCGCTACGCCTTCACGCCGCGGATCGGCGCCGCCTTCGAGGCGGGTAGGTCCGCGGCGTACGATTATGTGCGTGCCCGAGGTCATGAGATCGAAGTCGATCCGGTGCCCGAAGGGCTTCAGCCGCAGCGCCTGCCAGATCGTCGAGCCCCATGCCCACGGCCGCGTCAGGGCGTCGTAAGCCGAAGCCGTCGTCGACTCGAGCTCGAAGCCGCGGCCCTGGCTGCCGAAGTTGACGAGCGCCGCGGCCGCCTGCGCATCCATCTCCCAGTCGATCAGCGCGACAAGGGATTTCACCACATAGAGAATGATGCGGCTGCCACCCGGCGAGCCGAGGACGGCCTTCAGCTCACCCTCCGCGTCGAGCACGATCGTCGGCGCCATCGAGCTGCGCGGCCGTTTTCCTCCGGCGACGCGGTTGGCAATCGGCCGGCCCTGAGCGTCCGTATGTCGGAATGAAAAGTCGGTGAGCTCATTGTTGAGCAGGAAGCCTGCGGCCCAGATGCGCGAGCCGAACGCCGCCTCGATGGTCGTCGTCATGGCCACGGCATTGCCGGCGCCGTCGACGATCGAGACGTGGCTGGTGCCAGCGGCCTCGACCGTGGCGTCCTCGCCATGCCAGTGCGCGCCGTCGCCTCCAGGATTGCCCGCCTCCACTCGCTCGGCAGCGCGCAGCGGCGCGATCAGTGCGCGGCGCCGTTCGAGATAGTGCGTTCCGAGCAGGCCGAGCGGCACGCGCACGAACTCTGGATCGGCGATGAAGCGATTGCGGTCCGCATAGGCGAGCTTCTCGGCTTCGGCGATGATGTGCATGGCACGCGCATTGAGCGCGGCGCTCGGACCGCGGCCGAGACCGAGGGGCTCGCTGGGGCGCAGGCCGTGCCCGCTCGTGTGCGCGCGGGAGGAGGGCGGCCGGACGCCACAGAGACGGCGCTCGAGAAAGAGACCGCAGCCCGGCGCGCGCTCGGGGGGTCGGTAGGCGGCGAGACCGGCCAGCGTGAGACCACCCGCCGGTGCGGGCCCGGCCGCAACCGCGGCGACAATGCGCTCCGCGAGTGCCCCCTCGTGGAGCGCCCTCGCGCCGTCGCGCGCGATGATCTCGAGCGTATCGGCAAACTCCGGATTGCGGAGCTGATGGCCGGCAGACCAGGCTTTGCCGTTCGCATCGAAGAAGTAGCGACGTGCTGCCGGAGAAAAGGCCTCGGCGCCCATCCAGTGGAGCAGCAGGGCAAGCCGGGGGGACACAACGAATCCATCACGCGCGAGCTGGATTGCCGGCGCGAAGAGGCGCGCCCATGGCAGGCGGCCGTGCTGGCGATGAGCAAGCTCCAGCATCGCGAGCACACCAGGAACGCCGACGGCAGCGCCAGACGCGATGGCCGTCGCGAAGGGAATGGGCCTCCCTGCCGCATCGAGAAAGCGATCCGGCTGGGCGGCTGCCGGCGCCGTCTCGCGGCCGTCGTAGGCTTTGAGCGAGCGCGTCGCGCTATCGAAGTGGAGAAGGAAGGCGCCGCCACCAATGCCCGAGGACTGCGGCTCGACGAGGTTCAGCACGAGCTGGACCGCGATCGCCGCATCGACGGCACTTCCGCCCTCGCGCAGGATCTCGCGGCCGGCTTCGCTCGCATAGGGGTTCGCCGCCGCGACCATGTGCCGACGCGCGATGGCGAGGCGCTGCTCATGACGCCCGGATGCGGCCTCGGGAGCGCTGCGGGTCGGGCCGGTTTTCGTGAGTTGTTGGGCGGAAGCGTCTGGCGGGACGAGTGCGTGTGCTGAAAATGCCAGAACAGCCGCGAGGGAGAGGCGCAGCAGATTGAAACGGCGAAGCATCATGACAGCAAAGGCTCCGCGCGGCAGGCCGTAGCATGGCTCTGGCCACGCTCGCAGCGCCGCCGCAGGCGGTCAATGGAAATCGCGCGACTTCGGCAGAATGCGCTCGTTGCGTGGATGTCCGGCCCAGCGTGGATGTTCCTTGGGGTGGGCAGAACCGGCATCGGGACGCAGAACTTCTTCGGCGTGGGCGATCGGCGTCGGCCTTGTCTCCCTGCCTGATTCACTCAACAGGCCGAGCCATTCCGTGCGGTCCTCGAGCCGCGCAGCGACGATATGAATGATGTTGTCTTTCCGCTGAATGCGCCCGCGAATGACAATCAGGCGAGAGGCCATGACGACGCGACGATAACGTTCGAGCGCCTTCGGCCATATCACAGCATTTGCAATACCCGTCTCATCCTCGATGGTCATGAAAACCACGCCCTTGGCTGATCCGGGCCGCTGGCGCACGAGCACAACGCCGGCCACGGCAACCCACTGCCCTTCGCGGGTCGCGCGCAGATCTGCGCAGGAGAGAATGCGCCGCCGCGTCAGGCCACCGCGCAGGAACGCCACCGGATGTGCTTTGAGCGACAGGCGCAGCGTCTGGTAGTCGGTGACGACATGCTCGGAGAGGGGCATCTGCGGGAGCGCGACGGGGGGCTCGGGGCCGGCTTCGCGCGTCTCGCTCCAGGCAAAGAGCGGCAGCGGTGTCGCGCCATCGAGCGCCTTGACCTCCCAAAGTCCCTGGCGCCGGTCGAGCCCGAGCGAGCGAAAGGCATCCGCCGCGGCCAGCCGCTCGATCGTCTCAAGGCGGACGCCGGCTCGGCGCCAGAGATCGTACACATCGGCAAAGGACGCCTCGGCGCGAGCGGCGAGCAGTTTCTCCCGCGTTTCCTCCTCGGCCATGCCGTCGACCTGACGGAAGCCAAGGCGCAGCGCCGGCTTACCGTCGGCGCCGCCCGGCTCGAGCGTGCAGTCCCAATCGGAATGATTGACGTCCACGGGGCGCACCTCGACGCCGTTCTCGCGCGCATCGCGCACGAGCTGGGCCGGCGCGTAGAAACCCATGGGCTGTGAGTTCAGCAGCGCCGCGCAGAAGGCCGCCGGGTGATAGTGCTTTATCCAGGCCGAGACATAGACGAGAAGCGCGAAGCTCGCGGCGTGGCTCTCGGGAAAACCGTACTCGCCAAAGCCCTTGATCTGGTTGAAGCAGCGCTGCGCAAAGTCGCGCGCGTAACCGCGCTCGACCATCTTGGAGATCATCTTCTCCTCGAGCTTGCCGATCGTGCCTGGGCGACGGAAGGCCGCCATGGCCTTTCTGAGCTCATTGACCTCGGGATCTGAAAAGCACGCGGCAATCATGGCGATGCGCATGGCCTGCTCCTGGAAGAGCGGCACGCCGAGAGTCTTGTGGAGGATATTGCGTAGCTCGTTGGTATCGCCCTCCCTTGGTGACGGATAGTCCACCTTCTCGATGCCGTCGCGCCGGCGCAGATAAGGGTGCACCATGTCGCCCTGGATGGGGCCGGGCCGCACGATCGCCACCTCGATGACGAGATCGTAGAAGCATCTCGGCTTCAGGCGCGGCAACATGTTCATCTGCGCGCGGCTCTCGACCTGGAAGACGCCGATGGCCTCGGCCCGGCACAGCATGTCGTAGACGGCGGGATCCTCGCGCGGCAGCGTCGCGAGCGTCCAACGCTTGTTCTCGTGTGCCGCGATCAGGTCGAAGGCGCGGCGGATACAGGTGAGCATCCCGAGGCCAAGCACATCGACTTTCAGCAGCCCGACCGCGGAGAGATCGTCCTTGTCCCATTCGATGAACGTGCGGTCCTCCATGGCCGCATTGCCGACTGGAACAGTTTCCACGAGCGGGCCGCGCGTCAGCACGAAGCCGCCGACATGCTGGGAGAGATGACGCGGAAAACCGACGAGCTCGTCCGTCAGCTTGATCACGCGTTGTAAGAGCTGATCCTCAGGATCGAGCCCCACCTCGCGAATACGCTGATCGGGAAGCGCGCCGCCCGAGCGCGTACCCCAGACCATGCCCGCGAGCGCCGCGACGACATCCTCGCTGAGCCCCATGGCCTTGCCGACCTCGCGCACGGCGGAGCGCGAGCGATAGCTGATGACGGTCGCCGCAAGCCCAGCGCGCTCGCGGCCGTAGTGCTTATAGATGTGCTGGATGACCTCCTCGCGCCGCTCGTGCTCGAAATCGACATCGATGTCCGGCGGCTCCCGGCGATCGGCGCTGATGAAGCGCTCGAAAAGAAGGTCGACCTCCGTCGGGTTCACCCCCGTAATGCCGAGGCAGTAGCAGACCACCGAGTTGGCCGCCGAGCCGCGGCCCTGGCAGAGGATTTGCCGGCTCCTCGCGAAGGCGACGATGTCGTGGACCGTGAGGAAATAGGGCGCGTAATTCAGCTTCTCAATCAGCGCGAGCTCCTTGTCGATGAGGCCGCGCACTTTCTCCGACACGCCATCGGGAAATTTCTCGCGGGCACCGAGCTCGACAAGATCGACGAGGTGGGCGTGCGGCGTCTTGCCCGGCGGCACCGGCTCGTCGGGGGATTCGTATTTGAGGTCATCGAGATTGAACGTACAGGCGGCGGCGATCTCGAGCGTGCGAGCCAGCGCCACCTCGTGTCCCTCGAAGAGCCGCATCATCTCATGCGGTGGCTTAAGGTGGCGCTCGGCATTGGATGCGAGCCGAAATCCGGCATCGCTGATGCATACACCCTCGCGGACGCAAGTCAGGACGTCCTGCAGCGGGCGGCGATGGGGCGTGTGATAGAGAATGTCGCCTGTCGCCACGAGCGGCACGTGGCAACGCCGCGCCAGGGCGGCAAGCGCCGCAATGTGGGCGCGATCTTCGCCGCGGTAGGTGTGCGTGGCGGCGAGATAGAGAGCGGCGGGTGCGAGGCTCGTCTTGAGGCGCCGCAGCTCGGCCTCGAAACCTGCGGGATCCGAGGCTTCGCGCCAGCTCCAGCCCTCTGGAGGGATTGCAATGAAGATCTGGCCGTGTGCGGCGGCAGCGACGTCCTCGAGCGAGAGAATGCATTGGCCTTTGTCGGCGCGCCTCTGACCGAGCGAAAGCAGTCGGCAAAGACGGCCATAGGCCGCGCGGTCCGTCGGCAGACAGAGGAGGCTCGGCGCGTCGGTGAGATCGAGGCGGACACCGACAATGAGCTTGAGACCGACCTGCTTTGCGGCCATATGCGCGCGCACGACGCCGGCAAGCGTATTGCGGTCCGTCACCGCCAGCGCCGCAAGACCCAGCGCCTTAGCCTCCTTCACCAGCTCATGAGGGTGCGAGCCCCCGCGCAGGAAGGAGAAGTTGGTCGTCACCTGCAGCTCGGCATAGGCAGTGCTCATGACATCGAGCCTCTTGGCACCAAGTCTCGGGGCATCAGCTTCACGGCATCAGCCCGTGCATGAACCAGCGCGGCGTCCGGGCCTGAGGATCATCGTCATCCCCGCCACACTCCCCGTCTCTCTCCTTGTCGTAGAGGCCGGCGCGGAAGACCCAGTAGCGCGCACCACTGGCCTCCTCGATGAAGTAGTAGTCGCGCGTCAGAGGCGCGCCGGCACACGCCTCGGGTGCGCGGGGCACGTAGGCTGCCCACCAGGCGGGCGCAATCCGCTCGGGCCCTTCGGCGCGCACGATCCGCCGGCGCACGCGCCGCCAGACGATGAGAGCCGGCGCGCCCTCAGGAATGGCCGCGAGAACCTCGATCGGCTCGGGCGGATCCAGCAGGAAGGGGGGACGGCGGCCGTCGAAAGTGGGCAAGGAAGCCTCGAACGCGGCTGATATCTTCGCTTGATCCATCCCAAGGGCTGGCGCGTGCTTCTGCGCGGCCTCCGGGATGTGGCTCGCACGAGGCAGGAGACGCATGACGCAGCGCGTGCCGAGACGGCCCGAGAGCCGATCGACGAGCCGGGCGGCCGCGCGCGCGTGCTCGCCGGTCGCGTCCGCGTCGAGCCCTTGCTGGCGTGCGTCGAGCGGCGCCACCTCGTGCGCTTCGAGCGTCATCAGATCGATGCCGAAGCCGGCATCGAAGTGCGCGATCTTCTCACGCAGCAGACGGCCGATGTGCGCTTCGTCGCGACAGGGCGTACTGGTGCCGACCGCGACCTCGCCGAGAGTGCCATCCGAGCGATAGAGCGAGAGACAGAAGCGACGCCCGCCGGCACCGGCTTCGACCAACATCCCGACCAGGTCGCTGCACAGCCGCTCGAGTGCCGCCTCGACGCTGGCCGCAGTGAGCAGCGGATCGGAGAATGACAGGCGGGCAGTAAAGTCCGGTATTTGGACGAGCGGCGCACGAGGCTCACCATAGTGACCGAGCGCCTGATCGAGACGCAGCCGAACCGTGGCAATCGTCTCGGCCCCTGGCTTGTCTTTGCGGTTCAAGGCACGGAAGCGGCGCTCGAGAGCGGCGCGCGGAAGGCCATAAAGCTGGCCAATGCGCCGAAGGCCGAGCCGCTCGAGCAGGCGGACGGCATCGATGTCAATGCGCAAGGCAGCAACCGGCAGCGGCGCGAGCACGGAGCTCGCCTCTCCCCGCGGTGCGATCACGAAAGAGCCTTCCGCCGCGAACCGGGCGAGCGCGTGCGCAGCACCGAGCGTGTCGGCGCACGCCGCGCGCGCCGTCAGCCCGAGCCTCGAAAAGCGCGCTGTGAGATCGGCGAGCAGCGCTCGCTCGCCGGCCTCGTCATTTTCATGCGGCAACGCTACGGCTGATCCGGTTGCCAGCTTCGGCAAGAAGAGATGCCCGACCCCGGTGATGTCGATCCAGAGGCCGTCCTCAGCATCGACGTGCCGCGCCGGCCCATAGCGGCCGCACCAGCGCGCGAGACGCAGGAGATCATCGCGATCTCTGTCACGCTCGGCAGGCAAGGTGATCAGGGCGGGGAGCGCCGCCCGCGTATCGGCGAGCCCAGCGCCGGTCTGCACGCGGAGCGCCCGTGCGGCCTCGTTCGCAGCCGCGATCTCGAGCCCGTGCGCACCATGGGCGACCAGTGCCAGCGGCCGATCCGCAGGCACTTCCTCAAGCCCGCGATGCCGTCTCAGACGCTCGATCGGCCATGCCGGCAGCCACACGGAAACGATGCGCGTCATGACTCCACTCCACAACAGAAGACTGCAACGCTGCTCCGACCGCCGTACCGCGGCAACGCTCGAGGGTGAGCGTGAAGCGCGGATCGCCCGGCGCAACGGGATCGAAGGGATGCTGCGCACTCGGGGCAGCGGCAATGCGCCAGCGGGCGAAGGTGGCAGCCATGGGAGGCGAACGGGCGGCCGTCACCACGAGGGCTGGCGTTCGATGCGCGGCCGCAGCCAGCGCAAGGCGCCGCGCCGGCGTCAGAGCAACCGTATCGAGGTTGCCGATGACGATCGCCGCCGCGGCCGATGCAATGCTCTCCTCCATGGCCCAGAGGGTCTCGGCCGGCGTGGCCGTCTCGACCAGCAGCACGCGCGCCGGATCGAGACCGAGGCGCACGAGGCCGGGGCCATAGAGCCCGCCGCACTCGCGCGCGAGCCTCGCCGGCCAGCACCACACCACGAGGCCCGGCGAGACAGGGCGTGGAACAACCCGCGCCACGTTGCCTGTGCGGTCCATGCCGAGACGGCGAGCCGCCAGCAGGAGGGCGAAGGTGAGGGCGGTCGGGAGGTCCCGGTAGGTCTCGGGCTTGATCTCGCCGAGGCTGGCGGCCTCGAGGTGCCGGCCGGGCAGCCAGCCGTCCACGTCCGGGTGACCGAGAGTCCAGCAGGCTTCTTCGGGGGGCTCTGCAGCAGGCACGCTCGCCGGGCCACGATCGAAGCCCGGACGCCGCTCGAATGCTGCCAGCAAGGCCCGGAGCTGCTCGAGCCGTGCTTGCCGGGGACGGGCCTGTTGGGAATGGGGGGCTGGCGGCGGTGCGAAAAAGGGGGCAACCGCACCGCCGCCAGGGAGACGCATACGCCTACTCGTACTCTTACTGGTACTTACACTCGTACTCGCACTGCCACTTTCGTCCGTATTGCTACGAACTACGAAGATCCGCCTGGCCAAGGGCTGGGGTGAGAGGGGGTCTCGGGGCTCCTTGTCCAAGGGTACGCTCTTCGAAACTGCGTATGGTCCACCTACCGCAGAACCGCCCCGGTACTGACTGGAGACTCACTGAGGGCAGCTCAAGTTCTTCCTTTGTTCTTACCTCCAACCCCGCCGGATGTCAACGAAAATCAGGAACAAAAAGAGATCAACGGGCCCAGCAGTCCTTTCAAGGTCGACCTTTGCCACCAACAAAATCACACGTTCCCAACAGCCAGCCGACAGGCTCCCAACACCTCATCTGCAAACAGAATATCGGAAGATGAATCCGCCATAGCCGCGAGTTACGTGACCGGATTCACACACTTTCCTTGAAATGCGCACAATCTCGCCTTCGTGAAGACCAGATCGCCCCTCGCGCCGTTGCATCCACTTCGAAGCGTCGCCAGAATGACGGCCACATTCGGTTCGGACCGAAGCTGCCAGACCCGGCGGTGGGACAAAGGGTGGGCAGCCACCGAGCCGAAGACAGGTCGTCCGCAATCACTGGCGGGGGAGATCCAGCAACAACTCAGGCGATGGCGCGTTGAGACAACGCCACCGCGATGCTGGCCAACTAGCAGCGATGGCGGGGACTCGTAACCATAATTTCAGCTTAACGGGGCACCGTACACACGCAGCGCCTTCCTCGCGCACCACGTCCCACCGACTTGGGCTGGCGCCCTGGTCATGGGGCCGCCGGCCCTTTGTGTCGGACGAGAACTGAACGGCGTACGCGCACAGGGTACCGCCCCTGGCGCCCGAGAAAATGAACTCAAGCCCATGCGCACCATGCGGGGGGCAAAAAGAACAAGACCGGAGACGAGAATGATCGGTTATGCATCCACCCGTACTCTGCTCGCCGGCGCCGCCCTGGCCTTCGCGGCCCTCGTGCCGGTCGCACCGACAACAGCGCAAGCCCAGGGCCTGAGCTGGCTCTGGGGAGGCGGCAGCCAGGTAGGCGGCAGCGGCAAGGAGATCGTGCGCTTCGGAGTGCAGCACCGTCCCGGCCAGGTCATCGTGAGCTTCGGCGACCGCCGCCTCTACTGGGTCACCAAGCCCGGCGAAGCGATCAGCTATCCGATCGCCGTTCCCCGTGAGCAGAGCCGCTGGCAGGGAACGCTGCAGGTCTCCTCGAAGCGCGTCGATCCGCCGTGGACGCCGACCGCTGAGATGCTGCGCGAGAACCCGAAGCTGCCGCGGCACGTGCCTGGCGGCCACCCCATGAACCCGATGGGTGCGCGCGCGCTCTACCTCGGCGCCACCATGTACCGCATTCATGGCACGGACGCGCCGTGGTCGATCGGGCAGGCAGTCTCGAAGGGCTGCATCCGCATGTACAATAAGGACGTGATCGATCTCTATGATCGCATCCCCGTCGGCACGCGCGTCACCGTGACCTGGAACCGCTACACGACTTCAGCGGCGCCCGTGGCGTCGTGGGGCGGTGGCAGCGGCGTCGTGGATCGCACGGCCTCGCGCAGCTCGTCGGGCTTCTCGTCCTCGTCCGGCTTCGGCTCAGGCTTCATCTTCCCGTGGATGGACCAGGAGGAGCCCGCGCCGCGCCGCGCCGACCGCCCCAAGCAGCGCGCTCAGCAGAAGCGGCCCGTCAGCAGCGGCAATGCGCCGAAGAAGCAGGAGCAGACGCCGGTGAGCAGCAACGCTGTGGCACCTCAGCAAAGCGTCTCCGTCTACTGAGCAAGTCTCGCGGACGAACACCAACGATATGTATGCGGCCTGCCTTCATCGGCAGGCCGCAATCGTTTTGCGTTCCAGAAGTGTGGCTGCGTTGCGCGCAGGTATGCAGCGTTGCGGAGTCTCGGCGCGCTCATTTTGCACACGCGCAATGTGGCCTTCGTGCTGCACGCAACGGCGCACCAACCTTGAACGGTTACGCTGCTGGGTCATTCGATTTGCAACTGCTGGAGGCAGCGGCTACCACCGACTTCGTCAAGCATTCGTGACTCGCAATTGAAGTGGCAAAGAGCGATATCACTTGGCCATGCCGACACCATTCCCGCGCCCCGAGCCGTCGTTAATTCGGCTGGCCGCTCCGCAGTATTGCTGCTGCGCTCCGGCGTCTCTCGCCAAGACGGGCAACGCTTCGAGCGCGTCGCGGATGATGTCATTCGGAGTACGTTTCCGCGCCGCTCCCCGCGCGTCGCATGAGAACCCTGGCTCTACCGGACCGAGGATACATGCGCGCACTCACTGACTGGTCGAGGTATTTCGCGCTGGCCGTGGTCGGTGCGATGCTGGCGGGACCAGCTTCGGCAGCGGGCTTCGAAAAGTCCGAAGGAAAGCCCGCCCCTGCAGGCACTCCCGCGATCACGGTGATCGAGCTCTTCACCAGCCAGGGATGTGCGTCATGCCCGATGGCGGACGCACTCCTCAAGACCCTTGCAGAACGCCCGAACGTCGTCGCGCTCACGTTCCCCGTCGATTACTGGGACTACCTCGGCTGGAAGGACACGCTCGCGAGCCCGAAGTTCAGCGCGCGCCAGCGCGCCTACTCCAAGGCGCGTGGCGACGGCCGCGTGTACACACCGCAGGTCGTTGTCAATGGACTGAAGCACGCCCTGGGCTCGAGCGAGAAGGACATCGACAAGGCGATCGCGGCTACCACGCCTTACATCGATCCGATGCGCGTCGGCGTCCAGGTACGCAGCGGCAAAGAGCATATCGTGATCGACCTGGAGGCCGCCCGCGATCCCTCCAAGGCCGCTGAGGCGACCATCTGGCTCGCTCTCATCCGTCGCGAGATCGAGGTGAAGATCAAGCGGGGCGAGAACACCGGCAAGGTCGGCGTCTACCACAACGTCGTCCGCGAGTGGATGCCGGTCGGCGTGTGGAACGGCTCGGCCGCCACGATCAAGATCGCTCACCACGCCGTGAAGCAGTCCGGCGCCGACGGATGTGCCATCATCCTTCAGCACGGAGATGCCGGCGCTATCGTGGGCGCCGCGCTCCTCAGGGAATGGTAGCTCTCGGCTGGCCCCTGGCGCGGGGCCGTTGCGGCCCTGCATGGCTGACACCGCAGCGCAAGAGCGGCGTTGCACCACGGCCCCCCCTCGCTCTATTTTCCGAGCATGTCGAACACACCTGCCCGCTCTCTTTCAATCGCGCTCGCTCAGCTCAACCCCGTTCTCGGCGATATCGCCGGAAACGTGGCGAAGCTCGTGCGTGCGCGCGCCGATGCCGCCCGCCAAGGGGCCGATCTTCTGGTGATGCCGGAGTTGTATGTGTGCGGCTACCCGCCCGAGGATCTCGTGCGCAAGCCGGCCTTCGCCGCGGCCTGCCGGGCAGCCGTCGAACAGCTCGCAGCCGACCTCGGTCCGGGACCGGCCGTGCTCATCGGCACCGTCTGGCCGGAGAACGGCAAAGTCTACAACGCGGTCGCCTTGCTGGACGAAGGCAAGGTCGCGGCCGTGCGCATGAAGGTGGACCTGCCGAACTACGGCGTGTTCGACGAGAAGCGCGTCTTCGACGCGGGGCCGCTCCCGGGGCCCATCAACTTTCGCGGCGTCAAGATCGGCGTGCCCATCTGCGAGGACATCTGGACCGACGAGGTCACCGAATGTCTCGCCGAGTGCGGTGCCGAGATCCTCATCGTTCCGAACGGCTCGCCCTTCGACTGGAAGAAGAGCCACGTACGCCTCAACATCGCCGTCGCGCGCGTGACGGAGACGGGCCTGCCGCTCGCCTATCTCAACCAGACGGGCGGGCAGGACGAACTCGTCTTCGACGGCGCCTCTTTCGTCCTCAATGCGGACGCGAGCCTTGCCGTCCAGATGCCGGATTGGGAAGAGGCCATCGCCGTCACGCACTGGGAAAAGACCGACGACGGCTGGCGCTGCAAGACCGGCCCGCGCGCGCGCCTCGCGGAGGATGATGCCGCCGGCTATCAGGCGTCCGTGCTCGGCTTGCGCGACTACGTCGAGAAGAACCGCTTTCCGAGCGTCGTGCTCGGTCTCTCCGGCGGCATCGACAGCGCCCTCGTTGCCGCGATGGCCGTCGATGCGCTCGGCCCGGAGCGCGTGCACTGCGTGATGCTGCCGTATCGATATACGTCGAGCGAGAGTCTTGCGGATGCGGCCGCCTGCGCCAAAGCGCTCGGCGTGCACTATGACACGGTGCCGATCGCGGAAGCCGTCGACGGCTTCTACCACATGCTGGCGCCGGTCTTCGGCAATCGCGCGCCCGACACGACCGAAGAGAATATCCAGAGCCGCGTGCGCGGCACGACGCTGATGGCGATCTCCAACAAGAACGGCTCGATGCTGCTGACGACCGGCAACAAGAGCGAGATGTCGGTCGGCTATGCCACCATCTACGGCGACATGAACGGCGGTTTCAATCCGATCAAGGATCTCTACAAGATGGAGGTCTACCGCCTCTCGAGCTGGCGCAATGCCCATGTGCCGCGCGGCGGCAAAGGCCCGGCCGGCATCGTCATCCCCGAGCGCATTCTGACGAAGGCACCGAGCGCGGAGCTGCGCGACAATCAGACCGACCAGGACAGCCTGCCGCCCTATCCCGTGCTCGACGACATCCTCAACTGCCTTGTCGAGCACGAGATGCCGCTCCCCGACATCGTCGCACGCGGCCATGCTGCCGAGACCGTCAAGAAGATCGAGCGGCTGCTCTATCTTGCCGAGTACAAGCGGCGCCAGGCGGCGCCGGGCGTCAAGATCTCCAGCCGCGGCTTCGGGCGCGATCGGCGCTATCCGATCACCAATCGCTTCCGCGAGGAGCTATCGGCACCGAAGGCCGAGGGCGCCGCCGCGACCCCACGCACGCCGCAACTGGTGCAGCCGCGCGCCGACGGCGGCGAGGTTTCTTGATTTTCGCGTTGAAGGCTGCGGGGAAAGGAGACTCATCCCCTCTCCCCGCAAGGGCGGGGAGAGGGTTAGGGTGAGGGGCGGCGGCAAACTCTAATGTCGGAAAGTGCCGCCGCCCCTCACCCCGGCCTCTCCCCATTGAAGACAATGGGGAGAGGGGGAAGACGCGCTAGCGCCCGCCTTCGATCTATCATCCGCTCTCGCCGAGTATACCAATGACCGTTTCCGTCCGCTTCGCACCGAGCCCGACCGGGCGCCTGCACATCGGCAATATCCGCACGGCCGTGCTGAACTGGCTCTTCGCGCGCCGCAATGGCGGCAGCTTCATGCTGCGCCTCGACGACACCGATCTCTCGCGCTCGACCGCGGCCTTTGCCGATGCCATCCGCGAGGATCTCACGTGGCTTGGCCTCGTGTGGGATCGCGAGGCGCGCCAGTCCGACCGGCTCGCGCGCTACGAGGAGGTCGCGAAGGCGCTTAAGCACGCAGGGCGCCTCTATGCCTGCTTCGAGACGGAGGACGAGCTCGAGCGCCGCCGCGCACGTCAGCGCACCCGCGGCCTGCCGCCGATCTACGATCGCGCCGCGCTGAAACTGACGGCGGCGGAAGTGCAGCCGCGCCTCCCTGCCGGCGAAAAGCCGCACTGGCGCTTCTTTCTTCAGAATACCGAGCCGTCGCGCGGCCTTGCGCCCCAGCCGACGCTCGTCACCTGGCATGATGTCGTGCGCGGCGAGCAGACGGTGGACATCGGCTCGCTCTCCGATCCGGTTCTGATCCGCGCCGATGGTACGCCGCTCTACACCTTCACCAGCGTCATCGATGACATCGACTTCGCCATCAGCCACATCATCCGTGGTGAGGATCACGTCACGAACTCGGCCGTGCAGATTCAGCTCTTCGAGGCACTTGGCGCGGAGCCGCCGAAGTTCGCCCATCATAGCCTGCTGATCGGCGCCGATGGACATGCCCTCTCCAAGCGCGCGGGTGATCTCTCCATCAAGGGCCTGCGCGACGACGGCCTCGAGCCGCTCGCCGTTCTTTGCCACGCCGCGCTGCTCGGCACATCCGAGGCCGTTGCGCCGTACACGAGCCTCGATGAGCTGGCCCAGCGCCTCGATCTCTCGAAGGTCTCGCGCGCGCCTGGGCGCTTCGACATCGCCGAGCTGCGCGCCCTGAACGCGCGGCTGCTCCACATGCTGCCGCACGACGCGGTGGCCGGGCATCTCGCAGCACTGGGCCTGCAGGTTTCCGCGGAACTCTGGGAAGCCGTACGCGGCAACATCACGACACTCGGCGAGGTGCGCACCTGGCTCGAGGTGGTCAATGGTCCACTGACGCCGCGCATCGAGGATGCAAAGCTCTGCGCCACCGCCGCCGGTTTGCTGCCGCCGGAGCCGTGGAATGCGGAGACGTGGGGCGCGTGGACTGCCGCCGTGCGCGATGCGACCGGCATCAAGGGCCGCGCGCTCTTTCATCCGCTGCGGCTTGCGCTGACGGCCCGCGAGGCCGGCCCGGAATTGCGCGCACTGTTGCCGCTGATCGGTCGCTCGCGCGCTGAGGCGCGGCTCAACGGACGCCCCGCTTGAGCCGGGTGAGGGTGAGGGGCGGCCCTACGCGGTACATGACCGCCGCCCCTCACCCCCGCCCGCTCCCCCCGCGGGCTCTTGAAACTCAATCCTCGGCCAGCACCCTCTCGGGCGCCTGCAATGGACGGCGCGGCAGGCCAGCGTCAGTCGGCGCGTCTGTCTCCGGGGATCGCCGCAGGCCACTGCGCAAAACCACCGTCTTCGACGAAGACACGATGTCCTGCTTGCGCATGAGGAACATCGGCAAGTCGCCCGCACCGTGAGCCAGTCCCGCGCCCTGCACGTAGATGTCGTAGCCGAGGCGCATGAAGAAGGGCAGCGAGTGAGACGTCGCGAGCACCGTCACAGAGCTGAAGCCGGCACTCTGTGCCTCGAGCTCGGCGTGGGCCAGCAACGACGAGCCGAGGCCCATGAACGTGAAAAGGGGCTGTACGAACAGCCCCTCGATCCGCGCGACACGTCCATAGCTGGCGCTCGGCCGCCAGCCCACTGTGCCGGCAAGCTCACCGTTGAGCCAGGCGCCGGTCAGATTGCTGCCGCCGAAGCGGTCGACGTATTCAGGCTCTCCGAGTGCCGTCATGAACTCGTCGACATACGTCGGCGCTACATGCGGCCCGATGAGTGTACGGAATGCGCTGCCGTGGACGTAGCGCACATCGGACCAGTCATCGATGCTGATGGGGCGGAGCTGCACAAGTCCCGCAGTAAGAGCGTCTTGCGCGCTCTGCTGGACGTCGTGCGGGCGTGCAAGGCTACTCATGACACAAGACCTGTACGCAGATACGAGTAATCGGCTGACTACAATACACAGATTGTGACAACCGTTTTTCGGATACGTTGCAACCTAGGCTGTCCAGCGATCCGACGGCAATACGGGGAAATTTCTAAACGCCTGTTAGACAAATGATTCGCGGGCAAGTGGTGCCTTCGGACCACAGGCTTAGGGCATTTGTCGAATTAACGGGCTTAATGCCGCAACGCAGCGCACCGAAGCGCAAATCGCGCTATCGGCGCTGACTTGCCTGCGCCGGGCGCGGCTCCGTAGCCTGGGCTTTTCGCTCGCCGGGCTCACCTGCCGTGGGGACGTACTCGGCCTGCTTGCACGAGCAGCCCTCGACGTACTCCTTCCGATGCCGGAAGGCATTCTTCATGCTGGTGTAAGGCTTGTTCTCGGCGACCGAGACCATCTCCTCGACCGCACCACCGGGGTTCTGGTGGTAGTAGAGCTCGGTCGGCGCCGCGCAGCGCGACTGGCACGCATCCACGTCGCGCGAGAAGTGGTTCGGCAGCGTCGCGAAGCTGATCGGGAAATAGTACCCGTCGCAGAGCCTCACGCAGAGGGTCCGGTAGGTCGCGTAGGGAAGCGCACCGAACTGATTGCTCGGTGTCTGAGGACGCGCACCGGACTCTTCGTCCTGCCAGAAGAACGAGCCGAAGGGGTTGTTGGATCCGCCGCGACGGCGCGCTTCCTGCTGATAGTTCGCACCGCAATTGTTGCGCGCCAGCTCGCGGATGATCTCATCCTGCATCGAGCGCGTGCTCGTGCCCATGATCTGCTGGCGCTGGATGTCGAGCTCACTCTGCCGGCGCCGCATATCCTCGGACTTCTGGGCGAGGTCCACGCACACGCGGCTGCGCTTGAGCGTGCGCGAGAAGAGCCACGTCTCGTAGCATTCGTTCCGGTCGAGCTGGAGCTGGGCCGAGCGGATGTCGCGATCGAGCTGGCGCATCTCCGCTTCGATCTTCGGCAGAACGTCGCGGGGCTGATTGCCGCGCTGGCCTTCGGCAACGAGCCGCTGCTCGAGCTGCAAACAGATATTGCCACCGGCCATCGGCGGCGGCGCCTCACGCACCGGCGGCCCACACCCCGGCTGGGCCGGACCGCGATACATGGGCTCGCGCGGCTCGGGGCGGCGCGGGCGATCGTCACCGCCGAAGGGCCACCAGCCGCTCTGGGCCTGCGCCGACGGCACGAAGGAGGGTCCGAGCAAAGGTACGGACGCGGCGACGGCCAGCACAGCCGCCACCCCGGCGATCGCTCTTAAGCGCAGATTGCGCCAACCGCTCATTCAAGGCCTCTCGGCGCCAATTTGGATCGCCCATGATGTCCACAGGAGGATCGATTCTCCCCTGTTCGACTCACAATGATGCTGCTCAACTAGGTGGTCAATGCGGAACAATTGCGGCACTTAGCATCACGCACAGGGCACCGAATTTCGGAACGTCACGGAGAGACTGAAGCACCGAAAGCAGCGAGGGAGAATGGATTCCTTTATTGCGATTGACGTTGAGACAGCAAATTCAGACCAAAGCTCCATTTGTCAGATCGGCCTAGTTTACTTCAATAGCGGAGCTATCGAGTGGCAATGGTCCTCGTTGGTCGATCCGGAGGACGAATTTCAACTCGGGAACATCAGAATTCATGGGATCACACCAGATCAGGTGGCCGGTGAACCAAAGTGGCCGCAGATTGCCGCGAGCATAACTAACTCGTTGCTGGGGCAAGTACTCGTCAGCCACACAAATTTCGATCAGATAGCACTCTCCCGAGCCTGCGCACGATATGGTCTCGAACTCCCCGACTCCCGATGGCTCGATAGCCGGGCGGCAGCTCGGGAGGCTTGGCCGCAGCTGGGGACATACGGGCTTAGAGACCTATGTGAAGTGCTCGACATTGAGCTTCAGCATCACGATGCGCTTAGCGACGCAAGGGCCTGCGGTCTCATATTCTTGGCCTGCCTAGCCGGAAGGGAGCCGCGCTCAGATCGTCCCCTAAGCAAGAGCCTCCCGCGCACGGATCGTAGCCAGGGGGCCAGAGGGCAATTGGACCATTCCCTGATCGGAAGGAGCGATGGTCCCCTACGCGGCCACGTTGTCGTCTTCACCGGGGAGTTCGAGGGAGGGAAAGAGCCTCTTTCTCGGCTTGCCGCCGCCGCGGGCTGCAGTGTTGATGAGAGATTCAGAAAGAAAAGCACAACAATTCTAGTGGTGGGCCACCGCGATCCGTCCACTTGGGGCTCTGAGAAAAGCAGAAAGCAGAGGGATGCTGAGGAGGCCATTGCGGAAGGCCGTAATGTAGAGGTCATGACTGAAGAGCAGTTTCGCAATCTTCTTGGGCGTGCTGTATCGTCGTCCCCACTCAAGACCGCAATCTGAATGCAGATAGGCGGCCAAGCACAGCCAGTTCACGGGGAACGCCAATGACATCGCAACGCGTCGAGGCCGCTGCTGAAACCCTCGCCACTGTCCGGCGTGAGGGCCGCCTGCTGGAGCGGTTGCCGGAGGCCAGCCGCCCGCGATCCCTGGCCGAGGGCTACGAGATCCAGAATGCCTTCATCAAGACCTGGCCCGACAAGCTCGCCGGCTGGAAGATCGGCGCCACCTCGCATGTGACCATGGAGAGGTTCGGCGTCAGCGAGCCCATCTACGGCCCCTTCTTCGCCCGCGACGTGCACACGAGCCCGGCGACGCCCACCGCCGGCAGCCTCCAGCACATGGCCATCGAGAGCGAGTTCGCCTATCGCCTCGGCAAGGACCTGCCGCCTCGCGCCGCGCCCTATGCGCGCGAGGAGATCCTCGACGCAATCGACGCCGTGATCCCGTGCTTCGAGATCGTCAGCCCGCGGTTCGTGCGCATCCCCTTCGACGACGTGGCCTCCGCCGTAGCGGACTGCATGCTCAACTACGCGATGATCCTCGGCACCCCGATCACCGACTGGCGCGGCATCGACGCGGCGCGCCACCCCGTTCAGCTCCGCATCGACGGCATGGTTACGGGCGAGGGCAACGGCTCCGAGTGCCTCGGCGATCCGCGGAACGTGCTCGACTGGATCGTCGAGAAGCTCAGAGCCGGCGGGACCTCCCTCGGCAAGGGAGAAATCCTCTCGACGGGGACCTGCACGGGCATCGTCCCCCTGCAGAGGGGCCAAACGGCGGTCGCCGATTTCGGCGCGCTCGGCAAGGTCGAGGTCCGCTTTAGCTGAGGTGCGGCTGCGATCGCGTCGGCCATGCGTCGCGCGTATGACCTCGCGCGCCGCTCAGCATTCAAAGCCCCAGGCCGACGTGCTACCCGTTGGCCCCTAAAGTCACGCGCCCGGATCACGGGCATACCGCCGCATGGGAAGGAACGCCGGCCATGGCCGACAAGATCAGGGGCGCCGACATCGTCGCGCGCACGCTGGAGAAGCTCGGGACGCAGAAGGTCTTCACGCTCTCCGGCAATCACATCATGTCGATCTTCGATGCGGCGCTGGAGACGAAGCTCGAGCTGATCCATGTGCGCCACGAGGCCGCGACCGTCCATATGGCCGACGCCTGGGGCCGCCTAACAGGAGAGCCCGGCATTGCGATGGTGACCGGCGGGCCGGGCCATGCGAACGCCGTCGGCGCGCTCTACACGGCGCTGGCCAACGAATCGCCGATGGTGCTGCTTTCGGGCCATGCCGCAACAGATGAGCTTGGACGCGGCGGCTTCCAGGAGATCGCGCAGGCCGATCTAGCACGCCCAGTCGCCAAAGCCTCATGGACATCCACATCGGCGGCTGCCCTCGGCGAGGACGTCGCCAAGGCGCTGCACATCGCCCGCAGCGGCCGCCCGGGTCCCGTGCACCTGAGCCTGCCCTCCGACCTGCTCGACGAGGAGGTCGATGCGGCGCGCGGCGCGATCCCCGATCGCCTGCCCGGCGCCGCGCCCGGCGCACTTCCGGACGCCATCGCCGATGCGGTGCTCGATGCCATCGCGAAGGCGCGCGCGCCGCTCATCATCGCCGCCCCACATCTTTCCGGGCCCCATGGCCGACCCATACTGGCTGAGCTGGAGAAGGCCGTTCAGGCACCGGTCGTGCTCATGGAGAGCCCGCGCGGCATCCGCGACGCGACGCTCGGCGCCTTCTCACAGCTGCTCAAGCAGACCGACCTCATCGTGCTGCTCGGCAAGCCGCTCGACTTCACGCTGAAGTGGGCGCAGCCGCCGGTCGTCGAGCCCACGTGCCGCGTCATCAGCATCGATGCCGAGGCCGCGCTGCTGGATCGCGCTCAAGGGGAGATCGGCGAGCGTCTGGCTCTGGGCGTGATCGGCGAGGCCCGCGCCGCCGTGCGCACGCTGACGGAGCGCGGGCTCAAATCCACGCCGCGCGCAGCGACATGGCTCGCTGAGGCGCGCCGACTGCTCGATCATCGGCCCGAGAGCTGGGCCACGCTCACAGGCAAGAACGGCCGCCTGCATGCCGTCGAGGTCTTCACGGCGCTGAAGCCGATCGTCCTGCGCGACCCGAATACGGTGCTCATCTGCGACGGCGGCGAGTTCGCCCAGTGGGGCCAGAGCCTCATCCAGCCGCCGCGGCGCGTCGTCAATGGCGTCGCCGGCTCGATCGGCGCCGGCATTCCCTTTGCCGTTGCCGCGCGCGCGTGGGAGCCGAAGGCACCGATCATCACTGTCGTCGGTGATGGCACGTTCGGTTTTCACATGTCGGAGTTCGACACGGCCGTGCGGCACAACCTGCCGTTCGTCGCGATCGTCGGCACCGATGCCATGTGGAACGCGGAGAGCCAGATCCAGCTCCGCGACTACGGCGCCCAGCGCATGCACGGCTGCAGCCTGCTGCCGACGCGCTACGACCAAGTCGTCACGGCGCTCGGCGGACACGGCGAGTTCGTCGAGGACGCCGCCACGCTGCCAGCGGCCATCGAACGCGCGATCGCGTCGGGCAAGCCGGCGTGCGTCAACGTGATGATCGAGCCGATCGCGGCGCCGGTGATCTGAGCGAAAAGCGCGACGCGATCAGGCCGCCGTCAGGCGGGACAGGGTCGCGTCGTCGATCTCGAAGTTCGCGAACACGGCCTGGACGTCGTCGTCGTCCTCGAGCGCGGCGATGAGCTTCAGGATCTGCCCCGCGTTGTCCTCGTCCAGCGGCGCGGTGGTCACGGGCTTCCAGACGGCCTTCACCGACTGCGGCGCCCCAAGCGTAGCCTCGAGGGCAGACGCCACCGCGCCCATGCTCTCGAAGGCGCAGACGATGGTATGGCCGCTCTCGTCCGAGACGACGTCATCGGCACCGGCCTCGATGGCGGCCTCGAGGACGGCATCAGCGCTGCCGACAGCCGCCGGATAGACGATCTCGCCGACCCGCGAGAACATGTGCGAGACGGCGCCGGTCGCACCGAGGTTGCCATTGTGCTTGGTGAAGACGGCGCGGATCGCGCCGCCCGTCCGGTTGCGGTTGTCCGTCAGTGCCTCGACGATGATCGCGACGCCACCTGGGCCATAGCCCTCGTAGCGGATCTCGTCGTAGGTCTCGTCGGCGCTGCCAGCCGCCTTCTTGATGGCCCGCTGGACGTTGTCCTTGGGCATGTTCTCGGCGCGCGCGTTCTGAACGGCAAGGCGAAGCCGCGCATTCATCTCGGGATCAGGGAGACCCGATTTCGCCGCGACCGTGATCTCGCGGGCGAGCTTGGCGAAGAGCTTCGAGCGGGCAGCATCCTGCTTGCCCTTGCGGTGCATGATGTTCTTGAATTGCGAATGGCCAGCCATCGATGATCCGTCGCGCCTCGAATAGCGGGCGTCCCATCGCCGAAAGTGCGGCTCGAGGAGATGCCCCTAAATTTTTGTTATTTCGCCCTTTTCTGAAGGGCCAACCGGCAAGCGGCCAGCCACAACAAGGCGCTGTGTCTCGACGCCGCAGGGCCGACCGGCGGGGTTATAAAGCTCGCCCCGCGCCAAAACCACCCGCTTTTGCTTTTTAAGCGACCCG
>Ga0066256_1002318_pt1 | contig 21538 bp, 8 predicted proteins | sample ThiBio_1000_biof_FD_87107 | JGI IMG/M metagenome (GOLD analysis project Ga0066256, IMG submission 87107) | Wastewater bioreactor microbial communities from Cape Town, South Africa - Thiocy_expt_1000_biof (version 2) | ecosystem: Engineered > Bioreactor > Thiocyanate-remediating >... | reverse complement strand
CGCCGTGCGCGCGCGACATCGTACCAGCGTGGCGTTCAGCGCGCCGCCAGAGAACATGGTGGAGGCGTTGACCTGCGTGTCGGCAACGGCGGTTTGGAGAAGTTGTGCAGCGACCGCAAGTTGGTCGACGGTAGGCGCGCGCAGCTGGCTGATGGTTGTGTTTAGCACCGGCAGCAGGGCGGCGACGGCGCTGCCGGTTGCATTGAGGCTACCAATCATGGTCACCATTGACTCTGGCACCTGCACGAATGCTGCGCCCAGGGTCAGCACCTCACTTGGCACCCTGCAGCGGTGTGGTGTTGGTTTGGGTTGGTGGCAATGATGGCAAACACCACACCTCGACTGCGTACGCAGCATACGTTACGTACACCATCATGCAATCCAGCGGCGCCAGCACGTCGTGAATGGAAGACAGGTTTGCTGCAGCGGCGGGCAGCAGGGCTTGGAAGTCCTGCAGTGCGGTGGTGGAGGGGGTGCGGATAATATGATAGCACGTCGGTAGCTACCGGTACACGGTAAGAATGAGGCAAGCCACGCACAGCTGCGGTGGTGCCAAGCGCGGTGGCGGCGGTCGCAAGGGCGGCCAGCGCCGATGTGACCGCGCCGGTGGGGTAGGCGTCCAGCAGCTCCTGCGTGGAGGCTGCAATGCTGCCAACTGCGTCAACCGCGGCGACCGCGGCGGTGGCGGCGGTCAGTGCATTTGCAGCCGACACTGCCGCGTTTCCGGACACGGCGGACGCCGCGGCAAGTGCATTCCAGGACGCAACCACACCGCTGTAGGTCGGTAGCACGCCATTGACTGGCTGCCACACGGCAGCCAGGTGCGACAGCAGCGCGGCAGCGTCGGCACGGGAGCCATCCAGTGTACCATTCCACACCGCTTCAAGGCTTGCGGAGGCGTTGCGCAGCACCGCCAGGGGCGGCAGCCCGACGCCCCGCACCGTCGCCGCCAGCGTGGTTTGTAACGATGCCACGGCAGGCACGAGTGCCGCTGCTGCGGCTGCCCCAGTAACATTCGCATTTGATGCCGCCGCGGTCCAGGCGGTGGCGGCGGCACAGCCCGCTGTCACATTTGTAACCAGCCCGCCATTGATCACGTCAGCACCCAGCTCCACCACCGTGCGCGCCAGCTCCGTCACCGCGTCGCTTGCATTCGTAACGCGGTGCGCGCCGCCCGCCACCGCCATGGCAGCCACAGTTGCATCTAGGAGGGGCGTTGTAGCCAACGCCGTCTGCGCCGCCACCAGGCAGGTATGAATACGCGTCACGTTGGCGGCGGCGGTTATTGCTGCTGCCAGCCCCGCCGCCGCCGGTGCAATGACGCCGTCGGCCACCGCAATCACCAGGTCACCCGCCGCGCCTGCCGTGTTTGCCAACATGGGCACCATGCTGCCTAGTGCAGCTGCTGGTGCGCCTGCCATGCCCGTGCTTAGCCCGCGGTTGCCCAGTATCTCCCCTATCACCACAAGCGCCCTGCACGGGATGCGGGGTGGGTTGGTGCCAATGTGGCTCATGCTGCGTGAGTGCCAGCAACGCAACGGGCGCCACGCACAGGAGCAACAGAATGAAGGTCACCATGCAAAGGCGGGTACAGATGATGGCACAGCGTGAGTAGTGCACCGCGCTTGTCTGCTTGCTGGTAACAAAGCCACAGCCGCAGGCGGTGTCGCGATGGGTTGGCCATGGCGTGCCGCAGCGCGCTGCCGTGCATGACTGCGGCTTGCAGCAGAAGCAGCAGTAGCGCAGCGGGATGCATATGGCAACCAACACTGGCAAGAGCACCGCTACTAGCAGCGCTATTGCGCTGTACATCAGCGCGCCCTCGCCATAGTCTACCACCGTGCCGGGCACACCGCCAGTGACGGTGTCCAGCGACACCGCCAACCGGGTGCACAGCGTGCCGTTGTCATCAACCCCATCGCAATCGAAGATGCGATACGCCCCGGGATCCGCGCTCACTAGTCCACCAGCACGTGAGAATCGTGGCAGCAGCGTCAGTCCCTGCACGGATGCATATTGGTTGGTGGTACGATGGGTTTGTGGCGTGGCGCGCAGCGGCGTGGGTGTTGCCGTTGGAACCCGTGGACCCCTTACACACGCAACAACTAGTACTTGGCACGCAATAGCACCGTCGTTACCAGCCAACACAACACACACCACATTCGCATTTGCTGTTGTTACGTACCCGTATGGCAGCTGGCACCAGCGGCCGCACAATGGGTGCGTAGCCCGGTGGCGGCTGCGCTGCCGCCGTCGCGATAACGCCAGCTACCGCCGCCACACCGGCTGCCCACCGTTGTTGCCGTCCGTCCAGCAGCGCAGTCAGTGGCGCCATTGCCGCTGAAGATGGCTATTGCAGCTCTCACTGGCCGCTTCTCGTCGCCCGGTCACTCTGTCACCACAAACGCTGCTGCTGCTGGAAGGTGGATGATGGCGCAGCCGTTGATTGCGCTCCGAACCGCCAGACCAACCAACGTGGCAATGCCGGCGGTAACTTCTGGTGTGGAGATTGTGAGCGGCTCCAGCCGCATATAGCACACAATTTGCACTTTTGCGGCAGTGTATTGCTTTCGCAGCTTTAGCATTGACTTGCCGCGGTGTGGAAGAAGTTGAACAGCGGAACGTCGGTAGGGCGGTTCCCCTCCCGCTCGAAACGGCTGCTGGCCAGGCATGCCCAGCCAGGCCTGGCTGCTGCTGTTCCAAAACCATCGAAAAGTATGCCAGTGCCGGTAATACCTTATGAATATCGCAAATTGACCAATTATCGCACTGCCGCTACAGCAGCGATAGTATACAGTGTGTTGGTTAAGGTCTGTTACTGTACCGGTCTCCGCCATTAATTTTACGGCGGCGACAAACAGCTGGAGCCCGACCCCAACATCCCCCGCGCCGCCTGCTGCCATCGCAACCAGCGCTGCTGCAGCAAGCGCCAGCGCTCGCGCCAGGCTGGTTGTTGTGCCTCCGATGACGTTGATGAGTTGCGCTGGTCCTGGGCTGTCATGACACAGCTGGTTGGCGCTGCGTGGCAGGGGAGGGAGCCGCCATCCACTCGCTAGCAGGAGCAGCAGCAAGGTGCCTCCCGCACGAGTGGCCGCGCCTGGTTACCAACCACCGCGAGGGGCCGAGATCCAGTGCGGTGTTGCTGGCAGCTTGCAGCTGCAGCGGTAGGGCGTCTGCCCCGACCTGAAGCCGCCGGTTCCGCTGCATCCGGTTGTCGGCTTGTGCCAGGCTGTTGACTCCCAGGCAGGTGTGCGGCCACCATCATCATGGCGGCGCGGGCGGGCCGGACGCCAACGCCAGCAACTGCAGGGCCATCGCCGCCCACGACGGCGGCGCCGACAGCATGGCCGCCAGGTCGTCGGATGCCGCCGCCGCTGGCGGTGGCGTCACTTCCACGGCTGTCCGCCCAAAGCGGAGGTGGCGGAAGCAGCAGCCTTGGGCTGCGGACAGGTGGCGGCGGCCTGTCACCTAGTAGCGATGCAGAGCTGGCGGCGGGCGGTCTGCCACCACTGACGGCAGCGATGGAGGAGGGGACTGATGAGATTGCGGCGGCGAGTGGTGGGAAGACGACGAGCCGCCGTGGCGTGGCCGCGCCGTCGCCTGCAAGGTTGGTGGCTCGGCCGCCAGCTGGCGCAGCCGCACCCATGCCCATCGTCCTGCCACCGCCTACTGTCACGCGACTCGGCGGCGGCGGTGGCGTGAGCGGTGCTGGTACCGGCATTGCAGCACCTGCGACGACAACACGGGTAATCCAACCATCCCTCCGCGCCGCCATGCCAGCGCGGGTCAAGACGCCGTCGCGCAACCTGGTGGAGGTGGAAAGCCGGCAGTCCACGCGCGCGTCGCGCATGGACCACTTGCAGCGTGCGCTACGACGCACACGGCTAGCGCTGGCGCTGTGTGGCCTGGTAGGGCTGGCGTCGGCGGTGGTGGCGGCGGAGCTGTACGTGGAAGACGACTTCACCGTGTCGTCGCGCGTGTACATCGCCAAGATGGTGTCCACCGTGTCCACCGCCTGCATGGTGCTGCTCATCGCGTACAAGTACGTGCAGCGGTTCCAGGTGGCGCGCGAGGCGGGCGCGGTGCACCGCAGCGAGTCGTTCCTACACCAGTCCCGCAGTGTGGCGCTGATGTGCCTCGAGCTGCTGCTGTGCTCGCTGCACGCGCCGGTGGGCGTGTCGGGCGTGTGGTACTCCAGCACCGACACCGTGGCGGCGCTGCAGACGCTGGACGGCACGCTGTCCACCCTGACGCTCGTGCGCGTGTACCTTATCATCCCGCTCATCCCGGACCTGTTTGCCTTCAACTCGCCGTTTGCACTGGCGCTGGCGCGCTGGAACGGCGTGCGCTTTGACTCCCTGTTCACCATGCGCGCGCTGCTGGAGATGTACCCGCTGCAGACCAGCTTGGCGTACCTGCTGCTCACGGCGCTGGGGCTGGCGTACGCCGTCCGCAACTTTGAGCGCTTCGTGTGCGTCGACTCGCGCCTGGTGGACACCGAGTTTTGCAGCCCGTACAACGTGCACAACCTGGCGCACTTTGACGTGGCGCTGTGGGCCACCGCCATCACCAGCCTCACCGTCGGCTACGGCGACATCGTGCCGTACACCACGCCCGGCCGCTGCGTGTCGGTGCTCACCGGCCTGCTGGGCATCATCCTCATCGCCATCCTGGTGGCAATCGTCACCAACCAGACGGAGCTGAACCCCAAGCAGCGGCACGCGTTGGAGACGCTGCAGCGGCACTTGGTGCGCGTGCAGCACCGTGACGCAGCGGCGCGCCTCGTCCTGGAATCTATGCGCCGCAACGCGCGCATGCGACGGCGAGCGGAGGCGGCAGTTGCGCGTGGCAGCTTGGCGCCTACCGCGCTGTGGCGTACCACCCTCACGCCTGCTGGTGCCGCCGCCATGACACTAACTACTAACCCGTTGCACACCGCTGGCTCGCCGCCTGGGTCACCCCGACGTGTGCACCTTAAGCGTGCATTGCGCCTGGCGGCGTCCGGCGGCGGCGATGACGCCGCCTTCATTGCCGCGCTGCGCGACTGGCGCCAGCTGCTGCGCCAGGTGCGCGCCCTGGAGTCCAATGACGCTACCGGCATGCTGCTGGGCCACATCCAAGAGATGCAGGGCAAGGTGACGGCGGTGTATGACGCGCTAGATTTCATGTACACCACCTCCCTGACGCCCGAAGCCGCCAAGCTGGACGCTCTGCTGGCACACTTTGGCATTGCGCCAGCAGTGGCGCCTCCAGCACCGGCACGTGGCACCAGTGTGCCAGTAGACAGCCCCTTGGGCGGCGCGGCAGCAAGTAGTGGCGGCGGCAGTCCAGAGGACCCGCCCGCAACAACGCTCCGATCCGCCATGTCGCGCGGCAAGCCAACCGGCGGCCGCTCACTGTCGGTTGGTGCCGTTGGCCGCTGAATTGTGCCCTGTTGGTGGTGGCTCGCCCGTCATCACCTCGTGTCGTTACCATTGCCATTGGTTTGCATTGTCACGGCGTCGCGCCGGTGTGTTAAAGTGTGGCGCACGCACACGCGGTGCTCAATTAGGTGTACACAATGCCCAGCCCGGCAGCCGCCTCCAGCGTGGCGGCCAGGTCGCGCACAAACTCCTGGCACCGGATGTAGCCTTCCAGCAGGCCGTGGCTGGCTGCCACCAGCGCCGCGGCGTCAGGGGACAGTGGCGGTGCCGGCGGCGGCTGCGAGCTGGATGCCGTGCGTCGCGCGCTGGTGGGCGTGGCCGGGGGCGGCGTCACCCCCATTGCCACCTTCACTGCTGCCACCGCCTCGCAGGCGGCGGACACGGAGCCCGCGGCGGCGGCCAGACGCTCATGGAAGGTGCACCACAGGTCCAGCACGGCATCCAGCAGGGACGTCCAGGGCTCGGCATCAGCAGCAGCGGTGGCCACAGCGGCGTCAGCGTCGGCGTCGCTGGCGTCGTGCAGCGCAAATAAATACGCAAAGAGGGGCAGGTCGGGTACACGGCACAGGGAGGACAGCAAGCCCGTGAGGAGGGCAAATGAGTCAGCGTCGAGGCGGCCATCCAGCGCGCCATACAGGTTGCTGATGAGGGCATCCACCCATGCAGGCGGCGGTGCCGACGACGAGGATGGCGGTGGTGGTGGGGCAGGCAGGGGAGCAGCGGGCGGTACAATGGCGCGCACCATGAATGTGCGCGCCGCCTCCGTCACGTATGCGGCGGTGCCGGGCGTGTGGCTGTGGAAATCAAACCCCAGCCAGCCGTGTGACTGCACGAGGGTGTCTGCGCTGCTTGTTGTTGACGCCGCCACCCCACCGCGGCTGCCGTGCGAGCTGAATGCCGGTTGTGACGCGGCAGCAGCCTCTGCCGCCGCCACCCACTCTGACACACTCACCGCCGGTCCGTCACCACTGCTGCCACGTATACTGCCGCTGCTGCCGCTCCGGCCAACAGCGCGCACGCCGCGCCTGCAGCCGGCAAGTGCAGCGCGGTGAAGCGCGCGCCAAAAGCAAGCGGGCGTGGCAAGCGGCAGACTTACGCCATCCGCGAGCTGGCTGGCATCCGGCGCGCCGGGGCCACCTGGCGTGCAGCCAAGGTCGCCGGTGGCTGCCATGGCGCCGCCGCGTGCGCGCATGCCCGGCAGGGCGGCAATGGGTGCCAACACCAGGTGTGACAGCGTGGCGGAGGCGGGCAGGTCCACCAGCGCCGTCAGCAGCTGGTAGGTGGCACGCGTAGCAGCGGCAGGCGCGGTAGGGGACAGCCGCGCCAGCAGGGCGTCACGCGCGGCGGTAGAGGTGTAGCAGGAAGCGAGCGGCGCGCCGGGTACATAGTACGGCGACGGCGGCGGCACGCCCAACACCGCGCACTCCATCATGCGCGCCAGCGGCAGGGGGGCGGCCACATCAGATGCAGAAAGCGGCGGAGCACGTGCTGCCAGGCTTTGCAGCAAGGACGCCAGCGCCAGCATGACCGCCTCGCTGCGCGTAGCAGACGGCGCGGCCAGGCTGGGCTCCAACACCTGGGCGCACAGCGTGCCACTGACGGCATGCTGCAGAGTGGCAGCCAGCAGCACGTCTGGCGCCGCACCGGTGCAGCTGGCCCCGCCCGCTACCGCCGGGGTAGCAGGCGCATCCGGCGGTGCGGCAAGGTGGTTGCGTGGCGGGGCAGATACCAGGAGGAGGGCGTTAATGAAGGCCAAGCGGTCCACCGCCACCGCGTGTGCCTCCGGTGGCAGCAGCCGCGGTGACGCCGCCTCGCTGACAGGCGGCGACAGCGATGGCCGCACCGGCGTCGGCGACGAGCCCCGCGTCATTGCCGCGGTGACCTTGGTGACCGCGTCCGCCGCACGCAGCGCCAGCTGTGTAACGAGACCGGTCTTGTAGATGATGTAGTGCGTGACGCGCGGGTCGCGCAAACCAAACGCCGTCAGCACAGCGGCGCGCGACACGTCAGAGAAGGCGGGGCGCGCAGTGCGGCTGCCCTCTGCAAACACCCACGGCGACACGGCGTCCAACAGGTACAGCTCCGTCACGACGCGGCTCGCCGTCGTGTGCATCTCGTTGTAAAAGCACGACAGCAAGCTGGGCGTCTGCGCCACGGCGCACCAGATGGTGTGTGCCAACACCGCCAGCTGCCGCTGCGCTGGGGTTGCGCGCAGGTACTTTACAGTATGCAGCTGAGACGACTCAGCCGCCGCCGGTACACCACCCTCGCTGCCGCCGTCTTGCTCCTCCAGCGCACTTGCACAACTGACGCGCGGCCGAGACGCACTACCACCACCCTCGCTGCTGCTGCCTCGCGCCTCCGCCTCGTCATCAGACACGGCAGGCGTGGCAGTCTCGCTAGACATGCCGCCACGCTTGCCAACCGCTGTCACCGCACCCGCGCGCCGGCTTCGCTCCGCCGCTGCCGCCGCTGCTGCTGCCGCTGTCGCTGCCACTGCTGCCGCCGGCACTACTGGCGGCAGGCTAACGGCAGCAGCGGCGCTCACGCTGCTGTTGCGCCCTGCAGTGCCCTCCCGCCGACTGCGCACGCATGCAGCTGCCAGCTGCTGGATGGCACGGTGCACCGGCTCAGACGGCAGCAGCACGTACGGGTTCAGCGCCACAATCTCATTCAGCGTCAGCAGCACAATGGCCATCATGCCGCCCGGTCGGTCATCCCGCCCCATACCGCACAGCCGCTCCACCACATGCTGCTCCAGCAGGAACACGGTGCACTCCGAGATGCGAAACGCGTCATCTCCGCCAGTCGTGGTGACGCCGCCGCCGGTCCCGGCGCCAGCGCCGGCGTGGCGTACCTCTGCTCGCACCCGCGCCGCTGCCGCCTGCCGCGCATCTGCCTCTGCCTCCCGGTGCAGCGCGTGCACCAGGGCGTCCAGGTGGCTAGGGATGGCGGAGGCGTTGAGGGCGGTGGTGTCCCCAGGGGCAGCGGCGCCGGCAGCGGCAGCGGCAGCAACGCGTGCATGCTCCGCCTGCGCGGCCTCCCACGCCGCCGCCAGCGCCTCCACCGGACTACTGTGGCTGTGGTGGCTGTCCTCCCCCTTCACCAGCGACACGGCGGCACCTGCCACCGACTTTATCAGCGCAAACATTTGTGGTGCGGGATGGGAGGGGACAGCGGTGAGTGTGTAGGGGTGAGTGACGTACGGTACGGGTAACACCGGTACCGGTATTGTGCACAAAATCAAAAATAGAGCTCACAGATATGCCGCCCCTTAAATGGCTAACACACACGCATGTGGGCATAGGCGCGCGGAGCCGGTGTATTTACGCGCCAATAATGCGCGCATTGCTGTTATCACATTGACCATTTCAGCTTTTCAATGATACGCGGAGAGGGACGACGTCGACACGAGAAGTAACAGCAGGCTGCTGTCACGGCGTCCAGGGCAGGGCACGCAGCTGGCTACCGACCCGCGCCACAGCGGTGGCGACATCATCATGACACATCATCCTGATAATGCCTCGCCGCCGCCGCTGCCGCAGCCGCCGCCGGAGCGACCGGGACAACGGGCAGGGGCGGCAGGGCGCGGCGCGAGGGCGCGGTCCAGGTTGTGGCAGGGGCGCCGCCGCCGCGGGCGGCAGCGTCGCGCTCAGCGACGAGGCAGCGGCTGCATGTGCACACAAAACCATGCAGCGGCTCTGAGCGGGCGCGAACCTGGCTGTACTCCTTGTCAGGGTAGTACGCCACCGTCACCTCCTCGCCCGCCGCCACCGCACGGTTGGTTACCACCATCAGTCCCCGCGGGTGCGCAGGATCAAATTTCTCGAACATGCGGTCCGCGTTGGGTGTGCAGCTGTGGTTGAAGCAGCTGCCGCCGGCCGTCAGCACCACCACTCGCTTGGTGTCGTCGTCGTGGTGGAACGTGGCGGCGTTCGTGTCAATCACCGTCATGGCGTCCATCAGCCACTCGGGCGGCATACTGGCCACGACATCGTCCTCGGCAAACTGGTCATGGAGCAGCCCCCAAATAAACATCAGCGAGTTGGCGTTGGCGTACACGCGACCCGGGGCGGCGGCAGCGGCAGCTGCGGCAGCAGGCGCGGATGACGGCGGCGGTGTGGGTGACGGCGGTGAAGGTGCGGGCAGGTCGGTGGCACGGTCCATATGGCAGAAGGGCGGCAGGTCCAGCGGCGAGCGCACCCGCACACCTGTCAACCTCATGGTTGCCAGCGCCCACAACAGCAGCTTCCATGTGAGTAGGACCGTGCGCACGCCCCACTCGGGGTCGGCGCGCGCAACTACCTCCAGCATCGTATCTACAGTGCCGCCCCTGCCGCACGTGCCAGCGTGGTAGCTGCGCAGCGCGTCTGTCTTGCATTTCGCGGTGCAAAACAGGCGGTCGCAGGCGCACCGCACGGCGGTGGCGGCGGTCACTCGCGATGTGCAATGGTAGCACGTGAGCGTGCCGGGCGGCGGCAGGGTTGCCGCAATCAGTGGGTGCTCCAGGTGCACCAGCGTGCCGGCGGGGATGTCACGCGCCGCCACCACGCCAATGCCCTTGCCGGGCACCGTGCCAAACCGCACCCAGTCAGTGCTGCGGGTGCCTGCCACGGCAGTCAACACGGTGCCTGGGTGGCGTGGCCCGTCCGGGCCGGCGCGGAAGGACGCTGGCACAGGCAGCCAGCCAGGCCCCGGCGAGCAGCTGCGTCGGTACCGCAGCGGGTGCATGCCAGGCGCTCCCAGCCACCGCAGAGCCATCGACATCGCTGCCTCCTGGACCTCTTCTTTGGTGAGCGCGCCGGACCGCTGCACCAGGGTGGTGGCTACATCGAACCAAAAACCTTTGATCTTGGCGTCCTGCGCCAGCGCCTCCGGCGCGCCAGCCAGAGCCACCCACCCGGCGGGATTACAGGGGTCCAGCTGGAGGGCCACGTGGTAAGCGTCGCAGTACGCACGCAATGCGCCGCCGTCGCCGAGGCTGGCGGCCGCGCGGTAGCGGGCCAGCCACAGCTCCGGGTGAAGCGGATTGATCTCAATCACCATGGTCAGCGCATCCACCTCTGCTGTCGCGTCGTCGTGCGTCATGGGGCCGGTACCGGTACGCTGTTGCTGCGGCGTTGGCGTGCTGGGAGCGCGCAGCCAGCGCAGCCACGCCTCCGTCCTGCACTCCACGCAGCCGCACTGGAAGCCGTACTGCTTGAACAGCTGCGGCCGCACGGCGGGGTCGTTGCCGTACGCAACGGTGAGCTCACTGCCGGCCGCCACGGTGCGAGTGGTGGTAAAGGTGAGCACCGCACCGGTAGCCGCCAGGCTGTTGCGGTACGCGATGTTGGCCGTGCAGCTGTGGTTGAAGTAGCTGGCGGCGCCAAACAGCGCGGTGGCGGCAGGCGCGGCGGCAGCACAGTCCACCCCGTCCAGCCCGAAGGAGTTGCCGGCCACCATGGCGGCCACCTCCAGCATCCAGGCAGGGTGCAGGTGGGCCAGCGCCGCCGCGTCGGCGCCCAGCGCGTCGTAGAACACGCTCCACGCCGCAGCCATCCCCGCCACCGCCGGGTACCTACCAGTGTCAACCGCCGGTGGCGCCGGCGCGTCAGACACGCGCTGCAGGTGGCAGAAGGGCGGCAGGTCCGCCGGTGACAAGGGAGGCGTGCCGGCCGCCGCCGCCGCCGTCAGCGCCCACCCCAACAGCTTCCACGGCAGCAAGAGGCCAGCTGGGGCGTGCACGGGGTCGCGCGCCGCAGCGGCACGCACCGCTGCCTCCGCGCCGCCGCCGCCGGCGCGGCAGGTGGCACCGTGGTACCGCTTGACCGCCGTCGTCTGGCAGGCGGCGCTGCAAAACACAACGCCGCAGGTGCATGGCACGCCAATCACAGGCGGCGCGATGGGGCGCAGGCAGTGGTGGCACCAGGCACCGCCGCTGGCATCTGGCGTCGCCGCCGCCACCAGCGGCATCTCGATATGCACCACCGTGCCAGCTGCCAGGTCGCGCCGCGCCACCACACTCATGCCCCTGCCAGGCAGCTCCACCAGCTCGACGGCGTCGGTGGACAGAGCAGCGCTCATGGCGGCGCGCACGGCGTCAGGGTGCCGCGGCCCGCCAGGCCCCGCCCGGTAAGCTGTTGGCATTGGCACGGTGCCGGGCAGGGGGATGTCCGCCTCGCCAACCAGGAAGCTGACCTCCGGCCCCCGGTCCGGCTTGCCACACGCCCTCTTGGCGGCCACTGCGTGGGCGGTGGCCTCCTTCTTCATGCCTGCGTCCGTCATGACGCGCGCCGCCTCCGTGTGGCACGCCTTGGCCGCCGCGTGCCGCCCCATCTCCGCGTTGGCGAGCCCCAACCGGAACCAGGCCTGTGGGTATGCGGGGTGTGGGTGGGGTGTGTGTGAGGGGGTGGGGTCACCACTGGGGTGGAGTGGCCGCGTTGCTCCATGTGGACGACAACGAACCTTCCCATTGCCAGGCTCCAGGCCGTGCGCCACGTGGTACGCGTCGCAGTACGCGTACAGCAGGTTGCCCGCTTTCAGGTGCGCCTGCGCCCGGTTGTTCCACGCGCGCGGGTCGCGCGGCTCCGCTGCGATGGCTTTCGTGTACGCCGCCACTGCGGCAACGAAGTCACCACCCCTCAACGCCGCATTGCCATGCTCGCGTGCCACGTCGCCTGCCCCTGCAGCGGCGGCAGCAGCAGCAGCAGCACCGGAAGCGGCTGCGGCTGCCATCTTTGCTTGTGTGCAGTTGTTGCGTCTGCAAAGGGGGAGGGTGTCCGTCCCAGTGTCCCAGTGGTGCAGTGGCCGTGAGCAGCCTGTGACGTCCCTCACTCTCCTCTCTCGCCACCCACTCGAAGTGAGTTGGATATAATTATTGTCATGCGACTGCAGGCAACTCACCAAACCCCACCACCTGCGTTGATTCTTCACATACGCCGCTTTAGGCTGGTCAGTGCGTGTTTTCACCGCCGCGTTGACAATTGCGCTCGCTGCGAATCCACACCCGTTGTGGGGCATTGGTGGCGGGCGACTCGGATGTGAGGCACACCCGCGTCAGACATGTCTGGCACCGCGCGGTAGTGGCACATTTTCTGAGAGATCGAGTCCCCTTCCCCGTTCCATGCGGGTGGAATCAGTGTTATACATGACTATGTCTACGCTCGTCCCTTTTTAATGGACCAAGCACCGGCGCGCGCCACATTTTTGTGTTAGGTTTTAGTGCCCCTCTGAGGCCCCCTCTCCTCTCCTCTTCTCTCCTCTTCTCTCCTCTTCTCTCCTCGCTCCGCTTTCCTTACTGCTGCGATTGCATCGCGGATATGGTGTGCAATTTGTGGCGACAAAGTAGCAGGCAGGCGACCATTCCGTTAATGTGAAGCGTGGCAAGGCCACCATTGAATAATTTGGTGCGTGGCCGGGCGCTTTATTATTTTGTTTGATGGCAAACCGCACCGTATCCAGGAGCGCAGTGAGAGGGAGAGCTGGTGGAGGTAGGCAGGAGAGTGAGGCGGAGGCAGGAGAGTGGCAGCGAGGGGAGGCGGAGAGGGCAGCGGCGAAAAGGGAGGGGCTATCTGAGAGCGCGACTGCGTGTGCCCATCGGTACTCAGACCGCGAATGGCGGCGGTGATGGGGGCCAGAACGGGCCGGGGCAGCAAGGCCGGCAGCGCGCCCCGCCACGGCGCCGGCCGGCCTGTGTAGCGCATGCATGCTATATCTGCTGGTGTTGTATTCGGTCGGGTGCGTAGCCAGCCTCCCTACGTACTGCTGGTCCGCTCCGGTATCTACACTCATTCCCTTCCGATCCTTTGCAGGCTGAGAACCGGCCAGCTGGCCAAGTCATCATCTCGGCCATCTCCGACTCACACCACACAACCAGCCAGGAAAGGATGGAGGTTGATGTGACCATGCTGGAGGGGTTTGCACTGGCAGAGGTGTGCAGCTCGCGTGCCCTGCTTCGCAAACGCGCGCCGTCGCACGACAGTCTATCTAACAACCCCACCGCTGCACACACTGCAGGACCGCGCCGCCTTTGCACGCAGCTTGACGCCTGGTAGCCGGGAGCACTTTGTGGCGTGCTGGCTGCTGGCGGAGCAGCAGCAGCACTCGGCCGGGGGTGGGACATGGGAGGGCGCCGCAACGGCGTGGGCGGCGGCGCACCCAACCTCGCACCTGGCCCGCGCCTTTCATGCCCGCCGCGCGCTGGCGCGTGTTGGCGGCACAGAGGATGGCAGCACCGTCCCCGCCGTACGTGCACTCGTCGTGCTGGTCGCAATGACTTTACGCACACCGCGCTGCGCCGTGAGTGAATGCCACCCACCTCCCCGCAACCGCAACCGCAACTGCAGGACACGCTGGCATGGCTGCGGCGGGCGTGCTGCAGCGACGCCATGGTTGCGCTGCTGGATGGCGGTGCCAGTACGGGTACGGCTGTCGGAGCCGGCGGCGGCGGCGCTGGTGGCAGCCCTGGCAGCTCTGACACGTTGTCTGGTGTGCTGGATGAGGACGGCGCGGTGGCGGCGCTGGTGGCGGCCGTGCATCATGCAAGCAGCACCGCGGAGGGCGGCGGCGCGGGCGCCTTGCTGGACGCGCTCATGCCCGGTTGCTGGCTGCATGAGCACCCCGCCGTTGCCGCCCTGCTAGCTGCCTCCCCCGCGGCGCGCCACGCCGCGCTTGCACGCGGGCTGGGCGTGCCGGATGGCACCCCCGACGCAGAGGCTGCCGCCGTGCTTGCGGCGTGGTACACTGACGCTGCACTGCGAGAGGCGGCACCGGTGGAGGCGGTGTGGGAGGCGAGCGTCCTGCCGACGCTGACACTGCCAGCGCTGCAAGCAGTCGCCGCCGCCGCGCCCGCCGCCGTGACCGCCAGCCGTGCCTGGGTGGCTGCCGTGCTGGCGCGCGTTGCCCCGCCGCAGTCACTGGACGGCGGCGATATGGGTGCCATGGCGTCGTACCTGGCTGCCGTATCCGCTGCCCTTACTCCAACTGGTCCCGCGCCTGCTGACGCCGCCGATCCCTGGCCGCTGCCGCCGGCGTTTGACGCGCTGCGGCACACCCATGCCTACCATGCGCTGCGCGTGGCGCGCGCCGCTCCCGCTGGAGCGCCAGGCCGCCGCGCCGCACTGCACGCCGCCTTGCAGCGCCACCTTGCTGCACCCCGCCCACCCGGCGCCGCGCTGCCGCCCTGGGCACTTGCGCCTGCTTCCCGTCCGGCCGCTCTACCGGCTGCGCCGGCGACGGTGGACCTGGTTGGGTTTGCGCTGCCGCCGCCGTCCTTGCGGGATGAGGCCGAGGAGGTGCGCGCCGCCCTGGTGGACGTGATTGGCGTCACGCCGCCCTCAGACGAAGCTGCCGCCACGGCCGCGCTGGCTGACTGGGCACCCCTTGTGGCTGGCCCCTGGCTGCGTGCCATCGCAGCTGAGGCGTGGCTGCGCGCCATTGCAGCCGAGGCGTGGTTGTGCGCCAGCGCCAGTAGCGACCCCGCGCGCATTGCGTCATGGGTGGCTGCGCTGGGTGGCGGCGGCGGGGGTGGGGGTGCTGGCAGCGGGGAGGCGGCGTACGCCGCGCTGGCGGAACGCATTGAGCTGACGCTGCCGGCATGCAACCCTCGCACCCTGCCACCCGGTGTGGTGCCACCCGGCGGTGCGGCGGGCGGCGGCGGCGCCAGCCTGACCATCGTGTGCAAGGGCGTGCGCACGCTGGCGGTGCGCGTGTACGAGGTGAACACACCGGCGCTGTATGGGGAGACGGGCGCGCCGCTGTCACCGTCGCTGGTGCTGGATGGCTTGACGCCTGGCTGGTGCGCCGACCTGCCGGTGGGTGAGACCGCCGCCACCTGGTCGTCCCTCACCTCGTACACCACCACCGTGCGCCTGCCGCCGGTGGATGCCGTGCACCGCGGCCTCTTTGTGGTGGATGTCACGGCGGGCGGCCTGGCGGCACGTGCGGTGCTGGCCAAGGGTGGTCTGCACATGATCGAGCGGCGCACGGTGGCGGGGCATGCTATTACGGTGCTGGATGAGGACCGTGTGCCGCTACCGGCAGCAGCGGTTGCTGTGATGGTGGGCAACCGGCGGTACGTGGCGGACGACGACGGCGCCACCGACGTGCCAGAGGTGCTGGTTCCCTACGCCGCCGTGGCAGCCACTACCCCGCTCGTTCTGCTTGCCGCTGAGCCATCAGCAGCGGCGGCTGCCGGTGCGGCAGCCACGCGCAATGAGTTTGCAACGCTGGTGCCGGCGTGGCGGCATGAGGCAGAGGCGTACACGCTGGAGGCGGCGTTCCATGTGGAGCGCGAGGCGCTGGTGCGTGACAACCTGGAGGTGAAGGTGTTAGTGCGCCCACGCCTGCTTCTACTGGGCACCACGCCGGCGCCGGTGGCAGCGTTGCGCAACGTGGCGCTGCAGGTGACCTCCACCAGCCGTGACGGCACCTCTCCCACCCGCTGGCTGCGTCCATTCCAGCTGCCCGTCGACGGCAGCGACGGCGTGGCAACGGTAGCATGCCCTGCCGAGTTGCGCACCCTGCACCTGCGCCTGACGGGCGACATGGAGGCGGCAGCAACCAGCACGCGCCTGCCGTGAGCGGCAGAGGCGACGGTGACGGTCAGCGCGCAGGGCGACACGCCGCGCGTGTGGCAGCCGTTCCTGCGGCGCACCACGCGGGGCTACTGCGTGGCGCTGCTGGGCGCGTGTGGCGAGCCGGCGGCAGGGCTGCCGGTGGGTGTGCAGCTGCACTACGCGGGGGTGGCGCTTCCAGCTGCACCAACGCACGCGCTCACCACCGACGTGCATGGGTGCGTGCACCTGGGTGAGCTGCCCGGTGTGACGGCTGTGACGGTGACGGCCCCACCGTACGCACCGTCGTATGACGGCGACCCAGTGCCGCCCGTATCCGCCACGCTGGCGCTGCCGACGCCCGCGGCGGTCACGTTCCCGCCTACCGTGGTGGCAACGACGGCGCTTGGCGATGACGACCTACATGTGCAAGCCGCGGTGCCGTTTGTCCTGCCGCCCGGCACGGCGCCTGCAGCGTGGCGGCCGTGGCGGGACGTGCGCCTGCGCGAGGGGCACCCCACCTCCCGCCTGCCGCTGCGCGACATGCTGACGCGCGGGCGGACGCCCGTCACGCCCGACGCCGCCGGGGAGTACGAGCTGGTGATCAAGCGGCCGGATGGTGGGTTACGGCTGCACAACGCCGCCTACCCTACCAGCCCGCTTGCACTGACCGTGGTGCCGGCCCGGCACGCCCGCGTGGTGACGCGGTGCCTGGTGACGTCGGACGGCGCTCTGCCGTGTGACGTGGCAGCCGCGGTGGTGGATAGCGGCGGGCGCGGCGTCGCGGTGTCACCCCGCGCGCCGCTGCGGCTGGCGCGTGTGGAAGTGACGCCGCCGCTGCCCGGGCTGATACTACCACACGACGGCGGGGTGGTTGCCGGCGACCTGTGCATCACCGTGGTTGGCGGCGGGCATGGGCCGGGTCCTGCAACCAGCGCTGATGTGCGGATGCGCGTGTCGGTAACCACCTTTGTGCCGCCCGCCAGCCCCAACCTGGACGCACTGGTGGGTTTGCCGATCACTACCACCCGGCGACCCATGCACGCACCGCCATGCACCTACGGGCGGGCGGTGGCGCAGCCGTCAGAGGTGCGCTACGTGCACAGCCGGCGGGCTGCCGTGGCAGCGGATGGCGCGCCGCTGGGCATCATGCTGCCGCAACCGTCGCTGCTGGTACATCCAGCGTCGCTCGGCGCGTTGTTGCCGCCCGATCCGCCAGCGGCACCGGCACCCACGACAGAGCGCAGCGGCAGAACCACCACCGACGCGGCGCAACAACCCACGGTGGCGTCGCAGCTGTTTGCGCAGCGGGCGCCGGTTGCCACGCCCCCTGCCCCCACTGCCGGCGCCGCTGGCGTGGAGGCGCTGGCGCGCGGATCGCGCAACTATGCAGAGGGCGCCGTGTACGACTGCGTGGGCAGGCCGGCTGTGGTGTTTGAGAACCTGGTGCCCGACGCTGACGGCTGTGTCCGCATCCCTGCGCGTGCACTGTGGCCGCTGTTGACGCCGCCGGGTGCAGCGCACGCGCCGCTGGGTGACGTGTGCGTGACGGCAGTGGCAACCGACGGCATTGCAGCGGCGTCCACCACCGTGCCGGTGTCGCCTGCCGCTATCCTGCTGCCACCCGCGCCGGGTGCCGCTGCACCGACAATCTATGACGTCGGCGCGGTGTTCCCACCCTGCCGCTCCCTTGCGCTGCCCGCCACTGCGCTGCCGCCGGCCGACGTGCACGTGGTGCAGCAGAGCCGAGCGACGGTGCTGCGGCACGCGGGGGAGCGGGTGGTGTTGGCAGCGTCCGCCACCAACACGCGTGTGGAGGTGTACGGCGGGTTGGAGCGCGTTGCGGCGCTGTACGCCACCAACTCCGCTGCCGCACCGCTGGCGGATGACTGGAGCTGGCTGGCGCGCTGGGGCAGCCTGTCGAGCGTCGAGCGGGCGGCGCGCTACTCCAAGTACGCCTGCCATGAGCTGCACCTCTTCCTGTTCTTCCATGATCACGCCTTTTTCACTGCTGTCGTGGCGCCCTACCTGGCCTGCAAGCGCGCCAAGACGTTCATTGACCACTGGCTGCTGGGCGACGACCTCACGCGGTACGCGGCGGCGCCGGCGGTGGACGCACTGAACGACCTTGAGAAGGCGCTGCTGGCGGCGTACCTGGCTGCCGCCGCACCTGATGCCGCTGCCGCCGCCGCCATCGCGCGCCGTGTACGCGATGCTGCTGCCGCTGCCCCCCTGTCGCCGTCCACCCGTGAAGCCATCTTCCTGGCGGCGCTGGACAGCGGCGACCTTGACGGCGCAAGCGCAGGGCTGGCATCCGCACTGCATGCCGCAAGCGTTAGTAAATTTTTGTCCATGGTGCACTGCATTCGCCCGTCGACAACGGCGCCGACGGGGGTGGTGGGTGATGATGATGCACACGGCGCCGCCGCCGACAAACCAGCCGCCAAACCCGCCCCTGCCGTCGACTTCCTGGTGGCGACTGCGCAGGCAGGGCGGGGGTGGATGCCGTTGCCTGGTGGCTCCAATACTATTGGCTGCGACTGGACGCCGGAGCAGCGCGCTGAGCGCGCCTCCATTCTCGGCATTGATGGTGGCAGGAAGTATATGAGGTCATCATCCAAGGAGGTGGCGCCAGCCTCGATACGAGGCATGCGGTACAACCGGCGCGCGGATGCAGATGGCGACAAGGGTGGCGGGGGTGGCGGCGGTAGAGGTGGGCACCACACCCGCGCCAGCGCCACCGGGGGCAAGTGGCTGGGCGGAGACGCAGGGGAGGGGGTTGAAGAGGATGGCATCGTGAGCCCGAGTACCGGCAAGACGACCAGCACGGAGGCGTACATGGCGCTCGGCGACCCCGCGGCCCTGGACGCGAGGGTGGCAGCCGACGATCTGCGGCGGCGGGAGGCGGGCGTGCGCGGCGTGGCGTACGTGCCGCTCAACAAGACCGAGACGTTTGCAGAGGCGCAGTACTGGCATGTGGGTGATGCGGCCACCGCGCGGTTAATTATCACCGCGACCGAGTTCTGGGCCGACTTTGCTGACCACTGCCTGGTGGTGGGTGCCACCGCGCGAGCAGCGCTATCGCACACCGGCGCGAGTGCACATGGTGGCGGTGGCGGCGGCGGTGGCCGTAATGCTGCGCTGCCGGCGGCGCTATACGCTGCCGCCGCCGCCACGCCCTTCCTGTCGCCCGCCTTTGCCGCAGTACGCAGCAAGCACGTGCCCACGTCAGTGCCAGCGACGTACGCGCTGAATGAATGCCTGGCCGCGCTGGCGGTGTTGGGGCTGCCGTTTGAGCGCGCGACGCCGCCAGCTGTGGCGGCTGACCCGCCGGCGGTGGCCGCGGTGCCGGGCCGGGGCGAGGTGTGCTACACGGCAGGCGCCACACCGGCGGTGGTGTTCCATCAAGACCTGCCGCGCGCGGTCGACGGGCCGCCGTCATCCGTGCTGGTGGGTAGCATGTACTTTGACGCGGGCGCGGACCGCCCGGTGGTGGCAGGGCGGCGCGCGCCGCGGCGGTACCTCCCATCGCGGCCCGCGTCTGCAGGCGGCCCGCGCGCCGTGACGGTGCGCGTTGGCAGCCTGGTGGGCGTGCACACGGTGGTGACCAACATGGGCGCGGCGGCCGTGACGGTGGATGTGCTACACCACATCCCCGCCGGCACGGTGGCGGTGGGCGGCCGTGGCGGCATTGTGAGCCGGTCGCTGACGCTGGAGCCGTTCTCCACCGGCAAGCTAAAGTACACGTTCTACGCACCCACCGCCGGCGTGCACGTGCACTACCCAGTGCAAGTGTCGGTGGGGGCGGCGCTGGTTGCATACGGCCCGCCAGCGGTGGTGGTGGCAACCAGTGGCAGTGACGGCGGCGGCGGCGGCGACGGCGACGGCGGCATGCGTAGCGCGTCGTGGGCGCGGCTGGCACGCGACGGCACCGTGGACGAGCTGGTGGATGCCATTGCCGCCGCCAATGTGCATGCCACGCCGTGGGATGCGCTGGCGCCGCGGTGCCGGGACGCCCGCACGCATGCCGCGCTGCAGGCGGCACTGCGGGCGCGGCACGCGTACGTGCCGTCCGTGTGGGCATTCAACCTGCTGCACGGCGACGCCGCCGGCGTGCGTGAGTACCTGGGCCTGCCAGACGCGCTGGCGGCGCTTGTGACAGCAGTGCCAGCGCTGGCCACCGCGCCTGGCGGCCTGCCCGCCGCCATCGCAGCCGCTCGTGTGGACGCCGCCACCTGGCTGGACAGCGTGGGTGGCGCCGCCGCACACACCGAATTCAGCCCCGTGGTGGTGGCGCGAGCGCACTGCTTTGGCGGCGGCCGTGCCGCGCCGCTGCCACCGCTGCACCCCGCCATTGTCCGTGCGTATCGCGGACTCCTTGGCCGACTGGCGACCACGGGCTCGCGCGCCATCCCCGCTGACGACCTGCTGGCGGTGGTGTACCACCTGCTTCTACAAAACCGTGTGCCCGCCGCGGCGCGCCTGTTTGCACGCGTGCCGCGGCCGCTGGGCAGCCGACTGGCTTCCGGTAGCGGTGGTAGCGGCGGTGGCGGCAGCAGCGCGAGTGCCGTGCAGTACGACTACCTTGCGGCGTACCTGGATGTGGCAGGCGGCGACGGCCTGTACAGCGTGGCACGGGCAGCTGCCGCTGCATACGCCGACTTCCCCGTGACGCATTGGGCGGCCTTGTTCACGGCGCTGCGTACGCTGCTGGACGACGTTACGGGTGACGGCGGGGGTGGCGGGGTTGGGGGCACTACTCCGGGTGTTGCACCGCCCGGGCCCGGCGCGGATGCAGCAGCACGGGAGGCTGCCGCCGCTGCTGGTGCGGCGCGCGAGCCGACACTGTCTGTCACCGCCACACGCGGGACTGTGACGGTCACCGCTGCAGGCGTCGCCACGCTGGCGCTGCGTCTGTATGCCATGGACGTGGAAGCGGGGTTCTCGGTGGCGCCGTTCTCGTTAGGCGCCGGCGCCGGCGCCGGCGGGTCGCTGGGGCGGTTTGCATACCTGCGCCCCAACTACGCGACGTCCCCGGCGGTGCCACCCTGCGCCGACGGCGCCGGCGGCCGCCGCGCGGGGGAGCTGTGCGTGCCCCTCCCCGCCGCCTTTGCGCGCACCAACGTGATGGTGGAGGTGGTGGCAACACCGGCACCTGGGTACGGTGGTGGTGGCGGCGGCGGCGGCGGCGCGCCCGGTGACGTGCGCGGTGTGTCCAGCCGCGCCCTGCGCGCCGTCACGCCGCACTACGCCTCCGACATGGCGGTGGTGGTCACCGAGGCGGCGGGGCGGCTGAAGGTGACGGCGAGTGGCGGCGCGCCGCTGCCGCGCACCTACGTGAAGGTGTACTCGCGGCGGGCTGGCGGCAGCACCGCCTTCTACAAGGACGGCTACACCGACCTGCGTGGCGTGTTTGACTACGCCGCGCTGTCCACCGACGACCTGGCTGCCGCCACCCCCCTCGCCATCCTTGTGCACTCTGACAGCCACCGCCCGTTTGTCACTGACGTGCCGCCGCCCCGCGGCCCTGGGGTCGAGTAACCTGCCCTTTATTTCATTCACTTTCTTTTTTTTGGGTTC
>Ga0066256_1002317_pt1 | contig 21560 bp, 19 predicted proteins | sample ThiBio_1000_biof_FD_87107 | JGI IMG/M metagenome (GOLD analysis project Ga0066256, IMG submission 87107) | Wastewater bioreactor microbial communities from Cape Town, South Africa - Thiocy_expt_1000_biof (version 2) | ecosystem: Engineered > Bioreactor > Thiocyanate-remediating >... | reverse complement strand
TCGTTGTCCGAGAGGAAGGCGATGATCTCGTCGGTCAGCAGCGTGGCGTTGGTGGTGAGGCTGAAGCCGATGGTCTTGCCCTTCGCCGCAGCGGCGCCACGGGCATAGAGCACCACTTCCTTCAGCAGCTTGAAGTTCATCAAGGTCTCGCCGCCGAAGAAGGTGATGTGGACCGCCTTGCGCTCCTTCGACTGCTCGAGAAGGAAATCGACCGAGATCTTGGCCGTCTCGATCGTCATATATTTGGGCTTGCCGGCCGGCGTCGCGATCTTGTCCGCGCCGAATTCGTAGCAATAGGTGCAGGCCAGGTTGCACTGGTTGGTGATGTTGAGCACCAGCGCCTGCAGCGGGAAGTCGGCCGGCGGCGCGGTAGGCGCCGGGGCGCGGCCCACGCGGTCGGACACGATACCCTGGACGAGACGCAGCTCGCGGATCAGCTCCTCGGCATCGGCCTCCGCATAGCCGCCTTCGACCAGCGCGCTCACCAGCTCGGTGTGGGGCATTTCGCGCTCGTCCAGCCGGGCGAGGACGTTCGTCGCGGCATCGTCGAGGGCGAAGACCGCGCCGGCGGACACCAGATACATGAAGGTGCTGTCCGCCGCCTGGAAGGCATGCATTTCGCCACGCCGGTAGCGGGCAGTCGTGATCGGCATCATCGTCGTCATTGCGAGACCTCCGGCTGATCCCAGCGCTTGTAGCTGGGCACGGTGACGACCAGATAGGAGCGGCCTGTCAGCGGCTTGCCAAACGCGTCCTTCTCCGTCTTCGCGGTCGCCACGACCCACACTTCGCCATAATTGTTGCGGCCGAAGCGGCGCTTGGGATTGGGGCCTTCCAGCGCCGGCACGAACAGCGCGGCGGGGGTCAGCGTGCCGACGAAATCCTTGTCGTCGTCATAGGTGACCGTGCGGAATTCCTCGACGCTCCAGGTGACGTCGATGGGGCCGAGCGCCACGTCGTCGGGCGTGTTCGGCTTGCCGTCCATGCCGTTGTCGAAGCCGATCGCGTCGAACTGCTGATAACCCTTGGCGTATTTCTCGCCGCCGAGACGGGCAAGGCTCGTCTCCGGGGTCACCTTGAGATAATCGACCTTCTTGTAGATCGGCAGTGCCTTCTGGAGCATGGCGCCGCGCACTGCCACGTCGCGCTCGCCGGCAACCGCGTCGCTGGCGACATCGACCGTGGCGACCACTTCCGTGGGGCTGGCCGAGGCGATCTTGCGGACAGGGACGCGGCGACCGAGGTCGAGATCCCCCGGGGCGAGGGCGCCTGGGAGGTGGGCGCCGTAGATGTGCAGGGGGACGGTCTGCGAGCCGGCCTTGATGGCATAAGGCGAGACGCTGACGACCGCCGGTTCCGCCGTGGCGCGGCTCAGTTTCACATCCATGCCGAACTCATGATATTCGCCCCAGTACCAGCGGCCCTCGGCGCTCTTCTGGTCGGGCGCGAACCACATGGTCTCGCGCATCACGCTTTCGAGATCGTCGGGCTTCTCGATGTTGAGCGCCCCCTGAGAGCGACCACGCCAGCTATAGCCCGTGTAGACGAGGCCGCCGCCCTTGCGCGTCATGGTCGCGCCCGTGGCGAGCGAGCGGAGGGTGGTCGTGGTGGTGAAGCTTTCGGCATCCGCGCCGGGCGTGATCGTCATCTCGCCGACGAACCTGCCCTTGCCGGGCACGTTGGCGGAGACGAGCCACGTGCCCGCGAGCTTCGGCGCGCGGATGCGCGGCTGCCAGGCGGCCCATTCGGCAGAATGGAGCGGGGCTGTTTTCGAAATATAGTCGAGCGCGACCTGGCCCGGCATGGGCGCGGGCGGCGCGCCGGGGCCCGGCGGCGGGCCATCGCCAGCGACGGGCCGGCGATACTGCACATCGGCCTGCGAGTAGAGCGCGACATGCATGTTTTGCAGCAGCGCCCATTCGGTGCGCGTGCGGCGCGAGGAGAGCGGCTGGCCGAACGCATGGCAGGACGCGCAGGCGGCGCGCACCGTCTCATTGGGAATGTTGGTCTCGTCGATGGTCCGCCGCTCGGTGATGTACATCACCGGCTTGGCTTCCTCTGGCGCAAGGCCATGCCAGGTGGCGAGATATTTTGTGACGGCCTTCGCCTCGGCGGGCGTGATCGGTGCGCCGTTCAGCGTGACCATGCGCTTGATCGTCTGCGCCCAGCCTTCCGGCGTGGCGCGCACCCAGGAGATGCGGCTGAGATTGCCCTTGGCGTCCGGCGCGTGGCAGCTGCCGCATTTTTCGATGGTGAGCTTGTCGGTGACCGGGATGCCTTCCTCGGTCTCGACCATCGGCCAGGCGTCCTTGTCGGCGGGCTTGCCGACTTGCTGGGCGGTCACCACCGAGGCCGTGCAGGCCACGCCGGCAAGCAGGATGCGCTGTGCAAGGGATGTGCGCGCGCTCAGTGTTCGCAGCTGCGAAGGAAGGCGCCGCAAAAAGGCGCCGGCACCGGTCGAAGTCGCTTGATCGGTGTGCGAGACGGTCATGCGCGAAAAGTCCCCCTCATTGGCCTGAAGCGCGATTCGATGCGCTCGACGAGGCAAGATTGGACACGTGTCCAGAATTGGTCAAGCGTCTTTTTGCGTGTGCGAACAGGTTGCCGATCATTGCCTGGCAGCCGGGTTCGGGAAGAAGCGACGCAGCGATGCAGGCGCACCGCATCGGCGGATGGCGCTCTCCACATGGCGCGCGCGCTCGGCCGTAAGCGAGACCGAGGAGAGCGCGAATTGCCGCTCATGGGCGACTTCCTCGCCGGTGAACGGCCTGGTCCCTTTCGGTGCGCTGGTGCCGCCCAGCGAGAAAATGACGAAGTTCATGAGGTCGGCGAGCTGCTGATTGTCGGTGATACGGCTGTGCGCGACATTGGGCAGGCGGATGAGATAGGCCCGGCTCTGTGGCGGGCACATGAAATAGCCGACCCGGTCCCGCAGCTCCTGCAGGGAGGCGGGCGCCGTGCGGCCCTGCACGCCATGGCAGCCGCCGCATTGCTCGACATAATCGGAGCGTGCGGCGACGGGATCGGCGATGATGCCGCTGAGCGGCACCTCGCCAGCCAGCACGGTACCGAGCGGCACCAGCGCCGCTGCGATCGCCAGCCAGGCACGCCGGTGCATCATGACCGGCGCTATTGCGCGGCGCTGACCAGCACGGCCGTCGAGCAGTGATACTGCATGCTGCTCGTGCCGAAGCACCAGATGATGTCGTTGTTGAGTTGGGGCGTGTAGATCTGGGTTTCACGATCCGTATTGTCGCAGCCGCACTGGCTGCACATCGGCTTGCCGCAGCAGTCGCGATAGGCGATCAGATAGGCCTTGCCGTCGTCCGGGTTGATGCAGGAGCCCACCCAGGAGACCGGCGAGGGCTCCGCGCCCGCCGGGCAGCTGTGCACGCCGCCGCCGCAACAGGTGCAGAGCGCGCCGTCAATGGCGCAATAACGCCAGTAGTTGCACTGGGTATCGTCCGTGGTCTGCGCCGTGCGCGCGAACGCGGTCTTGGCCTCGGGCGACCGGTCCGCCTTGGCCGCGTTGGCCCGGCTCACCGGCAGCAGCGGAAAGGCCGGTGCCGCGACCAGCGCGATACCCAAGCGCGAGAGCAGGCTGCGCCGCGATGTGCGGCCGGCGAAGCGACGCAGCAGGGTTTCGCCCAGCGCATCCGCATCGATCTTCTTCATGGCTTTTGCCCCCCTTCCAACGTCATCAGGCGGCCTGCGCCTTCAGTCCCGAAATATAATCCTGCACCGAGCGGACCCCCATCTCGTGCGCGACGACCAGACTCTCCAGATGCTCGCGGCTGTTCACGAGGCCCTTGGAGAGGATTGCCCCATGCTCGTCGAGCAGCACCGCGAAGGGCAGCTTGCTCACGCCGAATGCCTGGCCGACTTCCGGCCCGTTGATGAAGGCGTAGCGCTCCAGCCCCTGCTTCGCGATCAGCTCGCGCTGCGCAGCCGGATCGTCGTCGCCCACGAAGGTGAGCGCCAGGCGCTCATCATGCGCGAAGGACTTGGCCACCGGGATCAGCCCCTTGCACAAAGGGCATTGTGCCGAGACGAACATCAGCAGCCGCAGCGCGGTGCCGTGCGCCTCGCCGCCGACGAACACGGCCTTGCCGTCGAGCGTCTGCGCCGCGATCGGACCGCTCTTGTCGCCGATCGACGGCCCCCCGGCGGTGGTGAGCGCGCCGGCCGGGGCGACGCGCATGTGCAGCACGCCCACCTGCCGGGCGAGCGCAAGCAGCGCCGTGCCGAGAATGAGGATGACGACCCAGGAGAGGATCTGCGAGACGATGAGCGACGTCAGCATAAGGGCCTATCTCCGGAATGCAGAGGCGGGGGAGGCGGCGGTCGCCCCGATGATGTTCAGCAGGCCATAAGCCAGCCACAGGCTCGCGCCCGCGCCGATCGCGGTGGCGATGTCGAGCATCGAGAGGGCGGCAGGCTCTATGAGGCGCGGCAGAAGCGCGGCGGCGAGCGCCAGGTTGCGCACGACCAGCGACCAGCTCAGCGACTGCAACAGCTCGTTGCGCCCGCAGCCGCAGGAGATATGCGCCCGTCCGCGTAGCAGGTTGATCGCCATGGCGAGGGCGAACAGGACGAGCAGGCCAATGCCGAGCAGCGCAGGCAGCGGACGGACGCCGCCGAGGAGCAGGGCGCCGACCGCGATCTCCGCAAGGGGCAGGGCAATCGCGGCCGGCGTCACCAAGGCCGCCGGAAGCAGCCGGTAGTTGGCGATAACGCCCGGCAGCAGGGCGCGATGGCGCAGCTTGCCCAGACCCGCGCCGAGCAGGATGAGCCCGACGCCGACCGAGGCGGCGAGGCCCGTTACCGAAAGCGCTGTGCCGGGCGCCATGATCAGGCAGGGCTCAGGACGTGGATGACGCCCGCGCCCGCGCCTTCGATCTTGTGGTCTTCCTTGCCGGTCTCGGCGTCGAGCACGACGCCGTTGCCGTGCTCGTCATTGAGGAAGATCTTGGGCTCCTTGCCCTGCGTCACCTCGATATGGCCGGCAGGCTCATGCAGCACGATGCGCTTGGCGACTTTCTTGCTGGCGAGATCGACCACCCAGATTTCCGTGCCCGGCGCCTTGTGCGACCAATATTCGCCCATGTGCATGAGCACGTAGAGCTTGCCCGAGAGGCGATGTACCGCCATCGGCTGGCGCCCGCCCGGATACCAGGCGACGTCCAGCGGCTTGGTCTGCCCGGCGTTCGCATAGCCAGCGGCGGTCTGGATAGACCAGGGTGCCGAGATGGTCGGCGTGGCGCCCATCTTCGCGGTGTAGATGAGGCCGGTGTAGGACATCATCACCGTCTCCTGCTTCGCCTTGTCATAGGCGAAGTTCTCGAAGATCGGGTCTTCTGTCGCCGAGAAGAAGGGCGCGCTGTGGGCGATAGTCGGCTTGGCGGCGGCGACCGTCACCGTCGCCATCGATCCGTCCGAGCAGAGCGCCGAGAAGCCCACCGCGCTATTGGGGATGAGCGCCGCGCAGCCGGGCAGCTCGATCGTCTTGACGAACTTGCGCTTGGCGAAGTCGATGACGTTCACGGAGGAGGCGGGGCTCAGATTGTAGACGAAGCCCCATTTGCCGTCGTCGCTGACGATGAAGTTCTGCTTGCGCTCTCCGACCAGGATGCGGTCGGGCATGACGATCTCGGTCTGCAGCTTGAGATCGACCGTATCGTAGACGGTGACCATGTCCTGCCGTGTGCCGCGATTGCCCTTCGACCAGATGGTCTCCGAGACATAATAATATTTGCCGGCCGGATCGAAGGCGAAGTCGGCGAGGTGGCTGGAGTTGACCATGCCTTTCATCTTGCCGGTCTTCGTGTCGAAAATGGCGGTGCCATCGACCATGAAGCCGCCGTCCACGAAGGCCCATTCCGGCCGGGGCGGCTCCAGCTTCAGCACATCGGAGGTTTCACTCTCCACGTCCTGAGCGACGGCCGGGCCGCCGATGGATGCGATGGCAAGCAGCGCCAGTGCGGCGCAGGATGCAAGTAAACGTGTCTCGGCGAGCTTCATGTTGGCTTGGTCCCCCCGACTCAACGCCGTGTCTCTGTGCCCAACATTGGACAGTCGTCCAAAATGGTCAAGCCTTTCGTCGCGGGCCGATGAATTTTTTTGCGACTGCGAGGAAATGGGCGGGATTCGGCCGTTCAGGCAGCGGATTCCAGTGCGTCCCGGCGCGGCGCCCCAGGAGCCTTGCCACGCTGCCAGAGCGTGGCAAGCAGTAGCGAGAGGCAACCGCTCGCGATCACCACAACCGCGCCGCTGAGCAGCCCGCCCTGCCCGAGCGAGGCGGTGAGCAGCGATCCGGCGACCGGGCCGAGGATCATGCCCAGTGGATGGGTGCAAGCGACAAGGCGGCGAAACAGCGGATCGGCGCTGCGTGCGCTGGCCATGCCCGAGCAGCGAATGATGATCGCGGTCGAGCCGATGTTGAGCAGCACGATGGACAGGATGAACAGGCTGCCATCGCCGCCGGATGCCGCAGGGATGGGCGAGAGCAGCGACAGCCCCGCGAGCGCGCCGGTGAGCGGGAGCGGCACCAGCGGCTTCTCCCGCATGACCCCGAGGGCGGTGAACGCCCCCGCCAGCGATCCGACCGCGACGGCCTGGCCTATCACGTCCTCGTCAATATGGGCCGCGATGGCGAGCGCTCCGGTGAAGCTCCACACCATCATCGTCGCGCAGATGAACAGCAGGGTTGCGGCGGCGAGGGCCCAGGCCGCCGCGTCGACCGGCTGGTGCTGTTCGAGGTGCCGGGCGTCTCCATGCCGCGCCGCTGAGTGTTCCGGGCCAGTGGTGGCGAGGATGAGCAGCAGGGCGGCGAAGGGCACAACGGCCAGCATGGCGAGCGACGGCGCGGGGCCGACCAGATCCGCAATGGGCGGCAGCAGCAGCGCAAACAGGGTGGAGAGCAGCAGCTGGATGAGGAACACCGCGCCATAGGCCCCGTTGGGGCGCCAGGCCGCGGCCGCGCTCATGGCGCGCGTGTAGATCATCCCCATGGCGAGGCCGTAGCCCGCCCGGATCGCGAGCAGCGCCGGCGTCTCCTCGATTTGCGCCGTAGCGAGGCTGGAAAGGAAAGTCGCGATCGCCGCGAGGGTGAATACGGCGCGCGATAATCGGGCGCCGAGGCGCCAGACGATGACCGCGCCCACCGCCATGCCGGCCTGAGTCGCGCCGACGATCCAGCCGTGATCGGCGGGCGCGACCGGATGGGCGGAGGAGAGCAGCGTCAGAAAAACGGGATCGATGCCCGCCTGAAGGCAAGCCAGCGCGGCGATCAGGATCGTGGCGAAGAGCGTGGTCTTGCTGCGCGGCGACAGTCCCATGGCGATCCCCAAAGCCCCACCTCGCGCTGGCGAGCGCAAGGGCCTTTACGGATCATCCCTCCCGGAACCGGCGCGGGTTCAGCCCCGCTGCTCGATCATCCTGGAAATCTCGCCCGGCTCGATGCTTTTTGCAAGCTTCACGAACCACTCGGCCGAAATCGCGGCGATGGCCGGCATCTTGTTCGCCCAGGGCTTCTGGTAGCCGAGGAAGGGCGTTGCGCCTTCCATTGAGGCGCTGATGAACAGCGACAGGGTGCGGACCTCGTCCGGGGAGAGGCGCGGATTGAGCGCCGCCACATGCTCGCCGATCACCTCATGCACGCTCGAATAGAAGATGCGCACGCGCTCGGCGATGAAGTCATTGTGATTGGCGAGCGCCCAGAGCTCGGTGAACAGGCGCGTCGTGCGCTTGGAGGCGATGTCGTCGAGGCACATCGCGATCACGGTGCGCAGGCGCTCCTCGGCCGAGAGATTGGGCTGGCGCACGCTGAGTTCGAGCTTGACATCGTAGGAATTGAACAGATCGTCCAGCAGCACCTGAATGAGCATTTCCTTGCGCGGGAAATGATAGCTCACATTGCCGACCTTCATCCCGCAGGCAGCGGCGATGCGGCGGATGGTGAAGGCGGCGGCGCCTTCGTCGAGCAGCACCGAAAGCGCTGCCTTGAGGATGGCGTCCACCGTCTCGGTGCCGCGCAGATAAACGCCGGGGCGCACGGGGGCGTCGGTCACCAGTTCAGTCATAAGCCCTCCAATAGAGGCTGCGCCGCGCCGCCGCCACCCCCAACTGCATCTGGCAATGGTTTGTCGCGAAGGCGCTTGACCAAAGTTTGATAACTGTCCAGTATTCGAGTCAAGCCGGAATCGTTGATTTGTGAATTCCGGGGAAAGGGTCCAGAACAAAATGGGCCTCCAGATGCGATTGCTCGGAGGCATCGTCACCCTTTTGTCGGGTCTGGCTTCAGGAGGAACGGCACATGCGAGCGGTGCGGCGACCATTCGTCGCGCTGTTCCATGTGCCTCCAGCCAGACGGCGCTGAGCGAAACGGCCAGGCCGCGAAGGGCATTGTGCCCTGATCCCATTCCTGCGCGGGCAGTGCGGAACATTCCGTCGCCTCAAAGATTACTCCTCAAGCATCCTGACGGCGCTACGCCGCGACAGCCCATGAGGAGGATCCATGAATAGTGCCACGACTTATCGCACCGGCCTGCTGGTCGGTCTTGCCGCCGCCATCGGCGGTTTCTTCTGGCTGAAACGCAGTGCCGCCCACGAGCCGGAGGAGCGCCCGGCCCCGGCCTTTGCCGGTGACGGCGCGCCGGTCGGCTCACCGGTTCATGTTCGCGATGCAGGCCCCATTCACATGCGTGACGACGAGCACGACTGGGACAAGGTCGACGAGGCGGCGGACGAATCCTTCCCGGCCAGTGATCCGCCCGCGACCTATTGAAAGGGGCATTGGCGGGAATGCAGCACCGGATCTGGTAGATCGGAGCGGCGTGCCCCCGCCTGAACCGAGAAGAAGCGGTCGGGCACGACGGGCAATGTGGCGTCGATCACGGGCGCTGCCCGGCTGAGGCGGCCTTGGTGCGTGCCATATAATGCCGCTAAATCGAGGCCTCCCGCAGCGGTAGCCTGATCGTTGCCCGCAACCCGCCTTCGGGCCGGTTCTCGAGGATCAGTTCCCCGCCTTCCGCCCGCACCGCATTGTGCACGATCGCGAGCCCCAGCCCCATGCCCCGCGTGTTGCGGGCCCGGCCCTCGTCGAGCCGCACGAAGGGCTGGTGAACCACCGCGATCTTGTCCGGCGGGATGCCCGGCCCGTCGTCATCCACGCAGATCAGGGTCGCGCCCTCCACCTGCCGGATCGCCAGCCGCACATTGCCGGCATAATGCAGCGCATTCTCCACGAGATTGGCGATCGCCCGCCGGATCGAGACCGGCCGCGCCCGGATGTCCAGGCTGAGGGGACCGTCATAGACCGCGTCCCGCCCCGCATCGCGCGCCGAATCGATGATCGTCGAGGCCATGACGGCAAGGTCGATCTTCTCCGCCGGCAGCCCTTCACCTTCCCCGCCCAGATAGATCTGCAGCGAGCGAAGGAGGTCGCCCATCTCGTTGATGTCCTCGCGGATCGCCCGGCGCGTCTCGGCATCCATCTGCGCGCCGTCCAGCCGCAACTCCAGCCGCGCCAGCGGCGTGCGCAGATCGTGCCCGACCGCCGCCAGCGCCTGCGTGCGCGTCGTGATGAGTCGGTGGATGCGGGTCTGCATCGCATTGAAGTCGCGGATCAGCGCTCGCACTTCGGGCGGACCGCGCTCGGGCACATCGACGGGCTCCTGGCTGCCGATCGTCCGCGTGGCGCCCATGAGGGCACGCAAGGGCTTCAGCGTGGCGCGCACGGCGAGCGCGCCGAGCAGCGCCAGCGCCAGAACAGGCAGCGCCATCGCCACCATGCGGCCGAGCGTCAGCGGCCAGAAGGCATGTTGCTGCGAGCTGCGGAACAGCATGGCGCTATGATCGGTCAGTTCCAGACTGCCGGCGATGTCTCCGCCCTGACTCAGCGGCAACAGGTGCAGGCGCAGCTTCCCCTCGAACAGCTCGGGCTCGATGGAGAGGATCTGCGCGCGCAGATCATCGAGGCTGAAAGGCGTCCCGCGCGTGTCGACGCCCTTCTGCCAGCTCACCTGGAGCCGCGCCGTGCTGAGCTCGCGCGCCACCGCCTCGCGTCCCTCGGGCGCCGTGCGGTCCATGATCCGCCGGGCCACGACGAGATATTCCGCCATGCGGTGTGCGTCATCGTCCTGCAGGGCGAATTTGTTCACCCGCTCGAAGATGAGGGTGTTGGCGACGAACTCGGTCACCAGCACGAAGGCGAGGATCAGCAGGATCCTGCCGAGGAGGCCGACCGAGGGCCGCTTCATCAAGCGGGGACGACGGGTGCGCTGAACATGTTGCCCACGCCGCGGATGGTGACGATGGGCGGCTCGCCACCCGCCGCGGCGAGCTTGCGGCGCAGGCGGCTGACCAGCACGTCGATGCTGCGATCCGAGGAATCGCTCAGGCGCGTGCGGGAAAGCTCGATCAGCCGCTCGCGCCCGATAACGCGCATTGGCTGCGAGATGAAGGTGCTGAGCAGGTCGAACTCCGCGCCGGTCAGGTCCACCACCGCGCCGGAGGGCGAGCGCAGCTCCCGGCGGGAGAAATAGACCGTCCAGCCGTTGAAGGAGAATTCATTGCGGCTGCGCGCGTCCTCGCGGTCCGTCATCGGCCCGCGGCGCAGGATGGCCCGCGCCCGCGCCACCAGCTCGCGCGGCTGGAATGGCTTGGAGAGGAAATCGTCCGCGCCCAGCTCCAGGCCGAGGATGCGGTCCTCGTCGCTGCCCTTGGCGCTGATGAAGATGATCGGGATGTCGCTGGTCCGGCGGATCTGGCGGCAAAGATCGATGCCGTTGGTGCCGGGCAGCATGATGTCGAGCACGATGAGGCTGGCGGCCGGGCCGTTTTCCAGCGCGATCCACATTTCAGGCGCGGTGGCGGCCGTGCGCACCAGGAAGCCGTTTTCCTGCAGGAGCCGTGCGATGAGGGTCCGCAGGCCCGGATCGTCCTCGACGAGTATGATGGTCTGGGCAGTCATTGGGATCAGTGGGCTCTTCGAAGTCGGGTTGCAGATAATGGCTCGGCAGCGATTCCGCCAGTCGGGGCGTCGCCGCCTTGCGAGACCTGCCGGCACGCGCCGGCATCGACTTCCTCTCCCCGGACCCATGGAACCGCAAGCATTTCATTCCGCTCACGGGCCGCCGCGCGCCTTATCCTTGCAGCGGCTGGCGTGGCCCGGAAGCATCGGCGGGGCGAGCCCGCCGGTCATGCCTTTACGGCAAGCAGCGTTTAGCGCTGGCTGAGTGTGGTGTTCTGCCTGGCAGCGGCCAGCGCCAGCATGCGGACATTCTGCGCACGCGCTTCGCAGGCGACGGCCTTGGTCGCGTCCGGATGGCATTTGGACGCGCCGGGAGCGCTCGGGGCGATCGGCCGATAGGCGACGACCGTCTTGCCCGGCACGGAAAGCTGCTGATGTGTGTCAGCGAGCGACTGCGCGGCGGCAGCGGTGGAAAGAGCAGCGAGCACGGACGCGCTGAGAAGCTTGATGATCAATTCGAACCTCCGTCAGAATGACTTTGTTTCGAATTGGCATCCCATTGTTTCGCGATCCGCGCCGCGATGTGACAAATCATTTCTGTTTGTTTGCTGGGGCTTTTAGCGGCTTGCGTTCAATCGGGTTTGCCGCCAGCGGGGCAAATTTTTTCGAAAAATGAGAGGTGTAGCCCGGTCCACGTCGGGGGATCGCTCCAGGCGGGGGCGACGGGCAACCGGCCACGCAGTTCGGCCCGATGCCCGACCTCCCTGTCATCCGCAGAAGGCCCTGCGGCGCCGACGGGCGAATGCTCGTTCCTCAAAAATGCCGCCCCCGATCCTTGCGATTCGGGGGCGGCCAGGTTGGGCGATAATCGCCCGAGCCTCAGAAGGTCTTGGAAGGCCGGTGTACCATTAGCGCGCCTGTGGCTGGTCGGGCTGGAGAGATAGCCGCCCCGGCTCATCGAACGGCGCGCGCCGCCACTCCTCGGCCAATCACCGCCGTGAAGACCGAAATTCTTAAGCGTCAAGGCTATGGGCAAACCAGGCCAGTTCCCAATAAGCTGAATGACGTATTGTTACCGAGGGGGTGGGGCCGCTGTCTCGGTCCCCTATGCCAGGGAGGGGCAGGGAGGCGGCGCGCTCAGGGCACGCTGAGCGCGTCCCACATGCCTTCCAGGGAGCGGCGGTTCGAAGCGATCAGCGTGCCGCGCAGATTCTCGCTGCCCACGCCGTCCACCGCGTAGAGCGCCTCGAAATAGCCATCCTGGGCGCCGGGCGCGAGCTTTGCGGGCATGTCCGGGCTGGTGAGGATGTCCGCCGCCTGCAGCACGGCCGGATCACGCGTGCCGGCGAGGATGATGATGCGGTTGCCGGTCGGGCCGGGCAGGACGGCGACATAGGCATAGTTGCGCTGCGCGTTCTGGCCGACGCCGGGTGGATCGGCGACATAGATCTTGCCGGTCTTGCTGTCGATGATCTCGTCATAGCTGCCCGCGAAGGCGAAGCGGGAGCCGGCGAAGACCGGCTGCTCCAGCAGATCGAGCCCGCTCAGCAGGCCGACATAGATGACGTCGCTGTTCTTCAGCATCGGCGGCGTCAGCTTGGAGGAGAGGACGAAGGGCGTGAAGCGGCGTTCGCTGAGGCTCGGCGTGACGATGGGCAGCACGGCCTTGAGCGCATAGGCGCTGCTCACCGGCAGATAGGAGAGCCCGAGGTCCACATAGCGATCGCGCAACTCCGCCCGGGGCATGAGCAGCTCGTCCAGTTCCTCGCGCGCATTGATCGAGAAGTCGCGCACGAGGCGCTTGGGGTCTTCGCCCGCCGCATCGCGCTCGCCGACGAGATAATAGTCCCCGCTGACGAAGGTGAGGGGCTTGCGGCTGGCGAGCAGCGCGGCCCAGGGTTGCGCGCTGCGGATGGTCTCGAAGCCATCGTCCGGCCGGGAGAGCAGCAGGGCGCTCAGTGCCAGCGCGCCGCCCGCGAGCAGGCCTCCGGCGAAGAACAGCCATTTGCCGCTCCATTTCCCGGCCGCCGGTGCGGGCGCAGCGACCGTTGGCGCGGGAGGCTCAGCCGCGGCCCGCGCGTCCTTCGTGACGAGCTGGAGGCGATACTCGCCCTTGGGAAGCGTGAGCTGCTCCGGATCGTCCCGGCCGGTGCCGGCATAATAATCCTCCAGCTTCTTGCGCAGCCGGTGGACATAGACCCGCACGGACGCGTCCACCATGAGGTCCGCGCCGGGCTTGCCGAAGACGTGCGCGGCGACTTCGATCTCCTTGGGCGGCTCGCCCGCGAGCGTGCGCTCCAGCAGGAAGTCGAACAGACGGCGCAGCGTCTCGGACCGGCCGAGATGCGAGGAGGCGCGAATGCGCGCGGCCGCCGCCGTCAGACCCTCCCGGTCGACATGCTCCCTCACGTCCTCTTCCATCGCGAACCATTGTCTCCCCAGCCGGCCGGCAGGAACGGCCTTAGCAACAAGGAGAAGGCGAGGCGACCGTTATCGGGGTTTCAGCCCTGCGCCATTGTCTGGCTGAGCTGGGCGGAGAGCTTTTGGATGGTGAAGGGCTTGGTGAGCAGCGGGATGCCCTCGCTGGCCGCCTTGGCGGTCGCCTCGCTATAGCCGGTCATCAGCACATAGGGCAGGCCGGGCCAGCGGCGCGCGATCTGGTGGACCAGATCGAAGCCGTTGAGCTTGCCCGGCATGATCATGTCCGAGAGCACCAGGGCGAAGTCGGCGCCGCGCTCCAGGCGCGCCAGCGCCTCGTCGCCGGAAATCGCGCGCTCCTGCTCATAGCCGATCTCGGCGAGCATCCCGCCGACCATCTCCGCGACCGTGTCATTATCCTCCACAAGCAGGATGCGACGCCGGCCCGTCGCCTCCTCCACCGGCGTCTCGCTCCGCGCGCGCACCGGCATCCGGGTCGAGCGCGGCAGCAGCAGCGCGACGGTCGTGCCCTTGCCGACCTCGCTCTGCACCTGCACCTCGCCGCCCGAGGCGCGCGCGAAGCCATAGACCTGGCTGAGCCCGAGGCCGGTGCCGTGACCGGTGCCCTTGGTGGTGAAGAAGGGATCGAAGATGCGATCGAGCATCTCGGGGGATATGCCTTCGCCCGCGTCGGTGATGGCGATGCACACACGATCGGCCTCGCCCGGCAGATTGCGCGCGACGATGCGGACTGGGCCGCCGTCCGGCATGGCGTCGCGCGCGTTGATGGCGATGTTGAGCAGGGCGACCTCCAGCTCGGACGGGTCGACCTCGACCGGCCAGAGATCCGGCGCGAGATCGATGTCGAGCTCGATGCCGCTCGTGGTCAGCCGGTCGAGCAGCGCCTCCATGCCGTGGATGCGCTCGGCAAGGTCCACCACTTCGGTCTTGAGCGGCGAGCTGCGCGAGAAGGACAGCAATTGCTGGGTCAGCCGCGCGCCGCGCTCAACGGCATGGCGGATGCCGGCCCTGAGTTTGTCGAGCTTGTCGGGATCGTCGGTACGATCCATGAGATCCAGGCTGCCCGAGGCGATCATCAGCAGATTGTTGAAATCATGCGCCACGCCCCCGGTGAGCTGGCCGAGCGCTTCCATCTTCTGCGACTGGCGCAGCGCTTCCTCGGCCTGTTCTCGGTTCGCGATCTCGGTCTGTAGCCGGCTGTGCGCTTCGTGCAGCGAGGCATAGGAGGCGCCGAGCGTTGCGATCAGCAGCGCGGCCATCAGCACGATGATGCCGAGCCCTAAATAGCGCGTCGCCCGCCTTGGCCAGCTGTCGAGGCTGGTATGCAGATAGATGGTGCCGAGCCGGCTTCCCCCCTGTTTGATCGCAGCGGTCGAGATGAGGTCGCGCGCGGAGGTGAGCGGCCTCGCCAGCTCGCCGCGCGGGGGCAGCTTCACGGGCGGAACGGCATAGCCGGCGATGAACCGACCGGCCGCGTCATAGGCGGCGACGGCCATGATCTGCGGATCGGCATGCAGCGCGTCCAGATATTCGCGCAGCGTGCGGACATCACCGGAAGCGAGCGGCGCGGCGATGCCGTTCGCGAGAATCTGGGCATGGACGTTGGCCTGGCGCAACTTCTCCGCGTGACTGATCTGGCCGATCCGATAGGCGAAGATCGCGCCCGCAATCAGCAGCAGGATCGCGACAAGGCCGGCCATGAGAGGCGTCGCGACGAGCCGGAGCGTCAGTTTCCTCACCGTCTCCGGCGCATCCTGAGCTGCGAGCAGCCGCTTCATTGCCGTTCCGCCCAAATGGCGAGGTCATTCGCGCGCAGATGCTCGGCGCTCTGCTCCCGGCCGGCAGCGGGCAGGGCGCAACAATATGTTCCAGTGATGAGGCAGCCGGAAATCAGTGCCGGCGGCATCTCCGATCGCATGAAGTTCCGTCCCCCCGAGACCCCTTCTCGGCATGATACAACGCCGGGATGGAGCGAAGGTTCCCAATTGTTTGGCTGATCTTGCGATTCTGCGGGTTCCTCGGACAGGATGTTGCCGCTGGCCGTGCGGCATGTCATGCAAGCATCCGAGCGCGGGCATAGTCCGCGACAGGAGGAGGGGAATTGTCATGAAGATCGCTTTGCCGCTGCTTGCCATCGCACTGGTGCTCGGGGCAGCCCCCGCCCATGCGCAGGCCCTGAGCGATCCCGTGATCGCGCATCCGGACCCGGAATCGCTGTTCACCAGCAAGGATCCCAAGTTTCACAGCAACAAGCGGGTGGCGCTCAAGATCGGGAAGGAGCTGCTCGAAGCGGACCAGTGGGACCGCGCGCCGCTCTATCTCACCAAGCGCTACATCCAGCACAATCCGAGGGCGGCCTCCGGGCTGGACGCGGTGATCCATTATTTCGTCAACGTCGCGAAGCGCACGCCCAAGCCGATCCCTGCGAAGATGCAGACCAAGGTCGTGGCGGTGCAGGCCGAGGGCGATTTCGTGACGGTCAGCTTCGTGCGCGAAATGAAGGCCCCCAAGGACCCCTCGAAGAGCTACACCACGACCTGGTTCGACATGTGGCGCTTCGTCGACGGCAAGGCCGACGAGCATTGGGACCCGGCCACCCTGCCGCCCGCCGCACCGGCGGCCACGAGCGACCTGACGCTGGCGCAGGCACAGGACCGCATGCAGATCGAGCAGCTGATGTGGACCTATGTGCGGGCGATCGACGGTTTCGATCCCGATGGCTATGCCCGAGTGTTCACGCCCGATGGCGCATTCGGCAAGACCAAGGGCAGCGCCGCGCTGCGCCAGATGGTCATCGACATGAAGAAGAGCCAGGACGATCGCCGCGCCAAGGGAGAGGTGATCCCGGCGATGCATCACTTCATGGCCAACCAGACGATCGAGTTCGTCGACAAGGATCATGCCCGGGTCCATTATTACTGGCAGACCGTGTTCGCGGGCAAAACGCTCAATCCTCCGCCGCGGCTCGCGGCCGCCGGGCGCGGTGTCGACGATGTGGTGCGCGTCGGTGGAAAGTGGTTGATCAGCAATCGAAATGTGGCGCCTGAGTAACGGCCGGGCGAGCGGCATAATCCCTGGACGGAACGACGCGTCCATGTAATGAAATGCGTGGCGGCGCGAGGGGGGATGAGCATGGCCACGCAGGAGATTTCGTCCAAACATCATCGCGCCACGCAGAGCGAGAAGCTGGTCATTACGGCTTCCTCGCTCGGCACGGTGTTCGAATGGTATGATTTCTACCTTTACGGCCTGCTCGCCACCTTCATTTCTCGGGTGTTCTTCTCCGGCGTCAACGAGACGACGGGTTTCATCCTCGCGCTTGGTGCCTTCGCGGCGGGTTTTGCCGTGCGGCCGTTCGGCGCGCTGGTGTTCGGGCGCATCGGGGATCTCGTCGGGCGCAAGAACCCCTTTCTGGTGACCATGGCGATCATGGGCCTCTCGACCTTCGCGGTGGGCCTGCTGCCGGGATATGAGACGATCGGCATCGCCTCGCCGATCATCCTCGTGGCGCTGCGCCTGCTTCAGGGGCTCGCGCTCGGCGGCGAATATGGCGGCGCGGCGACCTATGTGGCCGAACATGCGCCCAACGATCGGCGCGGGCTTTACACGAGCTTCATCCAGATCACTGCGACCTTCGGCCTCTTCGCCGCGCTGCTGGTGGTGATCGGCTTCCGCAGCGCGATGGGCGAGGAGGCGTTCGGCGACTGGGGATGGCGCGTGCCGTTCCTCGTCTCGATCCTGCTGCTCGGCGTGTCGCTATGGATCCGCCTGCAACTGGCCGAGAGCCCGGTCTTCCAGAAGATGAAGGAGGAGGGAACCACCTCCAAGGCGCCGCTCTCCGAGGCGTTCGGGCGATGGGCCAACCTCAAATGGGTGCTGGTCGCCCTGTTCGGCGCCGTCGCGGGTCAGGCGGTGGTCTGGTATGCCGGGCAGTTCTACGCGCTCTTCTACCTGGAGAAGATCCTCAAGGTGGATGGCGCCAGCGCCAACATCTACATCGCCATCGCGCTGGCGCTCGGGACGCCTTTCTTCGTCTTGTTCGGCTGGCTCTCGGACCGGATCGGGCGGAAATATATCATATTGGGCGGCTGCGCGCTGGCCGCGCTCACCTATTTCCCCGCCTTCCGCGCCTTGTCCGATGCAGCGAACCCGGCCCTCGCGGCGGCGCAGGCGCGCGCGCCGGTGGTGGTGACGGCCGATCCGGCCAATTGTTCCTTCCAGTTCGATCCGGTAGGACGCAACAAGTTCGACGGCCGCAGCTGCGACATCGCCAAGGCCTATCTCGCGCGCAACGGCATCAACTATAGCAACAGGACGGGCGAGCCGGGCACGTTCGCCGCCGTTTCGATCGGCGACAGGACCCTGATCGCGCCGACGCCGCTCAAGGTGCAGGGCGCGGAGCTGGCGGCGGCGATCGCGACTTTCCAGCGTGAGCTGCAGGCCGCGCTCGACGAAGCGGGCTATCCCCCCAGGGCCGATCCCGCCGGGATCGACGAAGTCCGGCTGGTCGCCATTCTCTTCTATCTCGTGCTGCTGGTGACGATGGTCTACGGGCCGATCGCCGCGATGCTGGTGGAGCTGTTCCCCAGCCGCATCCGCTATACCTCCATGTCCCTGCCTTATCATATCGGCAATGGCTGGTTCGGCGGTTTCCTGCCGACGACCGCCTTCGCGATGGTCGCCGCGACGGGCGATATCTATTACGGCCTGTGGTATCCGGTGGTGGTGGCGGCCGCGACGGTTGTGATCGGGCTCGTCTTCCTGCCCGAGACTTTCCGGCGCGACATCGACCGCTGAGGCTCCCGCACGGCGGGAGCCGCGCCCCTTTCCCGCCGCCTGCTGTCAAGCGATCCTGCCAATCTGTGCAAGTGAGCCTGTCCCGCTTGGTCCAGAGAATGGCCAGGTCAAGGGAGGCAGGATGGGCGAGCCAGGGTTCAGTGATGTTGTCGGCATGGACGCGCCCGTCGTCGACTGCCATGCGCATATCTTCCTCAAGGACATGCCGGTCAGCCGGGAGGCCTGGACGCACATCGACTATGGCTTCTCGGCCGAGGAGCTGCTGGCGACGATGGATGCGCATGGCGTCCATTTCGGCATCATCTCGGGCATCAGCATCTCGGGCTTCTATAATGATTACATGATCCGCCAACTGCGCCGGCACCGCAGGCTGCGCGGCACGGCGATCGTCTCGCCGAGGACGGACTTCTACACGCTGGAGCAGATGGCGGCGGACGGAATCGTCGGCATCCGCCTCCAGCTCGCCCGGGCCGAGCAGCTCCCGGACTTTCGCGGCGACGACTATCGCCTGCTGTTCCGCCGGGTGCGTGACCTGGGCTGGCACGTCCATGTCGCGATCGAGGGGCCGATGCTGCGCAGGGTGCTGGAGCCCTTGGTGGAAGCGGGGGTCGATACCGTCATCGATCATATGGGCCACCCCGATCCGGCCGATCCGCTGGCCTGCGACGGGTTCGCGGCGATGCTGGAGGCGGTGGACACGGGGCGTGGCTGGGTGAAGCTGTCCGGCGGGTTCCGGCTGGCGGGCACGGATAGCTGGCGCGATCCGGACAGCGATCTCGATACGGTCGCCGGCATCGTGGCGCAGGAACTGCTGACGCGTGTCGGGCCGGACCGGCTGCTCTGGGGAAGCGATGCACCCTTCGTGGGCTATGAGAAGCGCGTCACGTACGCGCGGGTGCTGGAGAGCTTCCGGCGCTGGGTGCCGGACCCGATGGCGCGCGCCGAGATCTCGCGGACGGCGCTGAGGCTCTACTTTCCCTGAGGGGATCTGCGTCAGAGCTTCGCGTTCTCCGCGCTCCATCTCACCGTCAGCTCGATGCCCTGGCCGATGGGGAGGAGCACCGTCTGAAGGTCCGGTTTGGCTTTCACCGCCGCGCGGTAGGCGCGCACGCTGGGGCGGGCCGTGGCGGGGTCGATCATGTTGTCGGCAGCGATCACGCCTTCCTTGGAAAGCTTGGGATAGAGCGCCTCGAAGCAGCGGAGATAGACGTCCTTCCAGATGTCCAGCAGCACGAAATCGAACGGGCCGGGGTCGGCCTCGACCAGAGCGACGGCATCGCCGAGACGGAAGTCGACCACGTCGACGAGGCCCGATCTGGCGAGCCTCTCGCGGGCATAGGCCTGTTTATAGTCGGCAAGCTCCATGGTGACGACCTGCGCGCCGATGCGCTTGGCCGCGTCGGCCAGGAACAGGGTGGAATAGCCGTAGCTCGTGCCAAGCTCCAGGATGCGCCGGGGCTGGCGAGCGAGGACCAGCGAATGGAGGAAGGAGCCCACTTCCGGCCCGACCGGCAGCAGCAGGTCATCCCGCGAGACCGGACGGTTCGCAGATGCGCCACCGCCGGCCATGAGGCGGCGCTCGGAGGCGACGCGGGCCTGATATTCCTCGAACGTCGCGGCGACGATGGGATCATCAAAGATCATGGGTGGCCTCCTTTCCTTTTTTCCGCGCCTCTCACCGATGTGACGGCGCGTCCTCTTGTTCCGAAAATCGCGAACGCGGGCCGTCTCTTGTGGGGGCGACTCGGGAGCGTTGCGAGGGTTCGATCGGCCGGGAGCATGACATGGATCGGGCGCGTTGGGACAGAGGGTTGCTCTCCCTTGCCGGCGAGCGTGGCGGTTCTTGCCCGCGCCGTGGAAAGCCGCCCTTATCCCGCTGGCGGGAGAAGATCATGGCGCGCCGGTTCGTTGCGCCGGGGATAACGCGCTCATTGCCGGGAAGGGAGGCCGCAGCATCGCTCGCATAGGAGACGTTCGCAGCGGTTCCCGACTCCTTCCCCGGAGTTGAGGGGCTAAATGGCCGTCTGCCCCCCCCGCATCTGCCTCAGTCCAGCAAACCCAGCCCCGCGACCTCGGCCAGATTGTCGATCACCCGATGCGGGCGGCGCTCGGGGGCCTGGGCGGCCCATTCGGCGGCGGAGGTGGTGCCGGTGGTGATGCCGATGCCCATCGCCCCGCCGGCACGCGCCATTTCGGTCTCGACCTTGGGATCGTCGCCGATCACCACCACGCCCTCGACCGGGACGCCGAGCCTGGCTGCGACAAAATCCATGGCATGGAGCGAGGGCTTGCCGGTGACTTCCGGCTCGACACCGGTCACGCGCGCGATCGCGCCGCCGATGGCGCAGCTATAGCCGAAGGCGCGGCCGCCGCTCGAGGCGAAGAAGGGCACGTCCGACGCGGAGAACAGGGCCGCGCCGCCCAGCACCGCCTCGCAGGCGGCATGGACGTCCGGCATGGCGCATTCGGGATACCAGGCGACATAGACGGCATCGGCCTGCGCGGCGCCCGGCTCGTCGGGGCGGACGGTGGCGATGCCCTCGACGTTCAGCGCATCGATTACCCCCTGCGTGCCGAGTACGAGGACCTTCTCGAACCCGCGCTGGCGGAAGACATGACCGGCGACGCTGTTCGGCGTGAAGAGATGTTCGTCCGTGATCGGCAGGCCGAGCGCGCGCAGGCGCGGGGCCTGCTTGGCGGCGGGATAGGCGCTGCCATTGGTGAGCGCGAGATAGGGGATGCCGCGCGCCTGCAGATCGGTCAGCAGCTCGATCGCGCCCGAGAGCAGCGTGTAGCCGCCGAGATTGCGGTCGCTGAGGATGAGCGTGCCGTCTAGGTCGAACATGAAGCCCTGAGCGGGGCGGAGGGCTTCGGTGAACGGGGCGGGCAGGGATGTCCTTCCAATCTCTTCTCCCCTCCTCGTCAGAGGAGGGGGCGGGGGTGGTGGCGATGCGCAGGCATCGCTCGCTCAGCGATCGTCGGCGGCGTCCAGCACCACCCCAACCCCTCCTCTGAAGAGGAGGGGCTAACGTCGCGCTTACTCGTAGCTCTCCAGCTCCAGCCTGAAGCCCGGATTTTCAACCATGATCCGTGTCATGTCGCCGCGCGCGATGAGCTTGCGGATGAGGTCCATGGTCGGGTGGAGGCTGGGATCATAGTGGCGGGGGGGGGGGGCGGCGGCCCCCCCCCCCACCCCCCCCCCCCCCCGCGCGGGGGGGGGCCGCAGGGAAATCCCCTCCCCAACACCCGGGCCGCAGCGCCTGCGCCGGCCCCGCCCGGGCCCCCCCCCCCGGGCGGGGGCGGGGGTCCTCCGCCGCCGGCCGGGCCCGAGGAGCGGCCCCACCCCCGCGCC
>Ga0066256_1002316_pt1 | contig 21561 bp, 22 predicted proteins | sample ThiBio_1000_biof_FD_87107 | JGI IMG/M metagenome (GOLD analysis project Ga0066256, IMG submission 87107) | Wastewater bioreactor microbial communities from Cape Town, South Africa - Thiocy_expt_1000_biof (version 2) | ecosystem: Engineered > Bioreactor > Thiocyanate-remediating >... | reverse complement strand
GCAGCAGGACGGAGCTCGGCGTGCGCGGCGGGGGGGCCGCCCCCCGCGGCGGCCCCGCTTGTGGGGGCGCGGCGCCCACCCCAAGCCACCGCCCTCAGCCCCCCCGCCAGTACCGCTGCCTTCAGGCCGAAGAACAGCGCCTGGACGCTGCCGACATTGCCGAAGATCGCGTAGATCCAGCTCAGCGCCATGATGGCGACGAGACCGGGGAGCACGAACAAGGTTCCCGCGACGAGGCCGCCCTTGGTCTTGTGCATCAGCCAGCCGATGTAGACGGCCAGTTGCTGCGCCTCCGGCCCCGGCAGCAGGGTGCAGTAGTTCAGCGCGTGCAGGAACCGCGTCTCGCCGATCCAGCGCTTTTCCTCGACGATGATGCGATGCATCACCGCGATCTGCCCGGCCGGGCCGCCGAAACTCAGCGCCGCGACCCGCGCCCAGACGCGGAGTGCCTCGCCGAATGAAACGCCATGATCATGTTCGATGCCCTGCTGGGCCGGGGCGGCGTCGATGGTCTCGATCTTGGACATGGCCTTCCCCAATCGTCAGGTCCGCTTGGACTTGAAGTACTGGTAGAGGTTGTCGAAGACGGCTCCGCCCTGAGCAATGCGCTCTTCGTCCTGGGCATTGGCTGAGCAGACGCCGGAGATCAGGCTCGCGATGCCGGTCGTCTCCTCGCGCCCGAACTTGCCGTCCTTCAGGTCGATGTCGTGGACGATCTCAGAAATGGCCTGGAGGGCGGGCTCCGTAAGACCGGCGCGGGTGAGCAGGACCTCGAAGCTGCACCGATCGCCTTCATGGGTGATCTCGCCTTCGAACATGTCGAAGCGCAGCTCTCCGGGCTTGGGCTCGTAGCCCTTACCCGGAACGAAGCGAATGACGGCATTGGGGTCGATGAAACGTCGGATCAGCCAGCTACAGGCGATGCGGTCGACATGTACGCCTTTGCGCGTCACCCAAACGCGCCCCTTGAGGTCGTCGGCATTATGCGTGGGCATCTCCAGCGCTTGCTTCGTCATGTTCGTGTCCTCTGCGTGACGACGCTCGATCTCGGCGAGCAGGCTTTCCGCCGAAAGGCGACCGGTTGCACCGAAAAAATCGAGGGCAACGATGTCCGCGAGTTGCTTGCGCAAACGACCGACTTGCGAACGCTCCTCTTCTCTCTCTTCAGACGTCGCGGTCTTTTTCAGACGTTTTGAAAGCGCTCGGACCTCGCCGGCGATGGCCGCATAGTCCTCGTCTCGGGCAGCATCGAAGAGTGCTCGCACCTGATCGTCGGAAAGACCGTCAACGAGGCGCGCTTCGCAGACCATGGCCTCACCGCCGCCTTCAACGATCTCCTTCAGCAGCCATTCGAAATCTTCCTGGGTCTCGGCATTGGCAGGCAGCGCATAGACCGTGCTCTTCACCGCGACGGCGCCGATCCCTTGCAGTCGGCGCCAGATTTTCACGCGAAAGTAGGCCGGCTTGCTCGGCAGTTGATGGATCAAGAGGAGCCAGCGCTGCTCCGCCGAAGCCTTGTCATCGCCCATATTCATACCGTATCACTAAAAATATAAAATGCAACACTTGTATCATTTAATTTTCGAGCGTAGCTTTCCGTCACAGCGCACCTTGGGTCGGAACCTCCCGATACGGTCAGGCTCCTCTCAAGCTGCCAGTCCATCGCAACCACTGGGAGGACCACGCCATGAAATGGGTCACTCGCGAACGCCCGGTCATCGACCGCATTGCTTGCCCGTGGCTGATCACGAAATTCATCGATAAAGATGCGGAGTTTCTATTCGCCCCGCCGGACCAGGTCATGACGGTCGCAAGAGAGACCGGCGCGACACCCTATGATGTGCCCGGCGTCGAATACACGCATGTCGGCGAAGGGTGCAGCTTCGACACCTTCGTCGAGAAACACGATCTCGGCAAAGATCCCGCCATAGCTACAATCGCCACCATCGTTCGGGGCGCTGACACGGATCGACACGATCTCACACCGCAATCCGCTGGACTGCTGGCGATCTCAATGGGGCTTCGCGATCTCTCCCCCGACGACCACGACGTCTTGAAGCGTGGCTTCATCATCTACGACGCGCTCTATGCCTGGGAGTCACGACGGAAAGGCGAAACCCATAATTGGCCGCCGAAGATGAAGTCTACTGCAGCTTGATTCTCCCCATCTGAGCTTTCGGGCTCAAAAATTGACCAGCCAGTTGGCTCAGATAGCGGGCCGACATCGTAAACCGGGGTTCACTCGCAATGCTGGCCCATTTGAAAACGTGAATGTGAGATCGATGAAGAACGCTAAATTCCCTGGCTTGGTAATGATCATGCTTCTTGTAGGCGTCGTCGGTTATGCCCAGGCAGAGGATTTTCGAAAGCTGTCAGGGGCGCAAATCCGCGCAAAGCTTGTCGGGATGCAGCTAACTGACGAAAGTCATTGGATCGAGGCTTTTGAGCCGGGTGGGAAATTGACAAGCATCGAGATGGGCAGAATGCGCACCGGCCAATGGCACATCAACAAGGATCAACTCTGCGAGAGTTATAGCAAAAGCGAGGATAAGAATTGCTATGACGTATGGATCTCGGGACGCACCGTGCAGATGAGAAGCCAAGGTTCGACTGTCTCTCCATTTGAAGGTGTACTCGAACGGATCACCAAACGCCGCTAAGATTAACATTTGCGGCACCGCACCAGATATCTCCCTCGAACATCATTTACATGAAATGAATATCAATGGCCTCGATTCACTGGCCGGACGATGGCTCGGCCAGTGTACCGTCATCAGTTTGCAAACGAAAACTCATTGCGAAAAACATTAGACCGGAGACGTCGTCACTCTTGTCGCTAGAATTTTGTCGATACGACGCCCATCCAGATCAACAATCTCAAACTGCCAACCTCCATAGGTAAAGGACTCACCAGTCCCCGGCAAATGGCCAAGATGAGACAACGCGAATCCAGCAGCCGTATGATAACCTCCATTCTCGGGGCGCTCTCGTAGGGCAAGCCAGTCGAACATCTCCTGCACTGACGTCATCCCATCGACAAGCAAAGACCCATCCTCTCGCTGAATGATATCTGGAAGCTCATCAACGCTGTCCGGCAGGTCGCCTGCAATGGCTTCGAGAAAATCGGTCTGTGTGACGATCCCCTGAAGACTTCCATACTCATCAACGACGACGGCAAGCCGAATTGGTGCCTGTTTGAATAAATCCAATATCTGAAACACCGACATTGCCTCATGAACCACTAACGGCTCCCGGATCGCTTCCAACGGGTCTAAGGACTGGTCACTAAGGGCACGATCAAGCAAATCCTTCTTGAGAAGCATGCCAAGAGGTTCGTCGATGCTGCCCCGGCCAACAAGCAATTGCTCATGGGGACAGCGCCGGATCACGTCGAACATCTCGGTGCGATCCGCATCAGCATCAATCCAATCGATCTCAGGGCGCGCAGTCATAATGTCGCTGACGCGACGACCTCCGATGTTGAGAACGCGAAGCACTACTTCTTCCTGTGCGTCCTGCAAAATCCCTGCATCTTGGCTAGCTTGCACAAGCAGTTTCAATTCCTCTGGCGAGTGCAGAGAGGACTCGCCAGCTCCGGGCCGCAAACCGCAGAGACGAAGGATCAAGTTGCCAAGACCGTTTAACGCAACAATCGCCGGATGCAAGACGAAAAGGAACACCCCTAACGGGCGCACGACCGCAAGCGCCGTACTTTCACTTCGCTGCAGCGCCAAGCTCTTGGGTGCCAATTCACCTAGAACGATATGCAATGTGGTGATGATAGCGAAGGAAACAACAACTGCGATGGCGTGAGCACCAACGGCCGCAACCGAAGTAGGAAATACATTTAACAGCGGTTGGATCAATCCAGCCAGAGCAGGCTCACCAATCCATCCCAGAGCCAAGGATGAAATCGTGATTCCTAATTGCGTAGCCGCAAGATTGGCATCGAGTTGGTGGATCGCTCGTTGAAGCGGGAGGGCTCTTCTGTTGCCCTTGGCGACCAATTCGGCAACTCTACTCGGACGCACCGCCACCAAAGAAAATTCAGCAGCAACGAAGAATCCATTCGCGGCTACAAGAATAAGAACCATTGCGATGCCGATGATATTGGTAAGACTGCCATCGCCGCTTGTCATAGTTCTCCCCTTATAATCGTCTCAAATGTGAAATTCGTTCGCACGAATTGTACGACTGGATCAGTGAAAAGCACGCTATAGCCGCACCTCTGACCATACATTTTCTCAGCATTCCCTGAAACCTGCTGGCGATTGACAAATTAACGCAGGCTGCATTTCTCGAAGATTTCTTGCTAGAAAATTTACATGAGTTAATTGATCGTCTCACCGGCTATGGACTCTTGTATCTCGACTCGAAGGCCTTAGGCTTGCCTGTGAGAGAGCGATTCAATGGCAGGCAAACAGGCAAAAGTCTTAGGCGACGATCAAATCCGCCAGCTCCTTGCCTACGCAGACCACGGCCGCCACAGTGTGCGTGATCGCGTCATAGCATTGTTGTCGGTCAAAGCCGGCCTTCGCGCAGGCGAGATCGCGCAAATCACATGGCCGATGGTTCTCGACGCCGAGGGGCATGTCGGTTTTCACATTGAGCTCCATGATCGGATCGCCAAGAAAGGCGGCGGCCGCCGGATTCCGATGCACGGCGATTTGCGCGAAGCGTTGATCAGATGGCGTGAGTTGAGCGATGGCCAGCGCACGATTCTGCACTCTGAGCGGGGCGGCGCGATGACGGCCGGCGGCGTCGCCAACTGGTTTGCGGTCGCCTATCGCGAGCTCGGCCTCGACGGCTCGATCGCCAACGCCTTCGAGAAGAAGACCGGTTGGCTCGGCTACTACTGGGCGCCGACCGCCATCCTCGGCAAATATGAGATGACCAAGCTTAGCTTCGGCGTCGAGCACGACAAGAAGGAATGGGATGCCTGCACGGCGGTTCCCGATTGCGCCAATCCGAAGGTCAACGCCTACCCGACCTCCGACGTCTACACCATCGTGACCAAGCAGTTCTCCGAAAAGGCGGGCGTAGCGATGGATTACGTCAAGACGCGCAAGTGGGACAACCAGACGGTCGGCAAGGTTCTCGCCTGGATGACCGACAACCAGGGCACGAACGAGGACGCCGCCAAGTATTTCCTGCAGACCTATCCCGACATGTGGACCAAGTGGGTCGCGCCGGATGTCGCCGAAAAGGTGAAGGCAGCCCTCTGACGGCGGGATGACCGGTTTCCGGTCGATACGCCAGCCTTTTGCCCGGCCGCCCGTTGCGGCCGGGGTTTCTCCACCCTTTCCCCCCGAGGCGGCGAAGGGCATATCGTGGGAGATGTGCAACCATAAGGTCGCAAACAGACCGGAGTCCTGCACATCGATCCTTCAAGAATGCGTCGCCAAGCGTGCGCATCTCAAGACCGGCAGCAAAGCCGGCGAACAAAGGGGAACAAATGGCAATACAATGCACCATACTGCCCGACCTTCTCTGTAATTTTCCGGCCATCGGCGACACGTCGATCCGTGCGGCCCGCAAGACGATCGATGACGGCTTCCGCAATCTGGTTCGCGCCAACAGCGACCTCATCTCCGTCGTCGTGCGTCCATTGCAACTGTTCCTGAATTTTCTGGAAGACCTCTTCGTCTCCACTCCGTGGATCGTGGTCCTGCTGATCATGATGGCGATCGTCTATGCCGCCAGCCGCAATATCCGCATCACCCTCGGCACCGCGGTGTCGATGATGCTGATCGGCGCGGTCGGCCTGTGGAACGACACGATGGTGACGCTGGCGATCGTCACGGTCGCGACCCTGATCGCCATCCTGGTCGGCCTGCCGATCGGCATTCTCATGGCGCGCTCCGACCGGCTGCAAAGCATCGTCAACCCGATCCTCGACGTGATGCAGACCATGCCGAGCTTCGACTACCTCATTCCGGTCGTCGTCATCTTCGGTATCGGCAAGGTGCCGGGCCTGATCGCCGTCGTCATCTATGCCGTCCCGCCGATGATTCGCCTGACAAATCTCGGCATAAGGCTCGTCGACAAGGAAGTTCTGGAGGCGGCCGACGCCTTCGGCTCGTCCAGCCGCCAAAAGCTGCGCAACGTGCAGATACCCCTGGCGCTGCCGACGATCATGGCCGGCATCAATCAGACGATCATGATGTCGCTCGCCATGGTGGTCGTCGCCTCGATGGTCGGCGTCGGCGGCCTCGGCAAGAACGTCCTGCAGGCCATCAACAATCAGTTCTTCACGATCGGGTTCCTGAACGGCTTTGCGCTCGTCGTCATCGCCATCATCTTCGATCGCACCAGCCAGGCTTTCGGCCGGCGCCTGCAAAAACACTCGGAGGTCATTCATGGCTAGTCACGGCATCGAGGTCAAAAACCTCTACAAGATTTTCGGACCGCGTGGGCGCGATTACATCGATGCCGTCAAGGGCGGCCTGAGCAAGCAGGAACTGAACGAAAAATACGGCCATGTGCTCGGCCTGCAGGATATCAACGTCTCGATGCCGGGCGGCGGCATCACGGTCGTCATGGGCCTGTCCGGTTCGGGCAAGTCGACGCTGATCCGCCACATCAACCGCCTGATCGATCCCACTGCCGGCGAAGTGCTCTATGACGGTGTCGACGTCTGCCGGATGAACGAGAACGACCTGCGCGCCTTCCGCCGCCACAAGACGGCGATGGTGTTCCAGAAATTCGCGCTGCTGCCGCATCGCACCGTGCTCGACAACGCCGTCTACGGCCTGGAAATCCAGGGCGTCGACCGCAATGAAAGCGTCAAGCGCGCCAGCCAGTGGATCGAGCGCGTCGGCCTCAGGGGCTTCGAGCGGCATTATCCCAACCAGCTTTCGGGCGGCATGCAGCAGCGCGTCGGCCTGGCCCGGGCGCTGACCAACGATGCCGACATCCTGCTGATGGACGAAGCCTATTCGGCGCTCGACCCGCTGATCCGCGTCGACATGCAGACGGTCCTGCTCGAACTGCAGAAGGAGTTGAAGAAGACCGTCGTCTTCATCACCCACGATCTCGATGAGGCCCTGCGGCTCGGCGACACCATCGCCATCCTGCGTGACGGTCGCGTCGTCCAGCAGGGCACCGGCCAGCAGATCGCGCTGACACCAGCCGACGAATCCATTACCGCCTTCGTCAAGGAGGTGAACCGCGGCCGCGTCACCCAGGCCAAGACGGCGATGAAGCCGCTCGCCAGCACGCCAGGCTCCTGGCACCCGTCGCCAAGCCCCTGCCGGAGAACGGACAGACCCAGGCGCATGTTGGCGATGCCGCCGGCCAGCCCAGCGGACGCATCGCCCTGCCGATCGTCATCACCGCCATGGTGACGCCGACCAGCCACCTGCAGCAACAGGCGGCCTGACGCCGGGCTCCATCTTTCGCTATCTGCCGAGACGCCGCCCACCGGGCGGCGTTTTGCCGTTGGTTCCACATCGATAGTTGCAATGATATAAAGATATGTTTATATCTTTCTGAAATTCAGTTCGAGAGGATAAACGATGACCGCGACCGCCAACCCGCTTCAGGAGCTTCTCGCCGAGAAAGGTGTGCTGCTCGCAGATGGCGCCACCGGCACCAACCTGTTCGCCATGGGGCTGGAAGCGGGCGAAGCGCCGGAACTCTGGCTGGAGAGTCAGCCAGAAAAGATCGTCAAGCTGCATCAGGATTTCGTCGATGCCGGCGCGGACATCATCCTCACCAACAGCTTTGGCGGCACCCGCCACCGGCTGAAGCTGCACCATGCGGCCGACCGCGTCTTCGAACTCAACAAAAAGGCCGCTCAAATCGCCCGCGAGGTCGCCGACAAGGCGGGCCGCCGGGTGATCGTCGCCGGCTCGGTCGGACCGACCGGTGAACTGCTGCAGCCGCTCGGCGCGCTGACCTATGACGAGGCGGTCGCCGCCTTTGCCGAACAGATCGAGGGCCTGAAGGCCGGCGGCGCCGAAATCGCCTGGATCGAAACCATGTCCGCGCCGGAGGAAATCCGCGCGGCGGCGGAAGCTGCCGTCAAGGTCGGCCTGCCCTATATCTATACCGGCTCGTTCGACACCGCCGGCAAGACGATGATGGGCCTAGCGCCGAAGGATATCCACGGTGTCGCCGGCGATATCGGCAGCGGCCCGCTGGCCGTCGGCGCCCATTGCGGCGGCGGCGCGTCGGATATTCTCGCCAGCCTGCCCGACAGGCCCGAAGCCGACTCGGCGGCACCCGTCATCGTAAAGGGCAATGGCGGCATCCCCGAATCCCGCGGCTCCGAGACCCATTACCCCGGCCCACCGCCGCTGATGGCCACCTATGCGCGGCTTGCCCGCGACGCCGGCGCAAAGATCATCGGCGGTTGCTGCGGCACATCCTGCAGCCATCTGGCCGCGATGCGCGAGGCGCTCGACACCTACACGCCCTCGCCGCGCCCGACACTTGCCGAGATCGTCGAAAAGATCGGCCCCTTGCGCAACAAGACGGCCAACGAAACACCCTCGGCCGCCCCGCGCGAACGCGGTCGCCGTCGCGGATAAGGCTGGAGAGGTTCCGGCGGTCAGTCCTGCGTCAGCCTCGCCCGTTAAAGGGGGAGGAACGCAACGGACCGCCGAAACCGCATGTCAAAAGCCCTGCAATCCGCCCTGAAAAGCTACAAGAGCGGAAACTACCGCAAGACGCTGATCGAACTGGCGCCGGCGTTGCGCGCTCCCTCCGTTCCCGTCGAGTTTCTGCTGATTGCCGCGCAATGCTGCACCCGAACCGAAAAACTCGCCGAGGCGGCGCGTTATTATGCCCGTGCCGCAGAGCTGAAACAGGGGCGCGACGCGCTTCTGCTGCGCACGCTGGCGGCCCGCACCGCCATGCAGGCCGGGGATATGGAAACGGCCCTGACGAACGCCCGGCTGGCCGCGCGTGGCGGCCCTTTCGATCCCGAAGCCGAAAGCACCTATCGGCGGCTGCAACGTATGATGCTCTGCCTGCCTGAAATGGAGGCCGAGCAAGACGCCTTCCTCGCACGCCTGCAAGCCGGCGACCCGGTCTACCTGGGATTGGAAGCGCCGATGGAAAACATCATGTGGTGCGACGACGAAGCAATCACCAGCCGCGTCACCTTCATCAGCGGCGGCGAGGCGTTCACGCCGCAATCGCAGGCGCAACGGCGCGCCCGGCCGCATGTCTGGAACGACAAGCTGCGCATCGGCTACCTGTCCAACGATTATTGCGACCAACATGCCACCATGATGCTGTTCCAGGGCGTCATTTTCGCGCATGATCCGGAAAAATGCGAGGTCTATCACTTCTGCCATACGCCGGCGGACGTGATTTCCGCCGATATGGGCAAACGCCAGGCATATCCCGGATTGATTCCCGTCGGTCACCTCGACGACGAAACCGCCGAAGCGCGCATCCGCGCCTGCAACATAGACATCCTCGTCGACCTGAAGGGCCATTCGAAGGATACCCGCACCAGCCTGATCAATCGCGGACTGGCGCCGGTCCAGGTGTCGTGGCTCGGCTTTCCAGGTTCCGGCACCGGTATCGATTGCGACTATTTCATCGGCGATGCCATCGTGACGCCGGACGGGTCGAAGCCTTTCTATCACGAGAAACTGTGCCGCCTGCCGGAAACCTATCAACCCAACGACAATCGCTTCCGCGCCCTGCCGCCTCCGGCCAGCCGCGCAAGCCTCGGCTTGCCGGAAACCGCCTTCGTGCTCGCCTCATTCAACACCGTGCGCAAGATCACGCCGGAAACGGCGCGCCTCTGGGCGCGGGTCTTGCAGGCCATCCCCGACAGTATCCTCTGGATGATCTGCGAGGAAGGCCAGCCCAGGCGAAATTTCATCGCCTATATGCAAGGCCTTGGCATCGATCCTGCCCGCATCGTCTTTACCGGGCGCGCCTCCCATGCCGCGCATATGGCCCGCCTTCAGGCTGCCGATCTCGGGCTCGATACCTTCCCCTGCAACGGCCATACCACCACGTCGGACAAGCTGTGGGCCGGGCTCCCCGTGGTGACGAAGAAGGGACGCAGCTTTGCCTCGCGCGTTTCCGAAAGCCTGCTCGGCGCGCTCGGCCTTTCGGAACTGGTGGCGGAAGATGAAGACGGCCTTGTCGCGCTCTGCCGGGCGCTGGCGGAGGATCGCTCGCGCTTGGCCGTCATTCGCGAAAAGATCGCCGCCAATCGCTTTACCCATCCCCTGTTCGACACCGAACGCTTCACCCGCCATCTCGAACGCGCCTATGAAATGATGGCTGAGCGTGGCCGGGCCGGATTAGCGCCTGATCATATCGACGTGCCGCCCTTGCCGCCACGCGACGGCTCATTCGAACCCGCAGACCGCAATTGACGTGACGACAGGAGTTTTGCCGATGTCCATTTTCCAGCCACGCCCCGCCATCTCCGCCACGCCCGCGGCATCCGCCGGCTTTGCCGATCGCGATGGCGTCGCCCGGAACCTTACCGGCTTCACCGAGGCGGACAAGGCGGCGTTGGTGGCCGGAATGGAGCATCCGCAGCGCGACGAAAGCCTGCTCGGCGGCCTCGAGCTGTTTCTCGACAACGCCTCGAAGGCGCATTTCCTCAACACGCTGAAGCTGGAAAAATGCGGCGAATGGCTGGGCGAGGCTGCGCCGGATCGCCTGCAGATTCGCCTCAACGAAATCGCTCGCCAGAGCCAGCATCCTGCCTTCGCCGCCTTCCGCACCGGCCTTGCCCGTTCCGGCGGGCTGGAACGCGCCTACCCGAAGTCGAAGCTCTGATTTAACCGGGATGCGTCTCGACCACGGCGAAGATCGGCCCCATCGGGAACAGCCGGTCCTCGCGCCCTGCCTCGGGAATGTAGAGGCTGGAAATCGTACCGTCGAGAAACAGCGCGTTGTCGCAAGCCATGATGTCGCGAAACAGCGTCGCGAAATCGTGGAATCGCACCGGCCCTTTCGAGATCACCGCATGGACCTTGCCGTCGCGATCGACGCCGACGCCATTGCGGATGTTCAGGCTGTCGCTCTTCGGCAGGAAGGCCGGATGGATTTTTCCGTCAATCACCAGCATTGGCCCCGATTGCGTCGCATACCAGGGCTTCAGCCCGGCGGCGAGATAGGCCTTGGTTTCCATGACACCCGCCTTGCCGCGGTCCATGTAGAAGATGCCGTTCGGCAGTAGATGGAAATTGCCGTAGCCGCCGCCGGTCACCGCCTTCTGGCGCTCGATGCCGTTTTCGACATAGAGCCCGACCGGTGCGAGATCGGCATGATACATGCCGGCATTCATGGCGAAGAGCACACGGGTGCGATCCACCGCGACATCGTCGAGCATCGGCCGGAAGGCGCCATAGGGTTTGCCGGCGTAATTGCTATGATAGAGCCGCAGTTCCTGCATCGCCGGATCGAAGGTGCAGACGAGATAGGTGTCGCCGAGATGCTCGACGTCACGGCAGAAATCAGCTGCCATGGCTTTTCCTGAAAACAGCAGCGCGGCGGAAGCGGCTATCAGCCTGATCCAGTAACGCAAACGCTTTGGCCTCCCACCGATTCGATCCTGGAGCATTTCCGGGAAAATGGACACCGGTTTCCATCCGGAAATGCGACAAAACAAAGAGTTAGAGCGCTTTCGCGATTCGAGGAAAAGCGGAAATGCTCTAAACCCGTTTCTACAGGCCGAGTGCGGCCATATGAAAGCGCAATTGCGCTGCCGGATAGCGATAGTCGACGCCCACCGGGCAGGCTGTCCGCGCCAGACACCCGCTTGCGAGGCAACCCGCCTGTCCCGTCGCCAGATGTCGGCGACAGGCCGCGATATCGAATCGCGCCGCGGACACCGCACCGACAGGACAGGTCGTGAGGCAAGGCTTTTCGAGACAGGTGTCGCAAGGATGCGCGCCCGATATCGCCGGAACCTGCGGCAACGGTTCGGCAAAAGCCAGCGCCGCGCGATATCCATGCCACAGGCCGTAGGCCGGATGGATCAGGATGCCCAGGGGCGAAGCCCGCAATCCCTCGGCGCGCATCGCCCATTGCTGGAAAGGTTGCCAGGGCGGATCGGAGGGAAAGAAGGCCTGCGCCCCGATGCTTTCCGCCAACGGCCGGATCAGAAGCTTCGACCAGGTATCGAGCGGATCGGCGGCATCGGGATTGTTCGCCCGCCAGGCGGAAAAAGCCGGCCAGAGCGACCCCCCGGCATTGCCGAGCAGCACGACGCCGGCCGCGCACCCGCCCTTTTTTAGCTCCGGCCCGTCGCCTTCGTCGAAATGCACGACGCCACGCAAAAAAAGACCGTGCGGCGCAAGCGCCGCACGGATGACGGTCAGGATATCGCGGGGGCCGCTCACCGCGGCCCCTTGTATTGATAATGCGGCCGCCAGACTTCCTTCTGGATGAAGTCGGCGACGCTTCTCGCGCCGCCTTGCTCCCTGGCGGCCTCGGGCTCTCTTCAGGTGAAGGCGTCCGGCATGGAATCCTTGCGCTGCTGGATGAAATCGAGCAGGGCCTGATCGAGGGCGGGATCGAGCGCCGGCGCCTCATAGCTTTCCAGCCAGCTCCGGCAGAGCGCGTTGGCGCGCTGCTCGATGCGCTTTTCGCCTTCCACTTCCCACTGCTCGAAGGAATTGTTGTCGGCGAGCGGCGAGCGATAGAAAGCGGTCTGGAAGTTCGCCTGGGTGTGCGAGCAGCCGAGATAATGGCTGCCGGGGCCGACTTCGCGGATGGCGTCCATGGCCTGGGCCTCCTCGGAGAAGTCGATGCCCTGGGCCATCTTCTGCATCATGCCGAGCTGATCCTGGTCGATCATGAACTTCTCGTAGGAGGAGATCAGGCCGCCTTCGAGCCAGCCGGCGGCATGCAGCACGAAATTGGTGCCGGCCAGCAGCGTCATGTTCAAGGTCGATGCCGATTCATGGGCCGCCTGCGCATCGGGAACCTTCGAGCCGCAGAGCGAGCCGCCTGTACGGAACGGCAGGCCGAGACGGCGCGCAAGATGCGCGGCGCCATAGGAAACCAACGACGGTTCCGGCGTGCCGAAGGTCGGCGCGCCCGACTGCATCGAGATCGAGGCGGCGAAGGTGCCGAACAGCACCGGCGCCCCCTTGCGGATAAGCTGGGTGAACGAAGCGCCGGCCAGGACTTCGGCCAGAATCTGCGTCAGCGTGCCGACGATGGTCACCGGGCTCATCGCGCCCGACAGGATGAAGGGCGAGACGACCGATGCCTGGTTATGCCGGGCATAGACCTTCAGCGCGCCGAGCATGGTCTCGTCGAACACCATCGGCGAGTTGGCGTTGATCAGGTTCAGCGTCACGCAGTTGTTCTCGACGAAATCGTTGCCGAACACGAGCTTGGCCATGGCGATGGTGTCTTCGGCGCGTTCCGGCGCGGTCACCGAGCCCATGAACGGCTTGTCGGAATATTTGATATGGCTGTAGATCATATCGAGGTGACGCTTGTTCACCGGAATGTCGACCGGCTCGCAGACCGTGCCGCCCGAGGAATGCATCGACGGCGCCATGTAGGCGAGCTTCACGAAGTTGCGGAAATCCTCGATGGTGGCATAACGGCGGTTGCCGTCGAGGTCGCGCACGAAGGGCGGGCCGTAGACCGGCGCGAAGACGGTGGCGTTGCCGCCGATGCGCACGCTGCGCTCCGGGTTGCGGGCATGCCAGGTGAATTCCTTGGGCGCGGTCTTCAAAAGCTCGCGGCAGAGGCCGCGCGGGAAATGCACGCGCTCGCCCTTGACGTCGGCGCCGGCCTGACGCCACAGCTCCAGCGCCTCGGCGTCGTCGCGGAATTCGATGCCGATTTCCTCGAGAACGGTATCGGCATTGCGCTCGATGATCTGCAGGCCCTCTTCGTCCAGCACCTCATAGACGGGAATCTTGCGCTGGATATAGGGAAGCGACGGGCCGGGGCCGCCACCGGTGCGCGATGCGCGGCGTGCGGCGGCACCCCGGCCCTCGCGGGTGCGGCGACCGCCGCCCTCGTTCGACGTTGCCGCCTGTTCAGTCATTTCATCCATGATGCTTCCTCACTCTCGCGCAAGCTTGCGCTGGACCTTATAGCACTATGCTATCCGATTTCGCAGATGGAACATTCCTCAATGCGCCACGGATTTGCGCAAGGCAGACATGGCGCCTGCATCGTCACGATATCCTCCAGTATCGCCAAGCCCCTGCCGAATCTCGATTATTGCCCGCAAATCCCGGCATGGCGCCTTTCCGGCACCCGAATGCGAATCGCGTCGCAATCGCGATCCGACGTCGCGTCCGTCGCTTTTTCCGCCACATCACGTCGCTTTCGAAAACAGGTTCGCGGCGATTGAGGTTTAACACTGGATGAGGCAAGGTCGCGAAGCGCGAATTGCAACGAATCCTAGCAGCGGGAACCCATCATGTCAGACGACGAAATCATCCTCGCAGACCTTTCCGACGACGAACTCGTGCAACAGATGCACGACGACCTCTATGACGGCCTCAAGGAGGAGATCGAGGAGGCGACGAATATCCTGCTCTCGCGCGGCTGGGCACCTTATGATGTGCTGACCGAAGCGCTGGTCGAGGGCATGCGCATCGTCGGCATCGATTTCCGCGACGGCATCCTGTTCGTGCCGGAAGTTCTGCTTTCGGCCAATGCGATGAAGGCCGGCATGTCCATCCTGCGCCCGCTCCTGGCGGCGACCGGTGCGCCGAAACTCGGCAAGATGGTGATCGGCACCGTCAAGGGCGACATCCACGATATCGGCAAGAACCTCGTCGGCATGATGATGGAAGGCGCCGGCTTCGATGTCGTCGACCTCGGTATCAACAATCCGGTCGAGAACTATCTCGACGCGCTGGAGCGCGAGCAGCCGGATATCCTCGGCATGTCGGCCCTGCTGACCACGACGATGCCCTACATGAAGGTCGTCATCGACACCATGAAGGAAAAGGGCCTGCGCGACGATTACGTCGTTCTCGTCGGCGGCGCGCCGCTGAACGAGGAATTCGGCAAGGCTGTCGGTGCAGATGCCTATTGTCGCGATGCGGCTATCGCGGTCGAAACCGCCAAGGAATTCGTCCGCCGCAAGCATAACCAGATGAGCGGCGCGAACTGAGCTTTGGAAGAAAGGTCCGGCGGCGCGTTGACACGCCGCCGCCGGACACCCACCTCAATACTTGGCGGCCTTCTCGACGCTGCGGCCGGCATCCTGCGTCGCGTTGACCGCATTGGCGGTATCCCTGCCGACACCACGGATCGTATTGCCGCACGACGTCAGCAGCGCGAGACCGAAGCAGCAAAGAACGATTTTCGACATATTACGCAGCGCCATTGGTGGGCCCCCTTCTGATGGAAACAGATCAAACAAAAGAATTCGCCATTGCGAATTCAGCAAATAAACGCACAAGTGGCGAAAAAGTTCACGTGATCGCCTGCGGAGCCATCGCCCGCGAAATCCTGGCCGTTTCGAAGCTCAACGAACTCGATCATATCGAGCTGACCTGTCTTCCCGCCATTTGGCACGCCCATCCCCAGAAGATCGCCCCCGGCCTCGAAGCCGCGATCGCAGAAGCGCGCGCCGCAGGCGCGTCGCGTATCTTCATCGGCTATGCCGATTGCGGGACCGGCGGCGACATCGACCGCCTCTGCGCGCGCGAAGGCGTCGAGCGCCTCTCGGGGCCGCACTGTTACTCCTTCTTCACCGGCAACGCGGAATTTTCCGCGACCTGGGAAGACGATGTCACCGCCTTCTACCTCACCGATTTCCTCGCCCGGCAGTTCGAGGCCTTCGTCATCCAGCCGCTCGGCCTCGACCGGCATCCGCAGTTGAAGGACATGTATTTCGGCAATTATACCAAGCTGATCTACCTGTCGCAGATCGAGGACGAGGCGCTGCAGGTCAAGGCGCGCGAAGCGGCCGACTATCTCGGTCTCGCCTATGAATACCGCCACACCGGTTATGGCGATCTCGAAACCGAACTCCTGGCCGCAAGCAAAGGCTCATGACGCGAATGTGAGCGCGGCATCGCCGGATTTACCATATTGCGCCCCCGCTGATAAAGGCATTCTTTAATTTCCTTGCCAAAGATGGTGGCATGGACACCAACCCCGCCCCCTCCGCAGACCGGCGCGTCGTCGTCATGACGGCCGGTGGCACGAATCCGCAGGCTGTCATCAACGCCCTCGCCGCCCGCTTTCCCGAACTGGTCGTGATTCGGGAACAGCCGGAGTCCAAATCGAGGCTGGTTAGGCGCCGTGCCCGCCGCGTCGGTTGGATCGCGGCTCTGGGCCAGCTGGCGACCATGGTCGCATCGCGGCTGGGCAAATCGGCGTTGAAGCGGCGCACACAGCAAATCCTCGCCGAACACGGCCTTTCGGCCGAACCGAATACCGCCGTCGAAACCGTCCATGTGCCTTCGCTGAACGATCCCACCTGCCATGCCGCCGTGGCGCGGCTGCAGCCGGCGGTGATCCTCACCGTTTCCTGCCGGCTGCTGTCGCGGCAGACGCTGTCGACGATTTCCTGCCCGATCGTCAACCTGCATGCCGGCATCAACCCGATGTATCGCGGCCAGGCAGGCGGGGATTGGGCGCTGGCCAAGGGCGACCCTGGAAATTTCGGCGCGACGCTGCATCTCGTCGACGCCGGCGTCGATACCGGCGACACGCTCTACGAGGTGCGCACCGCCCCCGAAAAGGGCGATTCGATGCTGACCTATCCGCTGCTGCTGACCGCTGCCGCCATGCCCCTGACCCTGCGCGCCGTCGAGGATGCGCTCGAGGGACGCCTTTCGCCGCACAAGGCCGAAGGCACCTCCGCCATGCACGATAATCCGACGATCTGGACATGGATCTGGAACGGCATCGCAAAAGGCCTGTGGTAATTTTTTGCGACGTCGTATTTGATCTTGTGCGACGTCGTGCCGAGCCAAGTCAACGCCGCGCGGCGCGTGCAATGTGCGCCAAAGAGGAGTTCTCAGGGCATGGCCGACCGCATCGTCGTTTTCTGGCGGGATATTCCCGCCCAGGTCATCATCAAGCAGGGGCGCAAATCCGCCAAGCGCGAATTGTCGCTGCGGTTCACCGAGGCGATCGACATGGCCGCGATGCGCACGGGCGCGGCCGAATCCGGCGATTATCTCGCAGAATGGCGCAAGGCCGATCCGGTGCCGGTTTCCGACGATCTCGAAGCCGAGGCCGACAAGGCCGTGGCCGAGCTCGAAGAGGCCTATGACCGCGAACGCCTTGTCGCGCTCGTCAAGGCCGGGGGCAAGGAGAATGGCTGATCCCAAGCCCGGCAACGCCGCCCCTGCCAAGAAAGCCGCCACCGGCGCCTATACGCCGGCCGGCGTCTCGCCCAACCGGCGCGGCCGACATACCTATACGATCCGCCTCTGGGCGGTGCGTCATTCGCGCTTCTTCGAATGGTTCTACAACCGATTTGCGAATGTGTTTCTGCTGCTGCATCCCCTGTGGAAAACGTTGGGCTACAGCCGCGTCGAAAAGCCGATCACCTTCGTAGAGCGTCATGTGAAGGGGTTCCTGTTCGACTGTCGCATGTGCGGCCAGTGCGCACTGTCCTCCACCGGCATGTCCTGCCCGATGAACTGTCCAAAGCAGCTTCGCAACGGTCCCTGCGGCGGTGTGCGCTCCAACGGCAATTGCGAGGTGGAGCCGGATATGCCCTGCGTCTGGGTGCAGGCCTGGAAAGGCTCGCAGAACATGACCGGCGGGCAGAAGATCATGAACGTGCAGAAGCCGGTGAACCAGTCGTTGCGCGAAACCTCGTCCTGGCTGCGCGTCACCGCCGAGGCCGCAGCCGAGCGTGAAGCCGCCGCCAACAAGGAAATGAAGTGATGAGCCCCGATATCAATCCGCACGATCCCGGCGCGCCGCTCGATCCGTTGCCCGGCCATTCCTCGCGGGGCCGTCTGGAGCGCGTGCTGCGGCGCGGAGAATTCGCCGTCACCACCGAGCTCAACCCGCCCGACAGCGCCAATCCGGAAGACGTCTATGAGCGCGCCGCCGTCTTCAACGGCTGGGTGGACGGCATCAACGCCGTCGATGCCTCCGGCGCCAACTGCCACATGTCCTCCGTCGGCATCTGCGCCCTGCTGACGCGCATGGGTTATGCGCCGATCATGCAGATCGCCTGCCGCGACAAGAACCGCATCGCCATCCAGGGCGACGTGCTCGGCGCCTCGGCGATGGGCGTGCAGAACATCATGTGCCTGACCGGCGACGGCGTGCAGGCCGGCGACCAGCCGGGCGCCAAGCCGGTCTTCGATCTCGATTGCATGTCGCTGCTCGAAACCGTGCGCATCATGCGCGACAACGGTAAGTTCCTGTCCGGCCGAAAGCTGTCGACGCCGCCGCATGTCTTCCTCGGCGCGGCGATCAACCCCTTCGCCCCGCCCTACGATTTCCGCCCCTATCGCCTGGCCAAGAAGATCGAGGCCGGCGCGCAATTCGTCCAGAGCCAGTATTGCTTCGACGTGCCGATGTTCCGTACCTACATGGACAAGGTGCGCGAACTCGGCCTGCACGAAAAGGTCTTCATCCTCTGCGGCGTCGGCCCGCTGGCCTCGGCCAAGACCGCGCGCTGGATCCGCGCCAACGTTCCGGGCATCCATATTCCGGACGCTATCATCGCCCGGCTGGAAGGCGCGCAGGACCAGAAGAAGGAAGGCAAGCAGATCTGCATCGACATCATCAATGAGGTCAAGGAGATCCAGGGCGTTGCCGGCGTTCATGTCATGGCCTACCGCCAGGAAGAATATGTCGCCGAGATCGTCCATGAGTCGGGCGTGCTCAAGGGCCGCCAGCCGTGGAAGCCGGAAATGAACCCGGCCGACGCCCTGGTCGCTGCCCGCATGAACGCGATGCGCGAAGGCGCCGAGCAAAACCAGCAGCAGCTCGCCGGCATCGCTGCGCAGCATCCGCACTAAACAGTCATCAATAGGGGCCGGTGGGGAGCCGGCCTTGTAACACACAACCCGTCAGGCTAGACCTTCCCTGACCTTCGCGCGCCTTAAAGGACGTCACATGACCCGCACCATCGTTGCCTCCGCCACCCGGGAAATCGTCATCGGTTTCGACCAGCCCTTCTGCGTCATCGGCGAACGCATCAACCCGACCGGCCGCAAGAAGCTGGCCGCCGAAATGCAGGCCGGCAATTTCGAAACCGTCATCAAAGACGCGCTGGAACAGGCCGCCGCCGGCGCCACCATGCTCGACATCAATGCCGGCGTCACCTCGGTGAACCCGAACGAGACCGAGCCGGGTCTGCTCGTCCAGACGCTCGAAATCGTCCAGGGCCTCGTCGACCTGCCGCTCGCCATCGACTCGTCGGTCACCGCCGCCATCGAGGCCGGCCTGAAGGTCGCCAAGGGCCGGCCGCTGGTCAACTCGGTCACCGGCGAGGAAGAAAAGCTCGAAGCCATTCTGCCGCTGGTCAAGAAATACGACGTTCCGGTCGTCGCCATCTCCAACGACGAAACCGGCATTTCCATGGATCCGGACGTGCGTTTCGCCGTCGCCAAGAAGATCGTCGAGCGCGCCATGGACCATGGCATCAAGCCGCATGACATCGTCGTCGACCCCTTGGTCATGCCGATCGGCGCTCTCGGCGATGCCGGCCGCCAGGTCTTTGCCCTGCTGCGCCGCCTGCGCGAGGAGTTGAAGGTCAACACCACCTGCGGCCTCTCCAATATCTCCTTCGGCCTGCCGCATCGCCACGGCATCAATGCCGGCTTCATCCCGATGGTCATCGGCGCCGGCATGACCTCGGCGATCATGAACCCCTGCCGCCCGCAGGAAATGGAAGCCGTGCGCGCCGCAAACGTGCTGAACGGCACCGATGCCAACTGCACCAACTGGATCATGACCTATCGCGATCACAAGCCGGCCGAAGGCGGCGCGGTTGCGGCTGCTCCTTCGGCGGCACCTGCCGCTGGCGGCGGTCGTCGTGGCGGCCGCGCGGCCCGCGCCGGTGCCGGCGCTTCGCGAGAATGACATGAGCGGCGGGCGCAGACTTCGTCGCGACGCCTTCAGCCTGTGGCTGGAGGCACCGCTCGTCATCGCCATGCGTTGCCATGAGATGCAGATGGCGGCGCTGACGGGGTCGACGCAGGACACCGCCGAGATGACCCGTATGGTCACCGAAAAACTGGCTGCCGCGGCGGAAAGCGTCGTGGCGGCCAATTTTGCGATGGCAAAGGCCATGATGACGGCAGCCTCGCCCGATGTCGCCGCCCGCGCCGTATCCGCGGCCGCGCTGAAACCCTATGGCAAGCGCGTGCGCCGCAATATGCGCCGCCTCTCAGCTCCAAAAAGCTGACCCCGCCCGAAAGACGTCCGATGCGCTACGAAAGCTCGCCCGAGAAAGAGACCCACATGACCGAAGCCGCCGAAAAAGACGCTCTCGTTCTCTTCATGCCCTCGGGCAAGCGCGGCCGCTTTCCGCTCGGCATGCCGGTGCTGGATGCGGCCCGCAAGCTCGGCGTCTATGTCGAAAGCGTCTGCGGCGGTCGCGCCACCTGCGGGCGCTGTCAGGTCTCGGTGCAGGAAGGCAATTTCGCCAAGCACCAGATCGTCTCCTCCAACGACCATCTCTCGCCCGTCGGCGCCAAGGAGGAGCGCTACGACAAGGTGCGTGGCCTGCCGGAAGGACGCCGCCTCTCCTGCTCGGCGCTGATCCAGGGCGACCTCGTCATCGACGTGCCGCAGGATACGGTCGTCAATGCGCAAGTTGTGCGCAAGGCCGCCACTGACCGCGTCATCGAGCGCAACGCTGCCGTGCAGCTCTGCTATGTCGAGGTCGACGAACCCGACATGCACAAGCCGCTCGGCGATCTCGACCGCATGAAGGCGATCCTGGAAAAGGATTGGGGCTGGAAGAACCTTCTGATCGCCCCGCATATCGTGCCCGAGGTGCAATCCACCCTGCGCAAGGGCAATTGGGGCGTGACCGCCGCCATCCATCGCGACATGGACAGTTCGCGGCCCTTCATCGTCAGCCTTTGGCCAGGCCTCAAGAACGAGGCCTACGGCATCGCCTGCGATATCGGCTCGACCACCATCGCCATGCATCTGGTGTCGCTGCTCTCAGGCCGCATCGTCGCCTCCTCCGGCACCTCCAACCCGCAGATCCGCTTCGGCGAGGATCTGATGAGCCGCGTCTCCTATGTGATGATGAACCCGGACGGGCGTGAGGCGATGACATCAGCCGTGCGCGAGGCAGTCAACATGCTGATCGGCAAGGTCTGCGCCGAGGGCGGCGTCGACCGCCACGACATCCTAGACCTCGTCTTCGTCGCCAATCCGATCATGCACCACCTGTTCCTCGGCATCGACCCGACCGAGCTTGGCCAGGCGCCCTTCGCGCTCGCCGTGTCCGGTGCCATGCAATACTGGGCGCATGAGCTGGATATCGACGTCAACCGCGGCGCCCGCACCTATCTGCTGCCCTGCATCGCCGGCCATGTCGGCGCCGATGCAGCCGGCGCGACGCTGGCGGAAGGCCCCTATCGCCACGACGGCATGATGCTGCTCGTCGATGGCGGCACCAATGCCGAAATCCGGCTCGGCAACAGG
>Ga0066256_1002315_pt1 | contig 21564 bp, 16 predicted proteins | sample ThiBio_1000_biof_FD_87107 | JGI IMG/M metagenome (GOLD analysis project Ga0066256, IMG submission 87107) | Wastewater bioreactor microbial communities from Cape Town, South Africa - Thiocy_expt_1000_biof (version 2) | ecosystem: Engineered > Bioreactor > Thiocyanate-remediating >... | reverse complement strand
AGCGGCCGAAAAGATCCTCGGCCTGCCGGCCGTGACCCCGCCCGCCATTGCCGACCGCAAGGCCTTCATCGCCGATCTCGAAAGCGCGCTGCTGGCCGCGAAGGTCGGTGCCTATGCGCAAGGCTTCGCGGTCATGGCCGCTGCGTCCAAGGAGTTCAACTGGAACCTGCCGATGCCGACCATCGCCAAGATCTGGCGCGCCGGCTGCATCATCCGCTCGCAGTTTCTCGATGAGATCACCTCGGCCTTCACCAAAGACCCGCATGTCGCCAATCTGATCGTGACGCCGGCCTTCTCGGCGATGGTCAAGGAAACCGATGGGGCGCTGCGCCGCGCCGTCTCCTATGCGGTGCTCGGCGGCCTGCCGGTGCCGGCGCTGGCCTCGGCGCTGGGTTATTTCGATGCCTATCGTCGCGGCCGCGGCACGGCGAACCTGATCCAGGCGCAGCGCGATTTCTTCGGCGCCCATGGTTTCGACCGCCTCGACGGCGCCGATTCCCATCATGGCCCCTGGGGCAGCGGCGCCGGCGCCGAGCGCTGAGATTTTTCCATGGATTGAAAAAGCCCGCAGCGAGAATTTCGCGGCGGGCTTTTTCGTTTGGAAAGAGCTGCTTCAGGATTGGGGCCATTCGGGGCCGCTAAGGCTTTGCAGTTCCTCGGGCGGGCGGCCCTCGATGCGGGCGATGACGGCCTTGGCCAGTTCCTTGCCGGCGAGGCGCACGTCTTCGTCGATGGTGATGATTTCCGGGCGGATCCAGTTGAGGATCGCCGAGGATTGTTTCGAGACCATGTCGATATCGACGCCCAGCCGCTTGCCGGCCGCCTCGATGCCGGCATTGATGGCGATGGCGCCGCTGCCGGCCGAGGAGACGATGCCGTCAGGCGGGTTCGGCGAGCGCATCAGCGTCTCGACCGCATCGCGGATCTCGTTGAGCGCCGTGTCGATAGTGACGCGCAATGGCACTTCCTCGGCGCCGAAATCATGCAGGCCGGTCTGAAAGCCGATGCGGGTATGGGTATAGAAGGAGAGGCGGCTCGGCGGCTGCAACAGCGCGATGCGCCGGCGCCCGCGCTCCACCAGGTGGCGCACCGCCTGGTAGGCGAAGGCCTCGTTGTCGAAATCGTGATAGGGATGGACGATGCCCATATCGCTGCGGCCATGGGTGGCGAAGGGCATGTTGCGCTCATGCATGAGGCGCACGCGCGCATCGTCCGGCTCGATGCGCGAGATGATGACGCCATCGGCCGAGCCAGTGTCGAGGATATAACGCACCGGCACCATCGGGTCGCGATTGTGCGAATGCGGCGTGACGACGAGGTGATAGGGCGTGCCGTTCAGCACCTCGGAAATGCCGAAGACCATCTGGCTGGTAAAGCCCATGATCTCCTCGTCGATGGACAGCACCAGCGCGATGACATTGGTCTTGCCGGTGCGCAGGCGCACGCCGGCGCGGTTCGGCTGGTAGCCGAGCTGGCGCGCCACCATGCGCACCCGCTCCTTGGTTTCGGCGCCGATATCGGGCGCGTCCTTCAGCGCCCGTGACACCGTGGTCACGCCGAGGCCGGTCATGAAGGCAATCGTCTTCAGGGTCGGGCGCTCCGGTCCCGGGTTCTCCCCGCCGCCGCGTTTTTTATCGCTGTCCATGGGCCTGCCGTTCCCGTTGCCGTCTTCCGCGTTTGCACTGCCTCAAGCGGGAGCCGAAGAAAAGCGTCTCCTCCGCATCATCCCGCTTACTGAAACGATACAGTTTCTCGCTCATTTGGAAAACAGAAAAGAATGACGGCGCGTCGACAATTTTAAATAGAAATGCCCGTATCCACAGGCGAGGGGCGACGGATGGTTGCAGGTGCGAAGCCGGAGGCCTGCGAGCCGGGAAATTCGATTAAGTTAGTGTGGTTATTGCGGAAAACTTGATAAAACCAACGCTTTCGCATCCATTTGAGATGAATTTCCATCATTTCAAAATACGTCTTATGATTGCATTTTGAGCGCCTGTGAATTTCGCGGCGGTTGGCTGTTGCAGAAAGGTTTCGTTTGCGATAACTTTTTTACGGAAACGTTACAGTTAGGGAGGAACTCGTGACACAACGTTTGCTGACTGCTGCTTTTGCCGCATCCGTCGCCCTGCTTGCCGGCCGGGCGAGCGCGACCGATCTGGAAGTCACCCATTGGTGGACCTCGGGCGGCGAGGCCGCGGCCGTCGCCGAGCTGGCCAAGGCCTTCGACGCCACCGGCAATCATTGGGTGGATGGCGCCATTGCCGGCTCCGGCGGCACGGCGCGCCCGATCATGATCAGCCGCATCACCGGCGGCGATCCCATGGGCGCCACGCAATTCAACCACGGCCGCCAAGCGGAGGAGCTGGTGCAGGCAGGGTTGATGCGCGACCTGACGGATGTCGCCACCAAGGAGAAGTGGAAGGACATCGTCAAGCCGGCAAGCCTGCTGGATTCCTGCACCATCGACGGCAAGATTTATTGCGCGCCGGTCAATATCCATTCCTGGCAGTGGCTGTGGTTGTCGAACGACGCCTTCAAAAAGGCCGGCGTCGACGTGCCGAAGAACTGGGATGAGTTCGTCGCTGCCGCACCGGCGCTCGAAAAGGCCGGCATCGTGCCGCTCGCCATCGGCGGCCAGCCGTGGCAGGCGTCGGGCGCCTTCGACGTGCTGATGCTCGCCATCGGCGGCAAGGATACCTTCCTGAAGGTGTTCGGCGAAAAGAATGCTGAAGCGGCGGCTGGTCCCGAGATCGCCAAGGTCTTTAAAGCCGCCGAGGATGCGCGCCGCATGTCCAAGGGCACCAATGTCCAGGACTGGAACCAGGCGACCAACATGGTCATCACCGGCAAGGCCGGCGGCCAGATCATGGGCGACTGGGCGCAGGGCGAATTCGCGCTGGCCGGCAAGAAGGCCGGCACCGATTATACCTGCCTTCCGGGTCTCGGCGTCACCGAAGTCATCGCCACTGGCGGCGACGCCTTCTACTTCCCGCTGCTGAAGGACGAAGCCAAGTCCAAGGCGCAGGAAGTGCTGGCCTCGACGCTGCTGGCGCCGGCCACGCAGGTCGCCTTCAATCTCAAGAAGGGTTCGCTGCCGGTGCGCGGCGACGTCGATCTCCAGGCCGCCAATGATTGCATGCGCAAGGGCCTCGAAATCCTCAAGAAGGGCGAGGTCATCCAGTGGACCGACCAGCTTCTTTCGGCCGACAGCCAGAAGCAGAAGGAAGACCTGTTCTCCGAATTCTTCGCCAATCCCTCGATGACCGCCGAAGCCGCGCAAAAACGCTTCGTCGACATCATCGCTTCGGCGGATTGATCGGGTCGGAAACGTAGGGGTGTTTGGGCCAAGAGGCGGAAGGTTTGTTTTCTTCTTGGCCCAGCCTCTGCCGGCTACGGCATGGCAATGGAATATGAGGCACGTCGGGCGCTGAAAACCCCTTCTCCCCTTGGGGAGAAAGTGGCCGACAGGCCGGATGAGGGGGATGCGAAGCGCATGGAATGCCTGGCCTTCTTGCCTTCGGCATCCTCCTCATCCTGCTACCGCTTGCCTGTCTCCCTCACACAGGGAGGGCGGGGCTTGGGACAAGGTCCCATTCCATATTCGATCGCCTAGCCGGTTACGGGAAAGGTGTTGGCGAGACGGATCGCGGTTGAAATCTCATCCGCGCTTCCTGCGCCACCTTCAAAGACAGGAGACCTACATATGGACTCGCGCGCCGCGCGCAGGCCCTCCCGGTTGCTGCGCAACATACCGGCAAAGATCGCTTCCATCCCCATGATCCTGACGGCGCTCGTCATTTTCTTAGGGGGAACGGTCTGGACGGTGGTCTATTCCTTCACCAATTCCAAATTGCTGCCGCGGCTGAGTTTTGTCGGCTTCGACCAGTATGAGCGTCTCTGGGCCGCGCCTCGCTGGATCGTGTCGATCCAGAATCTGGCGATCTACGGTCTGTTTTCGCTGATCTTCAGCCTCGGCATCGGCTTTCTGCTGGCTGTGCTGATGGACCAGAAGATCCGCTTCGAAAACACGTTTCGCACGATCTTCCTCTATCCCTTCGCGCTGTCCTTCATCGTCACCGGGCTTGTGTGGCAGTGGATCCTCAATCCGGAATTCGGGGTGCAGTCGGTGGTGCGCTCGCTCGGTTGGAGCACCTTCACCTTCGATCCGCTCTATACGTCGAGCATCGTCATCTATGGCGTGCTGATCGCCGCTCTCTGGCAGGGCACGGGGCTGGTCATGTGCCTGATGCTGGCGGGATTGCGCGGCATCGACGAGGATATCTGGAAGGCGGCGCGGGGCGATGGCATTCCGGCGTGGAAGACTTACCTGTTCATCATCGTGCCGATGATGCGCGGCGTTTCCGTCACCCCGCTGGTCATCATCGCCCGCGGCATCGTCAAGGTCTACGATCTCGTCGTCGCTCAGACCAGCGGCGGGCCGGGCATCGCCTCGGAAGTGCCGGCGAAATATGTCTACGACTACATGTTCCTCGCCCAGAACCTCGGGCAGGGCTTTGCCGCCTCGACCATGATGCTGATCACGGTCGCCATCATCATCGTTCCCTGGGCATATCTGGAATTCGGCGGAGGGCGCAAGCGTGTCTGATCGGTCCTCACTCGTCGCCGCATCCGCCTCGCGGTTGCAACCCGGTCCCGCCGGCCGCAAGCCGCGCCGTATGCTCTCGCCGCGCAACATCATGCTCTATGGCACGCTGCTGGTCGCGGCGATCTATTACCTCATCCCGCTCTATGTGATGGTCGTCACCTCGCTCAAGGGCATGCCGGAGGTGCGGCTTGGCAATATCTTCTCGCCGCCGCTGGAAATCACCTTCGAGCCCTGGGTGAAAGCCTGGTCACAGGCCTGCACCGGCCTCAATTGTGACGGGTTGTCGCGCGGTTTCTGGAATTCGGTGCTGATCACCATTCCCTCGACGCTGATCTCGATCGCGGTCGCCTCGGTCAACGGCTACGCGCTGGCCAACTGGCGCTTCAAGGGATCGGAGGTGTTCTTCACCATCCTGATCGTCGGCGCCTTCATTCCCTATCAGGTAATGATCTACCCCATCGTCATCGTGTTGCGGGAACTCGGCATCTACGGCACGCTGACCGGTCTGATCATCGTCCACACCATCTTCGGCATGCCGATCCTGACGCTCTTGTTCCGCAATTATTTCGCCGGCCTGCCGGAGGAATTGTTCAAGGCGGCGCGCATCGACGGGGCCGGCTTCTGGGCGATCTATCTGCGCATCATGGCGCCGATGTCGCTGCCGATCTTCGTCGTGGCGATGATCCTGCAGATCACCGGCATCTGGAACGACTTCCTGTTCGGCGTCGTGTTCACCCGGCCGGAATATTACCCGATGACCGTGCAGCTCAACAACATCGTCAATTCGGTGCAGGGCGTGAAGGAATACAACGTCAATATGGCCGCCACCATCCTGACCGGCGCCGTTCCCCTCATCGTCTATTTCGTCTCCGGCCGTCTGTTCGTGCGCGGCATCGCCGCCGGCGCCGTGAAAGGGTGATCCCCCATGACCAACACAAGCGTTTCCATCAAGGACTTGTCGCTGAATTTCGGCGCCGTCAGCGTGCTGCGCAATCTCAATCTGGATATCCGCGACGGCGAGTTCCTGGTGCTGCTCGGCTCTTCCGGCTGCGGCAAGTCCACGCTGCTGAACTGTATCGCTGGTCTCCTGGAAATCAGCGAGGGGCAGATCTTCATCAAGGATCGCAATGTCACCTGGGAGGAGCCCAAGGATCGCGGCATCGGCATGGTGTTCCAGTCCTATGCGCTCTATCCGCAGATGTCGGTGGAAAAGAACCTGTCCTTCGGGCTCAAGGTCGCCAAGCTGCCGCAGGCCGATATCGACAAGCGTATCGCCCGCGCCGCCGAGATTCTGCAAATCCAGCCGCTCTTGAAACGCAAGCCGGCCGAGCTTTCCGGCGGCCAGCGCCAGCGCGTCGCCATCGGCCGGGCGCTGGTGCGCGATGTCGATGTCTTCCTGTTCGACGAACCGCTGTCTAACCTCGATGCCAAGCTGCGCTCGGAACTGCGCGTCGAAATCAAGCGGCTGCACCAGTCGCTGAAGAATACGATGATCTACGTCACCCACGACCAGATCGAGGCGATGACGCTGGCTGATCGCATTGCCATCATGAAGAACGGCGTCATCCAGCAGCTCGACAGCCCTGATACGATCTATAACGCGCCGCGCAATCTGTTCGTCGCCGGCTTCATCGGCTCGCCCTCGATGAATTTCTTGCGGGGTGAGGTCGCGGCTTCCGATACCGGGCCGATCTTCGTCTCCGACACTGTGTGGGTTTCGCTCGACGGCTACAGGGCGGGCGAGGCGCTGCAGCCCGGCCGCAAGGCGGTGCTCGGCGTGCGGCCGGAGCATATCGCCGTCAATGGCGAGACGGCGGAATTGCATGAGGCGGTGGTCGATATCGAGGAGCCGATGGGCGCCGACAACCTGCTGTGGCTGAAATATGCCGGCCAGACGATTTCCGTGCGCGTCAACGGCGCGCGACGCTTTGCGCCTGGAGCCAAGGTGCGGCTCGGCTTCGACCCGTCGCTCGCCTCGCTGTTCGATGCCGAAACGGAATTGCGGATCTGAGGAGGCGATGATGGCCGACGTGCAGGACGATATGCTCGATCTCGCCGGCTGCTGGCAGGTGGCGACCGTCGATGGGCGTCACCCCACGACGATCTCCATTCCCGGCGATGTCCACTCCGCCCTTGAGCAGGCGGGCATCATTCCCGATCCCTATGCCGGGCGAAACGAAGAGCTGGTGCAATGGGTCGCGCATGAGGACTGGGTGCTCGAACGCGAATTCGAGCTGAGCGACGCCTCCGGGTGCTGGTATCTCGATATCGATTATCTCGATACGGTCGCCACTGTCTTCGTCAACGACATCGAGGTGCTCTCGGCCGATAATTGTTTCCGCCGCTTTCGCCCCGACGTCTCGAAAGCCCTTAAGATCGGGCCTAACAGCCTGCGGATCGTCATTCATTCGTCGATCAGGGCCGGTGCCGAGCGGCAGGCGGCGCAGCCCTTCTACGTGCCCTATTCGACCGGCAATTCGCCGATCCCCAACGGCAACATGCTACGCAAGCCGCAATGCCATTTCGGCTGGGACTGGAACATCGCGCTCGCCCCGCTCGGGCTCTACGGCACGATTGCGCTGAAGCGGCTCGACGATGCCCGCATCGAGCATGTGACGACGCGCCAGCATCACAACGGCGACGGCAGCGTCGATGTCGAGGTGACGGTGACGTTGCATGCCGCCGACCCCTGCATCGTGCCGCTGCATCTCGCCTTCGGCGACGAAGCGCTCAGGTTCGATTGCGGCCTGCGGCCGGGCGAAAACACCGTCACGCATCTCTTCCATCTCGATGCGCCCCGGCTATGGTGGCCGGTCGGCAGCGGCGAGCAGGTGCTCTACATGCTGTCCGTCGAGGTGCCCTCGGAACGGATCGTCAGGCGCATCGGCCTGCGGCAGGTCGAACTGCTGACGACGCCGGATGCGGCGGGCAGTCGCTTCGCCTTGCGTGTCAACGGCCGCGAAATCTTCTGCCGCGGCGCCAACTGGATACCGGCCGACGCCCTGTTTTCACGCAGTTCGCCGGAGCGGACGGAAGCGCTGCTGCAATCGGCCGTCGATGCGCATATGAACATGATCCGCGTCTGGGGCGGCGGTTTTTACGAGCATGACTGGTTCTATGATCTCTGCGACCGCATGGGGCTGATGGTCTGGCAGGACTTCATGTTCGCCTGCAACCTCTACCCCTGCACCGAGGATTTCCTCGAAAACGTCGCCCATGAGGTCGAGTATCAGGTCAAGCGGCTCTCCAGCCATCCCTCGATAACGCTGTGGTGCGGCGATAACGAGCTGGTGGGCGCGCTCACCTGGTTCGAAGAATCGCGCAACAATCGCGACCGCTATCTCGTTGCTTATGACCGGCTGAACCGGGTGATCGAGCAGCAGATGAAGAAGGCGGCGCCGGATGGAATCTGGTGGCCGTCGAGCCCGGCCTCCGGTTATCTCGATTACGGCGATGCCTGGCATGCGGATGGTTCCGGCGACATGCATTACTGGTCCGTCTGGCACGAGAACAAGTCCTTCGGCGAATACCGCTCGGTGCGCCCGCGTTTCTGCTCGGAATTCGGTTTCCAATCCTATACCTCGCTGCCGGTGATACGCACCTTCGCGGGCGAGGGCGATCTCAACATCGCTTCGCCGGTCATGGAACTGCACCAGAAGAATGTCGGCGGCAATGAGCGCATCGCCGGCACGATGTTCCGCTATTTCCGCTTTCCCACAAGCTTTGCCGGCTTCGTCTATCTCAGCCAGGTGCAGCAAGCGCTGGCGATCCGCACGGCGGTGGATTACTGGCGCTCGCTCAAACCCCATTGCATGGGCACGCTCTACTGGCAGCTCAACGACACCTGGCCGGTCGCCTCCTGGTCGAGCCTCGACTACGGCGGAAGCTGGAAGGCCATGCACTACATGGTGCGCCGCTTCTTCCAGCCCGTGGCCGTCGCCGCCATTCCCTCGAAGGACGGCGAGACCATCGGCTTTTCCGTCGTCAACGACACGGCGGAGACTGTCACCATCCGGCTCGAAACATGGCTCGTCTCGCTTGCCGGCGAGCGCCGGCCCTATCGAAGCACGGAAGGCGTCTGCAGGCCGGACAAGGCGGAGATGCTGTTCTCCGTCTTTTCGGCCGACCTGCCGGAGGACACGTTGCTCTTCTGGTCCTTCGAAGCATCGAACGGCATGAAGGGCGAGGGGCATCACGTCCCGGTCAACTACAAGGCGCTCGATCTCGAAGCCTCCGGCCTGACGCTCGACGTCGCGCCGCGCGACGACGGCGCTTTCGCCGTCACCGCATCCGTGACCGGCCTTGCGCTGCATATCATGCTTGAAGCGGACATTGCCGGACGCTGGTCCGACAATGCCTTTGATCTGACGGCCGGCGAGCGCCGCACCGTCATCTTCACGCCCGCCGAGACCGGCGGGGTTCCGCAAATCCGCTGGCTCGACCTTCATTCCTGCCAGGCCAATACCGAATAGTCCGAGGAGACAATCATGCAGACAGTCAGCTTCCAGCTCTACAGCGCCCGCAACTTCCAGCCCTTCGCCGAGGTGTTCCGCATCCTCTCGGATGCCGGCTACAGGCAGGTGGAGGGCTACAGCGCGCTTTACGCTGCGCTCGACGATGCGGCCATCCAGCAGGTGAGGGCCGATCTCGACGGCAACGGCCTTGCCATGCCGACGGCCCATTTCAGCCTCGACATGCTGGAGGCCGAGCCGGATCGCGTGATCGCGATCTGCCGCACGCTCGGCATCGAGGCGGTCTATTGCCCCTATCTCCTGCCCGAGGAGCGCCCGACGGACGCCGCCGGCTGGCATGCGCTCGGCGAGCGGCTGCAAAAGGCCGGCGCGCCGATCCGTGCGGCGGGCCTTACCTTCGGCTGGCATAACCACGATTTCGAGTTCTTCACGCTGCCGGACGGCACGGTGCCGCTGGATCGTCTCTTCGAAGGCGGGCCGGACCTTGCCTGGGAGGCGGATATCGCCTGGATCATCCGCGCCGGCGCGGACCCCTTCGCGTGGATCGCGAAATACGGCGACCGCATCACCGCCGTGCATGTCAAGGACATCGCGCCGAAGGGCGAGAATGCCGACGAGGACGGCTGGGCCGATGTCGGCCACGGCACCGTTCCTTGGGGCGATCTCGCCAGGGCGCTCGCCGGCTCGCCGGTAAAGAATTTCATCGTCGAGCATGACAATCCGAAGGACATCACCCGGCTTGCCACCCGCTCCATCGCGACCATCAAGGCGTTCTGAGGATCATCGTCATGAGCAAGGAATACGGAGTCGGCATCATCGGCTGCGGCAATATCTCGGGCGCCTACTTCAAGCTGATCCCGACCTTCAGGAACCTGAAGCTCGTCGCCTGCGCCGATATCAACCCCGCAGCGTCCAAAGCGCGTTCGGAGGAATTCGGCGTGCCGGCGCAGGAGATCGGCGCGCTGCTCGCCAATCCCGAGGTCGATGTCGTCGTGAACCTGACGATCCCGGAGGCGCATTACCCGGTCTCGAAACAGGCGCTGGAGGCGGGCAAGCACGTCTATTCGGAAAAGCCCTTCGTGCTCACGCTCGAACAGGGCGAGGACCTGCGCCGTATCGCGGATGCGAAGGGCCTGAAGGTCGGCTCGGCGCCGGATACCTATCTCGGCGGCGCGCACCAGTTCGTGCGCCATCTCATCGACAGCGGCAGGCTGGGAAAAATCATGTCGGGCACGGCGCATGTGCTGGGGCCGGGCATGGAGAGCTGGCATCCGAATCCGGACTTCTTCTTCGCGCCAGGCGGCGGGCCGATCCTCGACATGGGGCCGTATTACGTCAACAACCTCGTCAACCTCGTCGGTCCGGTGAAGCGCGTCGTGGCGCTCGCCAACAGAGCGCGCGAGGAGCGGGTGATCGCCAACGGCCCGCGCCTCGGGGAAAAGGTGCCGGTGGCCGTCGCGACGAACATCCATGCCATCCTCGAATTCGTCAGCGGCGCGCAGGTGGCGCTGATGGCGAGCTGGGACGTCTGGGCGCATCGCCACCAGAACATGGAGCTCTACGGCACCGACGGCGCCGTCTTCGTGCCGGATCCGAACTTCTTCGGCGGCACGGTGGAAGTCGCCGGCGACGACAAGGAGCCGAAGGAGGTTGAGGTCTGGGACCATCCGCTGACGGCGCAGAACTACCAGTTCGAATGGGGCATGCAGGCCAATTACCGCGGCATCGGCCTTGCCGACATGATGGAGGCGGTGACGACAGGCCGCGACTATCGCTGCTCGCTCGACCGCTCGCTGCACACGATCGACGTGCTGACGGCCATCTTGCGTTCGGCCGAGGAGGGCAGGGCGATCGACATCGTGACCACCTGCACCCAGCCGGCGGCGCTGGGCATCGAGGAGGCGCGGGCGCTGCTGCGGTAACCGGTGAAAACCCCTCCCCACAAGGGGGAGGGGCTTTACGATGCCGCTCCCAATGCGGTCTCCTTTGAACGTCGCTGCCGGAAGAACCGGTCGATGAGTTTGAAGCGGGGCGACGGGTTAAGTCCCTCCCCCTTGTGGGGAGGGGTTGGGGAGGGGTATGGAAGTCCGCCTACATAGAGAAGGAACCACACCATGGCCTGGCAGCCGGCGGAAAACCGTTACGACCCGATGACCTACAACCGCGTGGGACGCTCCGGCCTGAAGCTGCCGGCGATCTCGCTGGGCCTCTGGCACAATTTCGGCGACGACACGCCGCACGAGCGCAAGGTCGACATGTGCCGCACGGCCTTCGACCTCGGCATCACCAATTTCGACCTCGCCAACAATTACGGCCCGCCGGCCGGCACCGCCGAGATCGCCTTCGGCGAGATCCTGCGCACGGATTTCAAGGACCTGCGCGAAGAACTGATCATCTCCTCCAAGGCGGGCTACGACATGTGGCCGGGTCCCTATGGCGAGTGGGGCAGCCGCAAGTATCTCATCGCCTCCTGCGACCAGAGCCTGAAGCGCATGGGCCTCGACTATGTCGATATCTTCTATTCCCACCGCTTCGATCCGGACACGCCGCTGGAGGAGACCTGCGGCGCGCTCGACCATATCGTGCGCTCCGGCCGCGCGCTCTATGTCGGCATCTCCTCCTACAATTCGCAGCGCACCCGCGAGGCCGCCGCGATCCTCAAGGACCTCGGCACGCCCTGCCTCATCCACCAGCCGAGCTATTCCATGCTCAACCGCTGGATCGAGGACGACGGCCTCGTCGATACGCTCGAAGACCTCGGCATCGGCTCCATCGTGTTCTCGCCGCTGGCGCAGGGCATGCTGACCACGAAATATCTCGGCGGCATTCCGGGTGACAGCCGCGCGGCGCTGAACCACTTCCTCAAGAAGGACTTCATCCGTCCCGAGATCATCGACAATATCCGCAAGCTCAACGCCATCGCCGAGCGGCGCGGCCAGACGCTGGCGCAGATGGCGCTCGCCTGGGTGCTGCGCGGCGGACGCATCACCTCGGCACTGATCGGCGCCAGCCGCTCGGCGCAGATCGTCGATTGCGTCAAGGCGCTGGAAAAGCCCGACTTCACGGCCGAGGAACTGGCCGAGATCGATGTCTATGCCCGGGAGGCCGACATCAATCTCTGGGCCAGCTCCGCCGAACGCGACTGACGCGCCTCAGCCGCCCTGTCCAAGGCAATCGCGCAGCGATGTGGCGATGCCCTTCATCAGGGTGAAGTAGAGGTCCGGGCCGGGGTCGAGCGTGGCGGCCTCGGGGTCGAGGGTGCCGGATTTCGCCGGCGTGCCCTCGATCACCACGTTGACCAGCTTCGGCTCGAACTGCGGTTCGGCGAAGACGCAGGTCGCGCCGAGCGTCTTCACCTTGTCGCGGATCTGCGTCAGGCGCTCGGCGCCGGGCAGGGTTTCCGGGCTGACGGTGATGGAGCCGGCGGTCAGGACGCCATAATGGTGCTCGAAATACTGATAGGCGTCGTGGAAGACGATGAAGGGCTTGTCCTTCACCGGGGCGACCGTCTCGGCGATCTCCTTGTCGAGCGCATCGAGCCTGCCGTTCAGGCCGGCGAGGTTCTTGTTGTAGGTCTCGGCATTGGCCGGGTCCTTCTCGGCAAGGACCTTGGCGGCTTCGGCGGCGATGGCGCGGGCATTGTCCGGGCTCAGCCAGAGATGCATGTCGAATTCGCCGTGCTCGTGGTCCTCATGGCCGGCTTCCTCGCCATGATCGTGGCCCTCGGCCTCCTTGGCATGGTCATGGCCGTCCGCGTCGTGCGAGTGGCCCTCATGGGCGTGGTCGTGGCCGTCCTCGCCTTCATGCATATGCGCCTCGAAGGGGCCGCCCTCGCGGAAAGGCAGCTTTTCGAGGCCCGGCGCATCTTCCAGCTCGACGACGGTCGCCTTGCTGCCCAGCGTTTCCAGCGGCTTTTCCAGGAAGGCTTCCAGGCCATGGCCGACCCAGAAGACGACATCCGCATCCTGCAAGGCTGCCGCGTTTGAGGGCTTCAGCGAATAGGTGTGCGGCGAGGCGGCGCCCTCGACGATGAGGCCGGGTTCGCCGACGCCCTGCATGATCGCGGCGACGAGCGAATGGATCGGCTTGATCGAAACCACCACATCGGGCGCCTCGGCCCGCGCGGCGAGCGTGCCGGCGGCAAGGAGCGCGGTTGACAGAAGGAGGGTGCGAACGGCCTTTTGCATGGAATCTCCGTCTTGAATGTGGATGTAATGTTATTACATCAATTGCGTTATGCTATAACGTGTGCCATATCGGGTGGCAACAGGCTTTTCGGAAAAAATGATGCTGCAAACCTCCACCAGGACCCTCCAGCCGCTCGTCTCGCTTACGGGTGTCGGCGTGCGCCGCCAGGGCCGCTGGCTCGTGCGCGGCGTGGAATTCTCGATTTCGCCCGGCGAGATCGTCACCCTGATCGGCCCCAACGGCTCCGGCAAGTCGACCACCGCCAAGACGGCAATCGGCGTTCTGAAGGCGGACGAGGGCAGGGTGGAGCGCAAGGCCGGGCTCAAGGTCGGCTATGTGCCGCAGAAGCTCGCCGTCGACTGGACCATGCCGCTTACCGTCGACCGGCTGATGACGCTGACCTCGCCGCTCAAGGGCGCGGAGATCGACGCGGCGCTGGAGGCGACGGGTATCCGGCATCTCGCCCGCGCGGAGGTGCAGCACCTTTCCGGCGGCGAGTTCCAGCGCGCGCTGCTCGCCCGCGCCATTGCCCGCAAGCCGGACCTGCTGGTGCTCGACGAGCCGGTGCAGGGCGTCGACTTTTCCGGCGAGATCGCGCTCTACGACCTCATCAAGACGATCCGCAACACGACCGGCTGCGGCATCCTGCTCATCTCGCACGACCTGCATGTCGTGATGGCCGAGACGGATACCGTCATCTGTCTCAACGGCCATGTCTGTTGCCGCGGCACGCCGGAAACGGTGAGCCAGAGCCCGGAATATCAGCGCCTCTTCGGCGCGCGGGCGGGCCAGACGCTCGCCTTCTACAACCACCACCACGACCACACGCATCTGCCGGACGGCCGCGTGCTGCATGCCGACGGCTCGATCACCGAAGATTGCCGGCCGGACGACGGCCACCATGCCGTCGAGATCCTGCCGGACGGCGGCCGGGCGGGGCCGATGCGCCTCGGGCATGTGCACGGGCCGAACTGCGGCTGCGGCCACGAGCCGGCGCGCGGGGTGGGCAGTCAGGAGCGGCGCGATGCTTGACGTTTTCTTCATGCGCGCGCTCGTCGCCGGTGTCGGGCTTGCCGTGACCGCCGGCCCGCTCGGCTGTTTCGTCGTCTGGCGGCGCATGGCATATTTCGGCGATACGATGGCCCATTCGGCGCTGCTCGGCGTCGCGCTGTCGCTGCTGATGAATGTCAATCTGCTGCTCAGCGTCTTCGTCGTTGCGGCGACTGTTTCCGTTCTGCTGCTGCTGCTCCAGAAGCGCGGCACGCTTTCCACCGATGCGCTGCTCGGCATTCTCTCGCATGCGACGCTCGCCATCGGCCTCGTCATGGTCTCCTTCATGACCTGGGTGCGCATCGACCTCGTCGGCTTCCTGTTCGGCGATATCCTCGCCGTCTCGCGCGCCGATGTGGACCTCGTCTGGGGCGGCGGCATCCTCGTCACCTTCGCCATCATCTGGATGTGGCGGCCGCTGATCGCCTCGACGGTCAACCCGGAACTGGCGGAGGCCGAGGGCATGCAGCCGGAGAAGACCCGGCTCGTCTTCATGCTGCTGATGGCGCTCGTCATCGCCATCGCCATGAAGATCGTCGGCATCCTGCTGATCACCTCGCTGCTCATCATTCCCGCCGCGAGGGCGCGGCGGTTTTCCACCAGCCCCGAGATCATGGCCGTGCTCGCCTCCGTCGTCGGGGCGCTGGCGGTGGTCGGCGGGCTGTTCGGTTCATTGAAATTCGACACGCCCTCCGGTCCCTCGATCGTCGTTGCAGCGCTTGGCCTGTTCATACTAAGCCTGCTGACGAAGCCGAGGACGAGCGGAGTGGCCGCAAGTGAAGGAGGCCCGGCATGACAAGCCCCATGACCACGCAGCAACTGACGCGCAACCAGGGCCTCGTCTTCGACGTTCTGTCGCATTCCGACAGCCCGCTCAGCGCCTATACCATCCTCGACAAGCTGCGCGACGACGGGTTCCGCGCGCCGCTGCAGGTCTATCGGGCGCTCGACAAGCTGCTGGAATTCGGCCTCGTGCACCGGCTCGAAAGCATCAATGCCTTCGTCGCCTGCGCCCACCCGGACGAGGGCTGCCATGCCCATGGCCTGACGGCCTTCACGATCTGCGAGACCTGCGGCAAGGTGACGGAGTTCCACGACCACGTGATCGAGGAGCGGCTGAAGAGCTTTGCCAGGGACCGCAACTTCAAGACCGGCAAGACGACCATCGAGATCCGCGGCACCTGCGCCGGCTGCGCCTGAAATCCGGATTTTCCCGCATTTCCAGACGCAGGACCGCTGCGCACTTTTGCTGGAAATGCTTCAGCCGATCGGCTTCAGGCCTCTCTTGAAGCGCTGCCAGTTGCGCACATAGCCTTCGGCCGAGCGCTTCAGGCCCTCGACGGCCTCGGCATCCAGTGTGCGGACGGCTTTCGCCGGGGAGCCGACGATCAGCGAATTGTCGGGGAAGACCTTGCCTTCCGTCACCAGCGCATTGGCGCCGACGAGGCAATTGTTGCCGATCACCGCGCCGTTCAGCACCGTCGCGCCCATGCCGATCAGCGAATTGCTGCCGATGGTGCAGCCGTGGATGATGGCGCCGTGGCCGATGGTGCAGCCTTCGCCGATGATCACCGGCTTGCCGGGATCGGTATGCACGACGGTGCCTTCCTGGATGTTCGAGCGCGCGCCGACGATGATCGGCTCGTTGTCGCCGCGCAGCGTCGCGCCGAACCAGATGCCGACATCCTCGCCGAGGATGACCTTGCCGATGACATTGGCATCGGGCGCCACCCAGTAGCGGTCGTCCGCGGGAAGCGTGGGCGTCCGGTCGTCAAGGGCGTAGAGCGGCATCGGGTTCCTCCTTCGAATCCTCGCGGCCACTCTAGCATCCATCCCGCCGCGCGGGGAAAGGCCGAGGGTGGTTTTTCCCGGCCATATGGAGTATGAGCCGCGCCATGACGACGACAGGCACATTCTACCGGCAGGCCGTGGAGACGGGGACGAAGATATTCGCCACCGCGCCGATGATCGACTGGTCCGACCGGGCGTACCGCGTCTTCGCGCGGCAGCTCACGAGGAACGCGCTGCTCTTCACCGAGATGATCGTCGCCGATGCGATCCTGCGCGGCAATCGCGAGCGGCTGCTCGGCTTCGACTTGGTGGAGCAGCCGGTGGCGCTCCAGCTCGGCGGCAACAGCCCGGAAAAGCTGGCGGAGGCGGCGCGGATCGGCGAGGGGTTCGGCTATGCCGAGATCAACCTCAATGTCGGCTGCCCCTCGGACCGGGTGCAATCCGGCACCTTCGGCGCCTGCCTGATGCGCGAGCCGGACTTGGTGGTCGATTGCGTCGCGGCGATGAAGGCGGCGGTTGCCATTCCCGTGACCGTGAAATGCCGCATCGGCGTCGACGACCAGGATCCGGAAGTGGCGCTGCGCGACCTCGTCTCGAAGGTGAAGGCGGCCGGCACGGATGCCGTCTGGGTCCATGCGCGCAAGGCGTGGCTTCAGGGGCTTTCGCCGAAGGAGAATCGCGATATCCCGCCGCTCGACTATGGTCTGGTGCGGCGGCTGAAGGCGGAAAACCCGAATCTTTTCATTGGTCTCAATGGCGGGCTTCATACTTTGAGTCAGGCCGTTGAAGAGATGGATGGCCTCGACGGTGTCATGCTCGGAAGGGCTGCCTATCAGGATAGCGGCGTTCTGACGGGCGTGGACGAACTTTTTCCGCATCCGCTTCTGGGAGGCCAGCCTTCCGGTATTCCCTCCAGCCCGCAGGATCGACCGGCCGACTATTGGGAAGCGGTGCGCGACGCCATGATGGCCTATGCGGCCGAGGTGAGCGCGCGCGGCGGACGGGTGGCGCATGTGACGCGGCATATGATCGGCCTCTTCCAGGGGTTTCCGGGCGTGCGGCGCTACCGGCAGATCCTTTCGGCCGACGCCACGAAGCCCGGCGCGGGGCCGGAGGTGATCGCGGCGGCCTTCGCGGCGGTGCTGTCGGCGCGGGCCCAGGCCGAGACCGGGACCAAGGCGGCGGAATAGCGCTTTCTGTGCATCGCCGCCGCGTCACCACAATTTCGTCCCCTCCGGGTCGGAAAACGGCGTAAACAACGAACGAAGCAGTGCAGAAGCAGGTCCAGCAAAAGTGCGCAGCGGTTTTGCGTCCGGACTTGCGAAAGACAGGCAGAAACAGACAGGTGGCCGCGTGATCGATCCCTACGCCATGCTCGGACTGGAGCGCGACGCCGACGATGGCGCGATCAAGACCGCCTACCGCAAGGCCGCCAAGGGCATGCATCCCGATTCGGGCGGCGATACCGACCAGTTCGCCCGCCTGCAGGCCTGCTACGACCTCCTGCGCGACCCGGTGCGCCGCAAGGTCTTCGACGACACCGGCTTCGACCCGCAGCTCGCCGACCCGCGCGACCTCAAGGGCCTGATGCTGCTGGAGCCGCTGGTCAACGACGTCATCCTCGACGAGCGCGAGCCCGGCAGCTTCGACCCGCTGGCGGCGATGCGCCGGAAACTCTCCGACGACATCGTCAAGAGCCGCTTCCACATCCTGGAACTGGAACGCCACCGCAACCGCGTGCGCCAGCACATCGACCGCCTCGGCCGCAAGGCCGGCACGGATTTCCTCGGCTCCATGCTGCGCGCCCGCTCCCAGTCGATCGCCGAGGCGATCCGCAACGCCGAAGGGCAGATCCAGGCCATCGAGCAAGCCTATGCCATGCTGGAAGGCTATTCCTACGAGCTGGCCGCGGCGCTGGAGCCGGTGAAGGGTGAGGCGGCGGAGTAGGGGCGCAATAGCTTGTGGAATTTGACCTTGCGGGGTCTTCCTCAGAGAACGCAGTCCCATCGCATTTGAAGGGAAGCCGTTGCCACACCTTTCCTTCTCCCCTCGGGGAGAAGGTGCCGGCAGGCGGATGAGGGGGCGCCGAAGGCGGAAAAACCTCAAGGGTCTCGCGGGGATACCCCCTCATCCGACCCTTCGGGCCACCTTCTCCCCGAGGGGAGAAGGGAAAGCGGCAACGCCCAATTCATACGCGATAATCCGGCAAATGGGCGCGGCAAGGGCTTGCCGTCAATTGGGCCGGCCTCGGCGTGGCGGCTTACCGCCCCGGTCGCCCGGTCTTGCCCTTGGTGCGCCCCTTGCGCTTCGCTTCACCCGGATCCTCATAGCTTCCCACGCCGATCTTTTCCCGGCGGACCGGCTTCGCTTCGTCTGGCAACGGTGCAGTGCGTTTCTTGGTCGAAAGGGTTTCGTCCGGGCGTTGGGGGAGGTCGCCGGTGACGGGTTTTTCGGTGCGGCCGACGGTCATCTCGTCGAGGGTGTTCCTGCGGAAGAGGGATTTGCCGGCCGGGGTGGCTACGTCGCGGCCCATCTCGTCGAGGTCGGGCTTGCGGAAGAGCGGGCGTTCGGTGTCGGTGCCCGGGCCCATGTCGTCGAGCGAGGGTTTGGCAAAATAGCTTTTGCCATTCTCTTCCGTGCTCACGGCGGTACCGCCCTTCGGGCTGGCCTCCGCACGGGGCGCCGGACGACCGGCGACGGTCGCCTGGCCTTGCGGCTTCGCCGAGCTTTTGCCCTTTCCTCCACCTTCCTGCGATCTTGCTTCGTCGCGCGCCATCGGGTCGTCCATGACGGCGAGTTCGGCGGCCTTGAGGCGCTTGATCTCGTCGCGGATGCGGGCGGCGGCTTCGAAGTCGAGGTCGGCGGCGGCGTCGCGCATCTGCTTTTCGAGCGCTTCGAGATGGGCCTTGAGGTTGTTGCCGACGAGGTGGCCGGCGTCGGCGAAGCCCTTGCCGCTGACGCCCGAGATGTCGGCGCGGACGTGGTCGCGCTCGTAGACCGAGTCGAGGATGTCGGAGATCTTCGCCTTCACCGATTCCGGGGTTATGCCGTGCGCCTCGTTGTAGGCGACCTGCTTTTCGCGGCGGCGGGTCGTCTCGTCCATGGCGCGCTGCATCGAACCGGTGATCTGGTCGGCATAGAGGATGACCTTGCCGTCGACGTTTCGCGCCGCGCGGCCGATGGTCTGGACGAGCGAGGTCTCGGAGCGCAGAAAGCCCTCCTTGTCGGCGTCGAGGATGGCGACGAAGCCGCATTCGGGAATGTCGAGGCCTTCGCGCAGCAGGTTGATGCCGACGAGGACGTCGAAGGCGCCGAGGCGCAGGTCACGGATGATCTCGATGCGCTCCAGCGTGTCGATGTCGGAATGCATGTAGCGCACGCGCACGCCCTGCTCGTGCAGGTATTCGGTGAGGTCCTCGGCCATGCGCTTGGTGAGCACGGTGACGAGCGTGCGGTAGCCGGCCTGCGCGGTCTCGCGGATCTCGCCCAGCACGTCGTCCACCTGGCTCTTGGCCGGGCGTACCTCGACCGGCGGGTCGATGAGGCCGGTCGGGCGGATGACCTGCTCGGCGAAGACGCCGCCGGACTGTTCCAGCTCCCAGCCGCCGGGCGTCGCCGAGACGGCGACCGTATCCGGGCGCATGGCGTCCCATTCCTCGAAGCGCAGCGGCCGGTTGTCCATGCAGGAGGGCAGGCGGAAGCCGTATTCGGCCAACGTCGCCTTGCGGCGGAAGTCGCCGCGGTACATGGCGCCGATCTGCGGGATCGTGACGTGGCTTTCGTCGATGAAGATCAGCGCGTTGTCCGGCACGTATTCGAAGAGGGTCGGCGGCGGCTCGCCGGGGCGGCGGCCGGTGAGGTAGCGCGAATAGTTCTCGATGCCGGCGCAGGAGCCGGTGGCCTCCAGCATTTCGAGGTCGTAGCGCGTGCGCTGCTCCAGGCGCTGGGCCTCCAGCAGGCGGCCGGCCTTTTCCAGCTCGACGAGGCGGTGCTTCAGCTCCTCGCGGATGTTCTTGATGGCGCCGTTCAGCGTGGGGCGCGGGGTGACGTAGTGGCTGTTGGCGTAGATCTTCACCGATTTCAGGTCGCCGGTCTTCTGGCCGGTCAGCGGGTCGAATTCGGTGATGGCGTCGATCTCGTCGCCGAACATGGAGATGCGCCATGCCGCGTCTTCAAGGTGGGCGGGGAACTGGTCGAGCCGTTCGCCGACCTGCATCTGGAAGGTCATGGCGGTGTAGGTCTCGACCGAGCCGATACCGTAGATGCAGGAGACCGAGGCGACGATGATGCAGTCGTCGCGCTCCAGCAACGAGCGCGTCGCGGAGTGGCGCATGCGGTCGATCTGCTCGTTGATCGAGGATTCCTTCTCGATATAGGTGTCCGAGCGCGGGACGTACGCCTCCGGCTGGTAATAGTCGTAGTAGGAGACGAAATACTCGACCGCGTTTTCCGGGAAGAAGTTCTTGAACTCGGAATAGAGCTGCGCGGCCAGCGTCTTGTTCGGCGCGAGGATGACGGCGGGGCGCTGCGTCTCCTCGATCACCTTGGCCATGGTGAAGGTCTTGCCCGAGCCGGTGACGCCGAGCAGGACCTGGCTGCGCTCGCCCTCGGCAAGGCCGTCGACGAGGTCCCTGATGGCGGTCGGGCGGGCGCCGGCGGGCTGCGAGTCGCTGATCATGCGGACCGGGATGCCGCCCTCCGACTTGTCCGGCCGGGCGGGGCGGTGCGGTGTCCAGAGCTTGCCGTCCTTGAACAGCGGATTGCCGCTCTCGATGAGCTTCGACAGCGCGTCCACCGTGGCGGTGACGCCGGAGCCCTTGTCGAGCGCGGCGGCGTCCTCCAGCGAGACGTCGAGGCCGGAGACCGGGTTGAGGCCGGCGGCGGCGCGGGTCTTCGGGTCGGACGAGCCGCCGATGGAGACGCCACGGGAGGTTTTGGAGACGGTGACCTGCTCGGTGTGGCGGCGCGCGGCGTTCTCAACCGTCTTGCGGTGCTTGCCGGCCTTGGACGCGACCTCGCGGCGGCTTTCGATGCTCGCGGCCTCCGCCTCGGCCTCAAGCTGCTTCACCCAGTCGGAGACGCTGCCGGAGAGCGGCTCTCCCTCGAAGGGCGATTGCGGGGCTTCCTCGAAACCGGGGTTCGGGGCGGTGGATTTCTTCGATGATCTGGCCATGCGGGGAATATGGAGAGAGTCACCGCGAAAGGGAAGGGGTGACGAGTACAAAAGGGAAACGAATTCGCCGTGGCGCCCTGCCGCGGGTGATCCGGGTGGTGTGCCGGTGGCGATGCCGATGAGGGCGGGTTTTCGCGGCGGTAGCCTGCCGCGCGTTCCGGCTGCTTCACCGCGCAGTTGGGGGCCGGACGACACGCATGGGGGCGTCTTGACGGGAGATCGCGGCAATACACGCGCTGCGGCCCTTACGGCGGCGGCGGCCGAGCCATGCCGGTGGGCTATTT
>Ga0066256_1002243_pt2 | contig 21567 bp, 21 predicted proteins | sample ThiBio_1000_biof_FD_87107 | JGI IMG/M metagenome (GOLD analysis project Ga0066256, IMG submission 87107) | Wastewater bioreactor microbial communities from Cape Town, South Africa - Thiocy_expt_1000_biof (version 2) | ecosystem: Engineered > Bioreactor > Thiocyanate-remediating >... | reverse complement strand
CTCCGCGACCCGAGGGAAAAGCGACGACGACATCAAGATCGCTCTCGGACGACATGGCATCCACCGCCGCCGATCCGAACACAAGGAACCGGCCGCCGCGCGAAATCGCAAATGCCTTCAGTTTCGCGATGATCGCGTCCGCAGCCGATCGTCGCCGCGCTGCTTCGCGCGCGTCCCTCTCTGCTATGGTGACGACCTTATCCATGCGTTCTCCGCCCCCAATATCGGGCCTTTGACTGCATAACACAATGACGGCGTGATCAGGCGGGTATCACTCGGCCCGACGGTCGGCGGCGGGCCACTCAGGACGCGAGGCTTGGCGGATCGGATCCGTCGGATAAGTCGTCCGACGATCGCCTCGGCCGTTCTCAACCCGCAAAGTGGGCGGTCACGCCGGCTCCTTCGTTTTCCCGGCACGGCTCCTGTTCGCATCGCCTCGCCGGTCGCGGAGTTTTCCGGCAGCAACATCGTATCTCGGATGCTTCAGGATCTCTGGCTGCATGACGTCCGGCGGCACTTCGCCATACTCCTCGCCCTCGGTGCGGGGCGCGTGCCCCTGGATGGCGTCGAGGATCAGCCAGTCCATCCTCGCCTTGCGGCCCGCGGTCTTGAAGCGATGGCGCCAACCATGGTTCGGCGCGACCCGTGGGTCCTTGATGCCGAGTTCACGAACCCACTCGGCCAATTTGTTGCCGACCGACGTGTAGGTCGGATTCTTCCGGTCCGGGTTGCGCTGCCGCGCGACGGAATAGAACAGCGGCGCCTTGCCCTTCTTCATCCGAGCGAAGTCGAGAAATCCTTGCTCGACCAGATGCGGATGGATCGGAACGACGCGCTCCCGCAGCGTCTTCACGGTTCCGGCCTCGGGCGTTATGCGGATGCAATCGATGCCGTCCACGTTCAGGACGTCGCTGGCCCGAAGCTGCGTGATCTCGTTGACGCGGGCTCCGGTATAGGCGCAGATCCACGGCACCCACCGGCGCGCCGCGGCATTCTCCCGCGCCATCAGCTTGCTCATAGGAGCCAACGCGGCGGACAGGATGATCGCGGCTTCCTTGTCCGTGAAACCGCGCATCTTGGTCTCATGCTTTTCGCTGACGTCGACGACGACTTCCGCGCTCGGGTCGCTTCGCAGCTTCTTCATCCGCTTGCACCAGCCGAAGAAGGCCTTCGCGGCGGCGATGTAACCGTCCTTGACGGTGATGGGTGACAGCTTCGTCGCCAGCAGCGCGTCCCGCCAATCCAGCAGATGCTGCTCGGTGACGAGGTTCATGTCGCTCGACCCGACCCGAAGCATCAACGCCGAGAAATACGGACGCCATTTCTTCTTGGTCGACGCTGAAATCTTCTTCGCCTCGCAGAATTCGGTCCACAGGCCCTCGAAGGGCTTCTTCGGCTCGGTCAACTGGAGCGCGGGATATTTCGCCTGCTCCGGATCGGGGGTGTAATCGCCCTCCGCGTGGCGAAGCAGCACCCTGCTCGCATGCTCCTTAGCCTTGACGTACGCCTTGATGAAGGTTTCGAATCTGTCACCGACCAGTTTCAGGCGCCGACGGGCCAGGAACTCGCGCGCTTCGTCGCCGAACGCGAAGCGCAGGTGCACGCCGACCGGTTGGATGCTGATCAGCCGCGTCTTCTTCTTCTCCAGCGCGCGCAGCGATTCTTCCCAAAGGATGGGACGGCCAGGCTCGTCGCGATGGCTCGCCACCATCTCGTTGTAGAACTCGCCTGCGAGCGCGTTGATCTGCATGTGCGAAAGGTCCGAGGGCGGCTCGCCTTCGAGATTGGCGCGCCAGGTGCGCTCCAGCTTCAGATTCTCTTCCTGGCAGCGCAGCACCGCCTCGTCCCAATCTGCGGTTCCGAGCGAGAACTTGATCTCCGACGGCATGCCGAACTTGCGGTATTTCGCCGGCACACGCCGACGAAACCAGTAGTTCTTCGTGTGGTCTTTTTTGATGGGTTGAAGCATGTTGAGGCTCACGGTGTGTCCACTCCTGTGTACCACCGGCCTTTTTAGAAATGCCTTATTCTATAGATAAAATTGGATTTTCAGGGGCCTAAACGGCTGAATGGCGGAGAGGGGGGGATTCGAACCCCCGATAGGCTTGCACCTATGCCGCATTTCGAGTGCGGTGCATTCAACCACTCTGCCACCTCTCCAGGCGCCAAAACGGCGATGCTTCGCCGGGTTGCGGGCCGTGTTCTATGCGAGGATAGGAGTCCAGACAAGGCATGGGGCGCGTTTTCGTCGCCCCAGGCCAAATAAATCACACATGAACCCTGAACGGGTCGGCACTCTTCGCAGTAACGTTTCCCATTGAAGAAAAAGCACTTTCCGCCTCCGCCAATGGTCGCGGCAGCCGGCGCGTGGGCCGGACTTGGCTTCAGCGGAGGCCGCGAACGTGCGCAAACGCGGGATTTGAACTGGACACGAATGCAGCGGCCATTGCACCCGATGCGATCAAAAGCGCGGATAAAAACGTGCGTATGAAACGCCGCGCCGGCCTGAAATCGGTGGCCCGCCAACGCAAATAAATCGAAATCTTGCGGGTCAGGCCACCGGCCTGCAATCGGCAAAGATTGCAAGCGCGCCGCCTTCAGCTCTTCTTTTTGTCCCGCGGGTTACGCATGGTGAACCGCGCATTGCCGAGCCCGGTCCCGATGGTGAGGATTCCCCAGCGTTTGTAGTCCTGCATGAAAGGGATTTCGCTAAGGCCCTGCACCACGCCGTCGTTGTGCATCAGCACCGCGGTGTCGTGATCGCGGATGGTGGGAATGGCCTCGATCAGGCTCGCCGGCAGGTTGAACTTGCTGCTTTCCCAATTGCCGGGAAGGTTCTGCGCACCCTTCTCGATCGCGCCGTCGGCGTCGATCACGCCGGGACAGGATACGCCGATAAACGGCGCAAGCTTGAAGCCCTCCGCCTCGGCCTGTTTCAGCAGGTCCTTGAGCATTCCCGCGAGCTTCTTCACTGCGCCTTCGCGGCTCGGCTCGTCGTCGGCGTGGCGCCACAGTTCGGATTTCCAGACCGATGCCTTGGACAGATCCGGCGTCTTCTTTTGGCGTGTTTCCACCACCCCGCAACGGATGTTGGTGCCGCCGATGTCCACCGCCAGCAGGCTGTCATGCCCCTCGAAAATCCATGACGGCGCCAGATGCGCGCAGCCGATCAGGGCTGCTTCGTCAGGGTGAAACCGGATCGGAATGAGACTGGCTTTTTCGCCTTCTGCGGCAAGGATGATGCTGGCGCGCGCGATCGCGAGTTCACCGATCCGGCTTTGCCGGAAGCCGCCGCCGACGATGATCGCTTCGGTCTTGTCCCACGCCTTGGTCTTGAGAAAGCGCCGGGTGACATAGGCCAGTTCCTGGGCAAATTCCTCGATGGCGCTGTGCACCAGCGCGGCGGCTTCGGCGTCATCGCTGCCGAGCATCGCGTCGAGCTGTTTCTTGCTGATGTCTTCGCTGGCCTCGCCGCCGAACGGATCCTCGCCGTTCTTTTTCAGCGGCTTGCGCCACTTGTCGAGGATATCCTTGAAGGCGCCCTTGCTGGCGCGGTCCCCCAGAAATCCCTCGTCGTCCTTCAGCTCGATGTTGTAGCTGTCGATATCCACGGAGGGCAGCCGCGCCGCCCCATGATTGCCGATTCCTGCGGTTGTCGGTGCGGCCTCAGCCATTCCATTCGCCCCTGCCATTGTGTGGGGGGTCAACGGCGAGGGAACCGGATGGTTTCATACAAGACGCCGCAAGGCCGCCCGGAGCCTCCAAAGTCCTGAGAATACGGCCGAATTGGCCGAAAAAGCCTTATTTTAAGGCCACTTTTCCTTGACTCGGCCCTCGTCACCGCTATAACTCCCGCAAACCGGCGCGGGTTTTCTCGCGCCGTTTGTTTTGCGTTGCCCGGGCCTCGACGCCAAGGCTCCGCAAATCCCTGAACCCTTATCGACTGAACAAGAAGCCGGCCCGGATCAATCCGAGCGCCGGAATCGAACATGAAGGAATAAAAAGATGTTCGCAGTCATCAAAACCGGCGGCCGGCAGTTCCGCGTCGTTCCGGATGATGTGCTTGAAATTGGAAAGATCGCCGGCGACGTCGGCACGATCGTGCAGCTTGGCGAAGTGCTGGTGGTGGGCGGCGATACGCCGGTCCTCGGCGCTCCGTTCGTGGGCGGCGCGTCCGTGGCGGCGGAAGTGCTGGACCACAAGCGTGGCGCGAAGGTCATCGCCTTCAAGAAGCGCCGCCGCAAGAATTCGAAGCGCAAGCGCGGCTATCGCGACGAGATCACCGTGATCCGCGTGACCGAAATCCTCACCGACGGCAAGGCTCCCAGCGTGGGTCCGCGCCCGAAGAAGGAAAAGAAGGTCGCCGCCGCGAGCGATGAAAAGTGAAATGATTCCTTCGGGGAATCGGTCTATACACTGACAGAGAATTTTGGAGACGAGCTATGGCTCACAAAAAAGCAGGCGGTTCATCGCGCAACGGCCGCGACTCGGCGGGCAAGCGTCTTGGCGTCAAGGCGTTCGGCGGCGAGCACGTGATCCCCGGTAACATCATCGCGCGTCAGCGCGGCACCACCTGGCATCCCGGCCTTAACGTCGGCATGGGCACGGATCACACCTTGTTCGCCAAGGTCGAAGGCAAAGTTGAATTCCGCGCCAAAGCCAACGGCCGCACCTTCGTCTCGGTTATTCCGATGGCGGACGCGGCTGAATAAACGGTAGACACATCGCGTCTGCCGGGTCTCGTTGAACCGGCAGAGCACTGGAAGGCTCGAAGGGGAGACGGGAAACCGGCCTCCCCTTTCGTTTTGCGCCTGCTTGGGGAGAGCAGGCACTGACAGGAGCCAGCCATGTTGCAGCAAACGCCCACGCCCTTCCTGAAGGAATCAAGAGCCGTCGTCCTCGAGACCGATCGGCTGATTTTGCGTCAGCCGACGCTCGCGGACGTAAAAGCCATTGCGCATGTCGTTGGCGACAAGCGCGTGTCCATCAATCTGCGCCGCGTGCCGCATCCCTATACGCAGGACGATGCCGTCAGTTTCGTGAGCACCGTCGCGGGCACCATCGATACCGTCTTCGTTGTCGAACACGAGGGGATGATCGTCGGCCTGGCCGGCGTGAGCTGGGACAACGAGAACGAACCCGAACTCGGTTACTGCTTCGGCGTCGAACATTGGGGCAAGGGCTACGCGACGGAAGCCGCGCGGGCCGTGATCGACTATGCGTTCGAGGAATTCGCCATCGACAAGCTGTATGCGGGCGCGCGGGTGCTGAATCCGGCCTCGCGCCACGTGCTGGAGAAGTGCGGCTTCCAGTGGACCGGCGTCGAACTGCATCGCTTTCTCGCGCTCGGATCGTCCACGCCGGTGGACCGCTTCAAGCTGGAACGCGGCGTCTGGTCGTCGATCAAGAGCTGGCACAATTCGACGCGGCGTTGAGAGTCGACCCGTCATCCTGAGGTGCGCGCTCTTGCGCGCCTCGAAGGATGACATCATAAGAAACGCCGTCGCCCTTCGAGGCCTCCGCTTCGCTACGGCACCTCAGGGTGACGGCTCACCGAAAACCAACCTATTGCTGAGGCCCTACACCACCGTCGGCGGATTGGGCTCTGGCTCGCGATGCATCACCCGCTGCTCCCGGATAAAAATGTACATACCCGCGCAGGCCACGATGCCCGCGCCAAGCATGGTGTTCAGCGACGGCACATCGCCAAACGCCAGAAACCCCAGCACGATCGCCCAGACGATCATGGTGTACTGGAACGGCGCGACGACGCTGGCGGGTGCGAGAAACAGTGCCCGGTTGAGGCAGAGCACGGCGGCGACATTGACCACGCCGCTGATAAGCAGGGCGACCACGAGAATCCATGTCGGCTGCACGAAGATGAAAGCCGACACGAGGCCGCCGAACATGAACGATCCAACGACCTGCGCGGTCGCGAGAAAGATGCTCGAAGTGCCGCGCACGAACCGCGTCACCACCATGAACATCGACTGACACAGGCATCCGGCCAGCGCGATCAAGGCCGGCCAGGAAATCGCGGCTCCGCTCGGCCGCAGCGCAATCAGAACGCCGGCAAAGCCCGCCGCGACGGCGCTCCAGCGCCGCCAGCCGACATGCTCGCGCAGAAAGATCGCGGAGAACGCCGTGACGAAAATCGGCGCGGCGAGATAGCAGGTCGTCGCATCCGCCAGCGGAATGTATTTGATCGCGGTGAAGAACAGCATGCCGTCGGAGACCGACAGCATCATGCGCAGCACCTGCAATCCCGGCCGTGGCACGTTGCGCACGGCCGCGAAATTGTCCCGCGCCAGAAACGGCATCAACGACGCGATGGCGCCGAAGCCGCGAATGAAGAAAAGCTGCGCCGGCGGATAGGACGCGACCATCATCTTGCTGAAGACATTGACCAGCGAAAAGATCGTCATCGCCGCCAGCATGAACAGGATGCCCGACAGCGTGGACGACAATGGCTTCGTGCGGCGCAGCAACTTGAACGGGGGATTCATCGGCACAGCGGGCAAAGGATTGATTGAAACGCAGACGACCAGCGCATGGAATCACAGCGCGCAACGCAATCGATCCTGATTAGAAAGCAACTCTCCGTCGCACAACCGCCAGAAATGCAGGCGGTTTCGCGGGGCCATGCTTGACGCTCGGCCCGACGTCTCAGCCCGGCGGCGGCACCACCACCGGCTCGTTCCGCGCGAGATTTCGCTCGCGTAGGAAGATGTAGAGCCCGGCCAGAATGATGATCACCGCGCCGACGATCATCGGCAGTGACGGGACATCGCCGAACACGGCATAGCCGAAGATCACCGCCCAGATGATCATGGTGTACTGATAGGGCGTCACCACGCTGGCCGGCGCGAGCTTGAGCGAGCGATTGACGCAGAGGCCCGCGCCGATCGAGATGCAGCCCGCCACCGCGAACAGGCCGAGATCGCTCCAGTCCGGCGTGATCCAGCCGAACGGCGCGACCACAAGGCCGAAAACCAGCGTTCCGCAGAACTGCGCCGATGTCAGCACGATGTCGGGCGTGCCGCGCAGCGATCTTGTGATGATCATCAATGCTGCGAACGAAGCGCTGCCGGTCAGCGCGATCAGGGCCGGCCAGCTCACCGCCTGCGTGGTCGGGCGCAGCGCGATCATTACCCCAACGAAGCCGACCACGATGGCGCTCCAGCGCCGCCAGCCGACATGCTCGCCGAGGAAGATCGCGGAGGCCGCCGTGACAAAGATCGGCGCGGCGAGATAGTAAGTGATGACGTCCGCCAGCGGCAGATAGACCGAAGCGGCGAAGAACGCGGCCACCTCGATGGTCGACAGCACAACGCGGATCACCTGCAGGCCAGGCCGCTGGATGACCCGCAACGCGGCGCGCTGACGCCAGATCGCCGGGGACAGCAGGATCAGGCTGAAAGCCGCGCGCAGCAGCAGCAACTGCCCGACCGAATAGGTGGCGACGATATATTTGCCCAGCGCATCGCCGAACGAGAACATCCAGACCGCCAGCAGCATCAGCGCGATGCCCGCGAGCGTGGCCGAGCGGTTGCCGGTATCGGCCGAGATTTTCGCCAACAGGGTCATGGGACGTAGGACATAAGGCTTGGCCGGACGTGAATGGGTCCAAAATGCGGCTGCGGGAGCTAATCCGGCGCTGCCAAGACCGCCTGTTTAGGAGTCCGGCGCGTTTACCGCAACCGCTGTAAATGCGGCCTTTTCGACCTAATTTGCGGTCGATGGGTTGCCGCTCGCGAGCCCATGGCGCATATATCCCAAGCGCGACAGGGCTCATGAAAGCCGGGCTTTTGCCCTCGCGGCACCAATGGACATCAGATGAAGTTTCTCGACGAGGCCAAGGTCTATATCCGCTCCGGCGACGGCGGGAACGGCTGCGTGTCCTTCCGCCGTGAGAAGTTCATCGAATTCGGCGGACCGAACGGCGGCAACGGCGGGCGCGGCGGTGACGTCATCGTGGAGGTCGCCGACGGCCTCAACACGCTGATCGACTATCGCTACCAGCAGCACTTCAAGGCGCAGAAGGGCAGCCACGGCATGGGCTCCGACCGCCATGGCGCGGGCGGCAAGGACATCGTGCTCAAGGTTCCGCTCGGCACACAGATTTTCGACGAAGACCGCGAGACGCTGATCCATGACTTCACCGAAGTCGGCGAGAAGTTCGTGCTGGCCAAGGGCGGCAATGGCGGTTTCGGCAACGCGCATTTCAAGTCATCGACCAACCGCGCGCCGCGCAACGCCAATCCCGGCCAGCCCGGCGATGAGCGCTGGATCTGGCTGCGGCTGAAGCTGATCGCGGATGCCGGACTCGTCGGTCTGCCGAACGCCGGCAAATCCACGTTCCTCTCCGTGGTCAGCGCGGCAAAGCCCAAGATCGCGGACTATCCGTTCACCACGCTGCATCCGCAGCTCGGCGTCGTCAGCATCGACGGCCGCGAATTCGTGCTGGCCGACATTCCGGGCCTGATCGAAGGCGCGCATGAAGGCGCGGGACTTGGCGATCGTTTCCTCGGCCATGTCGAGCGCTGCCGCGTGCTGCTGCATCTCGTCGATGCGACCTGCGAACATGCAGGCAAGGCCTACAAGACCGTGCGCTCCGAACTCGAAGCCTATGACGAGAATCTCGCCGACAAGATCGAGATCGTTGCGCTGAACAAGATCGACGCGGTGACGCCGGAACATCTGAAGGATCAGAAGGCACGGCTGAAGCGCGCCGCGAAGAAAACGCCGCTGCTGCTGTCGGGCGTCTCGCGCGAGGGCGTGCCGGAAGCGTTACGCGCATTGGTGGCGCTGATCGACGAGGCGCCGGTCTCCGCAAAGGCCAAGCGCGCGAGCGAAGGCCCAGCCGAGGCAGAACCGGAACCGGCAGGCTGGTCGCCGCTCGGCCGCTGACGCCGCTTCACATTTTTCCTGCCAAACTTTTGTTTCCCATGTCGTGTTTCCCATGTCGTGTTTCCCATGTCGCATCCCGAACTGAAAAATTTCCGCCGCATCGTCGTCAAGGTCGGATCGTCGCTGCTGATCGATTCCGCCGCCGGCGAAGTCCGCTCCGCATGGCTTGCCGCGCTCGCCGCCGACATCGCCAAGCTTCACAAGGACGGCAAGGACGTGCTCGTGGTGTCCTCCGGTTCGATCGCGCTCGGCCGCAGCCGCCTCAAACTGCCGAGCGGTGCGCTGAAGCTTGAAGAAAGCCAGGCCGCAGCTGCGGTCGGTCAGATCGCGCTGGCGCGCACATGGTCGGAAGTGCTCGGCGCCCACGGCATCGGCGCGGGGCAGATTCTGGTGACGCTGCAGGATACCGAGGAGCGGCGGCGTTATCTCAACGCGCGCTCGACCATTTCCAAGCTGCTCGAATGGCGCGCGGTGCCGGTGATCAACGAGAACGACACCGTCGCCACGAATGAAATCCGCTATGGCGACAACGACCGCCTCGCCGCGCGCGTCGCCACCATGACCAGCGCAGATCTTCTGATCCTGCTCTCGGACATCGACGGCCTTTACACCGCGCCGCCCTCCGCCAATCCCAACGCAAAACTTATCCCGGTGGTCGAATCCGTCACCGCCGACATCGAGGCGATGGCGGGCGCGGCGGAGTCCGAACTTTCGCGCGGCGGCATGCGCACCAAGATCGAGGCCGCCAAGATCGCGACCAGCGCGGGCACGCACATGCTGATCGCCTCGGGCAAGATCGAACATCCGCTGCAGGCCATCGCCGACGGCGGACCCTGCACATGGTTCCTCACCCCCGCCAATCCGGTCACCGCGCGCAAGCGCTGGATCGCCGGATCGCTGGAGCCGAAGGGCACGCTCACCATCGACGCGGGCGCGGTGGCGGCGCTGCGTGCGGGCAAGAGCCTGCTGCCGGCCGGCGTGATCCGGGTGGACGGGCAATTCGCGCGCGGCGACGCCGTGGTGGTGCGCGGTCCGGACACCCACGAAATCGGGCGCGGCCTCGTGGCCTATGACGCGGAAAACGCCGAAAAGATCAAAGGCCGCTCCTCCTCGGACGCGGCGCAGATTCTTGGCATCAGCGGCCGGGCGGAGATGATCCACCGCGACGATCTCGTGGTCGGCGGCCCGCGCGGCACCGACAGCGCCAAGTAGCCGGCCCGGCAATATCCGGGCTCGGCCAATGGCCTATGCCGATCGGCGACGCCGCCGGTCTGCCATGTTCCCCGCGCCTCGCGGAAGAGAAATCTCTGTGCTACAGCATGGTCTTAGAGAAATCCGACCCCAGATAGACCTCATGTCCGTATCGCTCAAAGCTCTCGACAGCGCTTCCGACCTGACCGCCCTCATGACCGATCTGGGCGCAGGCGCGCGCCGCGCCGCGCGGGTGCTGGCGCTTGCACCAGCGGCGCAGAAAGACGCCGCGCTGAGCGCGATGGCCGAGGCGATCCGCGCCAACGCGGCTGCGATCCTCGCCGCCAATGCCGAGGACGTGGCTGAGGCGAAGGCCAACGGATCGAGCGCCGCCTTTGTCGATCGCCTCGCACTGAACGATGCGCGCATCAAATCCATGGCCGATGGCATCGATGTGGTGCGCGCGATCCCCGATCCTGTCGGCAAGGTCACCGAAAGCTGGACGCGCCCCAACGGCATGACCATCGAGCGCGTGCGCGTTCCGCTCGGCGTGGTCGGCGTGATCTTCGAGAGCCGTCCGAATGTCGCGGCGGACGCGGGCGCACTCTGCCTGAAGGCTGGCAATGCGGTGATCCTGCGCGGCGGCTCGGACAGCTTCCGCTCCTGCCGCGCAATCCATCAGTGTCTGGTGGAGGGCCTGCGCAAGGCGGGTCTTCCCGAGGAATCCATTTCGCTGGTGCCGACGCGTGACCGCGCGGCGGTCGGCCTCATGCTGGGCGGATTGAACGGCGCCATCGACATCATCGTGCCGCGCGGCGGCAAGAGCCTTGTCGCGCGCGTGCAGGACGAAGCGCGCGTACCGGTGTTCGCGCATCTCGACGGCGTCAACCACATCTACGTCGACAAGGCAGCGAAGCTCGATATGGCGAAAACCGTCGTGCTCAACGCCAAGATGCGCCGTCCCGGCGTCTGCGGCGCGGTTGAAACACTGCTGATCGACAAGGCTGCCGCCGACACGCAACTCAAGCCGCTGGTGACCATGCTGCTCGACGCCGGCTGCGAAGTGCGCGGCGGTGACGACATCCGCAGGGCCGATGCGCGCGTGAAACCTGTTTCGGAAGACGACTGGTCCACTGAATACGAAGACGCGATCATCTCGGCCAAGGTCGTCGATAGCCTCGATGACGCGCTCGCCCATATCGCGCGCTACAGCTCGCACCACACCGACGCCATCGTCACCGAGGACGCGAAGGTGGCCGAAAAATTCCTCAACGAGGTGGATTCCGCCATCGTGCTGCATAACGCCTCAACGCAATTCGCCGACGGCGGCGAATTCGGCTTCGGCGCTGAGATCGGCATTGCCACTGGCAAGTTTCATGCGCGGGGTCCGGTCGGCGCCGAGCAACTGACCAGTTTCAAATATCGTGTCCACGGCACGGGACAGACACGTCCGTGAAATGCGCGCCCGCGCCCGATCCGGCCCGCATGTCCCACGGCATTCCGCCGTACAGCGATGGCATGCGCATCGGCCTGCTCGGCGGATCGTTCAACCCGCCGCATGAGGCGCATCGCGCCATCAGCCTGTTCGCCATGAAGCGGCTGCGGCTCGACCGGATCTGGTGGCTGGTGTCGCCGGGCAATCCGCTCAAGGACAACGGCACGCTGCATACGCTTCGCGAGCGCGTGAGCGCCGCGAAGAAGATCGCGCATCATCCGCGCATCGACATCAGTTGTCTCGAAACCGTCATTGGCACCCGCTACACTGCGGATACGATTTCCTACTTGCGGCGCCGGTGTCCCGGTGCGCGCTTTGTCTGGATCATGGGCGCAGATAATCTCGCGCAGTTCAGCCGCTGGGAACGCTGGCAGAATATCGCCAGCATGGTTCCGATCGCCGTGGTCGACCGACCGCCCGACAGTTTCCGCGCCCTCGCCTCCACCGCCGCGCAGACGCTGATGCCCTACCGCATAGATGAACGGAACGCCGGGTCGCTCGCGAGCCGCCGCGCGCCTGCCTGGACGTTCCTGACCGGCCTGAAATCGAACCTGTCGTCCACGGGACTACGGAACCCGGACGGAAGCTGGAAGGGCACCGGTGCGCGATGAGGTTGTCCGGCCACAGCATCACGCAAATTCGCGCGGGCGTTGCTGGACGATTGAAACCATTAACCCCACATGTCTATTATAACTGCGGGCGTCAGGATTCGACGCTCGCGATACAGTGAAAGGAATGGTCCCTGACCACATCTGTATTGTCCAAGACCGCCTCGGCAAAATCCGCTTCGGTCAAATCCATCGCGGCCATGGCCGCTCCCGCCGACCTCGCTCCCGCCCTGAAGGCGAGACCTGACGCCGACGAGACCCTGAACCTGATCCTCTCCCGCCTCGACGACATGAAGGCGGAAGACACGGTCACCATCGACCTTCGCGGCAAATCCTCCATCACCGACTACATGATCGTCACGACCGGGCGCGTGAACCGCCATGTCGGCGCGATCGCGGAGAATGTCGCCAAGGGCCTCAAGGAAAACGGAGCACCGGCTCCTCATATCGAGGGTCTGGCCAATTGCGATTGGGTGCTGATCGATTCCGGCGATGTGATCGTTCATGTGTTCAGGCCGGAAGTCCGCGAGTTCTACAATCTTGAAAAGATGTGGGCCTCGGACAAACCGGCTGCCAAGGGACGCTGAAAGCGTCTGGCCTGAGGTGTTGAAGTGTGTGCGCACATGTTAGCCTGCGCGCCATGCGAATCCTCATTGTTGCCATCGGCCGCCTGAAACAGGGCCCGGAGCGGGAGCTGGCCGAACGCTATCGCGAACGGTTCGACGACATCGGCCGCAAGCTCGGATTCCGCGGCCTCGAGATTCATGAAATTCCGGAAAGCCGCGCGCGCGACGCCGCCGCGCGCATCGCGGAGGAAGCGGCGGCGATCTCCGCCCTCATTCCTGACAAATCGGCCATCATCGCGCTCGACGAGCGCGGCGAAACCATCGACAGCCCGGCCTTTGCGCGGCATCTTGGCCGCTGGCGGGACGAATCGGTTCCAAACGCGGTGTTTCTGATCGGAGGCGCGGACGGACTTTCGCCTGATTTGAGGCGTAGGGTAAAACTTGGCGTCGCGTTTGGCAAAGCCACCTGGCCGCATCAGATGGTGCGGGTCATGTTGCTGGAACAGATTTATCGGGCCGCAACGATACTCTCCGGCCATCCGTACCATCGCGCGTAAAGCATGATCCGTTTGCTAAGATCATGACCATGCTTCTCTCTAAAGACCGGATCCACGTGATCGACGCGCCTGTCCTCGCAAGCTCGCCAAAACATCGCCGCCTGATGCGCGGCGCGGTGTTGCCGCTGTCGCTTGCGCTGGCATCGCTGCATAGCGTGGCAGGTGCGTATCCGGCTCGTGCGCAGGGCGCGCCGAAGCAGGTCGCCGCGCCCGATCCTGAAGCCATCAAGCAGCGCACGCAGGAACTTGAAGCCGCGCGCGAGCAACAGAAGAAGGCTTCCGAGCTTGAACAGAAACTGAAGGCCGAGATCGCGGCCATCGGTCAGGATCGCACCAAGCTCAATCAGCAATTGATCGGCATCGCCGCGCAGGTGCGCGATGTCGAAACCAAGATCGCCGATACCGAAGGCCGGCTGCGGCCGCTCGATGCGCGCGAACTGCAGATTCGCGCCTCGCTGGAAACACGCCGCGACGAGATTTCCGAAGTGCTTGCGGCTCTGCAGCGTGCCGGACGCCGCGCGCCGCCCGCGCTGTTCGTGCGGCCCGAAGATGCCCTGCAGTCGCTGCGCACCGCGATGCTGCTCGGCTCCGTGGTGCCGGAAATGCGCGCACGCGCCGCCAAGCTCGCCAGCGATCTCGGAGAACTCGTCACCCTGCGCAAGAACATCGCAGAGGAGCGCGACCGGCTGGCGGCCGATCGCGACAAGCTGAAGGACGACAGCACGCGCCTCGCCGCGCTGGTGCAGGAGCGTCAGAAACAGCAGGCCGACACCGAGAAAAACATGGAGGCCGAGCGCCAGCGCGCCATCGCCCTGTCCAAACAGACCGAGACCCTTCAGGACCTGATCGCCAAAATGGAGCAGGACGTGAAGGCAGCCGCCAAGGCAGCCGCGGCGGCCGAGTTGAAGGGCACCCCGACCGCCCTGAATGGCAAGCCCGACCTCGGCGCATTGAAGAATCCGGGCCGGTTGAGCCCGGCCATCGCCTTCGCATCGGCCAAAGGACTACTTCCTTTACCGGTTAACGGCTCCCGAATTCGCGGATTTGGCAGTTCCGACGGCGTCGGTGGCCAGGAAAAGGGCATTTCCATCGCCACACGGCCCGGGGCGCAGGTCACAACACCTTGTGATGGCTGGGTTGTTTACTCAGGCCCCTTCCGCAGCTACGGACAACTCTTGATCCTCAACGCGGGCGGCGGGTATCATGTTCTGATCGCCGGGATGGAACGTATTTCGGTCACGATCGGGCAGTTTGTTCTCACGGGAGAGCCAGTCGCGACCATGGGGACCACGTCTCAGGTCGCGTCAATTCTGGCGGCACCGTCCAGCCAGCCTGTGCTCTATATCGAGTTCCGTAAGGACGGCACTCCCATCGATTCTGGTCCATGGTGGACCGCAAGTGAAGGCCAAAAGGTTCGCGGATGATGCGCAAGACTTCCCTGGTTCTCCTCAGCGCCGCGGCCGGTGCGGCAGCGACGCTTTTCCTCACCCAGCCGCGCGCGACATTGGTCGGCTCGACGGCGCGGGCCGCTTCGTCCGACACCTATCGCCAGCTCAATCTGTTCGGCGACGTATTCGAGCGCGTGCGCAGCGACTATGTCGAGAAGCCCGACGACAGCAAGCTGGTCGAGACCGCCATCAGCGGCATGCTCACCGGCCTCGATCCGCATTCCAGCTACATGGATGCGAAAAGCTTCAAGGACATGCAGGTGCAGACCCGCGGCGAATTCGGCGGACTCGGCATCGAGGTCACGATGGAAGACGGCCTGATCAAGGTCGTGTCGCCGATCGACGACACGCCGGCATCGAAGGCCGGCATCATGGCCAACGACATCATTTCCAATCTGGATGACGAACCGGTGCAGGGCCTCACCCTCAACCAGGCGGTTGAGAAGATGCGCGGCCCGGTCAACACCAAGATCCGGCTGAAGATCATCCGCAAGGGCCAGGACAAGCCGCTCGAAGTCACGCTGACGCGCGACAACATCCGCGTCCGTTCTGTGCGTGCGCGTGTCGAGAGCGACGACATCGCCTACATCCGCATCACCACCTTCAACGAGCAGACCACCGAAGGCCTGAAGCGCGAGATGACCAATCTCACCAGCCAGATCGGTGCGGACAAGATCAAGGGTTACATCATCGACCTCCGCAACAATCCGGGCGGCCTGCTCGAGGAAGCGGTGTCGGTCTCCGATGCATTCCTCGATCGCGGCGAGATCGTCTCGACCCGCGGCCGCAATGCCGAGGAAACTCAGCGCCGCACCGCCAAGCCCGGCGACCTCGCCAAGGGCAAGCCGGTGATGGTGCTGATCAATGGCGGTTCGGCATCGGCATCGGAAATCGTCGCCGGCGCGCTGCAGGATCACAAGCGCGCCACGCTGATCGGCACCCGCTCGTTCGGCAAGGGCTCGGTGCAGACCATCATCCCGCTTGGCTCCGGCAACGGCGCGCTGCGTCTGACCACCGCGCGCTACTTCACGCCATCGGGCAAGTCGATCCAGGCCAAGGGCATCATTCCGGACATCGAAGTCCAGCAGGACGTGCCCGACGATCTGAAGGCCAAGACCGATACCAAGGGCGAGGCTTCGCTGCGCGGCCACCTGAAGGCTGAAGGGCAGGAAGAAACCGGCTCGCAGTCCTACGTGCCGCCGGATGCCAAGGACGACAAGGCGCTGAAGATGGCGACCGACCTTCTCCATGGCGTCAAGCAGACCACGTCGGCGCCTGCTCCGACGGACAAGGCTTCCAACAAGGCCGCGAACTGACGCGCGAACAAACATCCATATAGATCGGATCAGGGCGGCCTTCGGGCCGCCCTTTTTCGTGACCGAGCCCGCATGTAACGGGAACTCCGACACCGTCACGGCCTTCAAAAATCACGGCTTTGCGGCCTCCGACTCACGGCCGTGATAGGATTCGCCGACTGATTCGCGAGGTTGAGCGCAGTGACCACCGACGATCTGAGCGCCCCGCTGGGACAGGATCGGCCGCGCAAGCGGCGATACCGGATTCCGTTCACCGCGCCGCAGGCGATTGCGGCGGGGCTTGGCCTGTTTCTCGTGACCTTCGCCGGTTTTGCGACCTTCAACCCCAACCCGATGGGCGGTGAGCCCATGGCGAAGGTCGCCTACGATCCGGCGACTTTGCCCGGCGACAAGACGCCGCCCAAGGTAGCAGTTCCGAAGGAGGCCGCCGCAGCCGTCAAGGAAGGCGCCGCGGGACAACAGACCATCACCATCATCGACGGCACCAGCGGCGCACGACAGAACGTCGTCATCGGTACCGGTGCAGACACGCCGGCACAGGCCGATGCGCCGCCCGCAGTGATGGCGAATATCAATCCGAAGCTGCTCGAAAGCTCGCGCTACGGCATGATTCCCGTTGCCGCCGAAGGACTGAAGCCGTTCAAGGTCTACGCTGCGGGCAGCGATGCCGAACGCGCGGCCGCGGCCAAGAAGCCCACCATTGCGATCGTGATTTCCGGGCTCGGCGTCGGTGCCGCAAAGACCGCCGATGCCATCACCAAACTGCCGGGCGCAGTGAGCCTGGCGTTTACGCCTTATGGCTCCGATCCCGGCAAGCTGGTGGCGCGAGCCCGCGCGCAGAAGCATGAAGTGCTGCTGCAGATTCCGATGGAGCCGTTCGACTATCCCGACAACGATCCGGGCCCCCAGACGCTTCTCACCACGCTTCCCGGCGATCAGAACGTCGATCGCCTGACGTGGCACATGAGCCGCTTCCAGGGCTATGTCGGCCTCGCCAATTTCATGGGTTCCCGTTTTGTCGCCACCGATGCAGCAATGCAGCCCGTGATCAAGGAGGCCGCCAAGCGCGGCCTCGGCTGGTTCGACGACGGCAGTTCCGCGCGCAGTGTCGCGGGCGTGATCGCGGAAGGCCAGGCGATGCCCTTCGCCAAGGCCAATGTCAGCATCGATACGGTGCCGACGCAGGCGGAGATCGACAGGGCGCTGACGCGGCTGGAGGCTCTGGCCAGGGAACACGGCTCGGCCGTCGGAATCGCCTCTGCCTTGCCGATTTCGATCGACCGGATTGCGATCTGGGCAAAGCAGCTCGACAGCCGGGGCATCATGCTGGTCCCGTTGACAACGGCGATGCTGAAACCAAAATCGAGTTGAACGGCGTCGCCGCGGAGCCTGATCCGCGCGATACCCAAGGTGCGATTTTGGAAATGCGGCCCGTCCGCGTATTCTGATCGCAGAATCGGACCTGACCGGCGGACCACGCAGGCTCCCGGTCAGAGCAAAGGCTTGAGCAGCATGGCGCGCTACGACGATCTGCCCTATCGGACCTGCGTCGGGATCACCCTCATCAATCCGGACGGACTGGTTTTCATTGGCCGGCGGCTCGGCGGGCCGGAGCATGTCGATCAGACCCATGTGTGGCAGATGCCGCAAGGCGGCGTCGATGCGGGCGAAGACACCTTTACCGCGGCCAAGCGCGAGCTGTTCGAGGAAACCAATGTCCGGTCGATCGAGAAGCTCGGCGAGGTCAGGGAATGGCTCACCTATGACATTCCGCGCACGGTGGCCGGGCGGGCCTGGAAGGGCCGGTTTCGCGGCCAGAAGCAGAAGTGGTACGCGCTGCGTTTCACCGGCAAGGACAGCGAGATCAATGTCGCGGCGCCGGGCGGGCACAAGCCCGAATTCATCGACTGGCGCTGGGAGCCGCTGAAGAATCTTCCCGAGCTGATCGTGCCGTTCAAGCGGCCGGTCTATGAGCGCGTGGTCGAAGCATTCCTGCCGCTCACCTAAACGCATCAAGCGGCGGACTGACATCCGCCGCTTGCGCTCTTATCTTTGATTTGAAGATCGTCGGTAGCTGAAGCCGGTGTCCGGCCGATGGCGCGCACGGCAAGCCGCACGCGCCTCAGTGCATAGCGGTCGAGACGATCTGCTGCTGAATGACCTTGAAGTGGTCGAGGCGCTCGATGGCGCGGTCGAGGGCGTCGCCCTCCTGTTCCTTCAAGCCTTCTTCCATCTCGGCGATCTGGCTCGCGAACACCTCGCGGTCCAGCTCCGCAACCGATGTCGCCGTATCGGCAAGCACCGTGAGGCCCTTGTCGGAAATTTCAGCGAGGCCGCCGAGCACGATGATCTTTTCGTGCTTGCCGCCGACCGTCACGGTCATGATGCCGGGACGGAGCGTCGCAACCAGCGGCGAATGCCCGGCCATCACGCCGAAATCGCCTTCAGCGCCGGGAACATCGACCTGCTCGACTTCGCCCGAGAAGGCGATCTTCTCGGGAGACACGAGATCGAAGTGGAAAGTGTTGGCCATGTGTCGTCAAACCTTCGCTACAGACGCAATCGTCATCCTGAGGTGGCCGCCACTTGCGGCCCTCGAAGGAGGACGCCGTCGCCCTTCGAGGCTCGCTGCGCTCGCACCTCAGGGTGACGGCGCAGCACCGCGATGGTGATTACGCCGCTTCCGCTGCGAGCTTTTTGCCCTTCTCGACGGCTTCTTCGATGGTGCCGACCATGTAGAAGGCCGCTTCCGGCAGGTGATCGTACTTGCCTTCCACCAGGCCCTTGAAGCCCTTAATGGTGTCGGCGAGGTCGACGAACTTGCCCGGCGAGCCGGTGAAGATTTCCGCGACATGGAACGGCTGCGACATGAAACGCTCGACCTTGCGGGCGCGCGCGACCGTCAGCTTGTCCTCTTCCGACAGTTCGTCCATGCCGAGAATGGCGATGATGTCCTGCAGCGCCTTGTAGCGCTGAAGCACCTGCTGCACCTGACGTGCAACGGCGTAGTGCTCTTCACCGACAACCAGCGGCGAGAGCATGCGCGAGGTGGAGTCGAGCGGATCGACTGCCGGATAGATGCCCTTTTCAGCGATCGAGCGCGACAGCGTGGTGGTCGCGTCCAAGTGCGCGAACGAGGTCGCAGGCGCCGGGTCGGTCAAGTCGTCGGCCGGCACGTAAATCGCCTGCACCGAGGTGATCGAGCCCTTGGTGGTGGTGGTGATGCGCTCCTGCAGCGCGCCCATGTCGGTCGCGAGCGTCGGCTGATAACCCATCGCCGAAGGAATACGGCCGAGAAGCGCCGACACTTCCGAACCCGCCTGGGTGAAGCGGAAGATGTTGTCCACGAAGAACAGCACGTCCTGGCCCTTGTCGCGGAAGTCTTCCGCGATGGTCAGACCGGTGAGCGCGACGCGGGCGCGAGCGCCCGGCGGTTCGTTCATCTGGCCGAACACGAGGGCGCACTTCGAACCTTCGCCGCCGCCCTTCTTGTTGACGTTGGATTCGATGAACTCGTGATAGAGGTCGTTGCCTTCACGGGTACGCTCGCCGACACCGGCGAACACGGAGTAACCGCCGTGGGCCTTCGCGACGTTGTTGATCAGCTCCTGAATGAGCACGGTCTTGCCGACGTCGGCGCCGCCGAACAGGCCGATCTTGCCGCCCTTGGCGCAGGGTGCCAGGCGGTCGACAACCTTGATGCCGGTCACGAGGATTTCGGCTTCGGTCGACTGCTCGGTGTATTCGGGCGCGGGCGCGTGGATCGGACGCTTGCCGTCCGCCTTGACCGGACCGGCTTCGTCGATCGGCTCGCCGATGACGTTGATGATGCGGCCGAGCGTGCCTTCACCCACCGGAACCTCGATCGGCAAGCCAGTGTCCTTGACTTCCTGGCCGCGCACCAGACCTTCGGTGGTGTCCATCGCGATCGCGCGCACGGTGGATTCACCGAGATGCTGCGCGACTTCGAGCACCAGGCGGTTGCCGTTGTTGGTGGTCTCAATCGCGTTGAGAATGGCGGGCAGGTGGCCGTCGAACTTCACGTCGACGACGGCGCCGATAACCTGTTCGATGCGTCCGGTCTGGTTGGCTGATGCCATGAGAGTATCTCCTTAAAAGCTCGGTCTCGGCGGCGTTAGGCTCAGACGGCCTCGGCACCGGAGATGATTTCGATCAGTTCCTTGGTAATCATCGCCTGACGCGTGCGGTTGTAGACCAGCGTCTGCTTGCGGATCATGTCGCCGGCGTTGCGTGTAGCGTTATCCATCGCGCTCATCTGCGCGCCGTAGAACGACGCGTTGTTTTCGAGCAACGCGCGGAAAATCTGCACCGCAAGATTGCGCGGCAGCAGGCTCGAAAGAATTTCGTCTTCGGCAGGCTCGTAGTCGTAGACCGCAGCTGCGGCGCCATCGGCTTCCTTCGCCTCAAGCTCCAGCGGAATGAGCTGCTGCGCGGTCGGGACCTGCGAGATCACCGACTTGAAGCGCGAATAGAACAGCGTGCAGACGTCGAACTCACCGGCTTCGAACATCGCGATGATCTTCTTGGCGATGTCCTCGGCATTCTTGAAGCCGAGCACCTTCACCGAGCGCAGCTCGACATTGCCGACGATCTGCTTGTCGAACTGGCGGCGGAGCTGCTCGTAGCCCTTCTTGCCGACGCAGAAAATCTTGACTTCCTTGCCCTGGTTCATCAGCGACAGCGCGCGCTCGCGCGCCAGACGCACGATGGACGAATTGAACGCGCCCGACAGGCCGCGCTCGCCGGTGCAGACCAGCAGGAGGTGAACCTTGTCGCTGCCGGTACCGGCCAGCAACGCCGGAGCAGAACCGGAGCCGGAGGCTGCGCCCGCGATGTTGCCGATCACGGCGTCCATGCGCTCGGCATAGGGACGCGCCGCTTCGGCTGCGGTCTGGGCACGGCGCAATTTCGACGCCGCAACCATCTGCATGGCCTTGGTGATCTTCTGCGTCGCCTTGGTGGAGGCGATGCGGACACGCATGTCCTTGAGAGACGCCATTCTTTATCTCACCCTGACGATCCAGCCTGACGCCGGATCGCAACCCCGAATTCGCCGCGCACGATCAACGATCGGCGCGGCGATGATTTTTATGCGAACATCTTGGCGAAGCCTTCGACAACGCTCTTGAGCTTCGCCGCGTTGTCGTCGGACAGGTCCTTCGAGTCGCGGATCGCATTGAGAAGATCGATGTGCTTGCCGCGTAGCAGCGACAGCAGGCCGTCTTCGAACGCGCGCACCTTGTTGAGCGGAAGCGCGTCGAGATAACCGTTGGTGCCGGCCCAGATCACCGCAACCTGCTCTTCCATCTTCAGCGGCGAGAACTGCGGCTGCTTGAGAAGTTCGGTGAGGCGCGAGCCGCGGTTCAGCAGGCGCTGGGTCGAGGCGTCGAGGTCGGAGCCGAACTGCGCGAACGCCGCCATTTCGCGGTACTGCGCGAGCTCGCCCTTAATCTTG
>Ga0066256_1000902_pt1 | contig 21568 bp, 19 predicted proteins | sample ThiBio_1000_biof_FD_87107 | JGI IMG/M metagenome (GOLD analysis project Ga0066256, IMG submission 87107) | Wastewater bioreactor microbial communities from Cape Town, South Africa - Thiocy_expt_1000_biof (version 2) | ecosystem: Engineered > Bioreactor > Thiocyanate-remediating >... | reverse complement strand
GGGGGTCTAGCGGTTTGACGGGCGCCAGCACCGCCTGAAGATCGGCGCGGTAGAACCGGCCCAGGGCCTGTACAGCGCACGCGCCACGCTGGCTGCACAAGCCCCCATGGCCCTGGGTGCCCCCGTGGACGGCACCGTACAAACCGCCGTGCCCGGGGGCGGTGCCGCGCTGCAGGTGGGCGCCCACGCCACGCTACAGGGCACGCTGGCCACCGCCGCCGCCCAATTGCAACTGCAGGCACGCCTGAAGCCCGCACCAACCAGCGAAGCCGCCACACCGCCCGTGGCTGCGCCTGCCAGCAAACCGGGCGCATCCAAATCCCTGCCCCCACGCGCGACCCCTGCGCATGCGGCCGACCCCATACAGGCCGACCTGACCGCCACGCTGGCACCGTGGGCACAGCAGCCCCTGCAGTCTGCCAACGCCACGCTGCGTGCCGTCAACCTGGCAGCCCTGTGGCCGCAGGCACCGGTCACGCAACTGCACGGCACGCTGCAAGCCGGCCCGACATCCGGTGGCACAGGCACGGCAGGCTGGAGCCTGCAAGCCGCGCTGCGCAACGACCTGCCCGGCCCCTGGGACACCGCCCGCCTGCCACTGACCGCGCTGGACGCCAGCGCAAGCTACGACGGCACCCGCTGGACCGTGCCCAGCGCCACCCTGCAGGCTGGTGCGGGCCGCATCACCGCACAGGGCCACTACACTCCAGCCACCCATGCCCTGGAGGGCCAGGCCACCCTGCGCGCGCTGCGCCCCGACGCCCTGCACACGCTGCTGGCCGCCGCCCCACTCTCCGGCCGCGTCACCGCACAAACCCAGGGCGACGCCGTGCGCTTCAGTGCCGACGTGCGGGCAGACACCGGTACGGCGGCGCGTGCAGCAACCGTAAAGACCCCAGGTGCATCGGGCGCACCGCTGCGCATCAACACCTTCAGCACACAAGGCACCTGGCAGGCCGCCGACGGCGGCACGGTGCGGCTGGACCGCCTGCTCCTGGACGCACTGCAGGCCCGCGTGGAAACCACCGGGCTGCAGGTCGCACTGGGCACCCAATCTGCGCAAGGCAAGGTCACCCTGGCAGTGCCCGGCGCCACCGCACAGGCACAAGGCACACTGGCCCCGCGCAGCGGCGCTGGCGACCTGCAGCTGCAGTGGTCCGATGCAGCACTCACGCAGCGTTGGCTGGCTGGCCTGCCCGTGGTGGGCACCTCCGTACAGCGCACTCTGCAAGGGGCCAGCGCCCAGGGCGCCGCACAGATCACCGCGCGCTGGAAGGGTGGATGGCAGACGTTGACTGAGCAACTTCAGCCTGCCACCGCCAACAGCGCACCCGCCCGCACCCCCGACCGCTTTGATCTGCAGGCCACTCTGAACACCCCCCAGCTGGACCTGACGCTCCCGGCCACCACCAACGCCAGCGGCGGCACATCCGCCGGGCAAGCCCTGCAACTGCGCGCCTTCAAAGCCGAACTGGGGGGCAACTTGGCGCAGGCCTCCCTGGCGTTGACCGGCGAGGTCCGCACGCCAGCGCCCCAGGCCCTGCAGACCACGGTGCAGACACGCCTTGCCAGCACCCTGGTGGGTGCCGGGCAATGGCAGTTGCAGGTCAGCGAACTGCGCCTGCAAGCCCAGGTCGCCCAGCGCCCCGGGCCATGGACGCTGCAACTGGCTGAGCCCCTGGGCCTGACCTTGCGCACCGGCGCTCCCCCCCCTGGAGCCCCCAGGTCACCGGCCAGCGGGCGTGCGGCACCATCGCCCACCACCAGCCCCCTCAGCCTGCAGGCATCGGCCGGTCAGGCCCGGGTCACAGGCCCCTTGCCGGGCACCGTGGCGCTGCGCTGGTCGCCGGTGCAATGGTCTGCCGCCACGGCATCCAACACCCCCCTGCGGTTGCAAACGCAGGGCACGCTGCAGGGCCTACCCATGGCCTGGGTGGATGCGCTGGGCCTGGGCGAGACGCCCGCCGCCGCAGGCCGGCCCGCGCAGCCGCTGCTTGCGCGCATGGGCCTGGCCAGCAGCATCGTGCTCGACGGGCAATGGAATGTGGACACCATGGGCGACGCCCTGCGCGCCAGCGCCAGCCTGCGCCGTGCGAGTGGCGACCTGCGCATCCTGGCGGGCGATGCCACGGCCGTCACAGCGGTGCAAAGCAGCGGCCAAGGCACCGGCGCCGGAGCCACCACCGTGCTGGCGACTGCGGCCACGCCGCCTGCAGGTGCATCCAGCGCATCGAGCGCCCCAGGCACTCCCGCCGGCGTGCGCCAGGCAGAAATCACGGTCACCGCCGAAGGCGACACGCTGCGCGCGCGCCTGCTCTGGGCCAGCGACCGCGCGGGCGAGATCGACGCCACCGCCAGCACGCGTCTGTCCGCTGCCAACGCCGATGCCCCGATCACCTGGCCTGCCGATGCACCACTGGCCGGCACCTTGCGCGCCCGCCTGCCCGACGTGGGCGTGTGGTCTGCGCTGGCGCCGCCCGGCTGGCGTGTACGCGGCACGCTGGATGCCAGCGCCACCTTGTCGGGCACACGCGACGCACCGCGCTGGGCAGGCACCCTGGGGGCCGACGACATGGCAGTGCGCTCCGTGGTGGACGGCGTGGACCTGCAAGGCGGCCGCCTGCGCGCCACGCTGCAGGGCAACCAGCTCAACATCACCGAGTTCCGCCTGCAAGGCGGGCGTGGCAGCAGCGCGCGCATCGCAGGCTTCAGCGGCAACCGCACAGCCGCCGCGCAGGACGGCGGCACGTTGACCGCCACTGGCCGCGTGGCCTGGGGCGACAGCGCCACTGCAGGCACGGGCATGTCAGGCATCACCATGTCCCTGCAGGCCGAGGCCAAGGCCCTGCAGGTGCTGGTGCGTGCCGACCGGCAGGTCAGCGTGTCGGGCCAGTTGCAGGCCCAGTTGCAGCAGGGCCAGATCAGCCTGCGCGGCAAGCTCACCACCGACCGCGCCACCATCATCCTGCCGGACGAATCCGCGCCGCGCCTGGGCTCGGACGTGGTCGTGCGCTCCGCCGCCAAGGACCGCGAAGACCAGGCCAAGGCCCAGGCCGCCGCCAAGGCCAACCAGGTGGCCGCGCAGGCAGAGACCGCCAAGCCGCCCGACATCGCCATCACCCTCAACCTGGGGCGCGACTTTGCGCTGCAAGGCCAGGGCATCACCACCCGGCTGACGGGCGAGGTGGACATCCGCAGCAGCGCCGTGCCCGGCGCCCCGCCCCGCGTGACTGGCGAGGTGCGCACCGACCAGGGCCGCTACCGCGCCTGGGGCCAGATGCTGGACGTGGAGACGGGCCTCATCCGCTTCAACGGCCCGTACAACAACCCCTCGCTCGACATCCTGGCGCTGCGCCCCAACATCAGCGTGCGCGCCGGGGTGCAGGTCACGGGCAGCGCGCAGGCGCCGCGCGTCACGCTGTACTCCGACCCGGAACTGCCCGATGCCGAAAAACTGTCGTGGGTGGTGCTGGGCCGCAATGCCTCGGCCGGAGGCGCCGAAGCGGCCGTGCTGCAACAAGCCGCGCTGGCCCTGCTGGGCCGCAACGGCGGCCAAAGCCCCACCGCCAACGCCGCCAGCCGCCTGGGCCTGGACGAAATCGGCTTCCGCGGTGCCACCACCGGCGAAGACGCCAGCGCCGCCGCCCTCACATTCGGCAAGCGCCTGTCCAAAGACCTGTACGTGACCTATGAGCGCAGCCTGTCGGGCACGCTGGGCACGCTGTACATCTTTTACGACCTCTCCCGCCGCCTCACGCTGCGCGGGCAAACTGGCGAGAAAAGTGCGGTGGACATCATCTACACGGTGAAATACGACTGAGGCCCAGGCGGCTAAAGAGGCAGCTGCGCACCACTACAATGCGCGGCTGCCTTGCCTCCTCGTAGTTCAATGGATAGAACGAGTGCCTCCTAAGCGCTAGATACAGGTTCGATTCCTGTCGAGGGGACCAGCTTCATAGCCAAAATGGCCGCTAGCGCTAGTACAATATGCGCTGGCAGCTATCAAATCTGAAGCATCCGCACACAGTACGCGCACTGCCCCAGTCAGCGCGTGGCCGCCTTGGCGGCCTTACTTCGAGTCCCTCTTGCCTGCTGGCCCTCGCGCAGACTGCGCAAGGTGATCGCCTTCCACAGCATCGGCCAAAGGCTCGTCCGGGCTGACCATGGTGCCCGCAGCGGCACCTCCCAGCGCACCGGCAATGCCGCCCAAGGTGCTACCGACCACAACACCCACCGGGCCCGCGACGGCCACGCCCACGGCGGCGCCGGCTGCTGCGCCAGCCATCATGCCGCCGCCCATCAAGGCGGAGTGGGCTTCGCGCTCTGCGTCTTCAGGCTCCAGCGCGGTCTGTGCGCCGGTCCGGGGATCTTGCGACGGGATTCCGTAGCCGGGGCGCGCTTGCTCGGCCAGGTCTTTGTCCACCGGTGTGGCGGTCGCAGCGGAAGGGAGTGGGGTAGTGGCTGGAATCATGTTCGGCTCCTTGGACATGGGGCGACGGCGCCAACGGGGTGCCGTCACTGTCCTTTTTTAGCCCTGCAGCTAGGCCGCCCTTGCCAGCCTGCAGACCACACCACTGTCAGGCAATGCGCCGTGCCATGGCACCGCCCTCAGGCCGCCTGCGGTGCCGCGCGGTCGGCAGCAGCGGGCCGCGCAGCCGTCATGGCACTGCCCATCGACGCAGCCATGATGCAACCAATGGCCAGCCACTGCACCGCGCTCAGGTGCTCGCCCAACAGCGCCATGGCCACCAGTGCGGCCACGGCGGGCTCCATGCTGATCATGATGCCGAAGGCCTCTTTGGGCAGGCGTTTCAAAGCCATCATCTCCAGCGAGATCGGGATGGCGCTGGACACCGCCGCCACCGCCACGCCAATGAGCAGCACGGTGGGCGACAGCAGCGCAGCGCCGGCGTGCGCTACACCCACCGGCACCACCACCAGCGCGGCCACCAGCAGGCCCAGCGATACCGAATGCCCCGCGTGCAGGTGCCCGGCGCGCTTGCCGAACACGATGTACAGCCCCCAGAACACGGCCGCGCCCAGGGCGTAGAAGACGCCCACCGGGTCCAGCGTGCTGCCGTTGAGCCCCAGCGGCAACAGCATGCCCAGGCCCGCGATGGCCAGCGCCACCCACACAAAATCCACCGCGCGGCGCGATGACCAGATCGCCATCGCCAGTGGTCCCGCAAACTCGATGGCCACCGCCAGGCCAAACGGCAGGGTGCGCAGCGACATGTAGAACATGAGGTTCATGCCCCCCAGCGCCGCGCCGTACAGCATGACGGCCCGCGCGTCGGCGCGCGACAGGTGCCAGCGCCAGGGCCGCCACAGCAGCAGCACCAGCAGCGCCGAAAAACCCACGCGCACGGCGGTGGTGCCCTGCGCCCCGACCACCGGAAACAGCCAGTGCTTGGCCCACGAGGTGCCAATGCCCAACGCGGTGACGGAACCCAGCACAGCCAGGAAGGGGAAGAACCGGTGCAGAAGAGAACGGAGGGGAGAAGCGCTCATGGGCTGAAAATATAGTGCGACCCCAGCGTGCTTTTGGCTCGAATTTCGGGGCTTGCGCGCAACTTTCGCTCACCCTGAGACTCCGTTCCAAGGAACCCCCATGTCCACCCCGGCAACACTTGACCGCTTCGACCTCGCGATCCTCGACATCCTGCAGGCCGACAACACCACGCCCCAGCGCGCGATTGCGCAGGCGGTGAACCTGTCGGCGCCTGCGGTACAGCGGCGCATTCAGCGGCTCAAAGACAGCGGCGTGATCCGCGCCAACGTGGCCATGCTGGACCCGGTGAAGGTGGGCAAGCCGCTGACCATCGTGCTGGAGGTGCACCTGGACAACGAGCGCCCCGACCGCACCGCCCCGCTGCGCGCGCGCATTGCGGCGGAAGACGCGGTGCAGCAGTGCTACAGCGTGACGGGCGAGGCGGACTACCTGCTGGTGGTGAACGTGGCGTCGATGGCGGACTACGAGGCGCTGACGCGGCGGCTTTTTGACGGGGACGACAACATCAAGCGCTTTCGGACCTCGGTGGCGCTGGCCAGCCTCAAGACCGGGCTGCGCGTGCCGCTGGACAGCGCGGCACCTGCAGCCTGATCACATGGCCACAACCCCAATCACAGCCCCAGCATCTGGCGCATCTGCTTGCCCGTGAGGCGCTGGCGCGGGCCGCCCAGCAGCTCGCACATGCGCGCATTCAGCGGTGCCGCCATGCCCTGCTGCGCCGCCAGCCGCACCACGGCGCCAGACAGGGCGTCGATCTCGGTCACGCGTCCGGCCTCCAGGTCGTCCCACATCGACGAGCGGGCCGTGGCGTCGATTTGCAGCATGCGCTTTGCCAGCCGGGTGAACAACCAGTTGGGCAGGCGCAGCACATGGGGCAGCAGCGTGGGCGACACGGCGGTGACCTGGGCGGGGGTGATGCCCGCGCGCGCCATCACGCGCAGCGCCTCGGTCTGCAGCGCGGCAAAAACACGGCGGCAGTCGCGGTCCAGCAGCTCTTGCCGCAGGGGCAGGTTGGACAGCGCATTGACCGGGTTGTTGAGGTTGAGCAGCAGCTTGCCCCACTGCACCGCGCGGATGTCTGGCGGCAGCGTGGTGGCCAGGCCGGCGGCGTTGAACAGGGGCGCGATGCGCTCGGTGACCGCGTCGCGCTGCAGCTGCAGATGGCCCGCGGTGGCGCGGTGCACCTGCGCGCCGCGCAGCACCACGTTGTACGGCACCATGCCCGCCAGCACGTTCAGGCCGGGCGCCAAGGCGGCGATGCGGGCCACGTTGTCCACGCCGTTTTGCAGCGAGATCACCGGGGTGCCGGGCGCACAGGCCACCGCCAGCTCGCGCGCGGCAGACTCGGTGGCGCCGCTTTTGACGCACAGCAGGATGATGCTGTCGGCACCGGGCGCGGCGTCGGCCAGCGTGGGGGCCAGCTGCAGCGCGGACGCGGGCACGGTGCGGTCAAAGCCGTCCAGGTCGGTGACCTTCAGGCCGTGCTGCGCGATGGGCTCCAGCGCATGCGGCCGCCCCACCAGGCACACGGGCTGGCCGTGCGCGGCCAGGCGCCCACCCACATAACAACCAATGGCGCCTGCGCCCAAAACGATGAAGTTCATGCCGATGCGTGTTTGCTGAGGTGGAAGTGGGTGCAGGCAGATCGGGAACCGGCACAGCCTGCGCGCTACCCCCGCATTGTGCGGGGCAGGCCCCTGGCGGTGTGGCGCACACGTGACGAGGCGCTTTGAAGCACTCTGCGGGTGCTTATGAAGGCTTTTTGGCCGGTAGCGCTAGTGCAACATGCCTGAAACGCTATGCAATTCATAGCAAACAGGGCATCACACAGCTCAGGGCTTGGGAGCCGCAAACCGCACGGTCACCCGCAAGCCGCCCAGGCGCGGCGAGCTGTCCAGCACCACGGTGGCGCCATGGCCCTGTGCAATGGCCTGCACGATGGCCAGGCCCAGGCCGCTGCCGGGGGCACCGTCGGCGGTGACGCGCACAAACCGCTGCATGGCACGCTCGCGGTGCTCGGGGGCAATGCCGGGGCCGCTGTCTTCCACGGTGAGCACGGCGTGGTCGCCCTCGCTGCGCACCTGCAGGTCCACTTGGCCGCCGGGCGGGCTGCATTTGATGGCGTTGTCCAGCAGGTTGCGGGCCAGCATGCGCAGGGCCTCGGCGTTGCCGGTGACGGTGGCCGCGTCAGAGTCCAGCAGGCCCACATCCATGCTGCGCGCCTGGGCGGCGGGGGCCACGTCGGCCAGCGCCAATTGCGCTGTGGCGCGCAGGTCTACGGGGTCATTCACGGCCGTGCTGGCCTCCTGCCGCGCCAGGGTGAGCAGCTGCTCGACCAGGCGCGTGGCGCGCTCGATGCCGGCCGACAGGCGTTCGATGGCGGCCGCACGCGCGGCGTCGTCACCCGCACGCTGCAGGCCCTGCAGTTGCAGGCGCAGTGCAGCTAGGGGGGAGCGCAGCTCGTGCGCGGCGTCGGCCACAAAGTGTTGCTGCGCCTCAAACGCGTGCTGCACACGCTCGAACAGCAGGTTGAGTTCGCTCACCAGCGGCTGCACCTCATCGGGCAGCTGCGCATCGCTGACCGGCGAGAGGTCGTCGGCCTGGCGCTGTGCCAGCTGGCGGCGCACGCGCTCCACCGGGGCCAGCGACCGGCTCACGCCCCACCACACGGCCAGCACCAAGAGCGGCGCCATGATGGCCAGCGGCGCCAGCGTGCGCAGTGCCAGGCTGCGGGCCATGTCGCGCCGCGCGGCCATGTTCTGCGCCACCTGGATGACCTGCGAGCGCGTCTGCATGGAGAACACCCGGTAGGTGCCGCCACGCGCCTGCACGTTGGTAAAGCCCAGCACGGCAATCTGCGGCAGGGCAGCGCCCACGGCGGATTCAAAAATGCGCAGGCCCTCGTTAGTCCACACCTGCACGATGAATTCGTGGTTTTCGTCCTCGGGGTCCAGTCCGGGGCCCAGACCCTGCGCATCCACCGGCAGGCCCGAACGCAAGGCCAGCGCGGTTTGCTGCATGTGGTAGTCGAACAGCGCATCGGCCTCGTCCAGCGCGCCCCGGTAGGCCAGCGCGCCCTGCACCGCCCCGGCCAGCACGATGGCGGCGAGCAAGAACATCAGCAGCCGCATGCGCAACGAGCGCGGGAGCAGGGCCTGAAAGGTGCGTGAGATTTTTTCCATCACATCTTCGGTACCAGATACCCGACACCGCGCACGTTCAGCACCAGCTCGGGCCCCAGCTTCTTGCGCAGGCCGTGAATGTAGACCTCCACCGCGTTGCTGCTCACCTCGTCGCCCCAGCCGTAGAGCTTGTCCTCCAGCTGCTGGCGCGACAGCACCATGCCGGGCCGCGCAATGAGCGGCTCCAGCACCGCCCATTCGCGCCCCGACAGCACCACCGGTGTGCCGCGCACGGTCACCTCGCGCGTGGCGGGGGTGATGCTGACGCCCTGGTGCTCGTACACCGGTTCGGCCCGGCCCGCTGCGCGGCGCAGCAGGGCGCGGATGCGGGCCAGCAGCTCGTCCAGGTCATAGGGCTTGAGCACATAGTCATCGGCCCCGGCATCCAGCCCCTCGATACGCTGCGCCACGGCATCGCGCGCGGTAGCCACCAGCACGGGGGTGCGGTTCTTGCGGGCGCGCAGGTCGCGCAGCACGGCCAGGCCGTCGCGTTTGGGCAGGCCCAGGTCCAGCAGCACCAGGTCGTATGCCTGGGTGCGCAGTGCCGTATCGGCCGCATCGCCATCGCGCGCCCAGTCCACCGCGTACTGCTCGGCGCGCAGCAGGTCCAGCACGGCTTCGCCGATCATGGAATCGTCTTCAACAAGCAGCAGGCGCATGGCAAAGGGGCAGAAAGATCGGTCGGTCAGGAGTGCAGGAAAAGGGCTGGCTGCCAAGGATAGCGGCGGCATGGGCGCTGGCCCATCACCGGGCTGCCAGAACGACTTGAATTTGACACATCACTGTCACAATAAAAGCGCCACGCGCACACCGCCCGCCCCAGGGGCCGGGCCATTACGACAACACACAAGGAGCAAGACCGATGGCAATTTCGATGGCATTCCCCCCTCTCCACCACGTTGCTGCGGCCGTTGCGCTGGCCGCGCTGTCTGCCACGGGCGCCCAGGCACAGGGTGTGGTCAACGCGCTGTGCAGCACCGACGCGCCCTGGTGCGAAGCAGCCGCCAAGGAGTTCACCCGCAAGACGGGCATCAAGGTGAACCAGGCCCACAAGGGCACGGGCGAAATTGCCGCGCAGCTGCGCGCCGAGGCCAACAACCCCAAGACCGACATCTGGTGGGGCGGCACGGGTGACCCGTTCCTGCAGGCGGCCGAGCAGGGCCTGCTGGCCGAATACCGCCCCGCCTACCTGCATGACCTGCACCGCTGGAGCGTGCGCCAATACGCCATGTCGGGCCACCAAGTGGGGGGGTTTTACAGCTCGGCCATCGGCTTTGGCTACAACACCGAAACGCTCAAGAAGAAAAAGCTGCCCGAGCCCCAGTGCTGGTCCGACGTGATCAAGCCCGCCTACAAAGGCGAGGTCGAAATCTCGCACCCCGCCTCCAGCGGCACGGCCTACACCGTGATTGCGGGGCTGGTGCAGCTGATGGGCGAAGACAAGGCGTTCGACTACCTCAAGGCCCTGCACAAGAACACCACCACCTACACCCGCAGCGGCCAGGCGCAGGCGCCCAACGTGGCCAAGGGCGAGGTGGGTGTGGGCATCACCTTCATGTTCAACTTTGAAAAATGGAAGGCCGACAAGTACCCGGTGAAAACACAGGCGCCTTGTGAAGGCACCAGCTACGAGGTGGGCGGCATTGCGCTGGTCAAGGGCGCGCGCAACATGGACAACGCCAAAAAATATTACGACTGGCTGATGAGCCCCGAAGGTCAGGCCGTGGGCGCGCAGGTGGGCAGCTACCAGGTGCCTGCCAACAAGACCTTCAAGATGGACCCGCGCATCCCGACGCTGGACAACGTGAAGCTCATCAAATACGACTTCGAGAAATACGGCAAGGCTGCCGAACGCCGCCGCCTGATCGACCGCTGGACGAAGGAAGTAGAGCCCCTGCCGCGCTGATGCGCAGCGCCCGCCGCAGGGTACCCACCGACGGCGGGCGCAGGCCATGGGTCAGCCCAGGCGCACAGGCACAAAGATCTTGTCGCCGTCGCGCTCAATCAGCAGCGCCACCGACTTGCCCGCCTTGGCCATGGCGGCACGCACCTGCGTGACGTCCTTGATGGGCGCACCGTTGATGGCCAGCAGCACGTCGCCCGGCTGCACACCGGCCGCAGCAGCGGGGCCCCGTGCCTGCTCGATGACCAGGCCTTCATTGAGGCCCGCCGCACGCCGCTCCTGGGGGTCCAGCGGGCGCAGCGACAGACCCAGTTGGCCCTTGCCCACGGCGTCATCGTTGCGCGCCTGCTTGACTGCCTTGTCGCTGGCGTCGCCCAAGGTGGCGGTCAGCTCCAGCGGCTTGCCCTGGCGCCACACCGACAACTTGGCCTGCTGGCCCGGCTGCGCCTGGCCCACCCAGGCGGGCAGGTCGCCCGAAGCGACGATGGGCTGGCCGTCCACCTGGCGGATCACGTCGCCCGCCTGCAGGCCGGCCTTCTCAGCCGGGCTGCCCTTGCTGACGCTGGCCACCAGCGCGCCTTCGGGCTTGTCGAGGTTGAACGACTCGGCAAACGCCTGGTTCACCTCCTGCACTGCCACGCCCAGTTGCGCGTGGCGCACCTTGCCGGTGGCAACGATCTGGTCCTTGATCTTGGCGGCCAGCTCGATGGGGATGGAGAACGACACCCCCTGGTAGCCGCCCGAGCGACTGTAGATCTGCGAGTTGATGCCCACCACCTCGCCACGGGCGTTGAACAGCGGACCACCGGAGTTGCCGGGGTTGACCGCCACGTCGGTCTGGATGAAGGGCACCAGGCTGTCGTCGGGCAGCGACCGGCCCTTGGCACTGACCACGCCGGCCGTCACGCTGTTTTCAAAGCCAAAGGGCGAGCCAATGGCCAGCACCCACTCGCCTACCTGCAGGTCGCGGGTGCTGCCCAGGCGCACGGTGGGCAGGTTCTTGGCGTCGATCTTGAGCACGGCCACGTCGGTCTTGGGGTCAGAGCCCAGCACCTTGGCGCGGAACTCGCGCCGGTCGGTGAGCTTGACGATGACTTCGCTGGCACCCTTGACCACATGCGCGTTGGTCAGCACCAGGCCATCGGGGCTGACGATAAAGCCCGAGCCCTGGCCGTGCGTGGGCACGTTGGGCTGGGCCTGTGGGCCCATGCCGCCCGGAAAGCCGAACTGGCGGAAGAACTGGTAGAAGGGATCGTTCGGGTCCATCTGCGGCGCCCGGCCCTGGCGCGCGGCGGGCTGGCCGTCGTCTTCGCCGTCGTCATCGGCCATCGCGGCCTTGGTGCTGCCCGTCACGCTGATGTTGACCACCGCAGGGCCGTTTTGCGCAGTGATCTGAGCGAAGCTGGGCAAGGCCCCGCCAGGGGCGGCGGGCGTCTGGGCCACGATGGCGGGGGGCGGAGTCAATGCGCGGGCTTGGTGCCCGGTGATGAGGCCTGCGCCCGTCGCACCCACCGCACCGGCGGCCACCAGGGCCAGGATGAGGCGGCGGGGGGTGGAGGTCAGCGTTGTTGTGTTCATGGTGTGGTGCCTTTCCAATCGGAGTTGCGATGGAGGGCAGTGTGGGCACCAACACTTAGACGAAACTTAGAACCTGTTCAAAGTCCCTGTTTGCTTTTCTGAGTCATGTGAGAGCCTCCTCACGAAGCGCCCCGGTCGCAGCCCCCCGCAGGTCACGCAGCGCCACGGCCTTTCTGACTCTCGAAATACACCACCTTGCGGGCCCGCATCACGTCGCCCAGGGGCCGGTGTGCAGCCAGCGCCTGCCAGGGGTCGAACACAGCGGCCTCCACCTCGGCGGCCAGGGCGGCATCGGCGGCGGGGTCCTGCCGTGGCAGGGTGAGCCGGGCCACGGTGGTGTAGGGCGTGGGCCAGTCCACGCTGGCATCTTCAAGCGGGGTGGTGGCCTCGCCCACAAACGGCTGCAGCTGCAGGTCCCACTGCAGGTCTTGCGGGCGCAGGCGGCCGGAGAACTCGGCATCCCAGTCGTGCTGCCCCTGCCTGACGGGCGCGCCGTTGGACGCGTGGGGCACCAGCCGCACCCGCACGGCATAGGGCCCACACGCAATGGGCGCAGCGCTGAACATGGAATGCGACGCAAAGCCGCCAAAGGGCCGCCCAAAAGTCTTGACCGTCTTGGCGATCTGCCGGGCTGCCCCCAGCAAGCCGTGGCGCTGCACCAGAAACTTGATCAACGCACCGCCGCCGTGCGACGCAGCGACCACAAAATCCACAAACTCGGCGCTTTGGGGGAAGGCAAACTTTTCCTGGTTGATGAGCAGAAAGTCCTGGCTTTTGGCGGGCCCGTTGCCCAACGCGGAGTCGCCCTGCACGCCGCGCACACTGATCGCAAAGCCCCGGATGTCGGGCTTGTGGTCCGCCGCCTTGTCCATGCCGCCGTTGCTCAGCCGCACCCGCACGTCGTACTGCGCCGGCCGCGCGAACAAGCCCTGGGCGGCAAACGCGGGCAGATCGCCCAGCACCTCCAGGCGGCCATACGCGGCCGTGAGTTGCTTGCGGTGCAGGCCCCGCCCGTTGCCATATTTTTGCGACTTGCGTGCCTGCAGCTCGGCAAACTGGCGTGCGTAGCCCGCAAAGCGCTGCGCTTCATCGGGTGCCACCACTTCTTTCCACTGGGTGCTGGGGGCGTTGGACATGTGCATGAGCCACCTTGGTTAAAAGCCAGGGGGCATGGTAGCGCGGCACGGGCCTCCCATGCCACCCCACTACGGGCCTTCAACCACTGACGAAGCGGTACACGATGGCGCCCCGCACCACCTCGCCCGGCTGCCACCAGCGCACCGGAAAGCCCGTGTGATTGGGCGCATCGGGGTACTCCATGGGCTCCAGACAGATACCGTCGCCCGGCTGCCACAGCCAGCCGCCCTGCCCCACTCCACGCCCCAGGTCCCGGGCGGGGTCGGCCTTGAGGCCGTGGCCTGCATGCACAAGCTCCTCAGGGGCGGTACACCCCTCCCCCAGGCTGGGATGGCACCCGGACAGCCAAAAGGGCGTGACCGGGTGGGGCGGGGGTGTGGTCTTGGAGGCCGATGGTGCAGCTGATGCTGCTTCTGCTAGGCCCAGTTTAGGGCGGTGTCCACCCCCCCCCGCCACAGCCAGCTGCTCATGGGGTGTTGCGATGGCATCCGCCACACGGCGGGGCTGGCGGAAGTCGAACGGCGTGCCCTGCACTCCCGACAGCCCGCCCGTGGGGCACACATCAGCGGCCAATGGCACGTAGCGGCTGGCGGGCACCTGCAGGGTGTGGCCGTGGGTGCTGCCCTGGCCTGCCAGGTTAAAGAACGCATGCCCGGTGAAATTAAGCACCGTGGGCGCATCCAGCACCTCGGCCGTCCACGCCATGTGCAGCGCGTTGTCGGCAGTGACCTGCAGTTGGAGCCGCACGCACACCGTACCGGGCACGCCGTCGTCTTCGGTGCGGAAGGTGTGGCTCAGGGTCAGGGCATCGGCCTGTACCTGCTCCACCGCAAACACCTGAAAGCGGCTGCCACGCGGCCCGCCATGGTGGTGGTGTGGGCCACTGTTGGTGGGCAATTGCCGGTGCGATCCGTCCGGCAGGGTCAGCGTGCCGGCGCGCAGCCGCCCCGCCCAGCGGCCAATAAGGGCGCCCATGGAGAGCTGGCCGTCCAGGTAGCCTTGCAGGCTGTCATAGCCCAGCGCCACATCGGCCAGACCGCCCTGCCCGTCGGGCACCGCCACCTGCACCAGGCGGGCGCCGTAGTTGCTCACCGCCACCTGAAGGCCGCCGAGACTGCGCAGGTTAAACAGGTCGGTGCGCTGGCCGTGCAGGTCGCGCTGGAATGCGTCGCGGGAGAGTGTGTAAGCCATGGGCCGAGTCTATTTGGTGGCGCTGGTCGTATCGCGCGTGACCAGCCAGATGCCCACACACACCAGCACCAGGGCCAGCAGGTTTTTCCACTCCCACAGCGCCTCGCCCAAAAACAGCGCCGACAACGCCGCGCCGAAGATCGGCACGGTGAAGTTGAACACCGTGACCTGACTCACCCGGTTGTGCTTGAGCAGGATGCTCCACAGCGAAAAAGCGGCCGACGACAGCAGCGCCAGATACACCAGCAGCACGGTCGAGCCCGCGGTGAAACCCGTGAGCGAGCCCCCCAGCGCCCAGCCGATGGCCAGCAGCGCCACACCGCCCAGGCCCAGTTGCCAGCCCGTCATCACCACCGAGTCCATGCGCTGCGACACCTGTTTGCCGTAGATGCTGGCGGCGGCCAGCACGAACGCGGCGATCACCACAAAGCCCTCGCCCAGCAGCGTGAAGTCCAGGTCCAGCGTGCCGCGCCCCAGGTTCACCACCATCACGCCCGCAAAGCCCACCAGGCAGCCCCACAACTTGGCATGGCTCAAGCGGTCGTTGTGATAGACCCAGTGCGCCAGCAGCACGCTGAAAAACGTACCCGTGGCATTCATGATGGAGCCTTTGACGCCCGTGGTATGCGCCAGCCCCACGTAGAAGAACACGTACTGCAGCGTGGTCTGTGCCAAGCCCAGCACCACCAGCTGGCGCCCCGCCCCGGGCCCCAGGCCCCAGATGGCCTTGCGCATGGCCACGGCCCAGGCCAGCAGGATCAGCCCGGCCCCCAGAAACCGCCAGCCTGCGAATACGAGCTGCGTGGGGATGTCATTGCGGGCGATGCCGAACCAGGCGTACCCGGTCTTGATGGCGGGGTACGAGCTGCCCCAGAGCAGGCAGCACAGCAGCGCCAGCGCCACGAGGACCTTGCGGTCGGAAAATCGGGAATGCCCCATGAGATGCGGTCTTTCAAGGACAACAGCCCTTGCAGGCAAGGGCTGTTGGAGGGGAAACACAAGGGGCCATAGCCCCTAACTTCAGGTCACCGGCGCCGGGTTGAAAAGCACCAGCGCGTTGTGCAGCTGCCACTGCTCGGCCCAGGTCTTCTTGCGGCCGCTGGCCACGTCGAGCAGCAGGTGGAACATCTCCCAGCCCAGGTCTTCGATGGTGGCTTCGCCGTCGGCGATCTTGCCGGCGTTGATGTCCATCAGATCGTGCCAGCGGCGGGCCAGGTCGGTGCGCGTGGACACCTTGACCACCGGGCATTCGGCCAGGCCGTAAGGCGTGCCCCGGCCCGTGGTGAACACGTGCAGGTTCATGCCCGCAGCGAGTTGCAGCGTGCCACAGATGAAGTCGCTGGCGGGCGTGGCGGCGTACACCAGGCCGCGCTGGTCGCGGCGCAGCTTCTCGCCCGGGGCCAGCACGTGCGCAATGGGCGCGGTGCCGCCCTTGATGATGGAGCCCATGGCCTTTTCGGCGATGTTCGACAAGCCGCCCGCCTTGTTGCCCGGCGTGGTGTTGGCCGCGCGGTCCACACGGCCCCGGTCCAGGTAGCGGTCGTACCAGCCCAGCTCGCGCACGATGGACTCAGCCACCTCGGGTGTGGCCGCGCGGCTGGTGAGCTGCTCCACGGCGTCGCGCACCTCGGTGTTCTCGCTGAACATCACGGTGGCCCCGGCACGCACCAGCAGGTCGGCACAAAAGCCCACGGCCGGGTTGGCCGTGACGCCCGAGAACGCATCGCTGCCGCCGCACTGCACGCCCAGCACCAGCTCGCTGGCGGGGATGATCTCGCGGCGGCGGGCGTTCAGGCGTTCCAGGTGGGGCCGCGCACTTTGCACGATGTGGTCGAGCATGGACATGAAGCCCACATGCTCGTCGGCCTGCAGGCACACCGTCTCGGGGCCCAATGCTGCATCGCGCTCGTCGGTGATGGGGAAGCTGCCTGGGGGCAGCAGGCGGTCGGGCTGCAACTTTTCGCAGCCCAGACTCACCACCATGACCTCGCCGCCAAAGTTGGGGTTGAGGCTGATGTTGCGCAGCGTGCGAATGGGGATGATGGCATCGGGTGCATCAATCGCCACGCCGCAGCCGTAGGTGTGCTCCAGGCCGATCACATCGTCCACGTGCGGGAACTGCGGCAGCAGCTCGGCCTTGATGCGGCGCACGGCCTGCGCCACCACACCGGCCACGCACTGCACGGTGGTGGTGATGGCCAGGATGTTGCGCGTGCCCACCGAGCCATCGGCGTTGAGGTAGCCCTCAAAGGTGTAGCCCGTGAGGGGTTCAAGCACCGGGGTCTTCACCGTGGCCATGGGCAGGCCTTCGAGCGCGCGGGCCGAGGGCATCTGCAGCAGGCGCTCGTGCACCCAACTGCCGGCTTCGATGTCTTTCAGCGCATAGCCGATGGGCACGTTGTAGCGGCGCACGACCTCGCCCTCGGCAATGTGCTGTAGCGCCACCTTGTGGCCCTGCGGCACCTTGTCGCGCAGCGTGATGCCTGCGCCCGGGACATCGGCTGGCAGCAGGGTGCCGGCAGGCAGGCCACCGTCGTTGGCGACGATGGCGACGTTGTCTTCCGCATGCATGCGGATGGTCAAAGGACTGCTCATCTCAGTGTTCCATGGCGCAAAGCGCCGTCAGCGGCCGGCGAAATCGGCGCGGCGCAAGCCAGTGCACCCGTGGAACTGGCTTCGCCAGGCCACCGGGTGCGTCCCCCTCTCGCATCGCGCAGCGAGGCGAGAGAGGGGCTGAGGGCCGCGGCTCCAAGCCTGCCTGCGCAGGCTTGGACGGCCCCGAAGAGCTGCCTCCTCTGGAGGCGGCACCGAGACGCGAAGCGGCTCAGGGGGTGCCTCCTTTCAGCACCAGGTCTGGCAGCCACATCGAAAACTGGGGCACATAGGTCACCAGCATCAGCGCCACGATGAGCGCACTGTAGAACGGCCAGATGGTCTTCATCACCTCGCCCACCGACACGCCCCCGATGGTGCACCCGATGAACTGGGTGGTGCCCACGGGCGGCGTATTCAGGCCCAGAGCGCAGTTGATGAGCATGACGATGCCGAACTGCTCGGTACTCATGCCGAACTGCTGGCAGATGGGCAAAAAGATGGGCGTGCAGATGAGGATAGTGGCCGCCATGTCGAGAAAGGTGCCCAGCACGAACAGGATGATGTTCACCGACAGGAAGATCACCCAGGGCGAGGTGCTCATGGACTTGAGCGCATCGCCGGTGAGCTCAGCCACGCCGTACAGGCCGATGAGGTAGCCGAACATGGACGAGATGCCAATGAGCAGCAGCACCGTGCCCGTGGTCTTGACGGCCTTGGACGCGGCCTTGAGGAACTGCTCGCGCGTGAGCTTTTTGTAGACGAAGACCGAAAGGATCAACGCCCACAGCACCGCCACCGACGCCGACTCGGTGGCGGTGAATGCCCCCGACAAAATGCCCGCGATGATGATGACCACCACCGCCAGGCCGGGCACCGAGGCGCGGAACGAGATCCACACAATCTCCCAGCCCGGGAAGGTGCCGGCGGGGGAGCCGCGCCTGACGGCTACGAAATAGGCGGCTGCGGGATTGCAGATGGTCAGCAGCAGGGCCGGCACGATGCCCGCTAGGATCAGCGCCGCAATGCTCACCTTGCCCCCAGCAGCCAGCGTGAAGATGATCAGGTTGTGCGACGTGGGCATGAGCGCGCCCACCAGCGAGGCGTGGGTGGTCACGTTCACCGCATAGTCAGCGTGGTAGCCCTCTTTTTTCATCTGCGGAATGAGCACGGCGCCCATGGCGGACACGTCGGCCACCGGCGAGCCCGAGACACCGCCAAACAGCGTGCAAGCCAGCACATTGCTCATGCCCAGGCCGCCACGCACATGGCCCGCCACGCTCTTGGCAAAGTTGACGATGCGGTCGGCCAGGCCTTCGTACAGGATGGTGGCCAGCGAGGACAGGCCGATCGAGAAGGCCACGGGCACGCCCAGCAGCAGCAGCAGCGTGAAGCTCACGCACAGGATGGTCAACGCCATGATGGTGATGAAATTTTTATGAAGACGTTTAAGGAGCGGGCTTAGAGGCGGGGAATTCCTTGGCCGTGCCCGAAAGGCGCGCCACAACGCTCCGGATCTAGGCGCAAAGCGCAGCCATAGCCAGCGCTATGGCGAGCATTTGCAACGACGAGCCGGGGCGTTTTGGCGTGCAAGGCGGGCATGGACAAGGGATTCCCAGTCTCTTTAGTGCCAGGCAGGCTCGACTTCAACGCCACGCAGGATGGCGATGATGTGCTCCAGCGAGAACATGGCCACCAGCACGCCGGCCATGGCGGGCGGCACGTACTTGAAGGCTTCGGAGATGCCCAGCGTGGGAATCTTGTAGGGCGCCACCGATTCAGCCAGCACGCCACAGTTCCAGGCCATGACGATGCCGAACAGCAGCACCAGTGCGTGGATCAGCAATTCGAGCTTGGTGCGCAGCCAATCGGGCGCCAGCACCAGGAAGGATTCGAGGCCGATGTGGCCCGCATCACGCACGCCCACGGCCATGCCCAGCATGGTCACGTACAGCACCAGCAGCACGGCACCGCTCTCGGCCCAGGTGGGTGTGTCGTTGAAGATGTAGCGGCCGATGACCTGGTAGAGCACGGCGCACACCAGGAGGACGAGTCCCCCCACGCCAAGCTTCAGGCAGGTGCGCGCGATGAAGGCACAGAGTCGCGTGTACATAGAAGGAACATTCAGAAGACAAACAAAGAAACCTGCCGCAGAGCGCTGGGCCCTGCGGCAGGGATGGCCAGGGTCACTGGACCGCGTCGATGCGCTTGACCATGTCCTGGAGCTTGGGGTCCTTCAGGAACTTGTCGTACACCGGCTTCATGGCCGCCTTGAAGGGCGCCTTGTCCACTTCCACGATGTCAGCGCCACCAGCCTTGACGACGGCCAGCGACTTCTCCTCCCGCTCGTCCCAGAGCTTGCGCATGTACACCACCGACTCCTAGGCGGCTGCTCGGATCGCCTTTTGCTCGTCGGCGCTCAGCTTGTCCCACACGCGCTTGCTGAACAACAGGATCTCGGGCGCCATGGAATGCTCGGTCTTGTTGAAGTACTTGGCCACTTCGAAGTGGCGCGAGCTTTCGTAGCTGGGGTAGTTGTTTTCTGCAGCGTCCACCAGGCCGGTCTTGAGCGCGGTGTAGACCTCGCCGAACGGCATGGGGGTGGCGTTGGCGCCCATGGCTTCGAGCAGGGACACCCACAGGTCGCTCTGCTGCACGCGCACCTTCAGGCCCTTGAGGTCGTCGAGCGACTTCACCGGCTTGCTGGAGTGGATCACGCCGGGGCCGTGCACCCAGGTGCCGATGATGTGGAACTCCCTGAAGTCGGTGTCCTTCATCTCCTTGTCGAAGAGGTCCCAGTAGGCCCGCGAGGTCGCCTCGGCGTTGGTCATCATGAATGGCAGCTCGAACACCTCGGCGCGCGGGAAGCGGCCGGGCGTGTAGCCCACCACCGTCCACACCACGTCGGCCACGCCGTCATGGGCCTGGTCGATGAGCTGCGGCGGGGGGCCGCCGAGCGCCATCGCGGCATAGCGCTCGACCTTGATGCGGCCGCCGGACTCCTTCTCGACCTTGTCGGCCCAGACGTCGAGCACGTGCGCCGGCACGTTGGCCTGCGCCGGCAGGAACTGGTGCAGCTTGAGCGTCACCTCCTGCGCGGCCGACAGCGTCGTCGCCGACAGCCAGCCCGAGGTGGCGAGCGCGCCCGCCAAAGCGAGCGACTTCATCGATAGCGGCTTCATCGTTCTCCTCCACTCTCCTTCGTTGCGGGCGACGTTGCGCCCTGCGTGTTCCTCCCCGCGCAGCGGAAACTGTAACAACATTGAAGGCAGATGGAAGTTTTTCGTAACGCCCGGAGGCGCTCTATCCGATAGGGAGCGACAGGCTCTCCTTCAGCGTCTGCAGCACGATCGCCGTCTTCACGTGCTGGACCGAATCGTGCGGCAGCAGCGTGCCGCTGACGAACTCCGACAGCGACTTCAGGTCGGGTGTGACGATCTTCAGGATGTAGTCCATCTCGCCGGTCAGCGCGTGCGCCTCCTGCACCTCGGGCAGCCGGGCAAGCAGCTCGGCGAAACGGCGGGCATTGTCGGGGCTGTGGGTGGCCAGCGTCACCGACACCATGCTGACCAGCGGGAAGCCGAGCTGCTCGCGGTCGAGCTCGGCCCGGTAGCCGCGGATCAGCCCCTCCTCCTCGAGCCGCTGGCGGCGGCGCGAGCATTGCGAGGGCGACAGGTGGATGCGGGCCGACAGGTCGTTGTTGGTCAGCCGCGCGTCCTCCTGCAACAGCGCGAGTATCTTGCGGTCAAATCCATCAAGCTGCACGGCAGATGCCATCGAACGCTCCTTCCCGCACGCTTCCCGCATCAAATGCCCCGGCGGGCGGCCCGAATGCAAGCCCCTTGCAGCGGCGCGGCGCTACACTCCGGACCATTCATCCCTGAATCAAGGAGGCCGAGATGGGTCCGTTTCCGCACGATGCGCCGCCCGCGAAGATCAGCACCGACAATCCGGCCGGCACCGACGGCTTCGAGTTCGTCGAGTTCGCGCATCCCGAGCCGGAGAAACTCGCCGAGCTGTTCAGGAAGATGGGCTATGCGCCGGTCGCGAAGCACCGCAGCAAGGCGATCACCGTGTGGCGACAGGGCGACGTCAACTACGTCGTCAACGCCGAGCCCGGCTCGCACGCCATGCGCTTCGTCGACGAGCACGGCCCCGGTGCCCCGTCGATGGGCTGGCGCGTGGTGGAGGCGAAGCACGCCTTCGAGCATGCGGTGGCGAAGGGCGCGACGCCCTACACGGGCACCGACAAGGCGCTCGACGTGCCGGCCATCGTCGGCATCGGCGGCTCGCTGATCTACTTCGTCGAGAACTACGGCCAGAAGGGCTCGCCCTACGCGGCCGAGTTCGAGTGGCTGGGCGAGGCGAACCCGCGGCCGCAGGGCGTCGGCTTCTACTATCTCGACCACCTCACCCACAACGTCTATCGCGGCAACATGGACAAGTGGTGGGACTTCTACCGCGACCTGTTCG
>Ga0066256_1002310_pt1 | contig 21589 bp, 21 predicted proteins | sample ThiBio_1000_biof_FD_87107 | JGI IMG/M metagenome (GOLD analysis project Ga0066256, IMG submission 87107) | Wastewater bioreactor microbial communities from Cape Town, South Africa - Thiocy_expt_1000_biof (version 2) | ecosystem: Engineered > Bioreactor > Thiocyanate-remediating >... | reverse complement strand
ACCGCCCTCGGCACGTCTCCGGTGAACGTGCCGAGAGCATCGGTGTCGAGTGCGGACGTCGCCCGGACCGTGACGCCCACCCACCGCCCGAGGGCGGGGGCGAAAGCCGACTCCTTGCCGTGGCGGGCGCCCCCCCCGCCCCGGGCCCCCCCGCCCGCCCCGCCGGGGCCCGCGCCCGCGCCGGGGGCCCCCGGGGCGGCGAACCGCGCCGCCGTCGCCGCCCCGATGCCGCTGGCCCCCCCCGCCACGCCCGCCCCCCGTCCCGCCAATGGCCCCGCCATCTCCGCCGTCCTCTCGTCCGCCTATTCTCCGCCGGACTTCTCCGCATAAGCGGGCAGGTGCCTACTGGCCGAAACGACAGGCGCTAGCCTTCCCGTCAGTTCCGTCACGGAACGGGATGGCCCATATGCCCCGCAAGCAGAGAGGACATTGCATGGACCTGGGCCTGGATGGGAAGATCGCCGTCGTCACCGGCGCAACGCGCGGACTGGGCCGCGCCGCCGCCTTCGCGCTGGCCGCCGAAGGGTGCCGCGTCGCCCTGCTCGCCCGCGATGCCGAGGCCTGCGCGGCCGTGGCCGCCGAGTTGCGGGATCGGGGCGCCGAGGCGATCGGCCTGGCCGCCGACCTGGCGGATAAGGCCGCCGTCGCCCGCGCCTTCGCCACGATCCGCGCCGAGCTGGGGGCGCCGGGCATCCTCGTCTACAACAACAGCGGCGCGCCCGACAGTTTCCTCGACGACGTGACCGACCGGGATTTCGCCGACGCCTACACGCTGCTGGTGATGGGCCTGTTCTGGTGCGTCGAGGAAGTTCGCGGCGCCATGCAGGATGGCGGCTGGGGCCGCATCGTCGTGCTGGGCTCCACCTGCGCGATCGAGCCGCACCGCGCGCCGATGGCGATGCTGCTCCACAACGTCGCCCGCCCCGCCCAGGTCGGCCTGGGCAAGACCCTGGCCAACGAGCTGGGCCCGGCCGGCATCACCGTCAATACGATCGCGATCGGCCCCTTCGACCACGACGGCACCGCCCGCCGCCGGGCGCAGGAGCACCTGCGCGCGCAAGGGGGAGCCCCGGATGGATCGGGCGAGGAGCGCCTCAAGGCGATCCCGCTGCGCCGTTTCGGCCGCGCGGACGAGCTGGGCTCGCTCTGCGCCTACCTCTGCTCGGAACCGGCCGGATTCGTCACGGGGCAAACCATCGCCATCGACGGCGGGCAGATGCGCTCGCTGTTCTGAGGGCCGTCGGAGGCCCTACCGGACGCCTTCCATCGTTTCGCGCGCCATGCGGGCCAGCCTGGGGAAAGCCTCGGCGCGCTCCGCCGCCTGGGCATTGGCGGCGGTTCCGCGCAGGACGCGCCCCTTGATCCCGTGGAAGATCGCGGCGAGGCGGAACAGGTTGAAGGCCATGGTGAATTCGTAGCCGGGGATGCTGTCGCGCCCGGTGCGGCGGCAATAGGCGGCGACATAGTCCTGCTCGCTCGGGATGTTCAGCGCGGCAAGGTCGGCCCCCTTCAGGCCCGCGACGATATCGGGCTCCATGCGGTACATCATCGCGTGGTAGGCGAAGTCGGCGAGCGGGTGGCCGAGGGTGGAAAGCTCCCAGTCGAGCACGGCGAGGATGCGCGGCTCGGTCGGATGGAAGATCATGTTGTCGCAACGGAAGTCGCCGTGGACGATGCTGGCCTCGTCGCCCTCCGGAATATGGCGCGGCAGCCATTCGACGAGCGCGTCCATGTCGGCGTTGCGGCCGGCAAGCTCGTCGGCGAGGTACTGCCGCGACCAGCGGCCGATCTGGCGGGCGAAGTAGTTGCCGGGCTTGCCGTAGTCGCCGAGGCCGATGGCGTCCGGGGCGAACGAGTGCAGTTGGGCGATCGTGGCGTTCATCGCGTCGAAGTAGCGGGGCCGCTCCTCACGCGGCACGCCGGGGAAGGTCGCGTCCCAGAACACCCGACCCTCGACCATGTCCATGACGTAGAACCAGGTGCCGATCACCGCGTCGTCGGTGCACAGGCCATGGACGTGCGCCACGGGAAAGCCGGCCGCGCCGAGCTGCGTCAGCACCCGCGCCTCGCGGTCGACAGCATGGGCGCCGGGCAGCAGCTCACCCGGCGGCTTGCGCCGCAGGACATAGGCGCGGGCGGGCGTCACCAGCTTGTAGGTCGGGTTCGACTGGCCGCCCCGGAACTGCTCCACCGTCAGCGGCCCGGCGAACCCCGCCACGTTCTCGCGCATCCAGCGGGCGAGACGGCCCTCGTCGAACCGATAGCCCTCGCGCACCGGCGTCGTGCCCGAATTGGCGCTGGTCGTATCCTCGTCCATCGCCGCGGCCCTCAGACCGAGCCCCCTTGCCCGGCTTTCCAGTCGCGCCGGATCTTCTTGGCGAGGCTCCACTTGTGGACCTCGGTCGGGCCGTCATAGATGCGGAAGGCGCGGATTTCGCGGAAGACCTGCTCGACCACGGTCCTTTCGGTGACGCCGGTGCCGCCCATGACCTGCACGCAGTTGTCGGCGACCTTCATCAGGCTTTCCGAGACCGAGACCTTGGCCATCGAGCTTTCGACCGTGCCGAGCGAGCCGCTGTCGAGCACCCCGGCACACCAGTCGATCATCAGCTCGCACTGCTGGAGGAGGATCTTGTTCTCCGCGAGCATGAAGCCGACGCCCTCGTGCTCGATCAGAGCCTTGCCGAAGGCCTCGCGGCGGCAGGCGTAGTCGGTGGCGATCTCCTGGGCGCGGAGGCAGGCGCCGAGCCAGCGCATGCAGTGCGACAGGCGCGCCGGCGACAGGCGCACCTGCGCGTACTGGAAACCCTCGCCGGCCGCGCCCAGCATCTGGCTGCCGGGAACGCTCAGGTTGTCGATGGTCAGCGTCGCATGGCCGCCGGGCATCGAGGTATCGATGGTGTTGGGAATCTCCTCGATGCGGATCGCCGGGTCGGGCAGGTCGACGAGGAACATGCAGGCGCCCTGCTCGGCGCGGGCCATGACGATGCCGACCTCGGCCCCCTGATAGCCGGTGATGAAGCACTTGCGGCCATCGATCACCCAGCGGTCGCCGTCCTGACGGCAGCGGGTCTTCATCATCGACGGGTCCGCCCCCGCGCCGCCCCATTCGGCGGGCTCAGTCATCAGGAAGGCCGAGCGGGCGCGGCCCTCGCGCAGCTTGGCCAGGAACCTGGCCTTCAGCTCCGGGCTGCCGACGTGCCCGATCAGGTACATGTTGCCTTCGTCGGGCGCGTTGGTGTTGCAGGCGAGCGGGCCAAGCGGCGAGAGGCCCGAGCGGATCAGCAGCACCGCCGTCTCGCGCTGGCTGCGATGCGAGCCGTCGGCCTTGATGTGCGGCGTGAGCACGCCTGCCGCGCGCGCCTTCCCGCGCATCTCCTGGACCAGCGCGTCGAGCGGCGCGCCATGGTGGTCGCGGCGCGGATCGCGCTCGTAGGGGATCACGACCTCGCGGACGAAGGCCTCGATCCGGTCGGCGAGAGCGAGAACCTCAGGAGATGCGGTCATAGCGATTGCCCGTCGTCGATGGTGAGGACGGCCCCGGTAGCAGCTTCGGCCGCGTCGGAGCAAAAGAACAGCACCGGCTCGTCGAGGGAGCCGATCGGTTGCAGCCGTCCCTTGGGAAAGCCCGCGATCTGCTTCTCCCCGCCGGGGCTGGCGAACCAGTCGGCGGCCATCTCGGTGAGGACGAAGCCCGGCTGGATGACGTTGACCGTGATTCCCTGCCGCACCCATTCGCGCGCGAAGTTGCGGCCGAGGTTGGCGACCGCGGCCTTGCTGGCGCAGTACATGACCTCGCCCGGAAGGTGGGCGACCGCCGCCATCGAGCCGACCAGGAGGACGCGGCCCCGGCCCGTCTCGCGGCTGCCGGCGGCGATCATGCGGCGCGCGCCCTCGCGCACCGTCAGGAACAGGCCGAGCACGTTGGTATCGAGCACGCCGCGCAGGGCCGCGACCGGGACGTCGGTGGAGCGGCCGGGACCCGACCCCCGGGCATGGGCGAGGACGGTGTGGATAGTCCCGAGGCGCGCCGGGGCCGCGTCATGGGCGGCGCGGAGGGAGGTTTCGTCGGTTACGTCCATAGCCACGGCGCCCGCCTCCGCGCCGCTCGCGGCCAGCTCGTCCCGCAAGGCCGCGATCCGGTCGACCCGCCGCGCCGCCAGCACCACGCGCCCCCCGGCATCCGCCACGATCCGCGAGAAATGGGCGCCGAAGCCCGACGAAGCCCCGGTGATGAGAACAGTCCTGCCCTTCAGCCGCATGATCGGACCTTTCCAGCCATGCCCATGGCAAGCATGGCGCGGCCCGCCGCTACAACTGTCCGGAAGACCAGTTGCCCGTCCCTTACCGATATTGCGCGGCGCGATCCATCGATGCGGCGACGATATTCGCCGCTCGGGCAGACTCCCCGCGAGGCTCGCGCGCCACGGCGGCTGGCACAATCGACAGATAACAATGCCGGAGGATGGACTATGCTCGCCCGGCCAGAACCATCACAAACGAATGCAGCGGCCGAGACAACGGCCGATCCGGGAGAAGACGCGTGATCCTGCCAACCCATCGCGAATATCCCGAGCCGGAAGACTGGGCAGGACAGACGATATTCGAACGCGGCCGCCGCCATGCCGAGAGCGATCCGCAAGGAATCGCGATCGTCGAGGGCGACTTGGCTCTCGGCTTCGGCCAGCTCGTCGCCGATGCGCAGGCTCTGGCGGCGGGCATCGCCGCGCTCGGCGTCCGCGCCGGGGACGTTATCAGCTTCCAGACGCCCAATTGGTACGAAGCCGCGGTGATCAACCTCGCCGCTGCCGCCGGCGGCTTCGTGATCAACCCGATCGTGCCGATCTATCGCGATGCCGAGGTCGGCTTCATGCTGCGCGACAGCCGGTCGAAGCTGTTCTTCTTCGCCGAGCGCTTCCGCGGCTACGACTTCGCGGCGATGGTCGAGCGGCTGCGGCCGGAGCTGCCCGACCTGCTGGCCGCGGTGCCCGTCCGCCCCGCGGGGGGTGCGAACGGCGATTACGAAGCCCTGCTCGCCCATGGCCGCGGCAGGCAGGCGAGCCTGCCGGACGTGGATACCGCGGCGGTCAAGATGCTGCTCTACACCTCGGGCACGACCGGGCGGCCCAAGGGGGTGCTCCACAGCCACGACACGCTGGGCCGGGTGATGCGCGTCAGCAACGACTGGTGGCAGGTCCGGGCCGGCGAGGCGATCCTGATGCCCTCCCCGGTCACGCATATCTCGGGCTATGCGAACGGCCTGGAGCGGCCGTTCTTCTCCGGCGCACGCGCCGTGCTGATGGAGCATTGGGACGTCGACGAAGCGCTGCGGCTGATCGCGCGGCACGGCGTGGTCGGCACGGTGGCGGCGACGCCCTTCCTGCGCGAGCTGGCGATCCGGGCGGCGGCAGCCGGCGCCGCGCTGCCGACGCTGCGCTTCTTCGCCTGCGGCGGCGCCGCCGTGCCACCCGAGCTGGTGCGGCAAGCCAATACGGATTTCGGCAGGACCGTCGCCTTCCGCGCCTACGGCAGTTCGGAAGCCCCCCTGGTGACGCCGGGAATAGGCGAGACGGACTCCGGCGAGGTCGCGGCCACGACCGACGGCCGCGTCGTCGACTACGAGGTCAAGGCCGTGGACGGCGAAGGCCGGGCGCTGCCTCCCGGCGCCGAAGGCGAGCTGCTCGTGCGCGGGCCCGGCCTGTTCCTGGGCTATACCGATCCGCAGGACAACGCGGCCGCCTTCGACCCCGAGGGCTTCTTCCGCACCGGCGACATCGGCACGGTCTCGGCCGATGGCATCCTGACGATCACCGGGCGCAAGAAGGACCTGATCATCCGCGGCGGAGAGAACATCAGCGCCAAGGAGATCGAGGATGCGCTGCATCGCCATCCGGCGATCCAGGAAGCCGCCGTCGTGGCCATGCCGCACGAACGGCTGGGCGAAGGCATCTGCGCCGTGCTGATTGCTCGCGGCGCTACCCGCCCCGGCCTCGCCGAGCTGGCGGACTACCTCTCGGGCGAAGGCCTCGCCCGGCAAAAATGTCCGGAACGCTGCGTATGGGTCGCGACCCTGCCGCAGACGGCATCGGGCAAGGTCCGCAAGGATCTGCTGCGCGCAATGGCCGCCAGCGAGGACGGCTTCGCGGCGCTCAAGCCCGTGTGATGGGACGGGATCGCGGAGCCGGCACCTGCGCCGGCCCCGCGATCCGCCCGTAAGATCAGGCGCTGCGGCTCTTGACGATCCGGTAGATCCACAGGAGCAGGATCGCCCCGGCCGTGGCGATCAGGATGTTGACCACGTTGCCGCCGCCGATGCCGATCCGGCTGGCGATGAAGCCGCCCAGCAGGCCGCCGGCGATGCCGATCAGGATGGTGACGATGATGCCCCCCGGGTCCTTGCCGGGCATGATCCACTTGGCGAGCGCGCCCGCGATCAGGCCGACGACGATCCAGCCGATGAACCCATAATCCATATTACCCTCCTTCTATTAAGACCTAAGGCTTACTGGCGATCATGAACTGCCGAGAGATCGGGGCGGCTCCGGCTCGTCGTCGGAGCGGCCCGCCGAGATGCCGCGCATCCGCAGCCAGATGCGGCGCAGGAGCACCAGGATGGCGACGGCTCCCGCGACCAGGACCAGCGCGACGACCACCGCGATGGCCGGATTGGCGAACGCCAGCAGCAGCAAGGTGCCGGTCGTGGTGTCCTCCGCGAGCGACACCGCGACATTGCTCACCGGCTCCGGACTGGTGTTGACGACGGCCCGGGTGCTCGCCTTCGCGCCGTGGCTCAACAGGGCTGCGCCGCCGCCGAGCAGCAGGCTGGCGATCTGCCACGCCGGGTCCTGGGCATCGACGATCGCCATGGCGAGCAAGGCGCCGCCGACCGGGCGCACCAGGGTATGGATGCCGTCCCAGATGGAATCCAGCCAGGGCACCTTGTCCGCGAAGAATTCGGCCACCAGCCCCACCGCGGCGGCCCCGATCACCCAGGGATTGGCCAGCACCGCCAGGCCGGCAAGATGCTCGGGCAAGGCGACCCAGCCGGTCCGCATGGCCAGCCCCGTGGCGAATACGCAGAGGTACAGCCGCCATCCAGCGAGGAGGCTGACGCTGCTTGCCAGACCGATGAGCGCCAGAGCGTCTATTCATCTCTCCAATCGCGGCCATCCTATACGACTTTACGGGTTTGCCCAGATGCCTTGCGCCGCTTATTCCCAGCCGCCGCCCAGGCTCAGGAACACGGCGATCTGGTCTTGCAAGAGCTGCGCCCTGGCCGCCGCCGCAGCAGCCTGGGCGGCGGCGTAGCTGCGTTGCGCGTCGAGCAGGGAGAGGAAGTCGCCGCGGCCGAAGCGGAACAGGCGGCTGGCCTGCTGGGCCGAGAGCGCGGCACTGGTGCTGGCGCGGGCCAGGGCTTCGGCCCGTTCGGCATCGCGGCGGTAGGTTTCGAGAGCCGTCTCGGCCTGGCGCAGGGCTTCGATCACCGTGCCGTCGAAGGTGGCGAGGTCGGCCTGGACCTGGGCGTCGGCCTCGGCGATGCGGGCCTTCACCGCCGGCCGGTTGGGGAACGACCAGCTCAGCAGGGGCCCCAGGCTGAACCCGAAGGAGGAACCGCTGCCGAGGCCGCTCAGCGGCCCCGCCAGGCCCAGCGAGCCGCCGATGCTGACCTGCGGATAGAGGTCCGCCGTGGCCACGCCGAGGCGCGCGGTGTCGCCCGCGATGCGGCGCTCCGCCTGGCGGATGTCGGGGCGGCGGCGGATCAGGGCGGCGCCGTCGCCAGTCGGCAGGGGGCGGCCGAGCGCCGGCAGCGCGGCGCAATCGGCGACGTCGGCGGGATAGTCGGCGGGCGGTTTGCCCAGCAGGGCCGCCAGCAGGTAGAGCCCGGCCTGGCGCTGCCCCTCGAAGGCGGGGAGTGCCGCCGCGCTGGTCTCGACCGCAGCCTGGGCGCGGCTGACGTCGAAGGCCGTGCCGCGCCCGCCCCGGAACAGCCGGCGCGTGGCCGTGGCCGTGTCGCGCTGAAGCGCGACCACGCGGCGATTGACGCCGAGCAGGTAGTTCGCCGCGCAGACCTGGCCATAGGCGCGCGCGGTCGCCGCCGCGACGCTGACCCGCACGAAGTCGCGCGCCGTCTCGGTCGCCTCGACATCGGCCTCGCCGGCCTCGATCGCGCGGCGGATGCGGCCGTTGAGGTCGAGCGGATAGGAGGCGCTGAGGCCGAGGTCGTAGCTCAAGGTGCCGGGCAGCGACTGCCCGGTGCCGGACGGCCGCGCCAGGGTGGCCCCGCCGGTCAGCGCCGTGGCGAGCGAGCGCCCCGCCTCGGCCTCGCGCAGGACGGCCTCGGCCCGCGCCAGGTTGGCCTGGGCCACGCGCAGGTCGGTATTGGCCGCCAGCGCCTGCTCGATCAGACCATCGAGGCGCGGGTCGGCATAGAGCCGCCACCAGCGCTCGGGCAGCGGCGCGGCGCCGTCGATCCGCGGCCCCTGGGCCGAGCGGAAGGCCCCGGTCGCGGCGGGCGCGGTCGCCGCCGAATGCTCGGGCGGACGATAATCCGGCCCGGCCGTGGCGCAGGCGGCCAAGGCCAGGGGCAGCGCCACGGCGGAAAGGGCGGCTAGCCAACCCTTACGCATGGCGGCAGGTGCCCTGGGCGGCGGTGCGGCGGTCGGCCGGCTCGACCGTCACCGTCGCCGTCCGCCCGGCGATCAGGCGCATTCCCACAGGCACCTTGTCGAGCTTCACGCGCACCGGGATGCGCTGGGCCAACCGCACCCAGGAGAAGGTCGGGTCGACGTTGGGCAGCAGGTTGCCGCTGTCGCTGCGACTGGAATCGTTGATGCCGTAGGCGATGCTGTCGACATGGCCGACGAGGTCGCTCGCCTCGCCCATCAGCCGCACCCGCACCGGCGCGCCGATGCAGACCAGCGGCAGCTTGGTCTCCTCGAAATAGCCCTCGACCCGCAGGCTGTCGCTGTCGATCAGGGCCATCGCCTGCTGCCCGGCCGCGACGTAGTCACCCGGATGGAGATCGAGGTTGGTGACGACGCCGTTGACCGAGGCGACCACCCGCGTCCGCTTGAGGTTGAGCGCGGCTGCATCGCGCGCGCTCTCCGCCTGGGCCAGCGCGGCCTGGGCCGTGGCGACCGCGGCGACGTTCTGCTCGTGCGCCTCGGTCGCGACGAGATCGCCCAGGGCGAGGTCGCGGCTGGCGGTGCGCCGCGCCTGGCCCAGGGTCGCCCGCGCGGAGGCCACCTGGGCCTCGGCCTGCTGGAGCGCGAGCGCATAGCGCGGGGTGTCGATCACGAACAGCAGGTCGCCCGCCTTCACCGCCTGGTTGTCGCGCACGGCGACCGAGGTGATCAGGCCGCCGATGTCCGGCGTCACCCGCACCACGTCGGCCCGCACCCGCCCGTCGCGCGTCCAGGGGCTGCGCTCGTAGTGGTTCCACATCCAGATCGCGACCAGCAGGGCGACGATCACGATGACGATGGTGGCGGCGCTGCGCAGCAGCATGGCGCGGAACGGGGTCATAGGCGGTATCCCAGGAGCGGAACGAGACAGGCGAGCAGGCCGAGGACCAGCACGAACAGGCTGAGGTCGACGAGCGCGCGATAGGCGACGAAGCGGTAGAGGCCGAACAGGCCGATCAGGCGGGTCAGCAGGAACGACAGCGCCATGGCCGCCACCGCCAGCACCAGCAGCGTCGGCACGAAGACCCCGCCCAGCGCGACCTCGCCGGTCATGCCGCGGCCCTCCGGTAGGCGGGCGCAGCGGGGAACAGGTTACGGCGCAGGCTGACCAGCCCCAGCGCCGCCTCGCGGCGCACGGCGGGCGCGGGATTGGCGGTGAGCGCGCCGATGGCCGCGTCGATATCGTGGAGCAGGGCCGGGGCGGCGGGCTGCGGCGCGTCGGGATCGAGCCCGCGGTAGTAGTCGCCGACGCCCGCGAGGACGCCGTTCAGCGGCGCGCCCTCCTCGGGCGGCAGGTCGAGCCGAAGCTGGCGCAGCTCGCCGATCGCGACGCCGGTCCTGAGGTCCCGCAGCGCGTCGTAGAGCGGCTGGCCGCTGCTCTGGCCGACCGCAGCGAGGCGCGGGGCGAGCAAGGCGGTGCGGGCGGGCATGCGAGTGACCCGGGCGCGCGGGTCGGGGGGGGTCATCAGGTGGGCGCGCGAAGGGGTGCCCGCCCAGCCGGCGCGCACGGTCCGCCGGAGCGCGCCGCGGGCGCCGGCCGACGGGGGCAGGCCGGCCATCAGGATCGCGACCCAGATGCCGACGAGCTGCGCCGGCGAGCCGTTGACGAAGCCCGCGAACTCGTTGGAATAGCGGGCCGAAAGCAGCGCCGGGCTGCCCATCCCCATCATCGCCGGCATCGCGATCCCGCTATAGCGGGGCGAGGCGAGCAGCGCGCCGCCGATCAGCAGCACCGGCGCCAGCGCCGCCGCCAGCATCGGAAAGCCGTCGAGCCGGGGGAGGATCGCATAGCCGTAGATCGCGCCGATGACCGAGGCGATCAGGGTGCCGATCATGAAGCCCCTGAGCGGGATGAGCGGGTTGTCCGCAGCGGAGAACAGCGCAAGGAACACACCCGCCAGCATGGCCGCCGTCGCGCCGTCGGTCCAGCCGCTGGCGATCCACAGCGCGCAGCCGACCGTCAGGGTGATGAAGGCGCTGAAGGCCGAGCGCGCCGCCCCGGCGTAGTCGCGGTGCAGTTCGCGGTTGCGGCGGCCCCCCCGCAGCTCGGCGACAAGCCGCGTCACCGGCTGGCCGCTGGGGGTGACCATCTGGTCGAACCCGGCGAGACAGCCCCGGGGGGCCGCGCGCCGCGGGGCGCGCCGCGCCCGCCGGCGCCGGCGCAGCATCGCGCGCCAGTCCATGCCGGGGTCCGCCGCGGGCTCCAGCGTGGCGCAGCGGGCGATCAGGGCGTCGGCCGTTGCGCTCCGCGCCGCACGGTCCTCGCCCGGAGCCTCCAGCCAGGCGCGGGTGTCGGCGATCAGGTCCGCCACCGGGCGCGAGACGCGGCCGCCCTCGCGCCGGAAGGTCTCCAGCCGGTCCTGCACCGCCGCGCCGAGCGGCAGCAGCAGGGAAAGCTGGTCCTGCAAGGCCCTCACCGTGCGCACGCGCGGCGCCTGGCGGGAGATGTCGAAGGGCAGGTGGATCGAAAGCTGGTGCAGCTCGGTGACGTCCTGGGCCAACCGGCGGCGCTCCGCCTCCAGCGCGGCGACCGGCTCGGGCGAGATCGCGTCGCGCGACCAGCGTTCCGCATCGCGCAATATCCCGGTGACGCGCGACAGCAGCAGGTCGGTGATCGAGCCGGGCAGGACCACGCCGTGGACCAGGCTGCCGCAGAGGATGCCGATGCTGATTTCCTGCACCCGCAGCGCGGCGACGGTGAAGACCGCACCGGGCGCGTCGACGCTGGGCAGGCCGATGATGCAGGCGCTGTAGCCGGCAAGGACGAACATGTAGGAGCGCGGCGTCCGGTCGAGCTGCGAGACGAAGACGCAGAGCCCCAGCCAGGCCGCGAAGGCCAGCGAAAGCAGTTCGGGCGCGTCGACCAGCGGCGGCACGATTGCCACGGCGACCACGGCCCCGACCATGGTGCCGATGAGGCGGAAGGCAGCCTTGGAGATGACCGCGCCGGCCAGCGGCTGGGCCACGACGTAGGAGGTCAGGAAAGCCCAGTAGGGCCGCTCCAGTCCGATGCTCAGCGAGATGTAGAGCGCGAGCAGCCCGGCGGCGAGGCATTTCAGCGAGAACACAGCCGCCGGCAGCCCGAACCGCTCACCCACGCTCGACGCTCCGCCGTTCCGCGATCCGGCCGGCAAGCCGGTCGAGCAGGCGCAGCGCACTCTCGACCTCGGCGTCCGGCATCCCGGCGAACAGCTCGCGCCGCAGCGCGCCCAGCCGCGTCTCGATCTTGGCCATCAGCTCACGCCCGGACGCGGTGAGCACGACACGGTTGGAGCGCCGATCCTCGGGATGGGGCACCCGCTCGACCAGCCCCGCGGCCTCGAGCTGGTTGAGGATGTGGACGGTCGAGGGCTGGCTGACCCCGATCGCCTGGGCCAGATCGATCTGCCGCGCCTCGGACCCGAGCCGGTCCAGGTAGATCAGACACCAGGCCATCGAGTTGGAGACGCGGAACTCCGCCAGCGCCGCATCCGCAAGCTGATGCCAGCCGCGCGTCACCAGCGGCAGCTTCTGGGCCATTTCCCTCTGCATGTGAGCGGGCTGCATAATAATTATATAACTAACTAACTATATCGCAGCAAGGACCCTGCGAAGGCTACGGCGCGCTTCCCACTCTCAGGGACATTGCGGCAGGAACAGCTCGCAGCGCCACCGTCCAGTGTCCTGGTGAAGCGCCAGCGGAGCGGCCGCGGCGAACGACAGGGCGATCGCCGCCAGGCCGACCTGGGCCGGCCGTTGCGAAAACCGGGCTTCCCGCCAGGCCAGGGCCAGCAAGGCGTGGCCGATCAGGAGCGGGATGAAGTAGTGGTATACATAGAGGACGCGGAGGTGATCGAGCCACGCCAGCACGCCCATCGCCGCCGCCCAGCCCGCCAGGAGCATCAGCCGGAGCGCATCACGGCGCCTGAGGCACCGGATCGCCGTCCAGACGACGCCAAGGAGCGAAAGCAGCCAGGCGGCATGGTTGGGCACGAGCGCGAGGACGCGAAAGCTCGTCGATGAGGCGTCCCAGCGATAGAGGATCGCGCCTTTCCCGATCAGCCAGCCGAGCGGATGGGAGCCGTTGGGATCGCGCCTGGGGATGGCCTCGAGATCGGCGCGCATATAGGCGGCGTAGTCCCGCGACGCGGCAACCACCGAGCCGACCGACCAATCGCCGCTCTCCAACGCGGTCTTGTGCGCTGCGGAAACGAACCGGCCGTCTTGCGCCCCGGCGACCGTCTCCGCTGCGGGCGGCTCCCGCGACAGCAGGACGTAGCTCGCGGCGACCACGGCCAAGGCGATCGCCGCCCCTCCCCCGATCGCCAAGGTCCGCACCGCGGCGGCGCACCATTCCCTTGCGCCGAGCAGGGGCCAGACGGCGAAGGGCGCCATGACGAACAGAACGACGCCGTTCGCGCGCACCAGGGCCGCACAGGCCGCGGCGCAACCGAAGCCCAGTGCCCATCCCAGGCCTGAACGCGCTGAACGCGCCGAATGCATCCGCGCCGCGCAGAGCATGGCGGCCAGGGCAAAGGCCAGTTGGAAGGCGTCGAGATGCGCGGCCCGGAACTGCGCGAGCAGCGCCGTATCGCACAGATAGAGCGTGCTCAGCGCCAAGGCCGCGCCCGCGCTTCGAGTCAGCTCGACCATCAGCAGGAAGAACAGCGCGGCGCCCAGCGTCCCGAACAGCGCCGAGGCCAGGCGCGGGCCCCGATAGTCGTAGCCGGGCGGCATGTCTTCCGACCGGATCGCCTTGACCGCGGCCAGGGCGCGCTGGTCGACGCCCGCGTTCAAGCCGCTGAGGCGGTCGCCCGCCGCGATCAGCATCAGACCCAGGGGCGGATGCGAGGCGAATTGCGCGCGCCCTGCCTCGAAGCGGGCGGCGGTCGGCAGGTTGTAGGCCTCATCCCAGATCGGATGACGAATCTCTCCCAACCGATTGAAAAGCAGGAAAGCCGCCACCGCCGCCACGATGAGAGTGCAAAACGCGATCCTCGACCTTCGACCCGAAGAAAATCGCGCGCGCTCCCAGGCGGCGACGGTGGCGGGCACCGCCACGTCAGATACCGATCGTGGCGCTGCCAGTGTAGCCGCTGCTGACGCTGCCGGTGATGGTCGGCGTCATCTGGGCGATCTGCGCATCGGTGTTGTCGCCGAACACATTGTCCGACTTGAGCGAGATGTTCGAATAGTTCGAGATGCTGGCGCTGTATAGCGAGCTGCCGTTGAACACCGCGGTATTGATCGCCGCCGGCATCGCGAGCTGGGAGATCAGCGTGGCGGTGCGGCCCGTGGCGGCCGAGGTGAGCCCGCCCTTGAACACCTCGAAATGGATGTGCGGCCAGCGGCCGGAGTAGCAGGCCGGGTAGATCGTGGTGAAAGTGACCTCGCCGTTGGAATCCGTCACCTGGACGCCGCGCAGGTAGCTCTCCGTGGTGACGCCGCTCGAATAGAGCGAATAGCGCCCCTGGGCGTCGCAGTGCCAGACGTAGATCGCCGCGCCGGAAATCGGCGTACACCCGCTGGCGACATCGACCAGCTTGAGCGTGATCGTCAGCAGGACGCCCTGGGCGGTCGTCGTCGAGGAGATGAAGCTGGAACGGATATCGCTGCGCACGATGCCGCTGACGTTGAGCACGTTGGAGGTGGACCCGCTCGACGTATTGGTGCCGTCGGCCGGATAGGGCCCGTTCGTCTCGGTGGGATCGGCGATGCACGTCCCGGCCGACGAGCTACTGCTCGACGAGGAGCTGGAGGAAGACGACGAGGACGACGAGGAACTCGATGAGGACGAGCTGCTGCTGCCGCTGGAACCGGAGGTGTCGGAGCTGTCCGAACCGCCGCCGCATCCCGCGACCAGCGCGGCCGTGCCCGCCGTGGCCAGGAAGCCCAGCGCGCCGCGGCGCTCCATCATCCGGCTGCGCAGGGTCTGAAGGTCGTGGGACAGGCCCTTGTCGTGATCGTCGTCGTGGCTGTCGAAATCCATCGCAAAACTCCCGTGCGTTATGTCGAGGCCCAAGCCTCGCCTGCGGGACGTTTCTCCGGGGTCAGGGTTGCGCGCGAATTTCGCGTAGATTTCACCCGTGTAGCGCCGAGTTTCAGTCGCGCATCACCTGCGGGACGAAGAGATAGCCCTCGTTGCGCACGGTGCGGATCAGTTCCTGGCCCGCGTTGGACTGCTCCGCGGCCAGCTTGCGGCGCAGGCGCGAGAGCTGGACGTCGATGGCGCGGTCGTAATGGTCACTGTCCTCGCCGCGCGACCATTCGAGGAGCTGATCGCGGGTCACGACGCGCCGGGGATGCTCGGCGAAGGCGCGCAGCAAACGGAATTCGCCGTCCGACAGCGCGATCAGCCCGCCTTCCGGGTCGAACAGGAGGCGCAGGCCCAGGTCCATCCGCCAGCCGGCGAAGCGCAGGTTGCAGCCGGAATTGGCTTCTTCTCCGGCGGGCTCGATCCCGTTGCCGGCGGGAGCGGACTCCACCGCCGCGGGCTGCGCGGCCTGCCGGCGGCGCAGCACCGTGCGGATGCGCGCGAGCAGCTCGCGCGGGTTGCAGGGCTTGGCGAGATAGTCGTCGGCGCCCATTTCGAGGCCGACGATGCGGTCTATGTCGCTGCCGACCGCGCTCAGCATGATGACCGGCGGCGCCCCGCTGCCGACGAGGCTGCGCAAGGCGGTGAGCCCGTCCTCCTTCGGCATCATCACGTCCAGCACGATGAGGCTGAAGTCCTCCGCGGCGAGCAGGGCGCGCATGGCCGAAGTGTCGGCCGCCGTCCGCGTCTGGAACCCGTGCTTTTCCAGGAACTCCGAAATCAGGGAGCGCAGGCCCTTGTCGTCATCGACGATGAGGATGCGGGTAGCGAGGTCCATGCTGGCGATATTGGCGTGCATTCGGCGCCGATGCCAGCGCTCTGTTGCTGCCGGTTTTCAGGCGGCCGGCGAATTTCCCGCCGCTTGAGACGCGCTGAAATCTGAATGCAATCTGCCTGAAATTCGCCGGCAAATCGCAGCAGCCAGAACGGCGACATGCCGAACGCGCAGCTCAACCTCCTTGTCCGCCTGGCCACCGCCGCCGCCCTTGCCGGCGCCGCGGCCATGCCCGGCGAGCTGCGCGCCGAGGTATTCGAGATCGATGCGCATGGAACAGTTCATGTGCGCAGCGATGCCGGCGCTGTTGAATGGAGCGAACCCGGGGATCCCCTTGTCCCCGTTCCAGATGCACCGGTCCTACCTGCCGCCGCCCTGACAATTGCCGAAGGTCTATCTGCCCCCCCTGCCTTCGCAAGTGCCCTCGTCAGGGCGGCGGACTTTGCCGGCGTCAGCCCGGCCCTGCTCGAAGCCCTGATCTGGCAGGAAAGCCGCTGGCGCGTGAATGCCGTTTCCCCGGCGGGAGCGGTCGGGCTTGGCCAGCTCATGCCCGGTACCGCCCGCACCCGGGGGTCCGCCCCGCGCGCCCCCCAGCCAAACTGGGCCGGCGCCGCGCGCCCCCGGCGCCCGCCGCCCGCCCGCTCCGACACCGCCCGGGGGCGGCCCCCCGCCCCCCCCCCCGCCGGCCGGGCGCGGGGGGGGCGCGCGGGCGGCACCCCGCCGATCGCCGAGACCCGCGCCTATGTCGCCGCCATCACCGGCCGTCTCGCGGCCTCCGTAAGCCCCTGACCCAGCCTTTTGCGAGGAGCCGACCATGCGCCCCCACTATCCCGTCGTCCCGGCCATGCTGCCCCTGCTGTTCCTGCCGAGTGCGGCCCATGCCCAGGCGGGCGGGCCCGCCGGGTCCGGCCCGATCGTCTCCGCCCTCGCCTGGCTGCAAGCGACCCTGCTCGGCCAGGTAGCGACGGCCGTGGCGGTGATCGCCGTCGCCATGGTCGGGTTCATGATGCTCACCGGCCGGCTCAACTGGCGGTTCGGCGCCACTGTGATCGTCGGCTGCTTCATCCTGTTCGGCTCCGCCGCCATCGTCGCGGGCATCCAGACCACCGCCGGGCTGCCGGGCTGACATGGCCGCCCTCGCCCGGACCGTCGTCTTCCGCGCGCTGACCCGGCCGCAAATGTTCGCCGGAGTCACCTTCAGCTTCTTCGTGATCAACATGGCCGTCACGACCGAAGCCTTCCTGATGACCCGCAGCTTCCTCGCCCTGCCGCTCGCCGGCGCGGTCCATGCCTGCGGCTATCTCGCCTGCCTGCGGGAGCCGCGGGTGTTCGACTTGTGGCTCACGCGCGTCAGCCGCTGCCCGCGCGTGAAGAATTGGAAGCGGTGGGGCTGCAACAGCTACGTGCCTTGAAGGAGAGCGACCCATGAAGCCCTGGAAAGGTCCCGCAAGCTGGCGTTCGCGCGAGGCGCGCGCGGGCGACCGCCTGCCCTATGCCCGTCACGCCGACGCCCATACCATCGTCCTGCGCGACGGATCGGCGATGCAGACCATAGCCGTCGCGGGCCTGCCCTTCGAGACGGAGGAATCCGGCCACCTCGACCACATGCTGGCCGTCCGCGAGACGCTCCTGCGCAGCGTGGTCGACGCGCGCTTCGTGCTCTATCACCACGTCGTGCGGCGGCGGGTCGGCGTGGAGCTGCCCGGGGAGTTCCCCGACGCGTTCAGCGCGGCGCTCAACATCGCCGCCAACGATCGGCTGCGCCAGATGCCGCTGTTCGTCAACGAGCAGTTCCTGACGATCGTCCGCCGCCCCGCCAAGGGCAAGGCGGGCTTCGCCGAGCGCCTGACGCGCCGCCTCGACCGAAGTTCGGAGCCCGACCCGCGAATGCTGCGCGAGCTCGACGCGGCCACCACCGGGCTCCTCGCCGCCCTGGAGCCCTACGGCGCGCACCTGCTCGGTTGCCCCGACGGCCGGTCCGAGCCGCTCGAACTGCTCTCCGCAATCTACAACGGCGAGTGGCGCCAGGTCGCGCTGCCTGCGGGCGACGTCGATCTCGGCCATCATCTGCCCTATCGCCGCGTGTCCTTCGGCCTCGACGCGATCGAGACGCGCCGGGCGGGCGGGCGCGACTTCGCCGCGATGCTCTCGCTGAAGGACTATCCCGACGCCACCCGCGCCGGGATGCTCGACAACCTCCTGCGCCTGCCGCACGAGTTGGTCCTCACCGAGAGCTTCGCGCCCGCGGACCGGCAGGTCGCCCGGGAGCGGATCGACCTCGCCGTCCGGCGGCTCAAGTCGGCCGACGAGGAGGCCGTGGCGGAGCGGGCGCAGATGATGGCGGCGCGCGACGCGCTCGGCGCCGGCCAGGCCGGCTTCGGCGATCACCACCTTACCGTCCTGCTGCGCGCGCCGCACATCTCCTCGCTCGAACGGGCGGCCGCCGAAGCGGCCAGCGCGCTCGGCGACATCGGGGTCGTCGCGGTGCGCGAGGACGTCAATCTCGAACCCGCCTTCTGGGCGCAGTTCCCTGGCAACGAAGGCTATTGCGTGCGGCGCGCGCTGATCTCGACCGGCAATGCCGCGGGCTTCCTCTCCCTCCACGGCTTTCCCCTCGGCCGCGCCAGCGGGAACCACTGGGGCGACGCGGTCAGCGTCTTCGAGACGACCAGCGCGACCCCCTATTTCTTCAACTTCCACCAGGGCGACCTCGGCAACTTCACGATCATCGGCCCGTCCGGCTCGGGCAAGACCGTCGTGCTGAACTACCTGACCGCCGAGGCGCAGAAGTTCTCCCCGCGCACGATCCTGTTCGACAAGGATCGCGGCGCCGAGATCTTCCTGCGCGCCATGGGCGGCCACTACGCACGGCTGGTTCCGGGCGAGCCGACCGGATTCAACCCGCTCGCGCTGGCCGACACGCCCGGATCGCGCGCCTTCCTGCGCGAGTTCCTCGGCTGCCTGCTGACCGCGGCGGGACCGGGCGAGGAATCGGTCATCGCCGACGCAGTCGACGCGCTCTACGATCACGATCCGGCCTTCCGCCGTCTGCGCTTCCTGCGCGAGCTGCTGGCCGGCGGCCGGCGGCCCGAGCCCGGCGATCTCGCCGCGCGGCTCACGCCGTGGATACTGGACGGCCCCCATGCCTGGCTGTTCGACAATGTCGAGGACCGGCTGGACCTCGACCAGCAGGTCCTCGGCTTCGACATAACGGCCCTGCTCGAAACGCCGGCGCTGCGCACGCCGGCAATGATGTACCTGTTCCACCGGATCGAGGAGCGGCTAGACGGCGCGCCGACGATGATCCTGATCGACGAAGGCTGGAAGGCCCTGGACGATCCGGTGTTCGCGGCGCGCATCCGCGACTGGCTCAAGACCCTGCGCAAGCGCAACGCCCTGGTCGGCTTCGCCACCCAATCGGCCCGGGACGCGCTCGACAGCCGCATCGCCAGCGCCATCGTCGAGCAAACCGCCACGATGATCTTCATGCCCAACGCCCGGGCCCGCGAGGAAGACTACTGCACCGGCTTCGGCCTGACCGAGCACGAGCTGGCCCTGGTCCGCGCCCTGCCTGCCAACAGCCGGTGTTTCCTGGTGCGCCATGCCAACGATTCGGTAATCGTGCGCCTCGACCTGTCGGGCAGTCCGGAGATGCTGGTGGTCCTCTCCGGCCGCGAAGCCGCGGTGCGCCAACTCGACGACCTACGCCGGATGACCGGCGAGGACCCGTCGCGCTGGCTTCCGCTCCTCACCGGCGCCGCCTGGCCGAGCTTCGACGATGCGGCCGGCTTCGACTTCCTGGAGGCGGCGGAATGACCTGCGCGCCCTTCGATCCCGCCGGTCCCTCGGCGATCGCCGGAGCCCTGCGGACCGTCGACTGCATGAGCGCCGACGCAGCCGCCCTGGCCTTCTCGCGCCTGTTCGGCGGGCAGGGGATGCTGACCGGGGCGCTGACGATCGTCCTGACGCTCTACGTCGCCTGTTTCGCGATCGGCCTGCTGACCGGCATGGCCAGCCTGAGCCTGACCTCGCTCACCCCGCGCATGATGGGCCTGGGGCTGGCGCTGACCTTCGCCACGTCGTGGCTGGCCTATAGCCAGGTCATTTGGACCCTGCTGGCCGCGGGGCCCGATTGGATCGCGGGGATGCTGCTCGGCACCAAGGGCTCCGCCAGCCAGGCCTTCGCCGCGCGGCTGGACCTGATCTTCGGCGCGGTCGTCGACGCCGCCGAACAGGCGCGGCAGGCGGCGAAGGACGCCAAGGGCACGACGCCCGCCGACCTGCTTTCCTACGCCGCGCTGCTGCTCATGCTCGGCACGGTCGGCGTGCTCGTCGCGGCCCGGGTGGCGCTGGGCGCGATGATCGCCCTGGGGCCGATATTCGTCGTCCTCGCCATCTTCCCTGGCACGCGGGGACTCTTCGAAGGGTGGCTGCGAACCGCCGTCATGCTGGCCCTCGTGCCGCTGCTCGCCGTCCTGATCGGCGTCGCCTCGGTGGCGATGCTCGGCCCGGTCGTCGCGGATCTGGCGGGCGGCGAGATCGATCTGCGCCAGGCCGCCGCCGTCTTCGTGATAGCCGCGATTCATTGCGGCCTGATGGCCCTGGCCTTCCGCCTGGTCGGCAGCCTCACGGCGGGCTGGCATATCCCCTTCGCCACCCCGCCCGAGGCAATGCGCCAGGCGCCTCGGGCAGACCGCGCGATCGCCGAGCCTGCGCGAACCCTGACGACCCATGCCGCGGGCACGCCCGCCGCAGCCCCCAGCGCCGACGACCGGGTCCGTGCCGTGGTCGCGGCCGGTGCCCCGCGCGGCGGCGAGCCCGGCGAGCCGGGAGGCAGCCGCACCGTCCGCCTTCCCGGCGTGACGATCACCAGCCCCATGCCCGCGAGCGCCGCCGCCGCCTCCGAGCGGACGCGGGCCGGCGATCTCGGCCGTAAGCTGCGCCTCGTGCCCGCGATTTCCGCAATCAAGGAGACTTCGCCATGAGTTCTCGTATCGCACTCGGGATCGGCCTCGCCCTCACCCTGGCGGCCCCTGCCCTTGCCCAGAACGGGCATGTCGCCACCCGGCCCTATGTCGAGCACGAGATCGTCAGCCTCGTCGGGCGTGCCGACTACGAATCCACCGTCCTGTTCGGCGAGGGCGAGCGGATCGAGAACGTCGCCGTGGGGCAGAGCGGAGCCTGGCAGGTCACGCCCAACAAGCGGGCGAACCTCCTCTTCATCAAGCCGACAGTGGCGACGGCGGCCTCGACCAACATGACCGTGGTGACCGACCGGCACACCTACCTGTTCGAGCTCACGGCCAGCGCCAGGGCGACCCCGATCTACCTGCTGCGCTTCGCCTATCCCGACGCGCCGGCGCCGGCAGCAGCCAAGGAACCCGAGGTTCCGCAGGCCGGGGTCACGCTCGCCGCGTCGCCCGCCCTGCGGCCCGACACGCTCAACTTCGCCTGGTCGATGACCGGCGCGCGCGGCCTGTTGCCCGAGCGCTGCTTCGACGACGGCTCCTCGGTCTATCTCGCCTGGCCGGCCGGAAAGGCCCTGCCCGCCGTCCTCTCGCTCGGCCCCGACGGCAAGACGGAGGGCCCGGTCAACTACACCACGAGCGGCGACTATCTCGTCATCGAAGGGTTTCACCAACGGCTGATCCTGCGCTCCGGCAAGGAGATGGCCAGCCTGCAAACGCGCCGCGCGTCGCCCGCTCCCTCCCCTGTCCCGGTCGCCGTCGCGGCGAAGACGGAGTAACTGCCATGGGCGACCTCAGCCTCGAGAAATTTCCCATCCTCGACGCCGATCCTCGCGCGGCGCTGGACGACGAGGAGTTCGACCGGGCCAGCCGGAACGGTTTTCCGATCGTTGCCGGCGATGCCGTGCGGCGGGATCGCGGCGGCCTGGCGATCGGCGCGGCGATCGCGCTGGCCCTGGGCGCGCTGACCTTCGCCGGCCTGTCGCACGGCGGCAAGGAACGTGATGAGCAGACCACCGCGCCGTCCCAGGCCCCGCAGCCTCCGCCCCAGGCGCTGACGGTGATCGACCAGCCGACCCCCGACCAGACC
>Ga0066256_1000661_pt3 | contig 21615 bp, 18 predicted proteins | sample ThiBio_1000_biof_FD_87107 | JGI IMG/M metagenome (GOLD analysis project Ga0066256, IMG submission 87107) | Wastewater bioreactor microbial communities from Cape Town, South Africa - Thiocy_expt_1000_biof (version 2) | ecosystem: Engineered > Bioreactor > Thiocyanate-remediating >... | reverse complement strand
CATTGTTGAGCGCCCGCGCCGCCTTGAGGAGCGTGCGGATATCGTATTGCACTGGGCTGATGTCCGGCACCTGCTTGCGCAGGCCGAGCAGGGTATAGACCCCGACGCGCGCCGTGCGGACAGAGCTGTCCATCGTGAAGATGATATCGTTGGACGTTTCGACGAACTGGCCCAGCAGCGCCAGGTTCGTGCAGCCGGCGGGCACCACATGAGGCCGATCGCCGGCCGCGCGCGGCATGAACATGGCGGTGATGTAGGGCATGAGGGCAAGCCGCGCCTTCGTGTTGGCGACAACGGCCTCGAGCTGGTCCTCGATGCCGAGATGATAGCATAGCTCGGCGATGATCTCGCGTCCGGTGCAGGCGGGCATCGTCTTCCTGACGTAGTTGCCCTCCTTGTCCATCAGCAGCGCATAGACCCAGACGACCAGCACGTCGTCCGGCTGGCCGGGAAAATGCGGCTGGCGATTGCAGGTGACGCTCAGCACCCAGCTTGAATCGGTGAAGGTGATGATGCCGCCGGTCACGGTCTTTCCCGAATAGGGGTCGTTGACAGACAGCTCCTTCAGCTTTTCCACGAACGGCGAGGGTTTGCATGTGAGGGTGACCGACTCCCACATCGACTTTTCCGTATCGCCATAGAATTTTTCCGGCTTGCCGAAAACCGGCGATTTTCTCGCGAGATTCTTCCACAGCGCCCAGTCGCTGGCCTCGCCCGGCTCGTGCCGGCCGCGCTCGAGCACGGGCGCCGTCTCCATGTCGCCATAGGCGGTGCCTTCGGTCATCGATCCGGTCAGGGCGAAAACCACGTCGTCCGGGCCGACATCGATCACCTGGTCCCTTCCATCGATCCTGGCACGGATCGCGGTTACGGTTCGAGACTCGCCGTCGACCGTCATGTCCAGATCATAGGCGCGTGTGCCGAACCGGACCGTGACGCCCTTCTGCTTCAAGTGCTCCACCAGCGGCCGCACGAAGCTGTCATATTGATTGTATTTGGGGAAGACCAGCGCCGACATGTCCTTGAGCCCGTCGAGCGCGTCGAGGAATCGATGCATGTAGAGCTTCATTTCGAGCAGGCTCTGCCAGTTCTCGAAGGCGAACATCGAGCGCCAGAGATACCAGAAGTTGGTTTCCAGGAAACCGGCGCTGAAATATTGCTCGATGGTGATGTCGTCGAGTTCTTCCTTGCGCTTCAGCAGCAACCGGATGAGCTCCCATTGCTGCGAGCGCGACAGGCCCAAGGTCGAGAAATCGCGGATCTGGCCGCGCTTGTGCATCAGGCGGGCTTTGGAGAAATTCGGGTCGTTGTCGTTGACCAGCCGGTACTCGTCGAGAACGCTGTATCCTTCGGGCAATTCCAGCGCCTGGACGTCCTGTAACATGTCCCAAAGGTTGTCGTAATTCCAGTTCATCTCGCGGCCGCCGCGAATGATGTAGCCGTCGTCCGGATTGCCCGCCCCGTCGAGCGAGCCGCCCGCGATATCCATCGCGTCGAGAATGGTGATGTCCTGTCCGGCCATGCCGCCGTCGCGGATCATGTAGAAGGCCGCCGCCAGTCCGGCGATTCCGCTGCCGATGATCCACGCCTTGCGCCCTTCGACCTGGTTGCCGGGCACCGGACGGTTGCGCATATAGGCGCCCATCATATCCGGCGGGGGCAAGGTATTTTCCGGGCGATGGTGCCAATAGCCGGCGGTCGTATCGTTTTCGACGCGGAAAGGCGTGTGGCTGTCGATATCGGGGATTTTTGCCTTGGTCATGCAAACTGCCTTTTTATCCAACCCAAGATAGAGTCAGAATACACCTTTTCGCAAAGGTAGATAGTTCGTCCTTGTCGCGCCGCGCCGATAGCGCGGCGTCCATGGCGGGCAAAGCAAGGCCAAGGTCGCGGTGGTGGCTGGCATCTTGATCTCGCCCGCTGGAATATGCGCCGTGCCGGAGAAGAAGTCCCGGCCCCTCCGGCATTCTTGTCCTGCCGCTCATCTACCCGACGCGGAACGAACGCTTTCCCCTCTTCGGGAGGCGAACCCGAGCGGTTCCTGTTGGCGTTCGGCGTTTAGCAGAATGGCGCTTGACTATCCGGCTGATCATGCCTATCAAGTTGTAGGCCTAACCCTACAATTGGACGCCATGCAACAATCCTTTTCGAAAACACTCGCGACGCTTTCGCCAGCAGACCTTCCCGGTCGGGACGTGACTGTGCGTCGCTTGCGACATCCCGGCCGCTGGATCAGCGGCGGCATCGTTTTGTTGCTGCTCGCCGTCATCGTCCGCGCTTTTGCCGTCGGGCAAATCCAATGGACTGTGGTCGGCAGGTTTCTGACGGCCGAGGTAATCATTGTCGGCTTCGGCTGGACATTGCTGATCTCGGCCTGTGCGCTGGCGCTCGGCGTCGCACTGGGGTTCGCCTTCGGGATCATGCGTCTTTCGGAAAACCCGATCCTCCGTTTTGCCGCCTGGCTGTATGTCTGGGTGTTTCGCGGCACGCCGGTGCTGTTGCAGCTTCTCATCTGGTTCAACATCGCGCTGGTCTTCCCGCGGCTCTACATTCCCGGCCTCGTCGATGCGCGCATGGTCGATGTGGTCACGCCCTTCGTCGCCGCCGTGCTCGGACTTGGCGTCAACGAGGGTTCCTATCTCACCGAAGTCGTGCGCGGCGGCATCGGCGCCGTCGACAGGGGGCAGAAGGAGGCAGCGCATACGCTCGGCATGACGCCCGGCCAGACGATGCGCCGCATCATCCTGCCGCAGACGCTGCGGCTCATCCTGCCAGTGCTCGGCAACAGCGCCATCGGCATGCTGAAATTCTCCTCGCTCGCCGCCACCATCGCCATGGGCGAAATGCTGAACGCGGCACAGCGCATCTATTTCATCAACGGCGCCGTCATCGAGCTGCTGTTCGTCTGCGCCGTCTGGTATCTTCTCGGCACCACGGTTCTGTCCATCGGCCAATATTATCTCGAACGCCATTTTGGCCGCGACGCCTCCGCTGCCCCGGCCGGGCGCGGCTGGTTCGCCGGCTGGTCGCGCCGCCCGGCTGCACCGGAGGAAGCATGAGCCTCGCAGTCAAGGCGGTCGGTATCCGCAAGTCTTTCGGCAGTCACGAAGTCCTGAAGGGCCTCGATCTCGATGTTTCCCACGGCGAGGTGCTGTGCATCCTCGGCCCCTCCGGCAGCGGCAAGAGCACCTTCCTGCGCTGCATCAATCACCTGGAGACGCCGAACGGCGGTTATGTCTGGGTCGACGGTGCCATTATGGGCTACGACTATGCCCGCGGCACCCTGCAGGAGCTGCCGGTCAAGCGGCTGCGCGCCCAGCAGAGCCAGCTTGGCATGGTGTTCCAGCATTTCAATCTCTTCGCCCACCGCACCGTGCTCGGAAATGTCATCGAGGGGCCGATGGTGGTGCGCGGCCTCAAGCGCTCCGAGGCCGAGGCACGCGCCATGGATCTGCTGGAGCAGGTCGGCATGGCCGGCAAGGCGCAGAGCTATCCGTCGCAGCTTTCCGGCGGCCAGAAGCAGCGCGTGGCGATCGCCCGGGCGCTGGCCATGCAGCCGCGCGTCATGCTGTTCGACGAGCCGACCAGCGCGCTCGACCCGGAACTCGTCGGCGAAGTGCTGGAGGTGATGCGCACGCTGGCGCGCGGCGGGACCACCATGATTGTCGTCACCCATGAGATCGGCTTCGCCCGCGAGGTCGCCGATCGCGTCGTGGTGATGATCGACGGCGAAATCCGCGAGATCGGCGCCCCTGGCGACGTTCTCAGCAATCCTTCCGATCCGCGCGTGCGCTCGTTCCTGAGCCGCGTGCTTGCCTGACCTTTCAAGTCCAACAATGGGAGCACGAAGAATGAAAACAATTCTGCCGATGGTACTGGGGCTTGCCTCCGCCACGTTCATCAGCCTTGCCGGCACGGCCTTTGCCGCCGGTGACGAGAAGCTGGCGGCCGCGCTGCCCGAAGCCGTGCGTTCGGCCGGCAAGCTCAACGTCACCATCAGTCTCGCCTATCCGCCGATGGAATACAGCGATGCCGGGTCGACCGACCTCAAGGGTTTCGACATCGACCTCGCCAAGGCGATCGCCGAGCGTCTCGGCCTGACGGCGGAGTTCCAGAACGTCGAATTCCCGCAGCTCATCCCGCAGGTGGTCACCGGCCGTTCCGACCTGATCATGACCGCCTTCTCCGACAAGGTGGAGCGCCAGACGCAGCTCGATTTCATCGACTACTTCAAGACCGGCAATGTCTTCTATTCCAGCATCGACCACAAGGATGAGATCAAGACCGAAGCCGATCTCTGCGGCAAGACGGTCGCCGTCGCTACGGGCACGAGCTGGGTCACCTGGGCGGAAGAGCTTGGCAAATCCATCTGCCCGGCCGACAAGCTGATCACCGTCATCCAGATCCCGACCCAGGCCGAGCACATCATGCAAATCCGCCAGGGTCGCGCCCAGGCTTCCGTCATCGGTCTCGAAGGTCTGCTCGACCTGATGAAGCAGGAACCGGGCAAGTTCTACCAGATCGGCGATATCGGCGAAGTCAACCATTACGGCATCGCCTTCGCCAAGGCGAACGGCCAGCTTCGCGATGCCGTGCACGCCACCCTCGAAGCCCTGAAGGCCGACGGCACTTATGCACAGATCCTCGACCGCTACGGCTTGAAAGAAGCGGGCGTGGAAGCGTTCAAGATAAACGGAGCCACGAAGTAACCAGCCTCGCCGGAGCCGATCTTGACCCAGCCTTCCCCACCAGACGCCGCAAATCCGGGTGACCGCCCGGACGACAGGCTGTCGCGCTTTCGCCTCGATGCCTATTCCGGCGAACAGCTCTACCGGCAGCTTTACCGGGCCTTGCGCGCCGCCATCCTCAGCGGCGATTTCTCCGAAGGGGAGGCCATCCCCTCGGAGAACCAGATGCGCGACCAGTTCGGCATCGCCCGCACCACGGTGCGCAATGCGATGGCGCTCCTGGTGTCGGAAGGGCTGGTGCAGCAGGTGCGCGGCCGCGGCACGATCGTCTCGCACCGGCCGATCAGCCACAATATCTGGAACTTCGGCAGCTTTACCGAGCTTGCCCGTCGCCAGGGGCAGCGTCCGGTGACCAAGGTGCTGGAGCACAGGATCGAAAACGGCGAGCTGCTTCTGGTGCGCGCCCGCGGTCTTGCCAATGGCGAGACCATCGCCTGGCTGAACGTCGATACTTCGCAGCTCGATCTCGCCCTCTATCCCGGCATCGAGACTTACGATTTCGCGGCGCAATCGCTCTACGAGGTGTTGCGCCGCGATTACCACCGACATCCGCTGCGTTCGGAACTGCTGCTCACCGTCGTGCCGCCGTCCGAGCGCCTGAGGGAGGCTTTTGGCCCGGCGACGGATGTGCCGGGCTATCTTTGCGCCAGCGGGGATGTGCTCGATGCCGACGACCAATTGGTCGAGCGCACGTCGATCGTCTATTCGCCGGCCGTCCAGATGAAATTCGCAACGCGCTGGGGGCGCGATACCGCGCCCGCCTGAGGGCGGCGCGCCGCAGGAGAAACCGAAAATGAACCGTCTCACCGAGACATTCGCCACCGTGAAACCTATCCTCGGCATGCTGCATCTGGCCGGGGACGGCCCGGCGGCAAAGCTTGCCCAGGCAGAAGAAGAAGCCCGCATCATGGCTGGCGAAGGCGTCGACGGGCTGGTGGTGGAAAACTATTTCGGCGAGGCCGACGATGTCGAGCGCGTCCTGGAGCGGCTGAGCGGCCTCGATCTCGGCGCGCGCCTCGGCGTCAACGTGCTGCGCGACGACGCCCGCGCCTTTGAACTCGCCGGGCGCTATCCCGTCGCCTTCATCCAGATGGATTCCGTCGCCGGCCATCTGGCCCCAGATGCGGATATCGTCTTCGCGGCCGATCTCGCTGCGCGCCGCGCCGGCGTTGCGGCGCTGCTGCTCGGCGGCGTGCGTTTCAAATACCAGCCGGTGCTGTCCGGCCGGCCGGAAGAGGAGGACGTGCGCATCGGCGCCGCCCGTTGCGACGGGCTGGTGGTCACCTCCGACGCCACGGGACAGCCGACCGACATGGAAAAGGTCGCTCGCTTTCGCGCCGCGACCGGCGGTCGCGTGCCGCTGCTGATCGGCGCCGGCCTTACCGAGGCCAATGCCGTCGAACAACTGGCGCAGGCCGATGGCGCCGTCGTCGGAAGCTGGTTCAAACACGACCATAAGGATAGCGGCCGCGTCGCGGCGGCCCATGTCGCCGGGCTGATGCGCGCCGTGCGCCTGGCAAGGAGTGCCGCATGAACGCGCTTCTCGCAAGGCCGGTGACAGGAGAGAATTTCGCCCGCTATGGCCGTGTCTCCGATCTCACTGGCGATGCCGATCCGGCTGTCGTCTGGACGCGCGGCGACGGCTGGAGCGACGGTTTCACCCGCACGCCGCTGATCGAGGGCTCCGGCCATCTCGGCATCACCCGCGGCGGCGGCGCGCCCTGGCTCTGCGCGGCGATGGAACGTCATCCGCGCACCGAGGAGGCAATCTTCTGCGCTGCCGAACCCATCGTGCTCGCCGTCGCCCCGTCCGGCGATGTGGAGGCGCCGCTGGCGGACGAGATCGAGGCTTTCGTCATCGCGCCCGGACAGGCTGTGGTCATGAATCGCGGCGTCTGGCACGATGCCTGCCGCGGCGTTTCCGGCCCGACGCCCTATTACTGGATGGCGATCTGCGGGCTCGGCGAAAGCCCCTGGGTGCCGGTGTCGGGCGGCCCGCGCCTGGTGCGGGTCGAGGGAGCGGCCGCATGACCGCCTTCTTCATCGGCGACGTGGCGCTGGACGAATATTACACTGCCGACCGCTGGCCGGGCCGGGCCGACAAGGGCATGGTGCAGGAATTGCCGGCCGAAATCGGTGGCTCGATCGCCAATGCCGCCGTCGTCCACGCCGCACTCGGCGGCGATACGCAATTCATCTCGCTGCTTAATGACAGCCCGCTATCGCAACGCCTGATCGCCGATCTCGGCGAAAACGGCGTCGGGGCCGATCACATGCTGACCGATCCCACCATCCCGGAATCGCGCAACTTCATCTTCCTCATCGATGGCGAGCATGTGGTGCTGACCGTCGAGATGGGCGAACAGCCGATGTGGCTGGCGCCGCAAACGCTTGCCGCGCTGCGCCGGCCGGGCGTTCTCTACACCACCCTCTACCGCGTCCGCCGCCTGCATGCGCGGACGCACGATGGCGTGCTCAAGCAGGCCGACCTGCTTGCCGACCTGCGCCGCCATGGCCGTCGCGCCATCTTCGATCTCGATGTCGGCGGCTGCACACCCGAGGACATGCCCTATCTCACCGGAGCCGCCGTCGTCATCTTCAACCAGGTCGGTTTCCGTGCCGCCTTCGGCCATGACGATCTCTCCCGTATCGGCGGCTGGATACGGGACCATGACATCGGCTGGGTCGTGCGCACCATGGCAGCGGCGGGCGCCGAGGCCTTCGACGGCGAAACGCAGGAGCAGGCTGCCGGCTACGCCGTGAATGTCGTCGATGTGACCGGCGCCGGGGACACCTTCGGCGGGGCATTGACCTGGTGCCTGACGCAAGGGCATCCCTTCGCGGACGCGTTGGATTTCTCCGTCGCCGCTGCGTCCCGCTCTGTCACGGTCCACGGGCCGCGCGGCGGCAAGGCCGGCGCCGAAATGGTGCTTGCATGGCGAGAGGAAAGGCGCTGCCTTCCGGCCGGCCGGATCGAGGGTTAAGCGCGGCGGTCCGGCCGACACATAGCGGACCGAAACTATTGCGGAGCCAGTTTCAACATTTCGCGCGCGGCACCCGCGCTCGCGGGCCGTCCGCCCAGCAGCTTCAGGATATGCACCGCGCGGTCGACGAGCTCGGCATTGCTTTTGACCAGTTCGGTTCTGGAAAGCCGGATCATATCCTCCATTCCCACCCGCACATGGCCGCCGAGAACGAAAGCCTGCGCCAGCATCGGGAACGCCATGCGCCCGATGCCGAAACCGGTCCAAATCGCATCCTTCGGCAGCATCCCGCGTGCGAAAAGCATCGTCTCGGGCGTTGCCGCGAAACCGTATTTCACGCCAAGGACAAGGCTAGCCAGCGGCGGCCCGCGAAACACCCCGGCATCGATGAAATCCCGAAGCAGGTTGATGTCTCCCGTATCGAACAATTCGAACTCGGGCCGCACGCCGCAATCATAGATGATTTCGGACATCCGTTTTACGTAAGGGGGCGTGTTGATGACGATCTCGGTCCCGAACGTCATGGTGTTGAGGTCGAGCGTGCAGATCTCGGGCTTGAGATCGACGATATGCGCTACGCGCCGCTCGGCGGTAACGAAGTTCGTTCGCGGTCCCGCCACCTTGGGGTCGTCGTCGCCGGGCTGAAACCGCCCGCCGGGGCCGGTCGTCACGTTCAGGATGACCTCGTTGTTCTTCGCCCGGATAAGGCGTACGACCTCCCTGTAGTGGTCGAGCTCCATCGAGGGGCGACCGTCGGGATGGCGCACATGCAGGTGCAGGATGGCGGCGCCGGCATCGGCGGCTTCCAACGCCGATGCGGCGATCTGCTCCGGCGTCACCGGAAGATTCGGGTTGTCCTCGGGACGCGTGAGGCTGCCGGTCACGGCGCAGGTGATGATTGTCGCGGCCTGCATGTCATTCTCCTACGATCGCCGTCGCCGCGATCTCCACCAGCATATCGGGATCGATCAAGGCTCCGGCCTGAAGCAATGTGGTCGCCGGGCGGGTCGATGCGAAGGCGCGCGCATGGGCATTGCCCACCGCCTGCCAGTCCGCCATGTCGCGCAGGAAGACGCGGGTCTCCACGACATCTTCCAGCGAGGCCCCCACCGCGTCAAGAGCTTCGCCGATGCGTTGCAACACCAGTTCGGCCTGTCCTTCGGCATCGCCCTTATGAGACACGCCTGCCGGCCCTCCGGCGGACGTGCCCGAGACGATGACAAGATTGCCGGCGCGAACCGCGCGGGAATAGCCGATCCCGGCCCCCCATTCAGACGCCACTTCGACACGTCGTTTCATCGTTCATCCTCCCCTATCGGTTTTCCTGCTGCGCCAGGCGCTTCAAAGCCCGGTCGAAGGTCTCGGCGATCTCGTCGATATCGGCTTCGGTCATGGCCGTGGAGAACGCCATCAGCCCGTTTCCGCCGATGATGACGCCCTCGTCGAAAAGCATCCGGGCAAGCGCGGCCACGCGCCTCGCGCCCTCGGCGGACGCCACCGTGGAGCGATAGTCGGTGAGCGGGGCGCGCGTCAGATGCACGCGCCGCAGGGAGCCGAGGCCCGTCACCTGCCCGTCGATGCCGTTGCGGTCGAAACATTCCCGGACCCGGTCGTCGAACCGGCTTGCCAATCGCTCCAGCCGCTCGAAATCCGCGGGATCCAGCGCCAGCAGCGCCGCCGCCCCGGCCGCCATCGACATCGGGTTTGCGCTGAACGTGCCGCCATGCGGAAGGGCCGGCGGCCCCTTCGAGGGATCGAAGACCGCCATCACCTCGGCCTTGCCGCCGATTGCGCCGACGGGAAACCCGCCGCCGATGACCTTTCCCAGCGTCGTCAGATCCGGATCGACCGCGAAGCGGCCCTGGGCGCCGTTATAGCCGAGACGGAACGTGATCACCTCGTCCAGGATCAGCAGCGCCCCCAGATCGCGCGTGACCTGCCTCAGCATCCGCAGGAAGGCGTCGCTGGCCGGAACCAGCCCCGCGCGGTTCGGCATGACGTCGACCAGCACGCCGGCGAGCGAGTTGCCGTTCGCCCGCAATATCCGTTCGGCAACCTCGACATTGTTGAACGGGATGACGACGATATCGTCGAGAACGCCCCGGGGCGTGCCCTTCGCCGTCGGGACCGACAGCGGCTCGTCGGCATTTCCCCAGTTGGAAGGGTTGGCGTCCTGGCTTGTTTCGGCGGGATCGTAGGTGCCGTGATAGGCGCCTTCGCATTTGGCGATCTTGGGGCGTTCGGTGAAGGCGCGGGCGGCCTTGATCGCATTCATCACCGCCTCGGTGCCGGAATTCGTGTAGCGCAACCGCTCGACCGAAGGCAGGCGTTCGCACAGGATCTCGGACAGGACGATTTCGCTTTCCGTCGCCATGCCGAAGCTGGTGCCCAACGCCAGTTGCCGGGCGGCGGCGGCGGCGACATCGGGCTGGCCGTATCCATGGATGAGCGCGGTGAAATTGCCATTGGCATCGATCCGGGCATTGCCGTCGACATCGATGATCCTGCAGCCTTCGCCGCGCGCCGCATAGACCTGGTGAGGCTGCCGAAACACTGTGGTGCGGGTATTGCCGCCCGGCATCACCTTCTGCGCCCGTTCATATAGGCTGGCGGAGACCGGATTCTGGAGATCTCGCATAATTGTTCCCCTCTCAGGCGTGAAGGTCGATGCGCTCGCGGCGGAAGACCGGCGTGGCGTTTTCGAAATCCCGGGCGAAGCGGTGGCCGGAATAGACGGCGGCGAAGATCGCAGCCGGGGCTTCGCAATCCCCTATCCTGCTGACGGCGGGACAGTGCCCGTCGTCGGCCATGCCGGCGGCCAATTCCCGGAAGAGTGCGTCGTTCGGCAGTCTCGCGGTCACCAGCACGAGGGCGTCGGATCGGCGCCGCTCGGCCGCTCCGGTCCTGGCGTCGAGAAACGCGATCTCGTCCTTTTCGCTTCCGGCCAAGGCCTGGTGGGTCGCCATCGCGATCCCCAGCGCGTGGAGCCGTTTGGCGGTGCGCAGGTTTTCGAGGGTGTTGACCGTGAATGCGGAGATATCCGCCGCCGGCGTCACCAGGGTCACGCGGCAGCCCGAAAGGGCGAGCTTTTCCGCGATGACGGCGCCCATGTAATAATGATCGTCGTCATAGACGACGACATCGCCCTGCGGCAGCCGGCCGCGCATGATATCGTCGGGTGTGAAGAGCGGCATCGTCGCGGAGAAGCTTTGGGGGCGATGGGCTGCGCGCCCGACACCATCGGACCGCCATGTGGAACCCGTGGCGAGGACCACATGGTCGGCCCCGAAATCCCTGACGTCGGCCGCCGAAAGCGACGAGCCGAGATAGATATCGACATTCGCAAGCTTGTGAAGCTGCGTCACCCGCCAATCGCGAACACGTTGCCATTCGCCGAGGCCGGGAAGCTTTCCCTCAAGGGAGACCCGCCCGCCGAGATAGGTCTCGCCTTCGGCCAGCGTCACGCGATAGCCCCGCTGCCCGAGCGCCCTGGCGCATTCGAGGCCGGACGGCCCTGCTCCGACGACGAGGATCGACGCATCGGACGTCTTCGGCGCGATCTTTTCCGGATGCCAGCCCCGGCGCCATTCCTCTCCCATGGTGGGGTTCTGCGTGCAGCGCAGGTTCGTCATGGCGAAGTGGCTGGAGACGCAGATATTGCATCCGATGCATTCGCGGATATCCTCATATCGGCCTTCCTCGATCTTCTTCGGGAGAAAGGGATCGGCGATGGAGGGCCGCGCCGCGCCGATCATGTCGAGGACGCCGCGGCGGATGAGGCCGGCCATCGTGTCCGGCGAGGTAAAGCGCCCGACGCCGACGACGGGCCGGGTCGTCACCGATTTGATCCCGACCATGAAGGGTTCGTGATCGTTTTCGGCGGCGAAGCGCGAGGTCGGCGAATCGTCCGCCCAGGTGCCGACGACCAGATCCCAGAGATCCGGCAATTCGGCGAGAAGGCCGATGGCCTCGATGCCTTCGTCCGCGGCGCGCAGCCCTTCCGATCCGAACAACTCGTCGATGATCAACCGGACGCTGACCGCGCAGCCATCGCCGCCGCCTTCGCGCGTCACCTCGATCAGTTCCTTCAGCAGGCGGATGCGGTTCTTCAGCGGGCCGCCATATTCGTCGGTGCGCTGGTTGCGCGGCGAAATGAACTGGAAGGCGATGGTCGAGAAATTGGCGTCGACATTGAGGATGTCGAAGCCGGCCTTCCTGGCCCGGACGGCGGCGTCCTTCCACCAGCCGAGAAGCGCCCTGATGTCGGACTTGTCCATGGCGCGCACCTGGACGGGATGATGCCCGCTCACGGGGCGATCCATAGGGCCGAGCGGAACCTCGCGCGTCAGCCGGTTGCCGTTGTAATAGGCGGGATAGGCCAGTTGCACACCGGCCAGCGCGCCATGCTGATGGACGGCTTCCACCATCCTGGCGAGCGGGGGAATATCGCCGTCGTCCCACAGCATCTGAAGCACTTCCGGCATGAGGTCGCCGGTCGGATGCACCGAACAGTGCTCCGTGTTGATGACCGCCCAGCCGCCCTCGGCCTTGACGCCGCGCATGGCGGCATGAGCCTGCGGACGCAGGTTGCCCATGCCGTTGCAATGCGGGGTCTGATAGAAACGGTTTCGGGCGGTGACGGGGCCGAGCTTGACCGGCTCGAACAGGATATCGAATCGTGAATCGCGCATGTTGCACCTGGAAATGGCCTCCCGCGGGAGGCCGTTGACAGACAAGGCCGCGCCGTTCAGGCGCGAATCTTGATCCAGGTCGCCTTGAGTTCGGTATATTTGTCGATGGCGTGCAGGGATTTGTCGCGGCCGAAGCCGGACTGCTTGTAGCCGCCGAACGGCATGGTGATGTTGCTTTCGTCGAAATTGTTGACCCATACGGACCCGGCGCGCAGGCGGCGGGATGTGGCCAGCGCCGTGTCGATGTTGTCGGTCCAGACGGCGGCGGCAAGGCCGTAGATCGTGTCGTTCGCGATGCGGACGGCCTCCTCGGCATCCTTGAAGGTGATGGTCGAGAGGACGGGGCCGAAGATTTCCTCCTGGGCGATCCGCATCCCGTTGTCGACATTGTCGAACACGGTCGGCTCGACGAAATAGCCGCCCGACTCGGTGCGCACCTGCCGGCCGCCCGATTTCAGCTGCGCGCCTTCCCTGGAGCCGATCTCGATATAGTCGAGCACACGCTCCATCTGGGCCTTGCTGACGATGGCGCCGAGCCGCGTCTCGGCATCGAGGGGATCGCCAGGCTGAAGCGAATTGCCGACGGCGATGACCTTCTCCAGGAATTCATCCTTGATACGGGCGTCGACAAGAAGGCGCGAGCCGGCGTTGCAGACTTCGCCCTGGTTGAAGAAAATGCCGAATGCGGCTGCGCTCGCCGCCTCGTCGAGATTGCCGCAATCGGCCATGACGATGTGCGGCGTCTTGCCGCCGCATTCCAGGGCGATGCGCTTCATGTTGGATTGCGCCGCATAGCTCAGGAACAGCTTGCCGACCTCGGTCGAGCCGGTGAACGTCACGCAGTCGACGTCCATGTGCATTCCGAGCGCCATGCCGGCGGTCTCGCCCAGCCCGGTGACGACGTTGAAAACGCCGTCGGGAATGCCGGCCTCGGCCGCCAGTTCCGCCAGGCGGATCGCCGACAGCGGCGATTGCTCGGCCGGCTTGAGGATCAGGGAATTGCCGGCCGCAAGCGCCGGGCCGATCTTCCAGCAGGCCATCAGCAGCGGGAAGTTCCACGGAACGACCGCGGCGACGACGCCGACCGGCTCGCGCGTGATCATGCCGAGCGCGCCGCTGCCGGTCGGTGCGATCTCGTCGTAAATCTTGTCGATGGCTTCCGCATACCACAGGATCGTGTTGGCCGAACCGGGCACGTCGATGGAACGGGCATCGGAAATGGGCTTGCCCATGTTCAGGGTTTCGAGCAGGGCGAGTTCGTCGGCATGGCTGAGCATCAGCTCTCCGAAGCGCTGCAAGACCTTCTTGCGCTCCGATGGCGAACGGCGCGACCACACGCCGCTCTCAAACGCGCGCCGGGCCGATTTCACCGCGAGATCGACATCGGCGCGATCGCAGGAGGCAACGCTGGCGAGCGTCTTGCCGGTGGCCGGATTGATGGCGTCGAACTGCTTGCCCGAGGCCGCTTCGACAAACTTGCCATCGATGAAGGATTGCCCGCGCGGCTTGAGGTCGGCGGCAGCCTGCTTCCAGTTTACTGACATGTTCTCTGCTCCCTTATATTCTCAATTATCGATACTTAATATCATTTATCGATATGAAGTCTCATTGCTCCGCAGGCGTTTGTCAACTGTTTTTCTTCGTCGCGATGGGGATGGGAAAGGCGTGCGCGCGCAAGCGCCCGCCGCGCCGCAGGCGGGGCGGATGCGAAGGGAAAGCCTGTCTGGATCGGTCAGTCGGTAAGGGACGGATCGCCCTGCATCTTGCGTTCCAGCATTTTCGAAAGACGCTCCGCCATCTTGCGCACCAGCGCGATATTGCGGTCTTTTGCGGCCTCGAACAGGCTATGCGTGGTGCCCGTGATGCAAAGGCTTTGCTGGACGCGCTGGCCGCCGACGAGAATGGGCGCGGCGATCGCGCCAAAACCCTCGACGTCTTCGTTCACGCAGTAGGCGATACCTGACGACCGGATTTCCTTCAGTTCCGCCTGGAGTTCGCCCACATCCGTCCTGGTGTATGGAGTGAACTTCACCAGCGGGTTGCCGAGCACGCTGGCGATGAAGTCATCCGATTGATGGGCAAGGATGGCCTTCGCCGAAGCCCCCGCATGCAGCGGTATCTCCTGGCCCGGAATGATATAGGCGCGCAACTGGTTGTTCGGAGCGACCATCTCCATGCTTCTCACTGCAAAGCCCGACAGGCGGGCGACGAAACAGGCCTGGCCCGTTTCCGCCGCAAGCTCGTTCAGGGTGGGCAGCGCGGCGGAGACGAACCAGTCGTCGGCGGCGCTGGAGAAGAGGATGCGCGTCAGGCGTTTGCCTATCCGGCAGGTCGCGGCCGGAGGGGCGGTCATCTCGACCAGCCCGACCTCCGCCAGGCTTCTGATCAGGCGATAGGCGGACGCCTTGGGCAATTCCAGCATATCGCCGACAACAGCCGGAGAAACGCCGTTGGGAAAACCCGCGATGATTTCCAGAATTCGGGCGTAACGCTCCAGCGGCTTTTCGGTCACAGCCTTGGCGGTGGGTTCATTCATGTGCAGCAACTTGGTTATTCTTTCGCGATTCTACGATCATGCCAGTCGAAGTATCGCATCGCCAGAGGCACGAACCAAGGACGGCCGCGGTAAAAGGGAAAAGTCGGAAAGCGGCCCGTGTCGAACACCGATGCCGTGTCGCCCTGCCCCAGGATGCGGTTGGCGATGATCGAGCCGAAGTGGGTGCCGATCGGAATGCCGGCGAAATTATACCCCAGCCCGAAGTGGACATTGCCGTTGCGCCCGATATGCGGCATGAAATCGAAGGGCCCGGCGCAAAAGCCGGTCCAGGCGCGGCTGAGGCGAACGCCCTCCAGGTCGGGAAGAATATCGACCAGCCTGTCGCGCAGCGGAACCGCAAGCGGAAGCGCCGAGGCGCTTTTCGTGCCGGTCATGCCGCCGAACAGGATCCGGCTCGAGTCCGGCGCCGGGCGAATGAAGTCGATGTTCATCTTGGTGTCGAGATAGGTGCGCCGCTGGGGCAGAACCTTGTCGATCAGCTCCTCCGGAAGCAGTTCGGTCGCGACGATGAACCCGCTGAAGGGAATGACGCGCCGCGCGTGCCATTTCAGCTCCGCGCCGGTATAGCCGTTCGTCGTGATCACCACATGCCTTGCCGCGATGGCGCCGCGCGAAGTGTGGAGGTTATGCCTTGCCCCGTTTTCCTCGATCGCCGTCACATATGTGCGATCATGGAAACGAACCCCGGCATGGACGGCGCGCTCGACGAGGCCCTTGTGGTAGAGGCCGGGATGGATGGATCCGAGGTCGGGAATGACGGCGCCGCCGTGATAGCGATCCGACGCGATCTCGCTTCTGACGTTCTCCGGCTCGATCACCGAATAGTCGAAGCCGAGGCTGCGGCGCGTTTCCTCGAGATCGTCGACGAGGCCACGGCAATGCGATTGCGAATAGTCGATCCCCTCGCGGCCGACGAAGCGTTCCACACCTTTCAATGCCCGGTCCAGCTCCCGGTAGACCTCGATCGCATGTTTCTGCCCGGAATGGCTGGTCAGCCAGGCAACGGATCGCTTCAGCGTTCGGCCGATGAAGCCGGCATTGCGCCGCGCCGCGCCCTCCCCGATCCGCTGGCTGTCGACCACCACGACATCGAGCCCGGATCGCGCCAGTTCGAGCGCCGCCACGGTGCCGGTAATGCCTGCTCCGACGACGACGACGTCCGCCGCATCGGGAAGCACGGCCGCGCCGTCTTGCGCCGCCTCCGGCATCGCCGCCGTCCACCAGTAGGGTTCCTCGCGAAAATCCGGGGCGAAAACCGCGTCCTGGGACAGCTTCGCAGCGCGCCGGCTATGGGCGGAGACAGTCATGGAATTTACCTTTTCTTGGTCGAAAAACGAAGCACGGCCAGCAAGAGCCCCGTCAGGACGATCATCAGGCCGGCCGCCGCGATGATCGTGGGATCGAGTTGCTCCCGCAGGCCCGTGAACATCTGCTTGGGAAGGGTGCGCTGGTCGGGGCCGGCGATGAACAGCACCATGACCACCTCGTCGAAGGAGGCGGCGAACGCAAACACCGCCCCCGCCGCCACGCCCGGCGAAATGATCGGCAGCATTACCGTCCTGAAGGCCATGACCTTTCCGGCGCCGAGGTTCGCCGCGGCCTGCATGAGCCGGAAATCGAACCGCGTCAGGGTCGCTGTCACCGTGACGACGACGAAAGGCGTGGCGAGCACCGTATGCGCGAGCACGACGCCGAGGTAGGTGTAGTTCAGCCCGAGCGGGGAAAAGCAGATGAACAGGCCAAGCCCCAGGACCACGACGGGAACGACCATCGGCGAGATCGCCAGGGCCATGACCGCGTTTCGATAGCGAAAACGCGGGTTTACCAGGGCGACGGCGGCCAGCGTGCCGAGCGCGGTCGCCAGCACCGTCGTCGTCGCGGCGATGATCAGGCTGTTTACGACCGCCGAACGCCAGAGCGGCGACGACAGCAATTGCTCGAACCAGCGCCACGAAAACCCGCTGAGCGGATACCGGAACCAGGGCTCCGCATTGAAGGCGATCGGCAGCGCCGCGGCAAGCGGCACGATCAACAGGGCGAGAATGACGGCCGCGAAACCGTAAAGGGGCAGCCTGACGACGGCCGGCAGATCGGAATAGGTCTTTTGCGTCATGGTCATTTCCGTTCCGAGGAATGCCTGGAGATCAGGCGGGCGAAAGGCAGCGCGCAGACGCCCGCGCCGACCACCAGCAGCGTGCTGAGCGCCGATGCCAGACCCCAGTTCAGTTCCTCGTTGGTGAAGCGGGCGATGAAGTAGCTGATCATCTGGTCCGAAGCGCCCCCGACCAGCGCCGGCGTCAGGTAAAAGCCGAGGCACAGGACGAAGGTCAGCAGCCCGCCCGCCGCGATCCCCGGCACGGCCTGCGGGAAGTAGACGTTGAAATGCGCGCGGATCGGCCCGGCGCCGAGGCTTCTGGCGGCCCGGACATGACTTGGTGGGATCGCCCGCATGACGCCGAGCATGGGCAGAACGGTGAAGGGAAGCTGGATCTGGAACATGACCAGGATGGTCGCCGTCCTCGTGTACAGCCACGTCACCGGTTCCGTCACCGCGCCGATGCCCGTCAGCACGCCGTTCAGAACCCCGTTGGTCTGCAGCACGACGATCCAGGACATCGTCCGGACAAGCAGCGACGTCCAGAACGGCAGCAGGATGCAGAACAGCATGAGGCCGCCGACCCAGCCCCGCGACGTTGCGATCACATAGGCCAGCGGATACCCCACGACCAGGGTCAAGGCCGTGACGGCCAGGCTGATCAGGATGGTGCGCAGATAGAACAGGCGGAAATCGTAGCCGGTTTCCATGGAGGGCCGGCCGTCCTTGTCGAGCTTGGTCTGGAAGCCCGCCGCCCATCCGAGATAGAACGTGCTGTAGGGCGAACCATGCTGCTTGACGATCGTCCAAATCCCCGGCGCGGCATAGGCGGGATCGATATCCGTCAAGGCCGTCCGGGCGGCGGCGGCATCTGTGGCGGCCCGTGAGCGGGCGACGCCGCCGGTCTTCTGGATGAGGTTCATGCCGCGATCGAGCTGGTAGCCCATGCGGCGGCCCAGTTGCCGCAGCGTCGCGCGCTCGTTCGCCTTTCCGATCTCGCCGAGGAAGATCGCATAGACCTCGGGCGGCGGCGTACCGTCGCCGTTCCAGTCCTGGAGCGCGGCAACGGTCTCGGGAAGGTTGTCGGCGATCTCCCGGTCGGAGATCGCCGTATGAAAGATGAAGATAAGCGGGAGCACGAGGAAGCAGGACAGGAAGACGAGAAGCGGCAGGGCGGGCAAGGCGGAACGCATGGCCTGCATCCGCTCCCCCCTTGCCGCCCCGACCGCGCAGCCGCGAACGACCGTCCCGCGATCCAGAGCAGCCTTGTCGGCCTGCGCCGTTTTCATTCGCATCTGTCGTTTCCCGGCCACGATTTCGCTCATCGTTCGATCAACCCCTTATTGCGCGACCCAGGAGGCGAAACGGGCATTCAGGGCATCGCCATTGGCGCCCCAGAAACCGCCGTCCTGGGCAAGGGCGCCATCGCTGTTCGACGGGGCCGAAGGCAGGCTGTCGAGCAGGGCCTTGTCGACCAGCGCGCTTGCCGCCTCCACCGTCGGGCCGTAGGCGATGAACTTGCTCAGTTCGGCATTGACCTCGGGCTTGATCGTGTAGGACACGAAATCCTTGGCCAGCGCCGCGTTCTTCGTCCCGACCGGGATCACCCACATGTCGAACCCGCGTATCTGGTTCTTCCAGGCGATGCCGAGGTCGGCGTTTTCCTTGGCGTTGGCGTCGGCGATGCGGCCGTTCCAGGCCACGGCCATCTTGACCTCGCCCGATTTCAGCAACTGCGACGGCTGGGCTCCGGCCTCCCACCAGACGATATCTGCCTTGATCGTATCCAGCTTCTTGAAGGCCCGATCGATGCCCTCCTGTGTCTCCAGGGTCTTGTAGATCTCGCCAGGCGCGACGCCGTCCGCCAGCAGCGCGATTTCGAGCGTGTCGACCGGGCTCTTGCGGAAGGCGCGCTTGCCGGGGAACGCCTTGGTGTCGAAGATGTCCACCACCGAGGCGGGAGCCGTCGGGAATGCATCCTTCTGGAAGGCGAGGATCGTCGCATAGGTGCTCGTGCCGACCGCGCAGTCGGTCAGCGCGCCGTCGACGAGACCGGCATTCTTGAAGGCGGCATCGTCGCCGATCCGCTCCAGCAGTCCCTGCTCGCAGGCGGCGGCGGCCGTCTGGGGATCCATGTCGACCACGTCCCAGACCACGTTGCCGCTGTCGACCATGGCGCGAAGCTTGGCGAGCTCGCCGCTCCAGGAATCCTGGGTCACCTTGGTTCCGGTCTCCTTGGAGAAACCGTCGAAGAACACCTTCGCCTGCGCCTCCTGCAGCGCGCCTCCCCAGGAAACGACCTTCAGCTCGGCCGCCAGCGCCGGGGCGCCTGCCCCCAGCATCATTGCAAACATCAGGCTCAGGCAGGCACGTCCACGATATCGCATTGTCATCATAGGTTCCTCTCTTCGTTATTGATTGGCCTGTTTTGGATCGAGCACCCAGGCTTGCCCGGCATTCCAGCTCAGAAATACCGGTGCGCCGACCTGCGTGCCGGCATGGGCGGCGCCGGGGCTGCTCTTGATGACGACCAGGGCGCCGTCCGACAGCTCGACATGCGTACGAAGTTGATCGCCGTAGTACACGACGTCGCAGACGCGGCCCTTGACCACGCCTTCCGCCTCGCCGCCGCAGAAATGGAGATCCTCGGGGCGGACCGAGATGGTCGCCGCAGCGCCGATGCGGGCGTGCTGCGTCTGCCTGGCGGAGACGACAGCCCCTCCCGGCAGGCGCGCGCGGACCACGTCGCCGTCGATGGCGATCACCTGCGCGCACAAACAGTTGTTGTCGCCGACGAATGACGCGACGAACCGGTTGGCCGGCCGGATATAGATGTCCCTCGCCGTGCCGATCTGCTGGATCTTGCCGTCATTGAAGATCGCGATGCGGTCGGACATCGTCAGCGCTTCCGACTGGTCATGCGTGACATAGACGACGGTCAGGTCGAGCTTGTCGGCGATATGGCGGATTTCGAGCTGCAAATCCTCGCGCAGCTTCTTGTCGAGCGCACCCAGCGGCTCGTCCATCAGCACCAGGCGAGGCTCGAACACCAGCGCCCGCGCCAGGGCCACGCGCTGCTGCTGCCCGCCCGACATGGCCGCCGGCTTGCGCTCGGCGAATTGCTCCAGCTGCACCATGCGCAACGCATCGGCGACGCGGCGGTCGCGCTCGGCCTTGTCGACGCCCCGCACGCGCAAGGAGTAACCGACGTTCTCGGCCACGCTCATATGCGGAAACAGCGCGTAGTTCTGGAACACCATTCCGATATCGCGCTTTTCAGGCGGCCGGTCGTGCATCGCCTGCCCGTCGAAGGCGATGGAACCGCTGGTCGGATATTCGAACCCGGCCAACATCATCAGCGTCGTCGTCTTGCCGGAGCCGGAAGGCCCGAGAAGCGTCAGGAACTCGCCCTTCTCGATATCGAGATCGAGATCGCGAACGATGAAGGTTTCGCCGTCATAGGATTTGGAGACGCCGCGCAGGCAAATATGTCCCGGCGGCTGTTGTGCAGCCGTGATTAACATCTTCGTTCCCATAGTCTCGATTAGTGAGACTTATTATTGAATATCAAGACTATTGCAGGAAGAGGACGTGGTGTCAATAACGGTCGATCGCAAGACGCTATCCCGCGGCGGCGCAGGACGAGGCGTTAAACGAGGCGATAGTCTTTCATGGGGAGAAGGCGCGCCGACAGGCAAGCAGCCGTGGTGTGGTAGCGAGCGCGGGCCGCTGCCTGACGATCGATTGAGCGGGGCGCTTCAAAGCATGCGTGGAAGAACGTCGGTCTCGCCGCCCTTGTCCTGCAGCCGATGCTTCAGCGTGCCCGCCATGTGCAGGGCGATGACGGCCAGCAGGAGATAGGCGGAATATCCGTGCAACGCCTGGAACACCGCGAACGCATCGTCGCTTTTCGGCAGGATCTCGGGCACATGCGAGAGGAAGAAGAACGGTACGCCATCGCCATCGGTGATGCTGCTCGACATGGCGTAGCCCAGCATCGGCGTGATCAACGTCAAGGCGATGAGCAGTCGGTGGCATCCGTGGGAAAGCCATTTCTCCCATCGCTTCAGAGCCTCCGGCGCATGCGGTAGCCTAGCGCTATACCGCCAGCGCAGGGTCAGTTGCACCAGCGCCAGCAACCAGGCGAGAACGCCGAACTGCTTGTGGTTGGGATACAGGATGCCAGCGGTGGGGTCGTCTTCTGCACGGCCGGTCATGTACCAGCCGCAGGCGATCAGGCCCAGGATCAGCACCGCGCGCAACCAGTGCAGGATGCGCATCGACACCGGATATTTGACGCCGGGGCGTCCTGGAAATGTTGCCGTCACGCGGTCATCCTTGTTTGAGCCGGCTTGCGGCCGGCATGGGTTTCCAAGGGACGCTACGTGCGGAGTATTGCGTTTTCGTGCGGGTTGGATGGAGGTCGCGTGAATGTGATCCGGCTTGAACATTTCCGGTGAACACAGGTTCGCCGGAAATGCTCTCTTTTTGTGTTTGGCGCTTTGGCCTGCGCCGGGGCTATCCCGCACAAAGCGGTGAA
>Ga0066256_1002303_pt1 | contig 21636 bp, 26 predicted proteins | sample ThiBio_1000_biof_FD_87107 | JGI IMG/M metagenome (GOLD analysis project Ga0066256, IMG submission 87107) | Wastewater bioreactor microbial communities from Cape Town, South Africa - Thiocy_expt_1000_biof (version 2) | ecosystem: Engineered > Bioreactor > Thiocyanate-remediating >... | reverse complement strand
CCGCACCATCCCGCAGCGGTGGATGCCTGGCCCTCCCGCGGCCGCGCCCCCGACCCCCCCACCCGCGTCGGCCCGCCCGCTCGGGCAGCCCTCCCGGGCGACTCCCGGGTCAGCGGGCCCTGGTGCGCCGCGGCCTCCCCCCCCATCTCCCGGGTGGGGGAGCCGGCGGCCAGGGCGCCCCCGCCTCTCCCTCCTTCCCGAACCTCGTCGCCCCGGACTTGATCCGGGGCCCCGCTTTCTTCTTTTTGACATCGTGCGCGAAGAAGCGGGACCCCGGATTAAGTCCGGGATGACGAACGGGGTGGAAGTGGGAAGGGGAATGTCGGCGCTGCTCACCCCATCCTGAGCGCCAGGTCGCCGAGCGCGCCGGCGAACTTCGCGCCGAATCCGGGATCGACGCTCGAACCCTCGATCGCCCGGCGCATGGCCTCGGCCCATTGGCGCGCGGTCTCGGGGGTGATGGTCACGCCCTTGTGGACCGACATCAGGCACTTGCCGGGTCGCTCCTCGAACCAGTCGCGCGGGCCGCCCATCCAGGCGGCGAGGAAATCGCTCAGCGAGGCGCGCATCGGGGAGAGGTCGGGCGCGTGGAGCGCGCGCAACTCGGCATAGGCGGGGTCCGCGTCCATCAGGTCGTAGAAGCGGTCGACGATCTCGCGGATCGGGCCGGCGCCGCCGATCATGTCGTAGGGCGTCCGGGCGAGCTGGGCGGCGGTCGAGGTCATGGCGATCCTGCGTGAAGGGGACGGGAAGCCGCGATCATCGGCCGCGACGGCGCGCGGCGCGTTGATCGGGGTCAATGTCCGCGCCGGCGAATCCCGCCATTGTCCTCCTCGAAGCCGCTTCGTCTCTCTTTTCCCTCGGAAGCGCCTTCAGCATCTCCCGACTCGGGCGGCGGTCCACGGACCCGCCGCCCTTCTTTTTGTCCGGACGCGGGAGTTTGACCTGCCGCAATGTGGCGGGGACGGCGGCGGGTCATAAGGCCCCTCATGTGGCCCTATTATCCTGACCTGCTCGCGACGCCCGTGCCGCGCTACACGAGCTTCCCGACCGCCGCCGAGTTCGGCCCCGGCGTGGGCGCCGACGACTTCGCCCGCGCGCTGGAAGGCGCCGACGGCGACATCTCGGTCTATGTCCACATCCCGTTCTGCGAGGCGATCTGCTGGTACTGCGGCTGCAACACCGGCAAGGCCAACCGCGGCGAGCGGCTGGCGAGCTATCTGGAGGCCCTGCACCGCGAGATCGCGCTGGTCGGCGAGCGCCTGCCGGCGACCGCGCGGGTCCGCCGCGTGGCCTTCGGCGGGGGCAGCCCCAACGCGATCCGCCCGACCGACTTCGTCCGCCTGCTGCTCGGCCTGACGCAGTCCCTGCCGCTGGCCGATCCGGTGATCTCGGTCGAGCTCGATCCGCGCACGCTGGACAAGCCCTGGGTCGACGCCCTCGCCGGGGTCGGGGTCAGCCGGGCGAGCCTGGGCGTCCAGACCTTCGATCCCGCGCTCCAGGCCGCGATCGGGCGCGAGCAGCCGGCCGCGCTGATCGAGCGCTGCACCGACTGGCTGCGCGGCGCGGGGATCGCCTCGCTCAACTTCGACCTGATGTACGGCCTGCCCGGGCAGGACGAGCCGGCCCTGCTCGACACCCTCGCCCGGACCGTCGCGCTCGCGCCCGAGCGGGTGGCCCTGTTCGGCTATGCCCACGTCCCCCACCTGATCCCGCGCCAGCGGCGGATCGACGCCACGGGGCTGCCCGGCACCTTCGCGCGGTTCCGCATGGCGGCGCTGGGGCAGGCCGAGCTGGTCCGGGCCGGCTATGCCGGCATCGGCTTCGACCATTTCGCCCGGCCGGACGATCCCCTGGCGCTCGCCGCGCGCGAGGGGCGGCTGCACCGCAACTTCCAGGGCTTTACCGACGACGCCGCGCCGGTCCTGATCGGCTTCGGCGCCTCGGCGATCAGCAGCTTTCCCGAGCTGCTGGTCCAGAACGAGAAGAACGGCGGCCGCTATCGCATGATGCTCTCGCAGGACCGCCTGCCGGCCATGCTCGGCGTGCGGCGCGGCGCGGAGGATCGGCGGCGCGGCGCGATCGTCGAGAGCCTGCTCTGCCACGGAGCCGCCGACCTCGGCGGCGCGCCCGACGCGGAGACGGCGGCGCGGCTGGAGCCGCTGCTGGAACGCGGCCTCGCCCGGATCGCGGGCACCCGGCTCGTCGTCACCGAGCTGGGCCTGCCCTATTCGCGGGTCATCGCCGCGGCGTTCGATCCCTATCGGCAGCAATCGGCGCGGAGGTTCAGTTCGGCGGTCTGACCGACCCTAGGTACATTACGGATACCGGGCGGCGCGCCCGAGCCGGATACGATGATCCATCGAATGGATAGTCGGGAGTGCCGGTCATGAGCGCTTGCTCCAATTGCTCTGTGCGCGAGAAGGCGATCTGCCAGTCGCTGTGCGAGGCGGATCTGGAGGCGATGAGCCAGATGGGCCGCCGCCATACCATCGCCTCGGGCGAGACGCTGATGTGGCAGGGCGACGAGGAGATGTGCGTCGGCAACGTCATCGAGGGCGTGCTCAAGCTGACCGCCTCGACCTCCGACGGGCGCGAGCAGACGCTCGGCATCTGCTATCCCAGCGACTTCATCGGCCGGCCCTTCGGCCGCACCAGCAGCCATTCGGTGGTCGCCGTGTCGGAGGCCAAGGTCTGCACCTTCCCGCGCTCGGCCTTCGACCGCTTCGCCCAGGGCCATCCCGACCTGGAGCACAAGCTGCTCCAGCGCACCCTGACCGAGCTCGACCGCAGCCGGCAATGGATGGTCCTGCTCGGCCGCAAGAGCGCGGGCGAGCGCCTGGCCGCCTTCCTGCTCGACATGGCCGACCGCCTCGGCGCGGAGGATGCCCAGGGCCATGCCCGCTTCGAGCTGCCCTTCGGCCGCCAGGACATCGCCGACCTGCTCGGCCTGACGATCGAGACGGTCAGCCGGCAGATCACCCGCCTGCGCGAGGACGGCGTGATCGCCACCCCCGACCGCCGCGGCGTGATCGTGCTCGACCGCGACCGGCTGTTCGACTGCGCCGGGGAGTAAGCCGGCGGCCCGAATTTCGGCGGCTGGCAGGAAGCGGACGTCATCACACCTCGTCGCCCCGGACTTGATCCGGGGTCCCGCTTCTTCATGTGCGACGCCGGACAAGGAAAGCGCGACCCCGGATCGAGTCCGGGGTGACGGACGAGGGCGGGTAGGCCGAAATTCGAACTAGGGCACCCGGCCTGTCCCGTCCCGCAATCGCGCCCGGTCTCAATGCCCCAGCAGCAGCGGCAATCCGGCCGTGCCGAGCATCTTCTGCGTCACCCCGCCGAACACCGCCTCGCGCAGGCGGCTGTGGCCATAGGCGCCCATCACGCAGTAGCGCGCGCCGATCCGCTCGGCGGCGGCGGCGATCTGGTCCGCCGGCGTGCCGGCGGCCTTGGCGATCTCCACCTCGGGCTTGATCCCGTGCCGGGCGAGATAGGTCGCGGCCTCGGCGGCGGTGACGGCGTCGTCCGGCAGGTCGCCGGCCTGGAACAGCGTGACCGAGCGGGCCAGGGCCAGCAGCGGCACGGCGCGGCGGACCGTGTCCATCGCGGCCCTCGATCCGTCCCAGGCGACGAGCGCCGGCCCGGCGGCATCGAGCCCGCGGCAGTCCTCGGGCACGGCCAGGACCAGCATGTCGCCCTGGGCCAGGAGGTTGCCGGCGACCGTCCGCATGTCGGGATTGGGCATCCCGGCCAGGGCGCGGTTGAGCACCACCAGGTCGGCCGTGCGGACCGCCCCCATCAGGCAGCTCGTGAAGTCGCCGCGCAGCGCCTCGCAGGTCCAGGGCACGTCCTCGCCGGCCAGGCGCTCGCGCAGGCGGGCGAGGTTGCGCTCCTCGCGCTCGCTCTCGTCGTAGAGCACGGTCCCCGCCGCGGCGCCCCAGATCGTGTCCGCCACCAGCGGCAGCGGGGTGACGTCGACGCAGTGGAGATGGCCGGACAGCGCCCGGGTGAGGTCGAGCGCGCCTTGCAGCCGCGCTTCCTGGCCCGCATCGTCGTGGACGAGCAACAGAACGTTCTTCATCGCCTTGCCTCCTGATTGTGCGGGGAATGAACACCTCGCGGCGGTGGCGCAGAATCAGGAATGTTCCTGATGAGGGATTGTCGCGAGGCAAGGGCGCGGGGCAACGCCCTCCCGGCGGTCGCACCTCCCTCAGGAACATTCCGGATGGAAACCCCGCCGCCGCGGCGCGATGCGGGAACCCGGCCCCGTCCGGCGGCTTCTTTCCGGACAAGGAGAATTCCCATGTTGGAAATGTTCGAAACGGCGGACGACGTCCTCGCCCTGAAGATGTCGGGCAAGATCACCGGGGGCGCCCTCGACGCGGTGATGACCCGGCTCGACGGCGCCAGGGCCCGCCACGACAAGGTCCACGTCTTCGTCGAGACCAGCGGCATCGACGCGCTGGAGATCGCCGCCCTGCCGGGCTACATGGCCCGCGCCGTGCCGCTGTTCGGCAAGCTCTCCCGCTTCGGCCGCGTCGCGGTCGTCGCCGACCAGGCGTGGATCCGCCTCGCCACCCGGATCGAGAGCGCGGTCCTGCCCTTCATCAGCTACCGCGTCTTCGAGCCCGAGCAGCGCGCCGAGGCCCTGGCCTGGGTGAAGGACGGCCAGGCACAGGACGGGGAGCAGGGCGGAGCCAAGGACCAGGCTTGAGCGAGGCCCTATCCGGAACAGCGCTTGGGGGGGGGGGGCCGGGGTTCCGGCGAGGCGGGGTGCATGGACCGGGAAGCGCACCGGTCGGGGGCGGGCCACGCCGGCGGACTTCCCGCGCGGCTCGCCCAGCCGCGCCTATCTGCTGCGGCTGCCGCTCGGGGAGAACGGCGCGATCGACCGCGCCGCGGTGCAGGACGAGCCGCGCCAGGCCACCGTCCGCCGCTTCTGGCCGAGCCAGCCCGACCTCGCCGGCTACGTGATCCCCGGCCCGCGCGGCTGGGAGCTGGCCTACGACCGCGCCGCGGCGGACCGGGCGACCGGCCGGCTCGAAAGCGACGCCCTGCGCCTCGGCGACTGTGTCACCCTGACCGAGCCCGACGGCCAGCGCCTACCCTTCCGCGTCGCGGCGCTGGATACGCTGGGGTAGCCTTAGGGGATCATGTCGTTTGGAAATCAGACCGGGCGGACGTTTCCACCCGTTTCGTCCCCCCGGGCTTGACCCGGGGTCCCGCTTCTTCCTGCGCGACGCCGGAAAAGGAAAGCGGGGCCCCGGATCAAGTCCGGGGCGACGAGATTCGGGGTGGCATTCGCTTCCTATCCGACATCCCCTCTGGAGAGGAGGGAGTTCAGGCTTCCGATCGCGGCTCGCCCAGACCTGCGGCAAAGGCGATGCGCAGGGCTTCGGACAGGCTCGCCACCCCCAGCTTGCTCATCACGTTGGCGCGGTGGATCTCGACCGTGCGCGGGCTGATGCCGAGGTCGTAGGCGATGGTCTTGTTGGGGTGGCCCTTGACCAGCCCCTCCAGCACCTCGCGCTCGCGCGGGGTGAGGGTGTCGAGCCGGGCCAGCGCCTCGTCGGCGCGGGCGGCGCGCGCGCCGGCCTGGGCGAGCCGGGCGAAGCCGTCCTCCAGCGCCTCCAGCAGGCTCGCCTTCTCGAATGGCTTCTCGAGGAAGTCGACCGCCCCGGCCTTCATCGCCTGGACCGCGACCGAGACGTCGCCGTGCCCGGTCATCACGATCACCGGCAGGCGGGGGCCGCGCTTGTGGAGGGCCTGCTGCACCTCCAGCCCGTCCATGCCCGGCATCCGCACGTCGAGCAGGACGCAGCCCGGCTCCAGCGCCTTGCCGGCGTCGAGCAGCTCCAGGCCCGAGGCATAGGTCTTCACCACGAAGCCCGAGGTGCGCAGCATGAAGCTGGCCGAGCGGCGGATCGCCTCGTCGTCGTCGACCAGATGCACCAGGCGCTTTTCGTCAGGCATCGCCCGTCCCCTCGGCGTTGATCAGGGTGAAATGAAAGGCGGTGCCGCCCAATGTCGAGGCGTCCGCCCAGATTCGCCCGCCATGGCCGGCGACGATCGTGCGGCAGATCGACAGCCCCAGGCCCATGCCCTCGGCCTTGGTGCTGACGAAGGGCTGGAAAAGCTGCGCGGCGACCTCGCGGGTCAGGCCGGGGCCGCTGTCCTCGATCGTCACGTGGACCTCGTCGCCTTCCCCGCGCGAGGTGATCCGCAGGCGCTGGACCTTGCTGCCGGCCATGGCCTCGATCGCGTTGCGGATCAGGTTGAGCAGCACCTGCTGGACCTGGATGCGGTCGATCAGCACCTTGTCGGCCTGGCGGTCGAGCCGCAGCTCGACCTCGCTCGCCCGCACCCCGGCGTCGACCAGGGCGAGGGCGCTCGCCTCGTTGACCACGCGGCTGAGGCTCTCGACCCGGCGCTCGCTCTCCCCGCGCGAGATGAAGTCGCGCAGCCGCCGGACGATCTGCCCGGCGCGGACCGACTGCTCGGCGCATTCCTGCAAGGCCTCGCGGACGATCTCCAGGGTCTCCGGATCGGGGTGCTCGAGGAGATCGCGCGAGGTCTCGACATAGTTGGCGACGGCGGTCAGCGGCTGGTTCAGCTCGTGGGCGATCGAGGTCGCCAGCGTGCCCATCGCCGTCACGCGCGAGACGTGGGCGAGCTGCGATTGCAGGTCGTGCAGGCGCAGCTCGGTCTGCTGGCGCTCGGTCAGGTCGCGGATGAAGCCGGTGAAGACCCGCTCGCCGTCGATCAGCGCCTCGCCGATATGGAGGTGGATCGGAAAGGTCGCGCCGTCGCGGTGGCGGGCGTTGGTGACGCGGCCGATCCCGATGATCTTGCGATCCCCGGTGGCCAGGTAGTCGTCGATGTAGCGGTCGTGCTGCTCGCGGTCGGGCGAGGGCATCAGCATCGAGACGTTCTCGCCCAGCACCTCGTCCTCGCTATAGCCGAACATCCGCTCGGCCGCCGCGCTGAACGAGAGGATCGCGCCGTGCCCGTCGATCACGATCATCGCGTCGGGGATCGTCTCCAGGATCGAGCGCAGGTGCGCCTCGTGCGCGAACAGGCGCGCCCGCCCGCGCCTTTCGTCCGTTGCCTGGCGGTCCCCGCTCATGGCGCATGGTAATAGCCATCCCCGGCGGGCAATCAACGGGCAGGACCGCATTGCATTGAGGCGGCGGGCGATGGAGGGTACGAGGCGCCCGACAGAATAGAGGGAGAGATATCCGTGACCGCGCTCGACGACCTCCGCCAGGCCCGGACCCTGCCGCAGCTCATCCGGGCCGCCGCCGCGGCCTATGGCGACGATCCGGCCGTCGTCCTCCAGCGCGAGGGGCAGGCCGACGAGACGATCGGCTTCGCCGGGCTCGACGCCGAATCCGCCCGGATCGCGCGCGGGCTGATCGCGCGCGGGGTGGGCAAGGGCTCGCGGATCGGCTTCATCTTCGGCAACGGGCCGATGTTCGCCACGGTCTTCGCCGCGATCGCCCGGATCGGCGCGGTCGCCATTCCGATCAGCACGATGATCCGCGCCAACGAGCTGGTCCGGGTCCTGCGCCAGTCGGACGTCGCCGGGGTGATCGTCCAGCGCTCGCTGCTCGGCCACGACTACGTCGAGCGGTTCTGCGACGCCCTGCCGGAGCTGCGGACGGCGCCGGACCCCGAGCTGCGGATCGCCGCCGCGCCCTACCTGCGCTGGATCGTCTCGGACGGCGGCGGCCTGCCGCCCGCGATCCGCGACATGGGCTTCCTGACCGAGGCCGCCGACACCGTCGATCCCGCCCTGCTGGAAGCGGTGGAGGCCGAGGTTCATCCGACCGACCAGATGGTCGAGATCTACACCTCCGGCTCGATGGCCCTGCCCAAGGGGGTCAAGCACGACCACGGCCCCGCGCTGGAGCGGGCGCACTACCTGCCGGGGATGCTGGAGCTGGAACGCGGCAAGCAGGTGACGGCGCAACTGCCGATGTTCTGGGTCGGCGGGCTGATGATGTACCTGATGCCGGACTGGGTGGCCGGCGCGGTCACGCTCTGCGCCGACCGGACGCTCAGCAACAGCCGCTTCTCGATGGGCGCGGTCCTGGCGGAGGAGGACCTCAAGCTCACCGTGTCCCGGCCCTACTGGGGCCTGGGGATGAGCGAGACGCTGGGCCCCTATTCCTACGGCGACGTCCACCGCGCGCCGGGCCGGCCGGTCTGCGCGCCGATGGACCACTGGGCCGAAGGCTACGAGGTCCGCGTCGTCGATGAGGAGGGCCGGCCGGTCGGCGAGGGCGGCATCGGCGAGATCCAGATCCGCGGCCGCGCGGTGACGCCGGGCCTCCACAAGATCGCGCGCGAGACGATCTTCACCCCCGACGGCTTCCTCCGCACCGGCGACCTGGGCGAGGTCGAGGGCGCCCGCGTCCACTTCGCCGGCCGCTCGGGCGAGATGATCAAGACCAACGGCTCCAACGTCTCCCCGGCCGAGGTCGAGATGGAGCTCCAGAGCCTGGAGGGCGTCCACAACGCCTATGTCGTCGGCCTGCCGGACGCGGAGCGGGGCCAGGTGGTCGCCGCCGCCGTCGTCGCGCGCGACGAGGATGCCGCGCTCGACTTCGCCGGGATCGAAGCGCAGCTCCGGCAGCGCCTGTCGAGCTACAAGGTCCCCCGCCGCTACCTCCAGATCCGCCGCGACGAGGTGCCGATGCTGCCCAGCAACAAGGTCGCCCGCCGCCAGATCGAGGCCATGCTGCAAGACCGCCTGGCGCACCCCGCCTAGGCATGGCGACGGACGCGCCGCCCGCCTGGTTCGCCCGCGCCCTGGCCAGCCCCGGCCGGAGCCGCTCGGTCGAGGTCGCTGGCTGCCCGATCCACTATCTCCAGTGGGGCGATCCGGGCCGGCCCGGCCTCCTGTTCGTCCCGGCCAGCGGCGGCCATGCCCACTGGTACGACCATGTCGCGCCGTTCTTCGCCGACCGCTTCAATGTCGTCGCCATCGACCTTGCGGGCTGCGGCGATTCCGGGCGTCGGGAAACCTATTCCACCGAGCTGATCGTCGCCGAGATCATGGCCGTCTGCGCCGATTCCGGGATGCTCGCCGCCATGGTGCCGCCGACGCTCGTCGGCCACAGCGCCGGGGCGCAGTTCGCCCTGCGCGCGGCCGTCGCCCACGACCGCGACCTGCTCGGCGTGATCGCGATCGACGGCTTGCGCTATGCCCGGCTCGCCAAGGACCACGCGGTCAAGGCGCTGGAAGGCGGCGAGCGCCCGGCCCCGCGCCCGCTCCACGTCCATCCCAGCCTGGAGCAGGCCGCCGCCCGCTTCCGCCTGCGGCCAGAGCCGCTCGCGCCGATCGACGCGCCGCATGTGCTCGCCCATATCGCGCGCCATTCCTACCGCCCGGTCGCGGGCGGCTGGGCGGCGAAGTTCGATCCCGCCCAGGCCGGGACGATCGCCCTGGCACTCGAGCTGACCGGGGCCCTGCGGCACCTCGCCTGCCGCTCGGCGGCGATCTATTCCGAGCACACCCACGTCGCCGACGAGACCGCCGCCGAGGCGATCGCCGCGGCGTCCGGGGGCCGGACGGTGGTCTTCACGATTCCCGGAACCACGCACTATCCGCTGATCGACAGCCCCTTCGCCTTCGTGGCCGCGGTCAAGGGCGTGGCGCTGTCGTGGATCGCGGCGGCAGGAGGAGGGTAGGATGGACTTGGCGAAGTACGGCCCCTGGGCCCTGGTGATCGGCGGTTCCGAAGGCGTCGGCGCCGCCTATGCGCGCAAGCTGGCGGCGGCGGGGTTCAGGCTGGTCCTCGCCGCGCGCAAGCCCGAGCCGCTCGAAGCCCTGGCGGCGGAGCTGCGCGCGGCGGGCGCCGAGGTGCGCACCGTCCCGGTCGACCTCGCCCGGGCCGACGCGCTCGATAGGGTCCGCGCCGCGACCGACGACATCGCCGTGGGCCTGCTGATCTACAACGCCGGCGCGAACGATACGCGCGGCAACTTCGTCGAGCTCGATCCGCAGGTCTATCGCTCGGTCATCGCCATCACCGTCGTCGGCCAGGCCGAGTTCGCCCGCCACTACGGCGCGCTGATGCAGGCGCGGGGGCGGGGCGGGATCATCCTGTCCGGCTCGTTGTCGAGCTTCCTCGGCTCGGCGACGCTGGCCGCCTATACCGGCGCCAAGGCCTTCAGCCGCATCTTCACCGAGGCGCTGTGGGCCGAGTGCAAGCCGATGGGCATCGACGTGCTGCACAACGTGATCGGCTTCACCGACACCCCCGCGATGCGCCGGCTCGGCATGGACACCAGCAGCGCGCAGCCGCCCGAGGACGTGGCGCAGGAAGCGCTCGACAACATCGCCAACGGTCCCCTGCTGCTCCACGGCGGTCAGCAGGCCCGCGACCTCGCGACCCAACGCAGCCGCCTCGACGACCGCGCCGGCCTGATCGCGACGATCGCCACCCCGCGGCGGGAGGACATTCCCCGGACGAAGGCCTAGCCCACTCCTCGCGGGATGACGATTTCGCTTGACAAATTGAACCGTATGGGTTATATGCCCCGCCGTCGGATCGGTGGATAGCAACACCAGTCTGGCGCGCAGCGGGTGCGGGAGGCGGTCAGCGCTTCGCTTCCTTGCCTCTCCGCTACAAACGGCCGGCGCTCAGCGGACCTGAGTGTCCGTTCAATGGCCAAGGACCTTGGTTCAGAGGCGGCCGCTTGCGAGCCCGACCCGCCTCCTGTTCTTAGCCATCTTCAGGGCCGAGCCGGCGGGTTTCGCGGGACCCTTCCGGCCGTTCGCACCGCCAAAACATGCGAAGCCAAGCCTGTAAGGGTCAGGCACCTACCGCCGGCCGTTTCCCGCCTGCGTCATTCTTTCCCGGCGTTATCCCGCAGTCGCCAGCGGGCGATCAGGCGTGTCTGCCTTTTCCTCCTCCCCCACACCTCGTCGCCCCGGACTTGATCCGGGGCCCCGCTTCTTCCTGCGCGACGTCGGAAAAGGAAAGCGGGACCCCGGATCAAGCCCGGGGGTGGCGAATGGGGAGGGGAGTGGGGGGATGGGAATGTCGGTGCTGTCCGGAACGGGAGGATCAGGGGAGCTTACCGCCAGCTCCGCAGCCACATCCACTGCACATAGGACGTCTTCCCGTGATGCAGCTTCGCCGCCGAGATGATCGGGTAGAAATAGGCGAACATCCCCAAGGCCACGGCCAGCGCGCCCAGGGGCAGCCAGCGCCAGCGGCCGCCGCGTTGCCAGAGGGCGTCGAGGGCCAGGGCGAGGCAGGCCATCAGGAAGGTGCTCGGCAGCAGGTAGTGGTAATAGAACTGGATCGGCTTGCCCGAGACCGCCCACATGCCCAGCGTCGCCAGGTAGAGCAGCGCGCAGGCGAGGGCGTCGCTCCGCCCGCGCCGTACCCCGGCCCAGAGGCACCACAGCAGGGCCGGCAGGCCGGCGAGCATTGAGAAGGGGTTGCCGATCAGCACGATCCCGCGCTGGCTGCCGTCGACCGGCTCGTAGAGATACCAGATCGCGCGCCAGTCGGCGATCCACTGATACCAGACGCTGCGATAGGGGTGCAGCTTCACCACGCTGTCCTGGAGCTGGAGCATGTAGCGGTGCCAGGCCACCGGGGCGAGCGGATCGACCGCGTCCTTGGCGTAGAAGAACGCCGGCAGGAAGGTCAGCCAATAGACCGCCAGCGGCAGCACGCCGAGCCAGAAGGCGGCCTCCATCAGCGGGATGCCGGGCACCGGCCCGCTCTCCTGGCGGGTGAAGCAGCGCCAGCCATGGGCCTTGAGCCGCAGGGCGAGGAAGGTCAGCCCGGGCAGCACGGCGACGGGCGCCACGCTCCACTTGGCGCCGAGCGCGAGGCCGAGGCACAGGCCCGTCGCCGCGAGCCGCCAGCGCGCCTGTCGCGCGGGCAGCCGGGTCGCCGCGGCGAACTGCCACAGCGCGACCATGGCCAGCCCGGCCATGACCATGTCGAGCATGGCGATGCGGCTCTGGATGAACCAGAGGAAGCCGGTGGCGACGAGGACCATGCCGGCCAGCGCCGCGAACCGCCGCCCGCTCGCCCACCACAGCGCCCGGCCGAAGGCGAACAGGCCCAGCACGCCGAACAGCGCCGAGGGAATGCGCCAGACCAGCGGACGGTCGCCGAACAGGGCGATGGCGGCCGCGATCGCCTCCTTGCCGAGCATGGGGTGCTCGGGATTGGCGCGGGTCAGGGCGAGCAGCTTGCGCGCCGCGGTGACGTAGTGGATCTCGTCGAAGTAGATCTTCGAGGGAATGCCCAGGCGGTGCCAGCACAGCGCCAGGAAGGCGAGGGCGATCGCCAGGCTCCAGCCGAGCGGATCGCGCTGTGGGACGGCAGCAGGCGTCATCCCTTGCGCGGATAGAGGGGGCGGGGCGGCGGCGCAATGGCCTCTCCCCGCGAAGCAGCGGCGGTTTATCGCGCCTTGCCTCGCTTCCGGCCCGCTCCTAAAGCGCCCCCATGAAACGCACCACCGGACAAGACCGCTCGATCACCGCCAAATGGCGGCCCGCGACCCGGGCCGTGCGCGGCGGCACCTGGCGCTCCGACTGGGGCGAGACCAGCGAGGCGATCTTCCTGACCTCGGGCTACTCCTACGAGGACGCCGCGACTCCGGCCGACCGCTTCGCCGGCAAGGCCCCGGGCATGACCTATTCGCGCACCCAGAACCCCTCGGTGCAGATGCTCGAGGAGCGGATCGCCCTGCTCGAGGGGGCCGAGGCCTGCCGCACCCAGGCGAGCGGCATGGCGGCGATGAGCACGGCCATGCTCTGCCAGCTTTCCGTGGGCGACCACATGGTCGTGGCCCGCGCCGCCTTCGGCCCGACGCGCTGGGTGACGGACAACCTGCTGCCGCGCTTCGGGATCGACTGCACCGCGGTCGACGGGCGCGACCTCGACCAGTGGAAGGCGGCGATCCGGCCGAACACCAAGGTCTTCTTCTTCGAGACCCCGGCCAACCCGACGATGGACGTGGTCGACATCGCCGCTGTCTGCGCCCTGGCGAAGCAGCACGGGATCACCACCGTGGTCGACAACGCCTTCGCCACGGCGGCGCTCCAGCGCCCGCTCGACCTCGGCGCCGACGTCGTCGCCTATGCCGCGACCAAGCTGATGGATGGGCAGGGGCGGGTCCTCGCCGGCGCGGTCTGTGGTTCGGCCGACTTCCTCAATACCAAGCTGCTGCCGTTCCAGCGCAACACCGGGCCGACGCTCTCGCCGTTCAACGCCTGGCTGGTGCTCAAGGGGCTGGAGACGCTGGAGCTGCGCGCGATCCGCCAGGCTGAGAACGCGCTGGAGATCGGGCGCTTCCTCGAATCCCGCGTCCCCGTGCTCAACCACCCGGGCCTGCCGAGCCACCCGCAGCACGAGCTGGTCAAGCGGCAGATGCGGATGGCGGGCTCGGTCTTCTCCTTCGAGCTGGACGGCGGCCGCCAGGCGGCCCACGCTTTCCTCGACGCGCTGGAGATGGTCGATATCTCGAACAACATCGGCGACACCAAGTCGTTGATGACCCACCCCGCCTCGACCACCCATTCGAGCCTCACCCCGGAGGTCCGCGCCGACATGGGCGTGACCGAGGGGATGCTGCGGATCAGCGTCGGGCTGGAGGATCCGCAGGACGTGATCGAGGACCTCGACCGCGGGCTGAAGGCGATCGGGGCCTAGGCTTCGCCTTCGGTTTCCCGGCCGTTTCGCCGCTCGGCCGACGGCGCGCGGGAACGTCCCGCCGCGCCGCGGAGTTGTGGCATGGGGTAAACCGCGTTAGGCTCCGATTCGTCATGAAGGAACTCTTCCAGCACGCCGCGGTCACCGCCGGGATCACCGTCCGGGTGGCGGTGAATTTCCTGCCCGAGCAGTCGCGGATCGAGGCCGGCAAGTGGTTCTGGGTCTATCACATCCGGATCGAGAACGATTCGGCCGAGACCGTGCAACTGATGACCCGGCACTGGCGGATCACCGACGCGCGCGGCATGGTCAACATCGTCGAGGGCGAGGGCGTGGTCGGCGAGCAGCCGGTGCTGCGCCCGGGCGAGAGCCACGACTACGTCTCGGGCTGCCCGCTGGCGACGCCGCACGGCTCGATGCAGGGGCACTACACCTTCCGGCTGGAGGACGGCTCCCCGCTGGAAGCGGCGATCCCGTTCTTCTCGCTCGCCGCGCCGGCCAAGGCCGACCGGCCCACGGATTTCCCCGCTTAATTCTTGTCCTGACGCCTCCCGCGCCATAGGAGGCCGTCATGAAGCGCACGCACCTTCCCCTCAACGCCCTTCGGGTGTTCGACGCGGCGGCGCGCCACCTTTCCTTCACCCGCGCCGCCGACGAGCTGGCGGTCACGCCCGCCGCGGTCGGCCAGCAGATCCGCGCGCTGGAGGACATGCTGGGCGTCGTGCTGTTCCGCCGCACCAGCAAGGGGCTGGAGCTGACCGATGAGGCCAATGCGGGCCTTGAATCGCTGCGCGCCGGCTTCCTCCACTTCGAGAACTCGGTGCAGGAGATGCAGGCCGGCCAGTCGAGCCACGTCTATACCATCGCCGCGCCGGTCGACTTCTTCGCCGCCTGGCTCGCCCCGCGGATCGCCGCGTTCCGCCGCGCCAATCCCGAGGTGCGCTTCGTCCTCGTCCCCGGCGAGAACACCGACTTCACCGAGGCCAACCTCGACCTCGCCGTGCGCTGGACCGAGGGGCCCGGCGACCTCGAAGGCGTCGCCCTGGGCGAGCCGCTGCGGATCACCGTGGGCGAGGGGCCGTGGATCGCCTGGCCGGGCGACCCCCATCCCGCCGGCGAGGAGGTGGAGGTGCCGCTGACCGTGGGCGATGCGGGCCAGGCCCTCTCGGCCGCGGTCTCGGGCCTCGGCATGGCGCGGGTCCCGGCCCTGCTTGCGGACGTCTGGCTCAAGGACGGACGGCTGGCCGCGGGCGGGCCGCCCGAGCCCTGCCGGCGCGGCTACTGGCTGGTCGCTCCGCTGCCCCAGTGGCGGCAGAAGAAGGTCAAGGCCCTGGTCGCCCATCTGACCGGGCAAGCCGGATAGGAGGCGCGGGCGTGCGGCTGGAGGACTATCGGGACCGCTACGCCACGCTGCATTTCGCCCGGAGCGACGACGGCGTCCTGACGCTCACCCTGCACACCCGCGGCGGCGAGGCGCGATGGGGCACCTCGACGCGGAGCCTGCACTGTGAGCTCGGCCGCGCCTTCGCCGACATCGCGCGAGACGAGGGCAACAAGGTCGTGATCCTGACCGGCACCGGCGCAAGCTTCATCGCCGCCTCCGATCCCGAGGAGCGCTATCCCGAGCCGAGCCTCGCCGCGATGTGGCCGCGCATCTACCAGGAGGGGATCGACCTGCTGGAGAACCTGCTGGCGGTGCCGGTCCCGATGATCGCCGCGGTCAACGGCCCGGCGCTGATCCATGCCGAGATCGCCGTGCTCTGCGACATCGTCCTGGCGAGCGAGACCGCCGAGTTCGCCGACCTCGCCCACGTCCCGGGCGGGGCCGTGCCGGGGGACGGCGTCCACACGGTCTGGCCGATGCTGCTCGGGCCGAACCGGGGCCGCTATTTCCTGCTCACCGGCGAGCGGATCGGCGCGGAGGAAGCCAAGCGGCTGGGCGTCGTCGCCGAGGTGCTGGCGCCCGACGCCCTGCTGCCGCGCGCCCGGGAGCTTGCCGCGAACCTCGCCCGGCTGAGCCTGCCGACCCTGCGCAACACCCGCGCGGTCCTGACCCGTTACCTGCGCAAACGCATGGGCGATGAACTCGCCTATGGACTCGGCGCCGAAGCTGTGGCCATGCTGTCCCATAGTTCAGCATAGACTGAAAGGGATGCCGGCCATGGCCAAGATCACCATCGAGAACGCCAAGCCGCTGGTCGGCGGGATCGTCCACGTCGACAAGGCCCACCTCTGCGACGACGACGTCATCGCCCAGATCAAGGCGGCGCTGGAGCAGCGCGGCGTGCTGGTCTTCCCCGAGCTGCACGCCAGCGACGCCGAGCAGCTCGCCTTCACCGACAAGATGGGACCGCGGGTCAACTTCACCCGCAAGGTCCCGGGCTCCGACGCCTCGACGCCGGACGTCTACAAGATCACGCTGGACCGCAACCTCAACTCCGAGCCCGACTACGTGCTCGGCACCTTCTTCTGGCATATCGACGGGGTGACGATCGACCAGCCGCTGCCCAAGGCGACGATCCTCTCGGCGCGGCACCTCTCGGAGAGCGGCGGGGCGACCGAGTTCGCCAACCTCTACGCCGCCTACGAGCACCTCTCCGACGCGGAGAAGCGCGAATATGCCGACCTTCGGGTGATCCACAGCGTCGAGGCGGCGGTCCGCCCGGTCCACGGCCATCCGAGCGAGGAGCGCCGCGAACGCTATCGCAACCTCGCCGCGGTGATGGAGCAGCCGCTGGTCTGGACCCACGCCGATGGCCGCAAGTCGCTGCTGCTCGGCACCCATGCCGACGGCATCGTCGGGATGCCGGGGCCGCACGGCCGCGCGATCCTCACCCGGCTGATCCAGTGGGCGGCCCAGCCCGACTTCGTCTATCGCCACGACTGGAAGGTGGGGGACATGGTGATCTGGGACAACGAGGGCCTGATGCACCGCGTCGTGCCTTATACCGACCAGGCCCGGGTGATGCACCGCACGACCATCGCCGGACCGAACAAGCCGGGCCACCCGGCCAGCGCCGAGGACCAGGCGCGGATCTTCGAGATCGCCTGAGGCGGGGGTCGGGGGGCATTTCCTGCCGCCCCCGCTCCGCCAACCTCATCTGTCTGCTGAACTGGTTTCAGCATCCATGGTGTAACCTAGCCCACCGAGGGCGGTGAGACTGCTGGGATGCCTTTGCCCCATGGATGCTGAAACGAGTTCAGCATGACGGGACTGATCGGAGATAAGGTGGCAGAGCCCCTAAGCCGCCACCGCCCGGCGGCAGAATTCCCAGAGTTCGTCGGCCGGGCGGTCGCGCCGCTCGCCGGCCGGGCCGGTGGCCTCCTGGGCGATCAGCTCGGTGTGCATGGTCGTCGCGACGAGGTTGTAGATGAACACCGCCAGCCGCGCCGGCTCGCCCTGGCGGATCGTGCCCGCGGCCATGCCCTCGGCGAGCTGATCGGCGATCAGCGCCATCAGCGGCCGGAGCGCCTGGTGCAGCTCGTCGGGCCGGGATTCGGCGAGGCGGAGGTGCTCGCGGCTGAGCGCGGCGGCCATGCGGCTGCCTTCGCCGCTGGTCGCCTCCTCCGGCGTCGCGGCGCCGTGGCCGATCGAGAGGATGATCGCCTTCAGCCGCTCGACCGGATCGGCGAGCGGCGCGACCATCTCGCGATACATGTCGGCGGCGAAGCGCATCGCCTGCTCGAAAACCGCAAGGACGAGGTCGTCCTTGCCCGCGAACTGCTCGTAGAAGGCGCGGCGGGCGAGCCCGGTGCGCTTGAGCACGGTGCGGATCGTCAGGTCCTCCAGCCCGCCTTCGTCGATCAGCTCGTAGGCGGCGGCCACGATCATGCGCGTCCGCTCGGCTTTTTCCTGCGCCAGGAACCCCCGGACCCTGGTTTCGCGCGGCGATGCAACCCCTGTCATGTCGCCCGCCTTACCGCGCCGAATCGCCCCGGTCCAGCAGGCAGACGTTGACAGAATCGCCTCGGCCAGCTACATTGAGAACAATGTTCTCATAATCGATCGGGAGTTTTTCATCATGCCGTTGGTCATCTACGTCGAAGCCGATGGGGCGAGGCACGAGGTCGACGTGCCCCTTGGCGAGAACGTCATGCGCGGCGCGGTCAACAACGGGGTCGAGGGCATCGTCGGCGAATGCGGCGGCGGGCTCGCCTGTGCCACCTGCGATTGCTACGTCGACGCTGCCTGGGCCGACAAGGTCGGCGGCCCATCCTCCGACGACGAGCGCGACATGCTCGAATCCGCGGCGGCCGAGGTGCGTCCCACCAGCCGCCTGTCCTGCCAGATCGCGATCACGCCCGAGCTCGACGGCCTCGTCGTCGAGCTGCCCGAGCGGCAGTACTGAGCGGCCAGGGAGAGAAGATCATGGCAACCGCACCCATCGTCATCCCCGAGAACGATCCGAAGAACCCGGTCCCGTTCCCCCTGCCGCGCCTCGCTGGCATGGACAACGTGCCGCCGCACGTGCCCAAGGAGTTGATCCGCTCGACCGGCTTGCCGTTCAGCCCGGAATTCAACGAGAACCCCTACGAGTTCTTCCCGCGGATGCACGAGACCCTGCCGCCGATCTACTACGACGTCGGCCCGATGCAGAACGCCTGGCAGCTCATCAAGCACGAGGATGCTTTCTTCGCGCTGCGCCACGGCGAGTATTTCTCCTCGGCCAGCTCGACGCCGTTCCCGCGCGATCCCAAGGACTACTTCTATTTCCTGCCGATCGAGATCGATCCGCCGGCCCACCGCAAGTACCGCGCGATCGTCGATCCGCTGGTCAATCCGCAGGCCGTGCTCAAGTGGGAGGAGCGCATCCGCACGCTCTCCAACCAGTTGATCGACGCCGTTATCGAGAAGGGCGAGTGCGAGTTCACCGAGGACTTCGCCCGGCCGCTGCCGGTCTGCGTCTTCCTCGACCTGATGGGCCTGCCGCAGGACATGCGCGACCAGTTCGTGACCTGGGTGGTGCAGCTCCTCAAGAACATGGACCCGGCCAAGATGATCGGGGTGATGAAGGAGATCGGCGACTACCTGAACACGGCCATCGCCGAGAAGCGCCGGAACCCCGACGAGGGCATGATCAGCCGCATCGTCCACGCCGCGCCGAACGGCGAGCCGCTCTCCGAGAAGGAGATCTTCGGCTTCGTCTTCTTCGTGTTCATCGCCGGGATCGACACGGTCTATGCCACGCTGAACAACATCTGGTACTGGCTCGCCCGCAATCCCGAGCGGCGCCACGAGATGATCGGCGATCCGGGCAACATCAACGCCCAGGTCGAGGAACTGCTGCGCGTCTTCTCCGTCACCTTCTCCGGCCGTATCCTCAAGCAGGATCTGGAGCTGCGCGGCGTGAAGATGAAGGCAGGCGACCGGATCACCTCGGTCCTGCCGGCCTGCAACTACGACCCGGAGGTCTTCCCCAACCCGCGGGAGGTCGATTTCCACCGCCCGCGCAAGCCGATCCTCGCCTTCGCCGGCGGCGTGCATAGCTGCATGGGCGCGCACCTCGCGCGGCTGGAGATCAAGATTGGCCTCCAGGAATGGCTGCGCCGCATCCCCGACTTCCAGGTGAAGCCGGGCGTTGACGTGAAGTACGTGCCCAGCGCCGTGGTCGGGCCGGAGCCGCTGCCGCTGGTGTGGTGAGTGCGCTTTGCGCCTTGCCATACTCGTCACCCTGAACTTGTTTCAGGGTCCATTTCTCCTCTGCCGCAGCACATTCCGAGAAGTGCAACTGTGCCGTTGCGCTTCTTATGTGGCTTCGATGTGAGAGGCTTGATGGATGCTGAAACAAGTTCAGCATGACGGGAAGGGGGAAGGCGCAGTAGCGCGTTACCCCGCCAGCCGCGCTGCGGTCTCGCGGATCAGGGCGATCATGTTCGGCACGCCCTGCGTGCGGTTCGAGCTGAGCTGGTTCCTGAGGTCGAAGGGTTCGAGCGCGGCGGTGATGTCGGCCGCCGCGACCTCGGCGGCCGGACGGTCCTGCACCGCGGAGATCACCAGCGCGACGATGCCCTTGGTGATCGCCGCGTTGCTGTCGGCCAGGAAATGCAGGCGGCCGTCTTCGAGCTGGGTCGGATAGACCCAGACGCTGGCCGAGCAGCCGCGCACTAGCGTCGCGTCGGTCTTCAGCGCGTCGGGCATGGGATCGAGTTCCCGGCCCAGCTCGATCAGCAGGCGATAGCGTTCGTCGCCGTCGAGAAAGAGGTATTCTTCGCGGATGTCGTCGAGGCTGCGCATGGGCTGCCTCTAGCAGCGCGGGGTCAGAGGTCCACCCCCGCGGCGATCGCCTCCAGCTTGCGGATGCGCTCCTTGAGGTCGGACAGCTCGATCCGCGCCATGCCGGCGCCGGCGCCGCCCTCGATCTCGCGCGGCAGCAGGTCGAGCTCGCGGGCCTTGAGCGCGAGCCAGCCCTGCCAACCCTTGAGCGCCGCCGCGGCGACGATGCCCAGCCCGGCGAGCGAGGCGGCGGAGACGATCAGATAGGCGCTGGTCACGGGCGGCCTCCTTACTTGTCGCGCAGGCTTTCGATCTCGGCGGCGATGGCCTTGCCGTGGCGGTCCTCGGTGGCGATGCGTTCGAGCACGGCCAGGCGGGCGCGCAGGTCCTCCACCTCGCGCGCCAGTTGCTCCTCGCGGGGCGAGGGGCGGCTGGGGCCGTGGCCGAACCGCTGCCGCAGCTTGCGGTCGCGACGGGCGCCCCGGCCGGCGGAGGATTGGACGATCCGCGCCGCGGTGAAGGCGATGATCGCGACGATGCAGACGATGGCGCTCCAGAAAGTCATGGCAGCATTCCCCCAAAGTGACGCTGCCTAGCGCAGCCGTTCGATCTCCGCGGCGAGGCGCGGGTTGGACGAGACGTAGTAGTGCTCGATCTCCGCCAGGCGGCGGTCGATGTCGCGGAAGCGGGCGCGCACGTCGCGCGCGGTGCGGCCGGGCGACTGGCGGACGCCCTGCCAGAACCGCTGCTCGTCGCGGTCGGCATAGAGCCGCGCGGGCTTGACCGGCGCGAACAGGGCCGCCGCGATATAGCCGGGGACCATGAACGGGATGCCCATCAGGGTCAGCATGACGAAGCCGATCCGGACCCAGAGCACGTCGACGCCGGTATAGTCGGCGATGCCGGCGCAGACGCCGAACAGCTTGCCGTTGAGCTTGTCGCGGTAGAACTTCGTGCGGTCGCTCGTCACCGGGCGTTCCTTTCCTTGCGCAGCCGGTCGAGCTCGTCGAGCGGCAGGTTGTCGGCCTCGAGGTCGGCGCGCAGCCGGCCGGGCTTGAAGTCGGGATTGTCGGCGGCGAGCAGCCGCTCGACCGTGTCCATCCGCTCGTCGAGGCGGCGGGCGACCTGGTAGAGCTCCTCCAGCATGACCTCGTCGTCCTGGGTCAGGGCCGGGGCGGTCTTCCACCGGGTCACGTAGTGCAGGATCACCCAGACCAGGGCGAGGAGGAGCCCGAGGATCGGAACCGCAATATCCATCGTCTCACTCCTTCGGCTGGGCCTGCAGCGCCCGCTTCATCTCCGCCAGCTCCTCGTCGACCTTGTCGCCGACCGCGAGCGCGGAGATCTCATCCGCCAAGGTGGGCTTGCCGCCGCCCTGCGCAAGGGCCAGGGCGGCGGCCCGGCCCTCGGCGTCGTCGACCCGGCGCTCGAGCTGGTCGAACCGGGCCAGCGCCTCGTCGACCCGCTCGCTGGTCAGCAGGGTGCGCAGCTTGACCCGGTTCTCCGCGCTTTCGAGGCGGGCGGCGATCTGGCTCTGGCGGCCGCGCGCCCCGCGCAGGCGGGTCTGGGGCCTCTCCGTGTCGGGCCCCCGGGCGCGCCGCGGAACGGCCGGCACCGCGGGCTCCTCCCTTTGCTGCCGGGGCCCGTCGCCCGGCCTGCGGCTCTCCCCCCGCGCGGCGCCGGGCCGGGCCCCCCGGGCCCTGTGGAGGGGGGGACCGCCCCTTT
>Ga0066256_1002247_pt1 | contig 21652 bp, 21 predicted proteins | sample ThiBio_1000_biof_FD_87107 | JGI IMG/M metagenome (GOLD analysis project Ga0066256, IMG submission 87107) | Wastewater bioreactor microbial communities from Cape Town, South Africa - Thiocy_expt_1000_biof (version 2) | ecosystem: Engineered > Bioreactor > Thiocyanate-remediating >... | reverse complement strand
CTGCTGATGGTCCTGGCCGGGCTCGAAAAGGTCGACGAGGGCGTCGTGCGTATTGCCGGCAAGACCCTCAACGGCCGGAGCGAGGACGAGATCGCCGCCTTTCGCGGCAGGAACGTCGGCATCGTGTTCCAGTCCTTCCACCTCATCCCCAACATGACGGCGCTTGAAAACGTCGCCGTGCCGCTGGAGCTTAGCGGCCATTCCGATCCGTTCGGCGTCGCCGCCCGCGAGCTGGCAGCCGTCGGCCTTGCCGACCGCGTGACCCATTACCCCGGCGAGCTTTCCGGCGGCGAGCAGCAGCGCGTGGCCATCGCCCGCGCGCTGGCGCCCGCGCCGCGCATCCTGATCGCCGACGAGCCGACCGGCAATCTCGACCAGGCGACCGGCAGGCAGGTGGCCGACCTCCTGTTCTCCAAGGCCGCCGAGCGTGAAATGACGCTGGTGCTGGTCACCCACGACCCGGCGCTCGCCGCCCGCTGCTCGCGGCAGGTGGCGATGCGCTCGGGCCGGATCGAGGATGCGCCCGAACCGGCGAGGATAACGGCCTGATGCCGCTTGCGCGCACCCTGTCGCTCGCCGTCCGCTTTTCGCTGCGCGAGATGCGCGGCGGCCTGTCCGGCTTCGCCATCTTCCTTGCCTGCATCGCGCTGGGCGTCGCCGCCATCGGTGGCGTCAATTCGGTGGCCCGCGCCATCTCGGCCGGCGTCGCCGATCAGGGCCAGGTCCTGCTCGGCGGCGACATGCGCTTCCAGCTCACCCAACGCGAGGCGAGCGCGCCAGAACTCGCCTTCCTCGAAAGCCTCGGGAAGGTTTCGCAAAGCGCCAACATGCGCTCGATGGCCCGGCTCGAAGACGGCTCCGACCAGGCGCTGGTCGAAGCCAAGGCCGTGGACGCGGCCTACCCGCTTTACGGCACGCTCGAAACCGAGCCTTCCCTGCCTGGCGATCGATTATTCGGCGAAAAGAACGGCGTCTTCGGCGCGGCGGCTCCCGACCTTTTGTTCGAGCGCCTCGGCCTGAAGCCCGGCGGCCGGCTGAAACTCGGCACGGCGACGTTCGAGCTGCGGGCGAAGCTCGTCGCGGAACCGGACGCCGTCTCCCACGGCTTCGGCCTCGCGCCGCGGCTGCTGATCTCGAAGGAAGCGCTCGCCGCCGCCGGCCTTGTCCAGCCGGGCAGCCTGGTCCAGCACGTCTACAAGCTGCGCCTTGCCGCCGGCGCCGGGCAAGCCCGCATCCGGGAAATCGAGGCCGAGGCGGGCGAAAAATTCCCGCAGGCCGGCTGGGCGATCCGGAACCGCGCCAACGCGGCGCCGGCGCTGTCGTCCAACATAGAGCGCTTCTCCCCGTTCCTGACGCTGGTCGGGCTGACGGCGCTGGTGGTCGGCGGCGTCGGCGTCGCCAACGCGGTCAGCGCCTATCTCGACGGCAAGCGCGGCGTCATCGCCACCTTCAAGAGCCTCGGCGCTTCGGGCGGCTTCGTCTTTGCCGTCTATCTCACGCAGATCCTGATGATCGCCGCGCTCGGCATCGTGGCCGGGCTGGCGCTGGGCGCGCTGATGCCATTCGCGGCGAGCGCGGCCCTGCAATCTGTCATTCCGGTGCCGGCCGAAGGCGGTTTCTATCCCGGCGCGCTTGCCATGGCGGCGCTGTTCGGCGTGCTGGTCACGCTGGCCTTCGCGCTGCTGCCGCTCGGGCGGGCACGCGACGTGCCGGCGACGGCGCTGTTTCGCGAAATGGGCTTCGAGGGCCGCGGCCGTCCGCGCCTCGTCTATGTCGCGACCGCGCTCGGCATCGCGGCGCTGCTGGCCGCGCTGGCCATCCAATTCTCCGGCGACCGGCGCATCGCCGCGATCTTCGTCGGCGCCACCCTGTTCGCCTTCCTGGTGCTGCGCCTTGTCGGCGCCCTGGTGCAGTGGCTGGCGCGCAAGAGCCCTCGCGTGCGTTCCACGGCGCTGAGGCTGGCCATCGGCAACATCCACCGGCCGGGCGCGCTGACGCCTTCGGTGGTGCTTTCGCTCGGACTCGGGCTGACGCTGCTGGTGACGCTGGCGCTGATCGACGGCAATCTCCGGCGGCAGATCGAGGGCAACCTGTCGGAGCGAGCGCCCAACTTCTTCTTCGTCGACATCCAGGCCAGCGACGTCGACGCCTTCGCCACGCTGGTCGGCCGGGAGGCGCCGCAGGGAACGCTGGCCAAGGTGCCGATGCTGCGCGGCCGCGTGATGGCGCTGAGCGGCGTTCCCGTCGACAAGGTCAAGGTGCCGGCGGCGGGCGCGTGGGTGCTGCGAGGCGATCGCGGCCTGACCTACGACGCCAGGCAGCCGGAAAACACGACGCTGACCGAAGGCGCGTGGTGGCCGGACAATTATGCCGGCGAGCCGCTGGTCTCGTTCTCGGCCCAGGAAGCCAAGGAAATCGGGTTGAAGCTCAGCGATACCGTCACCGTCAACGTGCTCGGCCGCAACGTGACGGCCAGGATCGCCAATTTCCGCCAGGTCGAGTGGGAGAGCATGGGCATCAACTTCGTCATGGTGTTCTCGCCCAACACATTCGCCGGGGCGCCGCATGGCTGGATGGCGACGCTGACGGAAAAGAACGCCACCACGGCGGACGATGCCCGTGTCCTCAACGCGGTGACGCGGGCCTTCCCGGCGGTGACGACGGTGCGCGTCAAGGACGCTCTCGACATCGTCAACCGGCTGGTCGGGCAGTTGGGCACGGCGATCCGGTCGGCGGCGGGCGTGGCGCTGATCTCGTCGGTGCTGGTGCTGGCCGGCGCGCTCGCCGCGGGCAATCGGGCGCGCGTCCACGACGCGGTGGTGCTGAAGACGCTTGGCGCGACGCGCAGGACGCTGATCCTGGCCTTCTCGCTGGAATATATGCTGATCGGCCTGGCCACCGCCCTGTTCGCCCTGGCGGCGGGCAGCGTCGCGGCGTGGTTTGTTGTCGCACGCATCATGATGCTGCCGTCGCACTTCATGCCCGAGGTGGCGCTGGCGACAGTGGTTCTGTCGCTGGTGGTGACGGTCGGCATCGGGCTTGCCGGAACGTGGAGGGTGCTGGGCCACAAGGCGGCGCCGGTGCTGCGCGAACTCTAGGCGGCCGCGGCGAAAGACAGCCGCGCGGCGTTAAATTCGCTTAATCTTTCGACCGCGCGAGCCGGGGAAACCGGGCTTCTTCGTGTTCACGATGCATTACATCCGGTTACGGTCTTGTTCTTGACGCGAAGAACCATCATATTTGCCGCAGGCATGCTGGAGCCTCGCCAGCGGCGCCTGGGTATTCGAAAGGACCCGACACCGGACGGGGCAGAAGCAACAGAGGATTCTCATGGCTGAACCCCTTCGCAACTATCAGACGCGCACCGTGCCCGGTGCCCGCGTCGATGCCGACATCGATCAGGGCCTGCGCGTCTATATGATCAAGGTCTACAATCTGATGGGGCTTGGCCTCCTCATCACCGGCCTTGCCGCGGTCGGTACGATCATGCTGGCCACCACGACGAATCCGGCCGCCGCCGTCGCGACGCTGCCGAGCGGCGAAATGCTCACCTCCTTCGGCTACGCCATCTTCGCGTCGCCGCTGAAGTGGGTCGTGATGCTCGCGCCGCTGGCCGCGGTGTTCTTCCTGTCGTTCCGCGTGCAGTCGATGAGCGTGTCGGCCGCGCAGACGACGTTCTGGATCTATGCGGGCCTGGTCGGCCTGTCGCTGTCGTCGATCTTCCTGGTCTACACGACCGCCAGCATCTCGCAGACGTTCTTCGCCACCGCCGCCGCCTTTGGCGCGCTGTCGCTGTTCGGCTACACCACCAAGCGTGACCTGACGGCGATGGGCTCGTTCCTGATCATGGGCGTGTTCGGCATCATCATCGCGTCCGTGATCAACATCTTCCTGCAGTCGTCGGCGCTTTCCTTCGCCGTCTCGGCGATCGGCGTGCTGGTCTTCGCCGGCCTCACCGCCTACGACACGCAGAAGATCAAGGAGATGTATTTCGAGGGCGACCAGTACGAAGTCGCCGGCCGCAAGGCCATCATGGGCGCGCTGACGCTCTACCTCGACTTCATCAACCTGTTCATGTTCCTGCTGCAGTTCATGGGCGACCGCCGCTAAGGCAACCGCCCGGCTGGGCTGGACCAGCGAGTCAGGAAAGGGCGGCCCAATGGGCCGCCCTTTTCTTTTGCCCGGCGCTCTGCTGTTATTGAAGGCGGATGATTGGACTGCATAAATTATGAGCACCATTACCATACGGCCGGCGATCTCGGCCGATCTGGAGCGGATCACCGATATCTACGCCGACGCGGTGCTGCATGGTACGGCCACATACGAGCTGGAGCCGCCGGGCCTGGCCGAGATGACCGTCCGGTTCGCCAACCTGATGGCGGGCGAATTTCCTTACCTTGTGGCTGAAAAGGGCGGCCTCGTGCTCGGCTACGCCTATGCCGGCCCGTTCCGGCCCCGGCCAGCCTATCGCTTCATCGTCGAGGATTCGGTCTATATCGCGCCGGAAGCCAAGGGCCAGGGCGTCGGGTCGCTGCTGATGCAGGCGCTGATCGAGGCATCGCGGTCGGCCGGCTTCCGCCAGATCATCGCCGTCATCGGGCCCGGCCTTTCTGCCGGTGCCGGGGGGGGGCGGCACGAGACGCTCGGCTTCCGCCCCGCCGGCCGGCTGGAAGGCTCCGGCTAAAAGCACGGACGCGGGCTCGACGGGGTGTTCATGCAGCTCGAAATGAATGGCGGCGCCGGGCTGCCGCCCGATCCGAACTCGCTGCCGGAGCGGAATTTCCGGCAGAAATAGCCACACGCCGAGAGCGTTACGCAAAACCGCCGCGCGCTTGCCGGAACCGTTCTATCCATTTGTTTTTGCCGCATTTGTGCGACGCCAGACGTTTCCATCTGGCTGCAAAATGCTCTAGACCAGCTTGAGCTGCCGGTCGAAGATACCGAGCACCCGGCCGAGTTCGGCGCCGCGCTTGAGGATGCGCCCGCCGGCCGCGACGACCGAGAACGCGCCCTGCCGGCGCGCCAGCTTCGGGTCCTTGACGATCTGGAACAGCGGCACCTCGCTGGTGCGGCGGAAGACGGAAAAGACGGCCCGGTCGGAGAGATGGTCGATCGCGTAGTCGCGCCATTCGTTGGCGGCGACCATACGGCCGTAGACCCTGAGGATCTGGTCCAGTTCGCGACGGTCGAAGCGTACCGGCTGATCGAGACGTTCGCGTCGCGCCTCGTGCAGCGGGATCAATATTGCGGATGCGTCCCCATCCTCCGTGCCGCTGCCGCGATCGGTCATGCTCAATCCCTTGAAGTGAGTCTTCGCAACACCAAGGTTTGCGCTTTCCCCGCCCAATTGCAATACCCGGCTAAGCAGCGGCGGGCGGGCGGCGCTCTCGTGGCGGACACTCACATTTGTAAAACGTGATGTTGGAATTGGTGATGCTTCGCCACAATCCCGCCGTTTTTTATCCGCGCTCATGCCCCAATGTCCGACGAATTTACTCGCGTTGCCTGAGACGGTTCGGTCCGGCACCGGCTCGTAAACCCCAAGCCCCCCGCCCACGGGTCTGCGTCGGATCGAACCAACCTCGGTTTTTCCTTGGAAGAATCGGGTGCGACGATCCCAAAACTAAATGACCGGCGTCAGAAGCAAGCTGACGTCGGTTTTTTATTGCTCAGCGCTCGTTGTCCCTGGGGCGGAGCGACGCAAAGCGGCGCGCAGACCCCGGGATGACGACGCGCTAAAGGCCAAAGCTCATGGCTTGCGGATGAAGGCGGCACCGAGAATGGGGCCGGGCAGGCCGTCCTTGCCGACGGATTGCAGCAGCACCGCGCTGCCGGCGCCGCGCTTGGAGATTTCGCTCATCGGCAGTTCGTAGCGCTGTGCCTTGCCGTGCCACATGCCGGCGGTCTGGATACCGGTCACCGCGTTCCAATAGGTCATCCGGCGGCCGCTGTTCTCGCCTTTGCCGATCTTGATCGCCTGCGGCGCATCGAAATAGACGATGATGACGTGGGCGTCGCCGGTCATGTCGCCGGCATCGCCGGCATCGATCATCACCCGGTCGCTGGTGCGGCTGACGGTGATGGGGACACGCAGGCCGTCGCCGAGCTTCTGCAGGCGGCCGAGCGTGCCGTTGACCTCGCCCCGGTTGGCGCCGTTGACGTGGGTGCGCCCGTTGATCACCGCCTGAGGCGTGTAGACAGAGCGGCCACCGAAAGCGCGCATGTAGTCATACTGCCGCTCGGTGTTCTCCTTGCGGCTCAGCGTGTCCTTCCAGCCAAGATAGTCCCAGTAGTCGACATGATAGGAGAGCGCGACGACGTCGTCACGGCCGGCCAATTCGGCGAAGAACTCATCTGCCGCCGGACAGGAATTGCAGCCCTGGCTGGTGAACAATTCGACCACACCCAAGGGTTTTTCAGTCTGACCGGCAAGTCCTGCGCGGGGTAACATCAAAACGGCCAGCGCAAATGCCGCCAGCCGCAACAATTTTCGAAATGCCATGGCCGTCCAATTCCCGCCGGTGGCGCCGGCTTTATTCTGGTTGGTTTTTTTGTGGCAGAAGCAACACTCAACGGGAAGTCACGTTGCGGTGAAATTTTTACTGCTGTCACCTCCCGGAGACAGCGCACGGGACGGGGAGAGCGGGAGCGATGTCCAACTGAATGGATTGGCGCGAGTTCCTCGGGATTCCGGAGGTCGGTTCCGGCTGCGAAAGAGTGCCGTCTGGCGAACAAATTTTATGCCACGCCAGGCCGCGATCCTTGAATGTCGGTTGACCCTGGGTGAGAGACTGCACTTCAGGGTAGCAATCGATTCGGGACGGCAATCAGCATGTGGCAAACGTTTCTCACGCCTGTCGATCTGTATTGCGAGCGAACCGGGCCCGGTCTGTGGGCCGAGCCGGTCAATGCGCTGACCAACCTTGCCTTCATCGCGGCCGGCCTGTGGGGCGTGCGCGAGGTCCGCAGGCTGGGCACGGGAACCTTCGCCGAGGTGCTCGCCTGGTGGGTCGTGGCCATCGGCATCGGATCGACGATATTCCACACCTTCGCCACCAAGGGCACGGTCTGGGCCGACGTTCTGCCGATCGCCGGCTTCACGCTCGCCTACACGCTGTTCAACCTGCGCCGTTTCCTCGGCATGACGTGGGGCAAGGCGATCGCGGTGTTCGTGATCTTCTATGTGGTGGCAGGCGCGATAACATTCGCCGTGCCGGACTGGCTGCGCCAGGCATCCAACGGCACGACCGGCTACCTGCCGCCGTTCCTGGCGCTGGCCTTCTTCGGCGCCTGGGTGGCGGCCAGCGGCAACCGCGCCGGCTGGTACAATCTCACGGGGTCGGCGATTTTCGTCGTCTCGGTGATCTGCCGCATGATCGACCCGCTGGTGTGCGCGAGCTTTCCGCTCGGCACGCATTTCCTCTGGCACGTCTTCAACGGCGTGATGCTGGGCGTGCTGCTGGCGGCGACGGCGCGGTTCGGGGCGCCGAAGGTCAGACAGTAGTGAGTAGGGGGTAGTGAGTAGAGGCGCTCTTTCCCCTACTCGCCAATTCCTACTCACTACTCACTTTTTACGCTGCCAGGTCGCGCAGCACGTACTGCAGGATGCCGCCGTTCTTGAAGTAGTCGAGCTCATCCAGCGTATCGATGCGGCAGATGATCGGCACGTTCTTCACCGTGCCGTCGCCATAGGTAACCTTGGCCACCATCTTCTGACGCGGCTTGATCTGCTCAAGACCGTCGATCTCGACCAGTTCGTCGCCCTTGAGGTTGAGCGAGGCCCATGAGGTGCCGTCCTCGAAGACGAACGGGATGACGCCCATGCCGACCAGGTTCGAGCGGTGGATGCGCTCGAAGGACTGGGCGATGACCGCGCGGACGCCAAGCAGGTTCGTGCCCTTGGCAGCCCAGTCGCGCGACGAGCCGTTGCCGTATTCGACACCGGCGAAGATGACCAGCGGCACGCCTTCCTTCTTGTACTCCATGGCGGCGTCGTAGATCGACATCTCCTCCTTCGAGGGATAGTGGATCGTGTAGCCACCCTCGCGGCCGTTCTCGCCCAGCATGTGGTTGCGGATGCGGATGTTGGCGAAGGTGCCGCGCATCATCACCTCATGGTTGCCGCGCCGCGTGCCGTACTGGTTGAAGTCGGCGACGCCGACGCCATGGTCGGTGAGGTACTTGCCGGCCGGCGAGGCGGCCTTGATCGAACCCGCCGGCGAGATGTGGTCGGTGGTGATCTTGTCGCCGAAGAGACCGAGCACGCGCGCGCCCTTGATGTCGCCGACCTTGCCGAAGCTGCGGGCCATGCCGGCGAAATAGGGCGGGTTCTGCACATAGGTCGAGTTGTCATCCCAGGCATAGGTCTGGCCTTCCGGCGCCTGGACCTTCTGCCAGTTCTCGTCACCCTTGAAGACGTCGGCATATTTGCGGGCGAACAGCTCGCGGGTGACGTTCTTCTCGATGAACTCTTGGATCTCGGCCGAGCTCGGCCAGATATCCTTGAGGTAGACCGGCTTGCCGTCGCGGCCTTCGCCGAGCGGCTCCTTGGTCAGGTCTTTGGTCACCGTACCGGCCAGGGCATGCGCGACGACGAGAGGCGGCGAGGCGAGGTAGTTCGCCTGCACGTCCGGCGAGACGCGGCCCTCGAAGTTGCGGTTGCCGGACAAGACCGCGGCAGCAATCAGACCCTTGTCGTTGATGGTCTTGGAGATCGGCGCCGGCAGCGGGCCGGAATTGCCGATGCAGGTGGTGCAGCCGAAGCCGACAAGGTTGAAGCCGATCTGGTCCAGTTCCTTCTGCAGGCCGGACTTCTCCAGATATTCGGCGACGACCTGCGATCCAGGCGCCAGCGAGGTCTTGACCCACGGCTTCTGCTTGAGGCCGCGGCGGTTGGCGTTGCGCGCCAGAAGGCCGGCACCGATCAGCACGCTCGGGTTAGAGGTGTTGGTGCAAGACGTGATCGCGGCAATCACCACGTCGCCGTGGCCGAGGTCATGCGAGGTGCCCTCGACTGCGTAGCGCTTGTGGATTTCGGCTGCCTTCTTGTACTCGGTATCCATCGCCTTGACGAAACCGGCGGGGATATCCTGCAGCGACTGCCGTCCTTCGGGACGCTTGGGACCTGCCATGGACGGCACCACATCGCCGAGATCGAGTTCGAGCGTGTCCGTGAAAACGGGGTCGGCGGAGCCGTCATGGCGCCACATGCCCTGCGCCTTGGAGTAGGCCTCGACCAGTTCGATGCGGCTTTCGGCGCGGCCGGACATGTTGAGGTAGCGCAGCGTTTCGCTATCGACCGGGAAGAAGCCGCAGGTTGCGCCGTACTCAGGGCCCATATTGCCGATGGTGGCGCGGTCGGCCAACGTCATGTTGGAGAGGCCGGGGCCGAAGAACTCGACGAACTTGCCGACGACGCCCTTCTTGCGCAGCATCTGGGTGACGGTGAGCACGAGGTCGGTGGCGGTGACGCCTTCCTTGACCTTGCCGGTGAGTCGGAAGCCGATCACTTCTGGCAAGAGCATGGAAACCGGCTGGCCGAGCATGGCAGCCTCCGCCTCGATGCCGCCGACACCCCAGCCGAGAACGCCGAGGCCGTTGATCATGGTGGTGTGGGAATCGGTGCCGACGCAGGTGTCGGGATAGGCGACGGTTTCGCCGTCGTCGGAATTGGTCCAGACGACCTGTCCGAGATATTCGAGGTTGACCTGGTGGCAGATGCCGGTTCCGGGCGGCACGACGCGGAAGTTGCGGAATGCCTGCTGGCCCCATTTCAGGAATTTGTAGCGCTCCTCGTTGCGCTGATATTCCAACTCGACGTTGCGCGAAAACGCCATCGGCGTGCCGAACTCGTCGACGATGACGGAATGGTCGATGACCAGATCCACCGGCACCAGCGGATTGATTTTCTGCGGGTCGCCGCCGAGCGCGGCGATGCCGTCGCGCATCGCGGCCAGATCGACAACGGCAGGGACGCCGGTGAAGTCCTGCATCAGGACGCGCGCCGGGCGGTAGGCGATCTCGACGCCGGCGGTGCCCTTGTCGGTCAGCCATCCGGCGACCGCATGGATGCTCTCCTTGGTAACGGAACGGCCGTCTTCGTTACGCAGGAGATTTTCCAGCAGCACCTTCATGGAATAAGGAAGCTGGGCGATGCCGGTCAGACCGTTCTTTTCGGCCTCGACCAGATCATAGTAGACATATTCGGCGCCGCCGGCAGTCAGAGTGCGGCGGCAATTGAAACTATCGAGAGATTTGGACACGTGCGATCCCATCCTAAAGTCGGTTCAGCCTGAATGGGAACGGACTCCGATGGCATGCTCATCACGCGCAAAGGTGCGGGTACGGCCATTTCCGCTGTCCACCCCCAAGCGTCCGGGCCGTTAAAGGCGGCTCGCGCGCTGGTTCGGCGCAAATTGGGTTCCCGAGCCGACCGCTGGCTCGGTTGCCACGCATATAGAGAATTTTCTGGAATAGTTCTAGACACGGAATCGCCATTTTTGCCGCAGCCCAAAGCCGCAGCACTCAGACTTTGGACGGAGGGACACCCATGCGGCTGATCGCCGAAAATCTTGGCGGCGAGCGCGGCGGCGAGATCGTGTTTTCCGGCGTCGGTTTTGAACTCCATGCCGGGCAGGCGTTGATCGTCACCGGCGCAAACGGCTCCGGAAAATCGACGCTTTTGCGCATCGTGGCCGGGCTTTTGCCGGCAGCAGAAGGCAGCGTGCGTCTTGCGGATGCCGGCGAGGCTTATCCGTCGCCCGCGTCTGCCTGTCACTATCTCGGCCACCAGAATGCAATGAAGACGGCTCTGACCGTGACGGAGAATCTCGATTTCTGGCAGCGCTTCACCGGTGAGCCGCGCCTGCCCATTGCCGAGGCGCTCAATGTCGTGGGGCTCGGCGGCATCGGACATTTGCCATACGGCTATCTCTCGACCGGCCAGAAGCGCCGCATCTCGATCGCCAAGCTCCTGATCAACCATCGGCCGATCTGGCTGCTGGACGAGCCCACCGCCGGCCTCGACAAGGCGTCGGAGGAACGCTTTGCGGCGTTGATGACGGCGCATTGCGCCGCCAGCGGCATCGTGGTTGCGGCAACGCATTTGCCGCTCGGCATCGAGGCACAGGAATTGCGCATGGGAGAAAGCGCACATGGCTGATCGCCTGGGAGGCAGACCGCAGTGCTAGCCCTGTTTACACGCGACCTGCGGCTTGGTGTGCGTGCTGGTGGCGGTGCGCTGACCGGCGTCATCTTCTTCCTGGCCGTCATTGCCACGATTCCGTTTGGCGTCGGGCCCGATCTCAACCTGCTGGCCCGCATCGGCCCTGCAATCTTGTGGATCGGGGCATTGCTGGCATCGCTGCTTGGTCTCGACCGATTGTTCCAGGCCGACCGGGAGGACGGCTCGCTCGATCTGATGGTGCTTGCCGATGATCGCCACTTCCTCGGGCTGACGGTGCTGGTCAAATGTGCGGCGCATTGGGTTGGCTGCGTGCTGCCATTGGTGATTGCCGCGCCATTGCTCGGGCTGTTCATGAACATGGAGCCGCTGGCGATCGGCGCTACGGCGTTGACGCTGCTTGTCGGCACGCCTGCCATCACCTTCATCGGTGCCGCAGGGGCGGCCGTAGCGGTTGTCTTGCCGCGTGGCGGGCTTTTGATTTCGGTTCTGGTGCTGCCCTTGACCATACCCGTGCTCATCTTCGGCGTTTCGGCAAGCTATGGCGCTGTCGCGGAACCCGATCCGTTTCTCCAGCCTTTTCTCATCTTAAGCGCGTTGACGCTTTTCCTTGCCGTTATCGGACCGCTTGCGGCGGGTTTGGCGCTTCGCCATGGCAGCGATTGATCACGTTTGGTTCATGCGTGCGTCTGCGGCGCGGTGGCCAATTGCGTGACCACCGGGCGAGGGCTAAGGGAAGGCATGATGGCGCAAAATAGCGTGGTTCAGGCAGTTGCGGGACGTGTGGCGGGGTTCAGCGCATGAGCACGCATGATCTCTATGTCGCCGCCGCCTACGCTGCCACGGTGATCGTGCTGACAGGGCTGGTGGGCTGGATCCTGCTTGACCGGCGGGCGCGCAAGAGGGAACTGGCCGAACTCGAGGCATCTGGCATTCGCCGCCGCTCGGACCGGCCCGGAGCCGCCAAATCGTGAGCGATGAAGTACAAAAATCTGCCGGGCGTCGGTTCCTGCCGCTGCTTCCATTGCTGGTTTTTCTCGGTCTTGCCGGCCTGTTCCTGTCGCAACTGATGTCGGGCCGCGACATTTCGGAAGTGCCTTCGGTGCTGATCGGGCACGTCGCGCCCAATACCGAACTGCCGCCTCTCGAGGGCAGCGGGCTTGCCGGGCTCAAATCCCAGGATTTCATCGGCAAGGTGACGTTGGTGAACGTCTTTGCTTCGTGGTGCGCGCCTTGCCGGGAAGAACATCCCTTGCTGGTTGAACTGGCCAAGGATGAGCGTTTCGTGCTGGCGGGAATGAACTACAAGGACAAGGGCGAGAACGCCGTGAAGTTCCTTGCGGAACTTGGCAATCCCTACAAGGCGATAGGCGTCGACGAGAACGGCCGCACCGGCATCGACTGGGGCGTTTACGGCGTGCCGGAAACCTTCGTCGTCGGCAAGGATGGCAAGATCGCCTACAAGCATGTCGGTCCGCTGACGCCGGACTCGGTTCGGACCAAACTCATGCCGGAAGTCGAGAAGGCGCTGGCCGCCCAAGCCTCTTCCTAAGGATTGACGCCTAGCCGAAGAATTGCTGGCGGACCTGATAGAGCATTTCCGAGCGGCTGGCACGCATGTCGGCAAGGTCGCGGTCAGTCAAGCTCTTGATTTCGTTGACAGTCCGATTGTAGTCCTTGCGCTTGGCGATACCGCTGCGAGCGCGGGCGATGAGGTTGTCCAGGAACATGGTGTTCTCCATTGGCACCTCGCAGGCGAGATGCGTTGTTCCTCCCTCAGTTACGGAGTGTGACATGGTGATGCTGTACCGCAAAAGCTAGATATTGCAGGGCAGCAATGCGCCGGATGCATACGGGCCGATTTTGCGCTAGTGCGCTATCCGGCGCTATTTCTTCTCTATTTGTGCGTCGAGGGAATGGCGCATGATCAGCCGCATCTGGCTTGCTGTGAACAGGATGGTGATGGGGATGTTGGCCCATACCTTGAACGCAATCCAGAAGTCGGTGGAGAAATTGCGCCAGACAACTTCGTTGACGACGGCCATCACCAGGAAGAACAGGCCCCAGCGGAAGGTGAGCTTGCGCCAGCCTTCGGCGTCGAGCCTGAAAGCCGAATCGAAGACATAGCCGAGCAACGATTTTCCGAAATAGAGGCCGCCGAGCAGGATAAAGCCGAACAGGGCGTTGACGATGGTGGGCTTCATCTTGATGAAAACATCGTCCTGCAGGTAGAGCGTCAGCGTGCCGAAGATGAACACGACGATGCCCGAAACCAAGGGCATGATCGGCAGGGTACGGGTGAGCAGCCACGACACGATCAGCGCAAGCGCCGTCGCGGTCATGAAGAGACCGGTGGCAATGAAAATGGGACCCCCGAACTCCGTCAGTGCGGGGAATATTTCGGCCAGCCAGGCCGCCCGCGCATTGGCAAAGAAGAATACCAGCAGCGGGCCCAATTCGAGAGCGAGCTTGAGCCCCGGATTGATGGCTACCTTCTTCGCCTTGGGGGGGTCGGAAGGGTCGCTTTCGAGGATTGGGGCGTTCATGATGGCTCGCTACCGATGAAAGTGATGGCTGGCGCCGAATTGATGAGGATAATGTTCTAGCCTACGCCTGCAATGGCCTTGGCGAAATCACTGGCTGAAAATGGCTCCAGGTCGTCGACCTGCTCGCCGACACCGATGAAATAGACCGGCAGCTTATGCTTTGCGGCGATGGCGACGAGGATGCCGCCACGGGCGTGGACGTCAAGCTTGGGCAGGCTCGTGCCTGCCACGCGGGCAATATTTAGGGTGTCCTCGACCGGTCTGAGGCCGTTTGGGCCGGTGGTGGCGTCGCAGGTCGGCAAGCCGTTGTGCGGCGTTTCCGGAGCGATCTTGCTGGGCACGCGCACGATCTTTTCCGTTCCGCCCATCAGTTCGCTTTTCTTCTGGAGCCGGCCCGCCGTGTCGATGATGAGTACGTCCGACCCAGCCGCCTTGGCTTTTTCGAAGGCGTCGTAGGCGAGGCCGGCTGCATCCGCGCCAAGCTTGGTGGCGATAACAGGGGAACCGGTGCGTTCGCCCCAGATCTTGAGCTGTTCGATGGCAGCGGCGCGGAAGGTGTCGCCGGCGGCGAGCATCACCGAGAGGCCGCCTTCGGTCAGCTTGGCGGCAAGCTTGCCGATCGTCGTGGTCTTGCCGGTGCCGTTGACGCCGACGACCAGCACGACATGGGGCTTGTGCGACAGGTCGAGTTCCAGCGGTTTGGCAACGGGCGCCAGGACCTTTTCCACTTCCGCCGCCATGACGGCGCGGACTTCGGCGTCGGACACATCCTTACCGTAGCGGCTGGCGGCAAGCGAATCGGTGACGCGCAGTGCCGTCTCGACGCCGAGATCGGCGCGGATCAGCACATCTTCCAAGTCCTGAAGCGTTTCCTCGTCCAGCTTGCGCTTGGTGAAAACGCCGGCGATGTTTCCGGACAGCTCGCGCGACGAACGCGCCAGCCCATCCTTCATGCGCTGGAACCAGGATAGTTTTGGCGCAGGCGCGGCGGGCGCTGCCGGCTCGGCCTTCTTCTCGACCGTCTTTGCGACGGTTACCTTGCCCTCTGGGACCTTGCCTTCGGGCTCGCGCGGTGGGGCAGGCGCCGGCGCGGCAGCCGTCTTAGCAGCAATACGCTCTGCCTCTGCGGCGCGTTCAGCCTCCGCTAGACGTTCGGCTTCGCGCTCGGCGGCATGTGCCGCTTCACGTTCCGCGATTTGCGCCTTCTCGCGCTCGCCTGCGGCCAATCGTTCCTGCTCGGCCTTTTCCGCGGCCTCCCGCGCTGCGCGATCTTCTGCGTCCCGTGCGGCCTTTGCAGCAGCTCCCTGCTCGGCGCGTTCGCGGGCAAGGCGTTCATCCTCCGCAGCCTGGCGAGCCTGTGCCTCGCGCGCCGCAGCCTGGCTCTCCCGCTCGGCCTTTTCTTGCTCCAGCTTGCGAGCGGTCTCTGCGGCAAGACGCGCGGCCTCTTCTTCAGCAAGCCTTCTGGCATCCTCCTGCGCCAGCCGTTCGGCCTCCTCGGCCTCGCGGCGGCGCTCTTCAAGCCATTCGGCCTCGATGCGATCGGCTTCGGCGAGCAACCGCGCCTTCGCTTCCGCCTCCCTTGCAGCCTGGGCAACCTCGGCTTCCTGCCGCGTCTTCTCCTCTGCTTCTCGCGCTGCCTGTTCCGCCGCCAGCCGCTCTGCATCCGCCTGATCGGTGACTGGTGCGCCAAGCTGCTGGCCGGCCTCGTCGGCAGACGTTTCCTCGACCTTCTTTGACCCGAAGGAGAAGACTTTCTTGATGAAATTCAAAGCCATCAGGCAGCCCGCAGTGTGGGTTCGGCGACAAGCCGCTGGCCGTCATGGCCGGTGATGACCGCATCGATGATCTCGCCCGGCTCGCCAGCGTCGATGGCCGCCAGAGTAAACCCCTCGGTACGGCCAAGGCCCTTGCGTTCGACAAGGACAGATTGGTTGCTGGATTGCAGGCGTTCGAGATGGCGGCGGTAGGCGGCGTCGCCGGCAGCGCGCAATCGTCCGGCGCGTTGCTTGACGACGTCGCGCCGCACCTGAGGCATGCGCGCGGCGGGCGTGCCTTCGCGCGGCGAGAACGGGAAGACGTGCAGGTGCGTGAGACCGCATTCTTCGACGATTTTCAGCGAATTCTCGAACATCTCGTCGGTTTCGGTCGGGAAGCCGGCGATGATGTCGGCGCCGAAGACGATGTCGGGGCGCAGCTTGCGCACGTCGGCGCAAAAGCGGATGGAATCGGCGCGCAGATGCCGGCGCTTCATGCGCTTCAGGATCATGTCGTCGCCCGATTGCAGCGAAAGGTGCAAATGCGGCATCAACCGCTTTTCGGTGGCGATGGCTTCAAGCAGTTCTTCGTCGGCTTCGATGGAATCGATCGACGACAGACGCAGCCGCTTTACGTCCGGCACCTGGCGCAGGATCGTCCTGACCAAACGCCCAAGCTTGGGGCTGCCGGGAAGATCGGCGCCGAAGCTGGTCATGTCGACGCCCGACAGGACCACTTCCGCGTAACCGTTGCCGGCCAACCGCTTGATCTGCTCGACAACGGCGCCCATCGGCACGGAGCGTGAATTGCCGCGCCCGTAGGGAATGATGCAGAAGGTGCAGCGGTGGTCGCAGCCGTTCTGCACCTGAACGAAGGCGCGGGCGCGCCCTTCGATGGCATCGACCATATGCGAGGCGGTCTCGCGTACGGAAAAGATGTCGTTGACGCGGGCCTTTTCGAAGTTGTTGACGCCGAAATCGGGCAATGCCCGATAGGAATGCGCCGCAAGTTTCTCCTCGTTGCCAAGGACAAGATCGACCTCGTCCATGGCGACGAAGTCCTGCGGGCCGGTCTGGGCAGCGCAACCGGTGACGATGATGCGGGCATCCGGATGCTCGCGGCGCGCCTTGCGCACCGCCTGCTTGGCCTGGCGCACGGCTTCGCCGGTTACAGCACAGGTGTTGAAGATGATCGCGCCGCCTGCAAGTTGGCCGAGCCCGGCCTTTTCGGCCTCACGGCGCATGACTTCGGATTCATAGGTGTTGAGCCGGCAACCGAAGGTGACGACCTCGATGCCTTTCGTCTCTTCAGAGCTCATCAGGCTGCGCTTTCCGTGTCGCGCTGCCATGCGCCCGTGGCCGGGTCGAACGTGCCGGAAAATTCCCATTCAGCGGCACCGGTCAAGACCACGTGGTCGTCGTCGCGCCATTCGACGTGCAACTGGCCGCCCGGCGCGGTCAGATTGACGCTTCGCCCCGTGCGGCGGGTGCGTGCGGCGGCTACGGCTGCCGCACAGGCGGCAGAGCCGCAGGCTCGGGTGAGGCCGGCGCCACGTTCCCAGGTTCTGATTGTCAACGCATCAGGCCCGGTCACCTGGGCTATGGTGATGTTGGCGCGCTCGGGAAACAGGGGGTGGTTTTCCAGCATGGGGCCGAAACGGTCGAGTTCGTAAGACCAGACGTCGTTGTCGACCCAGAAAATCGCATGCGGGTTGCCCATGGAGACGGCAGAGGGCGAATGCAGCACTGGCGCATCGATCGGCCCCACCTGCAGTTCGATCATGCGGGTGTCACGGAATTCCTCGGCTAGCGGAATGTCCTGCCAGCCGAAACGGGGCGTTCCCATATCCACGGAAATCTGGCCGTCGGCATGTTCGATAGCGTTGAGGATGCCGGCCAGTGTCTCGAAGGTGAAAGCCTTGCGGCCTGTTTCGGCGGCGAGAGCCTGCACGACGCAACGGGTGCCGTTGCCGCAGGCCTGGGCAGGCGTGCCGTCAGAATTGAGGATGGCGATGTAGTAGTCGGTGCCGGGCGTCCGCGCTTCATGGATCGCCATGATCTGGTCGAACTTGGTTGCCGGATCGGCATCGAGCGCCAATGCGGCTGCCGCGCTTACGCTATCCGCACGGCCGCGCATGTCGGCGACGATGATCTCGTTGCCGATGCCGTTCATCTTGGCGAAGGGGGCTGCGCCTGCCATCTATCCGTTCGTTTCCGCCACGGCAATTCCCGGAAAAGTGACTGGCGGTTTTCCGTGTGGAACTGCGAAGTTCAAATGCTTGGCGCTATATGGCGGAAACGGGCAGCAATTACCAGTGCAACCGGCTTCAGGTAACGGCGAAAAGGCCCAGTACCACCAACAGGAATATGACCAGCACGATGGCAATCAGGATGCGCGCGCCCGTGGCTGCTGCGCCGGCAAGTGCCGGCATGCCGAGCAGGCTGGCTGCGGCTGCGACGATGAGAAGAATGAGAATCCACTTGATCATGACGAGCCTCCGACACGGCAAGATGCGTGCGGTGGAAATGCGGGCGGTGCTGTTGAGTTCCCTCTGCCGGGGCGCGAAACGGCTCACTGCTGCAGATTTGCAACAAATCGGAAGTCAAAACCCTATTTTAACCATATCCGGTTGAAATTCTGCCACCTTCACCATCTTGGTGGGGGTACCCATTTTTCGAACGGCGCCCATGAGAGGTCCCGTGGAGGTTGCGATGGCACATTTGAGAACCGGCCTGATTGCTGCATTCGGAGCCGTGTTGCTGGCGAGCGGATGCTCAAGCACACGTTTCTCCTCCATGGATTCGGCCCAGCCCGAGCCGTTGCAGGCTTCTCCGTCGGGCACCGTTTCATCCAGCCAGTTGCCGCCTCCGGCAACGCCTGCGCCGACCGATCCTTCGCAGTTCCCGGCGGCTCCACAGGGTACGCAAGTGGCCGCGCTGCCTACCGATGGAAGCGCGCCCGCGGGTGCGGCGGACCTGACGGCCTCAAGTGTCGCAGGCGTGTGGACGGCCAATGTCGCCGGCCAAAGCTGCAAGGTCGCAACGCCGCAGACCAAGTTCGGCCAGGGATACCGCGCCGGACCGTTGCGTTGCCCGGCACCCGTCGATGGCGTGAAGTCGTGGAACGTGGCCGGCAAGCAGCTCACCCTCTACGATCAGGACGGCGGCACGCTGGCCAAGCTTTATTCGTCCGGTGCCGGCAAATTCGACGGCCAGACTTCCAATGGGCAAGCCATTTCGCTAACACGCTAAGCCATACGGGGCTTATTCGGCGAAGAGACAAATGCACCTGCGTGACGGCCTCCAGACCCACGCGACCGTCAGGCAGCGCTACGACCATCTGGTCGAAAGCGGGGCCGTGGCGCGCGACGCCGAACAGTTGCGAATTGTCGGGCGGCTGGACAAGCTGATCGATACCATTTCGACAAAACGGGTCGCGCAGAAGTCGAGCGCGCTCGGCTGGCTGTTCGGGCGCAAGCGCGAGGCGCGCGAACTGGTCAAGGGCTTGTACATCCATGGCGGCGTCGGGCGCGGCAAGACCATGCTGATGGACATGTTTTTCGAGCTGGTTCCGGTCAAGCGCAAGCGCCGTGCCCATTTCAACGATTTCATGGCCGACGTGCACGACCGTATCCAGAAGCACCGCCAGGCGCGCAAGGATGGCACGGTCAAGGAAGACGATCCTATATCGCCCGTGGCCCGCGCGCTTGCCGAGGAGGCCTGGGTCCTGTGCTTCGACGAGTTCACGGTTACCGATATTGCCGACGCCATGGTGCTGTCGCGGCTGTTTTCCGCATTGTTCACCGATGGCGTCGTCCTTGTCGCCACGTCCAATGTCGCGCCTGTCGATCTTTATCGTGACGGGCTGAACCGGCAGCTCTTCATGCCGTTCATCGGTATTCTGGAACGGCATACGGAGGTTCTGGCGCTGGACAGCGACAAGGACTATCGGCTGGAAAAGCTGAACAGCCTTCCGGTCTACGTGACGCCGGCGGATGCCAGCGCCGACGCAGCACTTGATGCTGCGTGGTCGGCCGTGACCGAAGACCAAGCCGAGAAAGCCGTCGAGATCAGGATCAAGGGCCGCACAGTCGAGGTGCCGCGTGCCGTGGAGCGTGCGGCGCGGTTCTCATTTGCTGAACTTTGCGATGCGCCTCTCGGCGCGCGTGACTACCTGGCGATTGCGGAACGCTTCGACACCATCTTCATCGACCGGATCCCTGTTCTTGATCAAACGCGGCGCAACCCTGCCAAGCGATTCATTCTTTTGATCGACACGCTCTACGATACGCACAAGCGGCTTGTGGTGAGTGCCGAGGATCGGCCGGAGAAGCTCTATGCCGGAAGGCCGGGCGTCACCGAGGCATTCGAGTTCGACCGCACGGCGTCAAGGCTGATCGAAATGCAAAGCCGCGACTGGCTGGATGCCTGGAACGAGCGGCACGAGGAGAGTGACGGCGCTGCGAGGCGTGGCAGCGAGGCCAAAGCCGGCGTCATCTCTTGATCTCGGAGGCCCTGGCTTCGGACAGTTTCCGAAGCGTCAACAAACCTGTATCTTGGGAAAGTTGTTTGACGTTTACGTAAATCAAACCGTTTATAACCGATTGAAATTTCAGGCGTGGAAATAACCGTTTGAATTTTTAACGGGCCGGGTCTATGGGGTGCGGCGAATTCTCGCGGGTTCACCGCACCCCACCGGCCTCTTCTTCGACGCCGTCTTGGCGCCGTCACACAAAAAGGGAATTGATCCTGACATGGCACGCAACAAGATAGCGCTCATCGGCTCGGGCATGATCGGCGGCACGCTCGCCCATCTGATCGGACTCAAGGAACTCGGCGACGTCGTCCTGTTCGACATTGCCGAAGGCATTCCGCAGGGCAAGGGCCTGGATCTGGCGGAATCGTCGCCGGTCGATGGCTTCGACACGCGCTATGTCGGCGTCAACGACTATGCGGGTATCGAAGGCGCGGATGTGTGCATTGTCACGGCAGGCGTGCCGCGCAAGCCCGGCATGAGCCGCGACGACCTGTTGGGGATCAACCTCAAGGTCATGGAACAGGTTGGCGCGGGCATCAAGAAATATGCCCCTAAGGCGTTCGTCATCTGCATCACCAACCCGCTCGACGCGATGGTGTGGGCGCTGCAGAAGTTTTCCGGCCTGCCCAAGAGCCATGTCATCGGCATGGCCGGTGTTCTGGACTCCTCGCGCTTCCGCTACTTCCTGGCCGAGGAATTCAAGGTGTCGGTGGAAGACGTGAGCGCCATGACGCTTGGCGGCCACGGCGACGACATGGTGCCGATGGTGCGGTATTCCACCGTTGCCGGCATTCCCCTTCCCGACCTGGTCAAGATGGGCTGGACTTCCAAGGACAAGCTCGAAGCCATCGTCGAGCGCACCCGCAAGGGTGGCGGCGAAATCGTCGGCCTGTTGAAGACGGGGTCGGCCTATTATGCGCCGGCGGCGTCGGCGGTTGCCATGGCCGAGGCCTACCTCAAGGACAAGAAGCGGGTTCTGCCCTGCGCGGCGCATCTGAACGGCCAGTATGGCGTCAAGGACACCTATGTCGGCGTGCCGGTGGTGATCGGCGCCGGTGGCGTCGAGCGCATCATCGAACTCGATTTCAGCAAGCCCGAGCAGAAGATGTTCGAAAAGTCCGTCAGTGCAGTGCAGGCGCTCACCGAGGCTTGCGTCAAGATCGCCCCGCAACTCGCCAAGAAGTGACCGGAGGCATATCGAATGAACATTCATGAGTATCAGGGCAAGCAGCTCCTGAAAGGCTTTGGTGCGCCGGTCGCCGAGGGCGTGCCGGTGTTCAAGGCAAATGAGGCGGAAGCCGCCGCGAAGGCGCTGCCGGGTCCGCTTTATGTGGTGAAGAGCCAGATCCACGCCGGCGGACGCGGCAAGGGCAAGTTCAAGGAACTGCCGGCGGATGCCAAGGGCGGTGTCCGCCTTGCCAAGTCGGTGGCCGAGGTGGTTGCCAACGTCAACGAGATGCTGGGTGCGACGCTTGTCACCAAGCAGACCGGCCCTGCCGGCAAGCAGGTCAACCGCCTCTATATCGAGGACGGCGCCGATATCGACCGCGAGCTTTACCTGTCGCTGCTGGTCGACCGTTCGGTCGGTCGTGTTGCTTTCGTCGTTTCGACCGAAGGCGGCATGGATATCGAG
>Ga0066256_1002300_pt1 | contig 21665 bp, 21 predicted proteins | sample ThiBio_1000_biof_FD_87107 | JGI IMG/M metagenome (GOLD analysis project Ga0066256, IMG submission 87107) | Wastewater bioreactor microbial communities from Cape Town, South Africa - Thiocy_expt_1000_biof (version 2) | ecosystem: Engineered > Bioreactor > Thiocyanate-remediating >... | reverse complement strand
GTGAAGAACATTCTCGACTACCAGGGCCGCGGCCATTCCTGCGGCATCCACACGAAGAACATGGACCACGCACGCGAGCTTGCCGCGGACACCGACGTCGTGCGCGTCCTCGTCAATCAGGCGCACACCTTCGGCAATGGCGGCGGCTTCAACAATGCACTCCCGTTCACGCTCACCATGGGCTGCGGCACGTGGCAGGCGAACGCCTTCTCGGATAACCTTTCCTGGCGTAACTTCGTCAATATCACGCATCTCGTCATGACCATTCCCGAGGACAAGCCATCGGAAGAGGCGCTGTTCGGGACGTACTGGGCGAAGTGGGGGAAGTAGCGCCCTCTTCGTGCGGTCGGCGTCGCTGAAGGTGGCTCAATGCGTTTGCACCATTGCCACAACTTTCACGACTTTCGCGAGCTGGCGCGCCGGCGCCTTCCAGGTCCGATATTCAACTACATCGACGGTGGCGCCGACGACGAGGCGACGCTGCGCCGGAACACGCGCGCGTTCGAGGCCTGCGATCTCGTCCCAAACGTGCTGACGGGGCTCGGCGAAGTCGATCTCTCTGTGAAGGTCCTCGGGCACACGCTCGACATGCCTGTTTATTGCTCGCCGACGGCCCTGCAGCGGCTCTTTCATCACGAGGGCGAGCGCGCCGTTGCGCACGCGGCCGACAAGTTCGGCACCATGTTCGGCGTGTCCTCGCTCGGCACGGTCAGCCTGGAGGAGATCAGGTCGAACTTCTCCTGTCCGCAGGTCTATCAGTTCTATTTTCACAAGGACCGCGGCCTTAATCGCGCCATGCTCGAGCGGGCCAAGACGGCCGGCGTTCCGATCATGATGCTGACCGTCGATTCCATCACCGGCGGCAATCGCGAGCGAGATCTGCGCACGGGCTTCGCCATTCCCTTTCGCCTGACGCTCGGGGGCGTACTCGAGTTCGCGATGAAGCCGCGCTGGGCCATCGACTACCTCACGCACGAGAAGTTCCGCCTGCCGCAGCTCGACGAGCACATCAGCATGGATGGCGGCGTCAGCTCGATCGGTGCATATTTTACCAACATGCTCGATCCGACGATGAGCTGGCGGGACATTGCGGAGATGGTCAAGCAGTGGGGCGGTCAGTTCTGCCTGAAGGGTGTCATGAGCGTCGAGGATGCGCGACGCGCCATCGATATCGGCTGCACGGGCATCGTCATCTCGAACCATGGTGGCCGCCAGCTCGACGGCTCGCGCAGCGCCTTCGATCAGCTCGCCGAGATCGTCGATGCCGTCGGTGATCGTATCGACGTGCTCATGGACGGCGGTATCCAGCGCGGGACTCACGTTCTCAAGGCGCTGTCGCTCGGCGCCAAGGCTGTTGGCGTCGGCCGCTACTATTTGTTTGCGCTGGCGGCGGCCGGACGGCCCGGCGTCGAGCGCGCACTCGGATTGATGCGGGAAGAGATCGAGCGCGACATGAAGCTCATGGGATGCACGTCCGTTGGGCAGTTGTCGCGCTCGAACCTGCGATTCCGCTGAATTCTCACCAAGCTTATTGCGCAGCAACCGGAGTGATGCCCATGACCGACAAGGTGGCAAGCCACTACAGCGCGACGCAGAATCTGGCCGACAGGATTGCCGATAAGCTGCGCGAGGCGGGCAGGGATATCGAGACGCTCAAGACCGCCGATCTCGGCACGATCGACGAGTTTCACATCCGCGGCCGCAAGGCGACCCTCGAGCTTGCCGAGGGCCTGGGTCTCTCGGCAAGCTCCCATGTGCTCGACATCGGCAGTGGCCTCGGCGGTCCCGCCCGGACGCTCGTCGAGACCTACGGATGCCGCGTGACGGGCATCGATCTCACGCCCGCCTTCCGCGAGGCGGCGACGGCGCTGAGCCAGTGGGTGGGGCTGAGCGATCGCCTGGATTTCCAGGTCGGTGATGCCACGCACCTCCCGTTCGCGGATGGCCTCTTCGATGCCGCGATGACCATCCATGTGGCCATGAATATCGCTGCCAAGGACCGCATGTACGCGGAAGCCCGGCGCGTGCTGAAGCCCGGCGGCCGCTTCGGCGTCTACGATGTGCTGCAGGGTGAAGGCGGCGATATTCTCTTCCCCGTGCCCTGGGCGCGCGAGCCGTCGATCAGCCATGTCGCCACGCCGGACGCCATGCAGGCGCTCCTCTCCGGCGCCGGCTTCAAGATCCTGAGCGTCGTCGATTCCACCGAGGAGAGCGCGCGCTGGTTCGAAGCCATGGCCGAGCGCATGAGCAAGGGGCCGGCGCCGCCGCTGACCTTCCGCACGTTCCTCGGGGACGACTTTCAGGAGATGACGCGCAATCAGGTGCGCAACCTCCTGGAGCGGCGCATCCGCACGGTGAGCTACATCTGCGAGGCATGAGTTTCTGCCGAAAACGAGCCCCAGCCGACGGCGCAGTCGGGGCTCGTTCTCATAGGCAGCATCGTGGGCGCAGCATCGCGGGCTTAGCGGGCGCTCTTCTTCGCCTTGAAGGTCGTGCTCTTCTTCAGCTCATGGCCCTGCTTGGCCTTGAGACCGAGCTTCGGCGTCTTGATTTTGCAGACCCGGTTGCCCTGGATCCAAACCGACTCATAGCCGTTCGGACAGGCGAAGGCGGGCTGGGCGATGGCCGTCATGCCGACCGCCGCAAAGATTGCTGCAATGATTGGAGTTTTCATGGTCGCTTCCTTTGGTGTCCGAGACGCTTCATGCGTCCCTGCACCTTTGGTCGCGGCCTGCGTAGAAAGGTTCGAAGGCGTGAGGAAAAAGTCTCGACGTCCGGGCGGGCTTGGCGCGGCATGAGCCACGCCAAGCCAGAGTGAGACCTCAGCAACCGTGACGGCGCATACAACGACGGTAGTCGCGGCCACCGCCCCAGCGTGCGCGGCATTCGCGGTGCCAGCGGCGGCAGAAGCGGGCCTGCGTCTTCTCGATGAGTGACATCTGCGGCGCGATCCCGTTGGACAGGCCGCTCGATGCCGGTGCAGCGCTCGCACCGATACTGCCAAAGGCCAAGCTGCCGACGGCCAGTGTTGCCGCCACGATCAGTCCTCGAAGCATATGAATTCTCCTCTCCGTTACCCGGCTAAAGCAAAGCGCGAGAGGGGCGCTCTGGTTTCTCAGGCGCTGGCGGAAGCTGTTGTTCCGAGGAGGCGGGCGCGGGCCTTGGAACTATTGATCGCCAGGGGCGTTGCGAGCGGCTTGCAATCGGTCCGCCTTTCGGCCATAAGGTGGCCCTCGATCGCCCCCGGGGCGGTCGCTCTCGAATGGATGCGGGTGTAGCTCAGGGGTAGAGCACAACCTTGCCAAGGTTGGGGTCGTGGGTTCGAATCCCATCGCCCGCTCCATCGAAAATCCCAGCCAGCGCAAACAATCAAAGGCTTACGGGCGCACTCCCGCCCGTTGTGTGCCGTCGCGCCGCTCAAGCCTGATAGGCGACGAGGATCGCGCCCGCGCCGATCATGGCGACGCCCAGCCAGTTGGGGGCCGAGAGCTTCTCGCCGAGCAGCAGAACGCCGAATATCGCAACCAGCACCACGCTCAGCTTGTCGATCGGGGCCACCCGCGCGGCGTCCCCGAGCTTCAGGGCGCGGAAATAGCAGAGCCAGGAGGCCCCGGTCGCCATGCCCGAGAGGATCAGGAAGAGGTAGGTGCGGCCCGATACGCTCGTCGGCGACTGCCACTGGCCGGTCCCCAGAAGGAGCAGGGCCACGACGAGCAGGATGACGATCGTCCTGATGAAGGTGGCGAAGTCCGATCCGATGTTCTCGACGCCGATCTTCGCGAATATGGCCGTGAGCGCAGCAAAGACGGCGGAAAGAACAGCCCAGAGCTGCCAAGTCAAAAGCAGGGACCTCATGCGTGTCTCCTATGAAAGGGGCGCCGGCACTGGCGATGGTGCCGGGTTTGCGTGGTGGCAGAATATCGGCTGATGGGCCGGCCCGTCAGTGGTCGATCTTTGGGCGGCGCCGGGCGATCGTGCGGCGCAATATCTGCCCAAATCTCAGCCGATCTGCCGGCGCAGCCATCGTGCGCCGCCCAATAAGGGGGCAAACGCCTAATCAGCAAACGCTTCAATTGCCACGCGGCCGACTCTAGTATCCACTGATTGCCCGCTCCGCGCACGAGGAGAGCCCATGTCCGCAGCCGCTGCCGCCGCATTCTTCGACGAGATGAATATTCCCGATGGTGGCGTGCGTGCCGGATATGAGGCGATATCGGAATGGCTCAAGCAGGCGCCCCGTGAGCTGCTCGTCAACCGCAAGCTCGAGGCCGAGCACTTTTTCCGCCGCATCGGCATCACCTTCAATGTCTATGGCGACAACCAGGGCACCGAGCGGCTGATCCCCTTCGACATCGTGCCGCGAGTCCTCACGGCCGCCGAATGGCAGAAGCTCGTGCGCGGGCTCGAGCAGCGCGTCAAAGCGCTCAATGCTTTTGTCGCCGACAGCTACAACGGTCGCGAGATCGTCGCCGCGGGCATCGTGCCGGAGGAGCTGATCCTGCAGAACCCGGCCTTCCAGCCGGAAATGACGGACTTCATGCCACCGGGCGGCATCCACGTGCACATTGCGGGGATCGACATCGTTCGCGTCGATGCCGACACATTCTATGTGCTCGAGGACAATGCACGTACGCCGTCGGGCGTCTCCTACATGCTGGAGAACCGCGAGGCTATGATGCGGCTCATGCCGGAGCTGTTCGGCTCGCTACGCGTCGCGCCCGTCGACAACTACCCCGATGCGCTGCTCGAGACGCTCCGCTCCGTCGCCCCGCGCTCGGCTTCGCGCGATCCGACCGTCGTGCTGCTCACGCCCGGCCCCTTCAACTCGGCCTACTACGAGCATTCTTTCTTGGCCGACAAGATGGGAGTTGAATTGGTGGAGGGCCGCGATCTGCTCGTGCGCGACAATGTCGTCTACATGCGCACGACCGAAGGCCCGCGCCGCGTGGATGTCATCTACCGGCGCATCGACGACGAGTATCTCGACCCGATCGCCTTCAATCCGGGCTCCATGCTCGGCGTGCCGGGTCTCATGTCGGCCTACAAAGCCGGCAATGTCACGATTTCCAATGCGATCGGCACGGGCGTCGGCGACGATAAGGCCATCTACAGCTACATGCCCGAGATCATAGAGTTCTATCTCGGCGAGAAGCCGCTCCTCTCCAACGTGCCGACGCATCGCTGCCGCGAGCCGGAAGCACTCCGCTATGTCCTCTCGCGACTCCATGAGCTCGTCGTGAAGGAAGTGAACGGCTCGGGCGGCTATGGCATGCTCGTCGGGCCGCACGCGACCAAGGCCGAGCGCGACACCTTCGCGGCCAAGCTCAAGGCGCACCCGGACGACTTCATTGCCCAGCCGACGCTCGCGCTCTCGACTGTGCCCTGCTTCGTCGACTCGGGGCTCGCGCCGCGGCACGTGGACCTGCGCCCCTATGTGCTCTGCGGCGCGGACGGCGTGCGTTGCGTGCCGGGCGGTCTCACGCGCGTTGCGCTCAAGGAAGGTTCGCTGGTCGTGAACTCCTCCCAGGGTGGCGGCACGAAGGACACCTGGGTGGTGGAGACCTGATGCTTTCGCGAATGGCGGATAATCTCTACTGGCTCTCGCGCTACACCGAGCGCGCGGAGAACCTCGCCCGCATTCTGCACGTGGCGCAGCGCCTCGCCGCGCTCCCTTCGGCCTATGCCGGGGCCTCGAACGAGTGGGAATCGGCGATCGCGACCGCGGCCTGCGCCGATGAGTTCAAGGCACTCTATCCGGACGGTGCGACGCGCGAGAACGTCATCCGCTACATCGTCGATTCACCGACCAATCCGAGCTCGATCAAGGCCTGCATCGAGACGGCGCGTTCGAATGCGCGCGCCGTGCGCACGGGGATTACGAGCGAGATGTGGGAGATCCTGAACGAGGGCTGGAACGAGATGCGCGGCATCGAGTTCGACGGCATCTCGCAGTCGGCCTTGACGCAGTTCCTCCAGCGCGTGCAGCAGATGTCGCTCCGCTTCGACGGCGCGGCCTACCGCACCATGCTGCGCTCGGACCAGTACTGGTTCCAGCGGCTCGGCACCTTCATCGAGCGGGCCGACAACATGGCGCGCCTGCTCGACGTGAAGTACCATCTGCTGCTTCCGGAGAAGGAGCCGGTCGGCGGCGGCCTCGACTACTTCCAGTGGTCCTCGATCCTGCGCAGTGTGAATGCGCTCACGTCCTATCACTGGGTGTATCGCGAGAACGTCAAGCCGTGGCTCGTTGCGGACTTCCTGATCCTGAGACCTGAGCAGCCGCGCTCGCTCATCTCCTGCTACATGGCGCTCAACGACTACCTCGATCAGATCGCCGAGCGCTACGGCCGCCAGGGCCCCGCGCAGCACATTGCGCGCTCGACGACGGCACGGCTCCAGAACGCCGACATGGACCAGATCTTCCAGTCCGGCCTGCACGAGTTCCTCGTCGAGTTCATCGAGGACAACAATCGGCTGGGCGCCGCGATCACCCAGCAGTACCTCTCGTAAGTGGTCGCTGCGATGCGCATCAAAGTCCGGCACGAGACGCGCTACACCTACGACGAGCCTGCAAGCGACGCGCTGCAGCTCCTGCGCATGACGCCGCGTCCGCACGAGGGGCAGTTCGTGCGGCGCTGGCGAGTCACGGTCGACGCGGATGCGCGCCTCGACCGCAGCGAGGACGCCTACGGCAACATCACGCACCTCGTCTTCCTGCACGGGCCGCTCACGCAAGCGACGATTACCATCGAGGGCGAGGTCGATACGCGCGACACGAACGGCTTTCTCCGCGGCGGCGTGGAGCGTCAGCCGGCGCGCCTCTTCCTGCGCGAGACGGCGCTGACGCGGCTCACGCCCTCGCTCCGGCGATTTGCGCGCGAGACCTCGGCGGGGCAGGGGGGCGATGCGCTCGCGACGCTCCATGCGCTCAATCGCGGTATCCACAAGGCCATGGCGTTCGTGATCGGATCAACGAAGCCCGAGACGACAGCCGGCGAGGCCTTCGAAGGCAAGAAAGGCATCTGTCAGGACTTCGCGCACATCATGCTCGCGACGGCCCGGGCGCTCGGCCTGCCGGCGCGCTATGTCAGCGGCTACTATCTTCGAACCGACCGCATTGACCAGGAAGCCGGCCACGCCTGGGCGGAGGTCCACGTGCCGCGCCTCGGCTGGATTGCCTTTGATCCGGCCCACGGCATCTGCACGACAGAGCGCCATGTGCGCGTTGCAATCGGCTGCGATGCGCGCGAAGCGGCGGCCGTGCGCGGCGCCCGTGTCGGCGGTGGCGCGGAAGGCCTCGACGTCGCGATCCACGTCGAGCAGGGCCGCGCGATGATCCAGGAGTAGTGGTGGGCCGTAGTCGGCGACCGGGCTGAGACCTATACTCGGGCGATCGCTCGTATGCTGATCGAGAAATTCGCCACATCTCGCGGCACCGCGTCGAGCGAATTTCTCGATCTGAAGCGCACGAGCAAGTTTACGATTCTAGTGTCCCTTTTGATTCCGAAGTACGCTCGGGACGCCAGCATCAAGGAGCGGCGAACTTCGGAATCGGGACACGAGCGATCCTGGAGAGGGCCCGAGATGGACGATCCCCTGCGCCTTCATCGCGAAGCCATCATCATCGATGCGACCTGTCCGCTCGCGCGCTCGCACCAATACATCGACTGGTGGCGCGAGGGTGGGGCCACAGCCATTGCGCCGACCATCACCGGCATGAGCGGCAACGCGCAGAGCGGGCTGAGGGAAATCGGCGGCTGGCACCGCTATGTCCGCGAGCGCGATGATGCGCTGATCGTGCGTACGGCCGCCGATATCGAGCGCGCCAAGGCCGAGGGCAAGCTCGGGCTGATCCTGCACTGCCAGGGCACGTCCATTGTCGAGGACGAGCTCGATTTCCTCGATGCCTATGCGGCCGCGGGCCTGCGCATGGTCCAGCTCTGCTACAACCGCCGCAACCTCATCGGCGACGGCGCCACCGAGCGCACGGACAGCGGCCTCAGCCACTTCGGCCTCGCCGTCATCAGCCGGCTCAACGCATTGCGTCTCGTGATCGACTGCGCTCACACGGGTCTGCGCACGACCTTCGACGCGATCGAGGCCTCGCTGGCGCCGGTGGTCATCTCCCACGCCAATGCCATCGCCGTGCATCAGAACGGCCGCAATGTGCCGGATGAGCTCATTCGCGCCATTGCCGCAAGCGGCGGCATCGTCGGCACGGTCGGCTTCCCGGCCTTTCTCGGTGACGAGAGTCGCCCGTCGCTCGATCGCTTCATCGACGACATCGTCTACAAGGCCGACCTGACGTCGATCGACCACGTCGGTCTCGGCATCGACTACTACGAGGGCCAGCACGGCGTGGAGAGCGATGCAGTGGCGCTTGCGCGCTATGAGCGGCGCATCCGGGAAGGACACTGGCGGCGCGAAGAGTACCCACCGCCGCCGTACTACTATCCCGCAGGCATCGAGACTCCGCGCACGCTCGAACGGCTCACGGCGCGCCTCGCGGAGCGCGGCTTCGACGAGCCGGAGATCCGCAAAGTGCTCGGCCTGAACTGGCTCCGCGTGTTCCGCTCGGTCTGGGGCGGGTGATTGTTTGCGAGGCTCAGTAAAGCGAGGCAACAGCGCCACATAGGACAAATATCCGATGTGCCTCGCATCGAGTGGCGTTGTTAATTATCAACACAAAATTTGGCGTCCGGAGTTCACCCTCCATTTCCCATCTTGACATTGCGCGCCTGCCGGAAATCTGCCATTGTCTTGGGGTAGATTTCGTCTGCAGTCCGTCTATCAGACCGCTGATTCTATTTGTGCGAAAGACCTGCGTCGCCGGACAGTGGCTGACGCCCTGGTCGAGAGGGGGAAAAGAAGCAACACCGAGCTCTTGGGATTAGGTCCGCCGCATCTCCTAGTCCCAATGAGGCGATCAGCGACTATGGCAGGAGTGGCCTCCTCGAAGATGCCATGAAACGCTGATCGGTTGGCCAGGCAGCGAACCAACGCCCTCTTTGGTTGTCTGCTTGGTACAGTGCCGGCCTGTGACTACTCGGTCTTCGTACCCCGCTGCCGAGATAGGTCACAGGCCGGACCCCTCCCGTCGTTTTGCCAAATAAATTCCTCTACAACGTCCCGCACGGAGGCCGCTGAAAATTCACTGAATCGTGGTTAATGAGCGAGCCCGCAAGAAAATACAGCGCGGGACGCGCAGCAGGATGACTCCTACTTGATCTTGGTTTCCTTGAACTCGACGTGCTTGCGCGCGATCGGGTCATACTTCTTGAACGAAATCTTCTCGGTCGAGGTGCGCGGGTTCTTCTTGGTCACATAGAAGAAGCCCGTACCTGCGGTGCTGAGCAGCTTGATCTTGAGTGTTGCGGGCTTGGCCATCTCGGTCTCGTCGACGCGTTGTAAAGTGAGCAGTTGATCGGTCGCAATTTAGTCACAAGGCCATTGAAGTCAAGCCTCGTGTGGTCTGCAACTTGACATCAAACGGCAAACATTTCCGATGTCTGAATCATGCCATTCGGAATAATGCGAGCCCGCTCACGATGATAGCGATGCCGGCGATCTCGAGCGCGCGAATCCGCTCTCCAAAATAGAAGAACGATAGTAGCAGCGTGAACACGATCTGCACTTGCGCGACCGCCGCCACGTAGGAGGCGTTCGTGAGCGCGGTCGCGAAGAACCACGTGATCGACGCGATCGCGCTCGCGGCTCCGATGAACCAGCACAACCTCGGAAATAGGAACATGCGCGCGAGCTCGCGCGGCTCTCGTGCCAGCAGGTAGGCGCCGACCATGGCCGCGGAGATGGCGGTCATCACCAGCACGGCATAAGCGGCGCGAACGAGCGTTCCCGCAGCAGGGTCGATGGCCAGGATCCCCTCGCGCAGGCTGAGGTAAGAAAGCGCGTAGATCATCGCGGCCGAAAGCCCGAGGACCACGGGGGCGGTCGACGAAGCGCGCCGCCCTGAGACCGCGGTGTCGCCGGCAGGCGCCGACGTCCGGCCGGACGAGACAACCACCACGCCGAGCATGGTGACGATGATCGCAACCCAGCCGATCGGCGTGATCGCCTCGGAGAAGAAGGCGGTGCCGATCAGCGCCGTCATGATCACATCGGCCTTGATGATCAGTGTCGCGACCGCGAAGTTGCCGAGCGCGAACATGCGCACGACCAGGACCGTCCCGGTGAACTGCGCGAGCGCGGCAACGCTGCTGTAGGTGAGGAGGCTGCGGTTGAGTGGCGGAAGACTTTCGCCCGTCCACCAGAGAATGGCGATGAGATAGACGATCAGGAACGGCAGCGTGAATACGATGCGCACGTAGGTCGTCACCGGCACCGACAGGCGCTGGTTCAGCACCTTGAGGCCCGCATAGCGCAGAGCCTGAAAGAAGGCCGCGCCGACGCTCGCCCAGATCCAGATGCTGTCCAAGAAGCCCCCGAAGCCCCACGTGCTTTGGCAATGGGCCATGTGAGCAGGGCCAGACGACTTTGACCACACCTCATCGCGCGGGGCGCTCTTCGCTCTGGGCACGACTCGCCTTAGCGTGCGCCCAACTGCAGAGGCGACAGCCGGAGCCGCTGATGAATATGCTCTTTCGCGTGCTCTATGCCGCCCATGCACGGGGCACGCACCACAAGCTCGCACTCGACGGCCTGCGCCATTTGGCGGGGGATGACGCCGAGACATGGCGCTGCGTCTTTTTGAAGCACGCCGAGCTGCTCATGCTCGGCGCCAAGGCGCCCGATGACAGCTTCAAGGACTTCAAGAACCACGTCCTGCATCCGCGCGAGAACTTCTGGGGCGGCGCGCCGCCGAAGGTGCGCAACTGGTATGGCCATGTCGTCACGGCGCTGAAGCAGAAGGACTGGCCGACGGCCGTCTATGCCGCGGGTGTGCTGAGCCACTACCTGACGGATCCGCTCCATCCCTTTCACACCGGCCAGTCCCAGGCGGAGAACGACATCCACCGCGCCGTAGAGTGGAGCATCAATCGCGCCTATGACACGCTGTGGAAGCTCGCGGCGACACTGCCGCCGCCGGTCGTGAAGATCGAGGACGCCGACAACTGGCTCGAGACACTCGTCTGTGACGGCGCGGTCGTCGCCAACGGGCACTACGAGCGCCTGATCGCGCACTATGATTTCACGCGTGGCGTCGTCGATCCGCCGGCGGGGCTCGATACCGTGGCGCAGCGGCTCGTCGCCGAGCTGATCGCCCGCGCGGCCATGACATTCGGCATGGTGCTGCAACGCGCGATCGATGAGGCTGCCGTCACAGCGCCCGAGGTCGATCTGACGCTCGATACTGTCCTCGCGACGCTCAAAGTGCCGCTCCGGGTCCTGCAGAAAAGCCTCGCCGATGCCGCGGACCGCCGCGCCGTCGAGCGTATGTATGACGAGCTTCAGGCAACCGGGAAGGTCGAGGCCAACCTGCCCGAGGATGACCGTGCTGTGCGCGCCGCGCATGCCGAGGAAGTGCTCGCAAAGATTGCGCAACTTCCGTCGGCCAAGGCTTTTCCCTATCAGGGCGTGACACCGCCCGAAACATCCGTCGAGCGCGCCGCGCGCCTGCGTGAGGAGAATCGTAAGCGCGCATTGGAAGAGGCAGCGCGGCGTGTTGCCGAGCAGGCCGCGGCCCGTGCGGCGAGCAAGCCTGCCACCCCGGTGGCGTCCGTGCCTGCCGTGCCGAAGCCGGCGGAACCACCAGCATCCGAAGCATCGCCGGCCGCGGAGGCCGAGAGCACCGTGGATCGGACGAGCCTCGTCGCGCGTCTCGATGCGCATGAGCGCACGCGCTCAGGCTCCGTTCCGAGCATCGAGGGAGCGACGCCGCGTGCGCACAAGTTCTATCTCGCCCGCGGCCACGACATTGTCGACGCGCCGTCGATCGGTCCCAAGACCGCCGAGCGGCTCATTGCGGTCGGCCTCAAGACGGTCGGCGATCTCATGGAGGCCGATCCGGCGGCAGTTGCGGAGATGCTCGCCGTGCGCCACATCACGGCCGACAGCATCCGCGACTGGCAGGACCAGAGCGCGCTTGTCATGTCCGTGCCGAACCTGAGGGGTACACATGCCCAGCTCATCGTCGGCGCCGGCTTTCGGGATCCCGAGAGCCTCGCCGCTGCCGAGCCCGCCGACCTCTGTGCCCGCGTTCTCGCTTTTGCGGCCAGCACGGACGGCCAGCGTGTACTGCGCAATGGCACGCCGCCCGATATCGAGGCCATTGCCGCCTGGGGCGCCTCCGCTCGTCAGGCGATTGCTGCCTGAAGGCCCAGGGAGCGCAACTTTTGGATGAAAAGCCAAGCTTGATGCGCCGAAAGCCATCGGGTAGTGAGAACAACGCAATTCAGGCAGCGGCAGGGGACACCCATGAGCATTGACACGACCGATGGCCATCCCGAGATGGATTACCCGGAGCACGTGCGGACCTACAATGGCTTCGTGCGCGGCGCCATCGTTCTGACCGTCATCGTCGTGGTCATCCTGGCCGGCATGGCGCGGTTCCTAGTTTAGACCCGCCAGTCCTCTCTACCGACCGGCCGCGCCCGGCTCCATATCGACGCCGGGGCACCTTCTCTCAAGCTCATTCACGACGAAGGACGCGACGCGATGGTGACCGTTGCGGTTACGCCTGAGGCGCCCGAGGAGCCGCGCGTCGCCATCTCGCCCGAGACGGTGCGCAAGCTTGTCGCGCTCGGCGCCAAAGTCCGCATTGCCTCGGGGAGCGGCGCCCGCTCGCGCTTCTCCGACGAGACCTACAAGGCGCAGGGTGCTGAGATCGTGCCGAGTGCCGCCGAGGCGGTCGCGGGCGCAGATATCCTGCTGAAAGTGCGCCGGCCTTCCGTGGAGGAAGTGCGTGGTCTGACCTCGGGCGGCATGGCCATTGCCATGTTGAGCCCGACGGACGATCGCCCCGGGCTCGATGCACTCGCCCAAACGGGCACCACACTCTTTTCCATGGAGTTCATGCCGCGCATTACGCGTGCGCAGTCCATGGACGTGCTCTCGAGTCAGGCGAACCTCGCGGGCTACAAGGCCGTCGTGAATGCGGCGGCGATGTTCGAGCAGGCCGTGCCGATGATGATGACGGCCGCCGGCACCGTCCCCGCGGCCAAAGCCTTCATCATGGGCGTCGGCGTCGCCGGCCTCCAGGCCATCGCGACGGCGCGCCGCCTCGGCGCCATCGTCTCGGCAACGGACGTGCGCCCTGCAACCAAGGAGCAGGTCGCCTCGCTCGGCGCGAAGTTCGTGGCCATCGAGGACGAGGAATTCAAGCAGGCGCAAACGGCGGCCGGCTACGCCAAGCCGATGTCGGAAGCCTACCAGCAGAAGCAGGCGGAGCTCGTCGCCGGCCACATCAAGGCGCAGGACATCGTCATCACGACCGCGCTCATTCCGGGCCGGCCGGCGCCGCGCCTCATCACGCGCGCCATGGTCGAGAGCATGAAGCCCGGCGCAGTGATCATCGACCTTGCAGCCGAGCGCGGCGGCAACTGCGAGCTGACCAAGCCCGGCGAGATCGTCGAGCACAATGGCGTGCGCATCGACGGCACGCTCAATCTCGCGGGCCAGGTGCCGGTCAACGCCTCGAGCCTCTACGCCAAGAACCTCCTCACCTTCCTCGAGCTCATGATCGACAAGAAGGAAAAGACCCTCAAGGTCGACTGGGAGGATGATGTCATCAAGGGCACGCTGGTCGCGAAGGGCGGCCAGGTCGTGCATCCGAGCTTGCAGCCGAAGGGAGCCTGAGATGATGCGCCCCGCTCTAGCATGGACACCTCTGCTGCTCGCGCTGACGACCGCGCCTGCGCTCGCCGCGGGCGGTGGTGACGTCAGTCCGTTTGTCTATCAGTTCATGGTGTTCGTGATCGCGATCTTCGTCGGCTACTTCGTCGTGTGGTCCGTCACGCCCGCCCTGCATACGCCGCTGATGAGCGTCACCAACGCGATTTCCTCGGTGATCGTCGTCGGCGCGCTGCTCGCGGTCGGAGTCAGCCTCGCGGCCTCGGGATCGATCCTCGCCAAGTTCTTCGGCTTCCTCGCCCTGGTGATGGCCTCGGTCAACATCTTCGGCGGCTTCCTTGTCACGCAGCGCATGCTGGCGATGTACAAGAAGAAGGAGAAGAAGTGAGCGATGCGCGCTGGCACATGCTCGTTCGCGACTTCGTGGCCGGCCGCATGGACGAAGTGGCCTTCCATGACCGCTTCTTCGAGCTCTGGCACGCCGCCGATCGAGACCATGTGCCCGCGCCACCAGCCATCGAGACGCTCTTCTTCGTTGTCGAAGCCTATTGCCCCGATCCAGCACTCCGCGATCCCGACAGCGCCTACGAAGCCGATGAGGCCGAGCTCAGGCAGGCTGCTGAAAAGGCACTCGCCGAGCTCCCCATTCCCAGCCGCTTGATGACGTTTCTCAGCAGGATGAAACCATGAGTGCCAACGCCGCCGCCCTGCTCTACCTCGCCTCGGGCGTCCTGTTCATCCTCGCGCTGCGCGGTCTGTCGAGCCCGGAGACATCGCGCTCGGGCAACCTCTTCGGCATGGTCGGCATGGCCATCGCGATCGTCACGACGCTCGCGCTGCTCCAGTCCGGCGACAGCTTCTTCACCTGGTTCCTGATCATCGCCGGCATCGGGATCGGCGGCGGCATCGGCGCCTATACCGCGCGCCAGATTCCCATGACCATGATGCCCGAGCTGGTCGCGGCCTTCCACTCGCTGGTCGGCCTTGCCGCCGTATTCGTGGCCGCCGCCGCACTCTACGCGCCGACCGCCTTCGGTATCTCCGATGGCACCGGCCACATCTTCCCGTCGAGCCTCGTCGAGATGTCGCTCGGCGTTGCGATCGGCGCGATCACATTCACGGGCTCGGTCATTGCCTTCGCCAAGCTCTCGGGCCGCATGTCCGGGAAGCCCATCCTGCTGCCCGTGCGTCACCTCATCAATGGCGCGCTCGGCCTCGTGCTGATCTTCCTCGTCTATCAGTTCACGCAGTCCGGCGGCTCGGCCTGGCTCTTCTGGCTGATCACCATCCTCGCGCTCGCCTTCGGCATCCTGCTCATCATCCCGATCGGCGGCGCCGACATGCCCGTCGTCGTGTCCATGCTGAACTCCTACTCGGGTTGGGCCGCGGCCGGCATCGGCTTCACGGTCGGCAACGTCGCGCTCATCATCACGGGCGCGCTCGTCGGCTCATCGGGTGCGATCCTCTCCTACATCATGTGCCGCGGCATGAACCGCGCCTTCCTGTCCGTGATCGCGGGCGGCTTCGGCGGCGAGGTCGCAGGCCCCGCAGGCGGCGAGCAGGAGCAGCGCCCAGTCAAGCTCGGTTCGGCCGAGGACGCAGCCTTCCTCATGAAGAATGCCGGCAAGGTCATCATCGTGCCGGGCTATGGCATGGCCGTCGCGCAGGCCCAGCACGCGCTGCGCGAGATGGCGGACACGCTCAAGGCCAACGGCGTCGAGGTGAAGTACGCGATCCATCCGGTCGCGGGCCGCATGCCGGGCCACATGAACGTGCTGCTCGCCGAGGCGAACGTGCCCTACGACGAGGTCTTCGAGCTCGAGGACATCAACTCGGAGTTCGCGCAGGCCGATATCGCTTATGTCATCGGCGCCAACGACGTGACGAACCCCGCCGCCGAAGAGGACAAGACCTCGCCGATCTATGGCATGCCCGTGCTGCAGGTCTGGAAGGCGGGCACCGTCATGTTCAACAAGCGCTCGCTCGCGAGCGGCTATGCCGGCATCGACAATCCGCTCTTCTATCGCGACAACACCATGATGCTGCTCGGCGACGCGAAGAAGATGACGGAAGAAATCGTCAAGGCCATGCATAATTAATTGGCTCGCCGCGGGCTGCCGGGAAGGGGTGCTGTCGCCTACTTCCGTGGCGGTATGCCCGCGGTCGCCGTGCGGAGAGCTTCGCGTTCGCTGTGATGGGGCTCGCGCCCTCGGTGCGGTGGATTTTCCCCAGGCCCCGGCGGCTCGGAGACGCGCCCCTCAGAAAAGCCATGTTCCTGCCGACATGGGCACGCAGGGTGCTCGTGTGATGATCGAGAAATTCGCCACACCTTGCTGCACGGTTTCGAGCGAATTTCTCGATCTGAAGCGCACTTGCAAGCCTATGATTCTAGTGTCCCTTTTGATTTCGAAGTTCCCTCGAGACACCAGCATCGAGGTATGGCGAACTTCGGAATCGGGACACTTGTGTGATTCGGCTTTGTGAATAATGGCGGGGGCGACGTTGGCGAGGGGTGGCTCAGGATGGCGCGGACTGCGGGCGGCAGCCTGCATCGTCGTGCTTTCGTCCCCCGTTCTCGCCGAGGCGCCGAAAAGTACACCAGCCGGGACGACCGTTCAGCTCGGCATGGAGCCCGTGCACCAGCGCGTTATGGATGCCGCGTGGCAGGCAGGTGCGCAGTTCGCCGAGGCCTATCGGCGGTCGCCGGTCCTGGGAATGGGTCTTGCGCTTGCGGGTGCCGTGCCGCTCCTGGCCGGGCTTTTCGCGATCGGCCGCGCGATGCGGCGGCGTGCGGCGCGCCGGGAGCGCGATGCGCCATCAGCGCCCGAGCCGTCGCCGATCGCTGACAAGGCCTGGATCAACATCGGCGAAGGCTCGGACGCCGTGCCCGTTGCCTTCACGGGCGAGATTCTCCGCATTGGCCGGCACAGCGACAACGACATCGCGCTCGCACACGAGTCCGTCCATCGCCATCATGTGCTCATCCAGCGCACGCCGGACGAAGAGTTCGTGCTCATGGATCTGACCGCCGGCACGGGCAACCAGCCGCTCGTCAATGGACGACCGGCTTCGCGGGCGATGTTGAGCGATGGCGATCGCATTGCGCTCGGCGACGTGATCCTGACCTTCCATCTCGGCGTCGAGGTGCCGGCCGCAAGCCGGCAGCCTGATGCGCGCACGCCGACCACCCCATCTGCGAGGGAGATGACAGATGACGAACGAGACGCCGGTGACGGGCTCGCCGGACGGCCCGCCGACGGGATCCAAACGCGCCGTATCGGCCCGTCCGAGCGGGTCGCTGCGCGAGGCACTCATCGCGGCCGGACGTGACGACGCCCGCATCACCAAGATCACCGAGCGCAGCGCGCCGCCTGAAACCCACGCAGAGACGACCGTCCGCGTGCCGCCGCCGCTGCCCGCGGCACCTGCTGCATTGGCGCCTGTTCCCGCAGCCGAGCCGGCTCGCGTGATTGCGGCAAAGCCCGCACTGCGCCCCGCGAACAACCACGTCGAGGTCGAGGTGCCATCCACGGCCGACGATCCGATCTCCTCGCCCCCGCGCACGCAACTCGTGCGGGGACGCTCGACGGTCAAGCGGACCGAGTTTCATCAGGACCCGGTGGTCGGCTGGCTGGTGATTGTCGGGGGGCCAGGGCTCGGCGCCTTCCGGCCCATCTACGAAGGCAACAACACGATCGGGCGGGGTGCGACGCAGCGCATTCCCCTCAATTTCGGCGATGAGGCCATTTCGAACGAGGAGCAGGCGTACCTCCGCTATGATTCCGTCGATCGCAAGTTCCTGCTCGTGCCGAACCTCGCCAAGACCAACATCATCTCGGTGAACGAGAAAAAGCCGACGAGCGCCGTTGAGCTATCGGCCATGGACCTGATTACGGTCGGGCGCACGCAGCTCGCCTTCGTTCCCTTCTGCGGGGGCGATTTCGACTGGTCGGAGCTGAATGACCTGAAGGGCTGAGCCCCGGAGCCCCAATAGGGGCCGTCCGAGAGGTGGCGAATTTCTAGATCGCCACACGAGCGGCATGACGTTCACTTGAAGGCCCCTTGACGCTCCGGACCGAGGCACCCATGAAGGTGGAGGCCGCCCGGGCGCCTTGGCTCGGATCGGGGCCAGGAGGCTGGATCGTGAAGTTTCAGGTCGCCATACGGGCCAGCCAGGGCGCGCGCAGCTACCAGGAGGATGCTGCGGCCGTCTGGCAGCCGCCGGATCACGATGCGGGCGCGGGCGAGCCGACCTGCGTGCTGGCCATCCTCGCCGATGGCATGGGCGGTCATGCCGGCGGTGCCATCGCCAGCGATGCCGTATGCGCGAGCTTCGAGGCCCAGTTCATCGAGCAGCAAGGAAGCCCGCGGCACCGTCTCAAGTCGGCCTTGAGCGCAGCGAACGGCGCCATAACCGCGCTCGTCGCGGCCCAGCCGCAGCTCCGCGGCATGGGCTCGACGCTGATCGGTGTCGCTTTCCATGATGATCACGTGAGCTGGATCAGCGTCGGCGATAGCCCCCTCTACCTCTACAGGCGCGGCGAAATGGCACGCCTCAACGAGGACCACTCCATGGCGCCCGTGCTCGACAAGCTCGTCGCGGCGGGGCGGCTGACGCCTGAGGAGGCCGAGGACGACCCTCGTCGCCATATGCTGCGCTCGGCGGTGGTCGGCGAGGACCTGGAGCTCGTGGATATTTCGCAGACGCCATGGGCCCTGCAGGCCGGTGACGTCGTCGTGCTGGCGAGCGACGGCATTCATTCGATTGCCGATGTCGAGATCGCCCGCGTCATCGCCGCCTATCGTAAGGACGGCCCGGAGGCGACCGCCGAGGCGCTGATCGCGGCGGTCAGAGATGCCGGGATCCCTCATCAGGACAATACGACGGTGGTCGTGGTTACTGCCGGCGACTGACGATCGGCCAATTCGACCCCGCTTCTACTCTCCGGCAATTTTTTCATTTGACCTCCCTGTGGGAAGGATCAGAGTCCTGAACAACGGCCGTGAACCTTGGAAAGTCTTGAACTTGGCGCGCTTGCGCGAGGATCGGGCTTGAACTAAGGAAGCGGTTCCGATCCGCTAGAAGTCGCGATAAAGCGGCCGTGCGATGGAAGGGAGGAGGCGATTACGGTGAACGCCACAATTGCGCCTGCTGACGCGTCTGCGTCTGCGCTCGACACCGTTCCGAAACTGCTTCTGCACAATGCGCAGCGCTATGGCTCGCGCCCGGCCTTCCGCGAGAAGGCCTTCGGCATCTGGCAGACGTGGACCTGGGCCCAGACGAAGGACGAGATCGAGGCCTTTGCGGTCGGCCTCAAGCTGCTCGGCCTGAAAGCCGGCGAGACGGTCGCGATCATCGGCGATAACCGGCCCCACCTCTACTGGGCCTTCTGCGCGGCGCAGAGCCTCGGCGCGATCCCCGTTCCCGTCTATCAGGACTCCGTTGCCGAGGAGATGGCTTACGTCCTCACGCACGCCGAGGTGAAGTACGCCATCGTCGAGGATCAGGAGCAGGCGGACAAGGTGCTCTCCATCGCCGCCGACGTCGGCACGATCCGCAAGATCGTCTACAACGACCCGCGCGGCCTCCAGAAATACGATCCCAATGATCTCGTCTCCATCGAGAGCGTGCAGGAGGCGGGGCGCAAGGCGCTGAAGTCCGATCCTGCCGTCCGCAAGGCGTGGCTCGACGGGATAGCCGCCGGCAGGGGCAGCGACATCAGTGTCGTCCTCTACACCTCGGGCACGACCGGCCGGCCCAAAGGCGTCATGCTCACGCAGGAGAACGTCGTCGTCTCGGGGCGCAACGCCAATCTCTTCGATCATTTCACGCCCGACGATACCATGATCGCCTATCTGCCCATGGCCTGGGTCGGCGATCACATCTTCTCCTATGGCCAGGCCTTCGCGGGCGCGCTCTGCGTCTCGTGCCCCGAAAGCCCGGACACGATCACCGAGGATCGCCGCGAGATCGGCCCCACCTACTTCTTCGCCCCGCCGCGCGTGTTCGAGAATATGCTCACGCAGATCATGGTGCGCATGGAGGATGCAGGCCGACTCAAGAAGGCGGCCTTCGACTACTTCCTCAAGGTCGCGCGCCGGGCCGGCGAGCCCATTCTCGATGGTCGGCCGGTGTCGTTCGGCGATCGCCTGCGCTATCGGATCGGTGACGTTCTCGTGTATGGGCCGCTGCGCAATCGCATGGGCTTCTCGAACCTGCGCGTCGCCTATACGGCCGGCGAGGCCATCGGCCCCGAGCTCTTCAGCTTCTTCCGCTCGCTCGGCATAAATCTGAAGCAGCTCTACGGGCAGACGGAGGCGAGCGTCTTCATCACGCTGCAGCCGAACGGCGAGGTCTATCCCGAGACCGTCGGCAAGCCCGGTCCTGATGTTCAAATCAAGATCGCCGAGAACGGCGAGGTGCTCTTCAAGAGCCCCGGCGTCTTCCTCCGCTACTACAAGAACGACGAGGCGACGGCCGAGACCAAGACCGCTGACGGCTGGGTGCATACGGGCGATGCCGGTTTCATCGATCAGCGCGGCCACCTGCGCATCATCGACCGCGCCAAGGACGTCGGCCGCCTGACCAACGGGACGCTGTTCGCGCCGAAGTACATCGAGAACCGGCTCAAGTTCTATCCCGAGATCAAGGAGGCCGTCGCGATCGGCCATGGCCGCGATTTCGTGACCGTGCTGATCAACATCGATCTCACCTCGGTCGGCAACTGGGCCGAGCGCAACAACGTCATCTATGCGAGCTACCAGGAGCTCGCGGCCCATCCCGATGTGTACGCGATGATCGAGCGGCGCATCGACGAGCTCAACAAGTCGCTCGCGACCGAGGAGATGGTGGCCGGCTCCCAGATCCACCGCTTCCTCATCCTGCACAAGGAGCTCGATGCCGACGACGGCGAGCTCACGCGCACCCAGAAAGTGCGCCGCAGCTTCATTGCCGATCGGTATGCGCCGCTGATCACGGCCCTCTACGACGGCACCCCGCGCTGCCAGATCAGAACCGAGGTCACGTTCGAGGACGGCCGCAAGGGCGTTATCGAGGGTGACGTGAAGATCGTCGACATGAAGACGTATCCGCCCGTCAAGGCGGCGGTCAGGGAGGCCGCGGAATGAAGGCGGATGTTCAGGAGCGATCGGGCGCGGCCGGCGCCGGGCACGCGGTGGCCGACCGTGTGATCGGCGATGTGCTGCTGTCCGTCGAGAACGTCTCGCTCGCCTTCGGCGGCGTCAAAGCGATCAGCGACGTCAGCTTCGATATCCGCAAGGGCGAGATCCGCGCGATCATCGGGCCGAACGGCGCCGGCAAGACGTCCATGCTGAACGTCATCAACGGCTTCTATCACCCCAACCAGGGAGCGATCACGTTCAAGGGCCGGAAGCGCAGCATCATGCGGCCCTATATCGCCGCCTCGCAGGGCATCTCGCGCACCTTCCAGAACCTCGCGCTCTTTAAGGGCATGAGCACACTCGACAACATCATGGCCGGGCGCGCGCTCAAGATGAAGCGCGGCCTGCTCTGGCAGGCCCTTCACTGGGGGCCGGCGCTCTCGGAAGAGATCAAGCACCGCGAAGCCGTCGAGAAGATCATCGACTTCCTCGAGATCCAGCACATTCGCAAGGCGCCCGTCGGCAAGCTCCCTTATGGCCTCCAGAAGCGCGTCGAGCTTGGCCGCGCGCTCGCCATGGAGCCCGATCTCCTGCTGCTCGACGAGCCCATGGCCGGCATGAACCTCGAAGAGAAGAAGGACATGTCGCGCTACATCCTGACGGTCAATGACCAGCTCGGCACGACGGTCGCGCTCATCGAGCACGACATGGGCGTCGTCATGGATATTTCCGACCGCGTCGTCGTTCTCGAGTACGGGCGCAAGATCGCCGACGGCACGCCTGACGAAGTGCAG
>Ga0066256_1002299_pt1 | contig 21666 bp, 19 predicted proteins | sample ThiBio_1000_biof_FD_87107 | JGI IMG/M metagenome (GOLD analysis project Ga0066256, IMG submission 87107) | Wastewater bioreactor microbial communities from Cape Town, South Africa - Thiocy_expt_1000_biof (version 2) | ecosystem: Engineered > Bioreactor > Thiocyanate-remediating >... | reverse complement strand
CGGACGTCACCATCCTCGACCGCGATCCCGAAGTGCTGGAGCGGCTGGGCGTCCATTTCGAGAGCCGGGCCAAGACGCGCTTTTCCAACCGGGCGAACCTGCTGGACAGCGTGACGGGCGCGGACCTGGTGATCGGCGCGGTGCTGATCCCCGGCGCGGCCGCGCCCAAGCTGGTGACGCGCGACATGCTGGGCAGGCTGAAGCCCGGGTCGGTGCTGGTGGACGTGGCGATCGACCAGGGCGGCTGCTTCGAATCCTCCCACCCCACCACGCATAGCGACCCCACCTTCATCGAGAGCGGGATCGTGCATTATTGCGTGGCCAACATGCCCGGCGCGGTGGCCCGCACCAGCACTTATGCGCTCAACAACGTCACCCTGCCGCATGCGCTGCGAATCGCCGATCTCGGCTGGAAGGAAGCGATGCGGGCCAATCCCCACCTCGCCCAGGGCCTCAACGTCCATGCCGGGCGCGTGACTTACCCCGCCGTGGCGCGCGAACTGGGCTACGAGCTGCTGCCGCTGGCCGAGGCGCTCGCCTGAGCCGGGGCCGCGCCCCCTTTCGTGGTGGATTCGAAACGGAAAATGCACTCCTGCGGGGTTTCCGAAGGGCCGCCCTTAACCTCAGCGCAAATTCTTTCCTGTAGAAGGCAGCCATGAATCCCTGGGGATCAGGCATGCGGGCGGCTTCGATGGCCGCGCTGCTGTGGCTGCTGCTGTGCGCGGCGTGGCCTGCCGCGGCGCATGCTTTCCCCAAAGGGTCCGTCTGCCACGCAAGCGGCACGGCTTCGGAAAGTTACGAGCAGGTCGCCGCCGATCCGCGCCGCTGGAACTGCAACCGCACCGGCTGGTCGATCGCGGCGGAGCGCATTTTCCTGCGCATCGATCATGACGCCGCCACCCCCGCTCCGGCGCGCTACACCGCCGAACTGGCGCGTTTCGCACATATGCGCCTGACCTCGATCGGCACGGACGGGACGAGCGCCAGCCGCGACCTGGGCGACCAGGACATGCGGCTCGCCACGGCTGGCTGGCTGATGAGCGCGGACCTGCCGCGCATCGGCGCGCCGCTTGCCGCCGTGGCCGTAACGATGGACGGCGCACGGCACCCCCGGGCTGTCTCCAGCGGCAGGCTGACCTCCGTCGAGGAGGCGAACGGCCATTCGGTACCCTATGAGCTGGGCCTCGCCATGCTGTCCGGCATGCTGTTCATGGGGCTTCTGTTCAACGTCGTCTTCTATCGCGTGCTGAAGACGCGCTTCCTGATCTGGCATACCTTGTCCGTCGCCTTCATGGTCGCGCAGACGCTGATAACCTCCGGCCTGATCCACCGTTTCGTTTCGCTTGGCCTGCTGGACACCTCGATCCTCTCGGCCGTGACCTTCGGCGCCGGCGTGGCCACCGGCATGCTGTTCGCCGCGGACTTCCTGGAGCCGGGCAAGCTGCGCCCGGTGCAGCGCCGGGCGCTGCGCTGGATGAGCCTGTGGATCGCGGGATGGACCATGTTCTATCTCTTCGCCGACGGGCCGCTGCGGGCCTACAACGCGCTGTTCTACTACACCGCCTTCCTGCCGGTGCTGGGCCTGTTCGTGTGGTTCATGGCGACCGCGTGGATGCGCGGAAGCAGGGCGATCAACTTCCTGATCGTGGCCTGGGCCCCGTTCATGCTGATCGGGCTGCTGCGGGTCGTAACGCTGCTGGGCCTCACCGATGCGCCGATGGGCTTCCCGATGGAGCAGCACCTCGCGCTCACCTGGGAAGTCGTGATCGTCAATCTGGGCGTGGCGGACCGCGTGCTGTTCCTGCGCCGCGAGCGCGACCGCGCGCGGGCGCGGGCCCTGGCGCTGGAGGCAAGGGCGGAGCGCGATCCGCTGACCGGGCTGCTCAATCGGCGGGGAGTGGTGCAACGCTTCGAGAAGCTGCGCACCATGGGTTATCGCGCGATGGCGGTGATCGACCTGGACCACTTCAAGCGCATCAACGACACCCATGGCCACATGGTGGGCGACGAGGTGCTGCGCGCGGTCGCAGGCGCGCTGGCGCAGGACGAGGACATCGTGGCGGTGCGCATGGGCGGCGAGGAGTTCATGCTGCTGGTCGCGGGCGAGCAGGCGGCGCGGCGGGCGGAGCAATGCCGCCAGGCGATCCCGCTGCGGATCGCCTCCGAAGTTGCGGGGCTGGACTGGCCGGTGACGGCAAGCATGGGCTTCGTCGAGCAGCCCGCGGGGGCGCAGCAGGCCGATTTCGCAGCGCTCTACGCGCATTGCGACCGGTTGCTCTACGAAGCCAAGGCGGCCGGGCGCAACCGCACCATGAGCGAGAAGCAGACGCTGTTCTCCAGCCGCAAGCGCAAGCCGCACCAGGCTGCCTGAAGGCGGAACCTCACCCCGCCAGGAACGGCGCGGCCACTTCCGGAGTGATGCGCAAGGGGCGCCCCGTCGCCTTGTCGATCATCGCCCAGGTGGAGCGCACCTGCACGATGACCTTGCCCGCCGCATTGGTGAAATCGACGCAGCGCACGAAGCGCGCGCCTTGCGGCGGATCGGGGATGAAGGTGCGCGCGGTGACCTGCTCCCCCGCCACGATATTGCCGCGATAATCGATCTCGTGCCGCAGCACGAACCAGACATAGGCCGCCTGATGCTCGGCGCACGCGACCGCTTCCCAATGGGCGGTGGCGATGTCCTGCACCCATTGCAGCCACACCATGTTGTTCACATGGCCGTTGAAATCGATGTGCTCCGGCCCGGCGGTGAAGGTGAGGGTGTAGGAGTTGCTCATGGCCGATTCCCAAAAGGCAAAACGCCCGCTCATCCTGAGCTTGTCGAAGGACACGCATTTCCGCCAGCCCAAAGGCAATCTTCGCGCGTGTGCTTCGACAGGCTCAGCATGAGCGGAGGAAGCTAGTCAGCCACCCCCAATTGCCACAGGATGAAGGCAAATTCCTCCGCGGTTTCCTTCAGGCTCTCGAACCGGCCGGACTTGCCGCCGTGGCCCGCGCCCATGTTGGTCTTGAGCAGCAGCTCGTTGCCGTCGGTCTTCAGCTCGCGCAGCCTGGCGACCCATTTTGCGGGCTCCCAATAGGTCACGCGCGGATCGTTAAGGCCGGCCGTCACCAGCATCGGCGGATAGCCATGCACGCCGACCTGATCGTAGGGCGAATAGCTGCGGATCAGCTCGAAGGCGGCCTTGTCCTCGATCGGGTTGCCCCATTCGGGCCATTCGCCGGGGGTGAGCGGCAGCGAGGCGTCGAGCATGGTGTTGAGCACGTCCACGAACGGCACATGCGCCACCACCGCGCCGAACAGCTCGGGATCGGAATTGACCGCCGCGCCCATCAGCTCCCCGCCCGCCGAACCGCCGGAAATGCTGATCCGGCCCGCCCGGGTGTAGCCGCGCTCCACCAGCCCTTTCGCCACGTCCACGAAATCGTTGAAGGTGTTGGCGCGCCGCTCCAGCTTGCCCGCCTTGTACCAGGCGCGCCCCAGATCGTCCCCGCCGCGTATATGCGCGATGGCATAGGCGAAGCCGCGGTCCACCAGGCTGAGCCGGGTGGTGGAAAAGCCCGGCTCGATCGCGATGCCGTAAGCGCCATAGCCGTAGAGGTGGAGCGGGCCGCCCGGCTGTCTGTCCTTGCGATACATGATGCTGACCGGGATCGGCGTGCCGTCGCGCGCGGCGATCTCCAGCCGCTCGGTGGCGTAGAGCGACGCGTCGTAGCCCGAGGGGATTTCCTGCACCTTGAGCACGTCGAACCGCTTGTCCGCCACGTGATAATCGTAGACCGTGTCGGGCGTGACCATGCTTTCATAGGACAGCCGCAAGGTCTCCACCGCCCATTCGGGATTGCCGGCCAGCCCCGCGCTGTAGCTTGCCTCGGGGAAGGCGATCGGCTCGATCAGGGCAGGGTCGTCGTAGTAACGCACCTCGATCCGGTCGAGCCCGCCGATCCGCCCTTCGATCACGTAGAAATCGCGGAACAGGTCCAGCCCGGTGATGTAGAACTCGTCCGAGCCTTCGATCAGCGTGGCCCAGTTGCCCGGATCGGCCAGCGGCGCGGTGGCGAGGCGGAAATTCTCATGCGTGTCGTTGGCGAGGACGAACAGCACCCCCTCGCGCTCGTCCACGTCGTATTCCACGCCCTTCCGGCGCGGCTTCACCAGCAGCGGCGGGGCCAGCGGATCGGCGACGGGGATCAGGCGGACCTCGCTCGTCTCGTGATCGCTGGCCGAGATCATCACCCATTGCTCGTTGGCCGAGAGGGCGGAGCCGACGCGGAAGCCTTCGTCGTCTTCGTGATAAAGCTCGATATCTTCCTCAAGCGGCCGGCCCAGCCAGTGGAGCCGGGCATTGTCGGTGCGCCACTGCTCGTTGGCCAGCGAGTAGATCAGCCCCGTGTCGCCCGCGACCCAGACCAGGCTGGAAAGTGTACCGGGAATCGCGTCGGGCAGCAGCTCCCCGCTGGCCAGGTCCTTGATCCGGACGGTGAACCGCTCCGACCCGTTATCGTCCACCGAATAGGCCAGCAGCCTGCCGTCCTGGCTGACCGAGAAGGCCCCGAGGCGGAAATAGTCGAGCCCGCCCGCCAGCGCGACCTCGTCCAGGATCAGCTCGTCCGGCCCGCCTGAAACCGGCTTCCTCCACCATTTCTTGTATTCCGCGCCTTCCTCGTACTCCACCCAGTAGAGCCAGTTTCCATCCTTCTGCGGCACGGACTTGTCCGCTTCCTTGATCCGCCCGCGCATTTCCCTGAACAGCTTGTCGATCAGCGGCTTGTGCGGCTCCATCCGCGCTTCGAACCAGGCGTTTTCCGCCTCCAGATGGGCGAGCACCTCCTTGTCGGTGACCTCGGGATAGCCGGGATCGCGCAGCCAGGCGTAATCGTCCGCCAGGGCGATCCCGTGATGGGTGGAGGAGAACGGCTTCTTCGCGGCGCGCGGCGGAGAGGAGGGAGGAGTGGTATCGGCCATCGTGCCGCCCTATGTTGGTGCGGAAAGGACCGCAAGCAATGCTGATGCAAACGCACGAAGCCCGCCTCGCCGCGCTGAAGGAGGAACTCGCCCGCCGGGGGTTGGACGGCTTCGTGGTCCCGATCTCCGACGAGCATATGAGCGAATATGTCGGCGCCTATGCCCAGCGCCTTGCCTGGCTGACCGGCTTCGGCGGATCGGCCGGGACGGCGGTGGTGCTGAAAGACCGCGCCGCGATCTTCGTCGACGGGCGCTACACCCTGCAGGTGCGCGACCAGGTGGACGGGCGGCTGTGGGAATATTGCGGCGTGCCCGGAACCAGCCCCGCCGAATGGTTTGGCGCGAACGCCCCCGAAGGCGCGACAATCGGCTACGACGCCTGGCTGCACGCGAAGGGCTGGGCCAAAGCGGCCGCCAAGGCGCTGGAAGCGAAGGGCGCGAAGCTGGTGGCGGTGGAGAGCAATCCTGTCGACGCCGTGTGGGACGACCGGCCCGCGCCCTCCACCGCCCCCGCGCTGGTCCATGAAGAGCAATATGCCGGCAGGCCCAGCGCCGAGAAGCGCGCCGCGGTGGCCGAATGGCTGAAGGAGCGCAAGCTCGACGCGGCGGTGATCGCCGCGCTCGATTCGGTCGCCTGGCTGCTCAACATCCGGGGCAGCGACGTGGAGCGCACGCCCGTCACCCTGTCCTACGTCATCGCCCATGCCGACGGCACGGCGGAGCTGTTCATCGCGCCCGAGAAGGTCACGCCGCAAGTGGCGGCCCACTTGGGCAACGCGGTGAAGCTGCGGCCCGAAGCGGAGTTCGTTCCCGCGCTGGAAGCGATGAAAGGCAGGCGCGTGGCGGCCGATCCCGCCAATTGCGTGGCCGGCATCTTCGCCGCGCTGGAGCGGGCCGGAGCCGAGATCGTCGAGGCCACCGACCCCTGCACGCTGCCCAAGGCGGTCAAGAACCCGGTGGAGCAGGCCGGCGCTAAGATCGGCCAGGAGACGCAGATGCCGCTGCGCGACGTCTCCTTCGACACGATTTCCGGCGCGGGGCCGAACGGGGCGATCGTCCATTACCGCGTGAGCGAGGAAACCAACCGCGCGCTGGAGCCGGGGAGCGTCTACCTGGTCGATTCGGGCGGGCAATATCCCGATGGGACGACCGACATCACCCGCACGGTATGGATCGAACCGGGTGAACCTCCAGCAGAAACCCGCGACCGCTTCACCCGGGTCCTCAAGGGCCATATCGCGCTGGCGCTGCAGACCTTCCCTATAGGCACCACGGGCAGCCAGCTCGACACACTGGCCCGCCAGCACCTCTGGGCCGCGGGGTTGGACTACGCCCACGGCACCGGCCACGGGGTGGGCAGCTTCCTGTCCGTCCACGAAGGGCCGCAGCGGATCGCCAAGGCGCGCGGCGGGCAGGCCGGGACCGAGCAGGAACTGCTGCCCGGCATGATCCTTTCGAACGAGCCGGGATACTACAAGACCGGCGAATACGGCATCCGGATAGAGAACCTGGTGCTGGTGGAACCGCGCGAGATCGCCGGCGCAGAAGGCGCGTGGCTGGGCTTCGAGACGCTGACGCTGGTGCCGATCGACCGCAGGCTGATCGAGCCGTCGCTGCTGACCCCGGCCGAGCGCGCCTGGTGGAACGCCTATCACGCCCGCGTGCGCGATGTGCTGGCCCCGCAACTGGCAGGCGAGGCGCTGGCCTGGCTGGAGGCGCAATGCGCGCCGCTGTGAGGCAGGGCTGTGAGGCAGGCGCCTTGCGGGAGGATGAACCGGCCCCTTCTTCTGCGACAATTTGCGACAAAAAGCCGGCGATGCGGCATATTGGCGCGACAGGAAGCCCTTAGAACCGGCAAATGAGAGCTGCGGGAAACATCCAGTTCCATCCCCTCCCCCCTCCCGCTGGACCCGCAGCTCCAACCTTTTGACCGAACGGAATTATTGGAGCCTGACCGATGCGCAAATTCACCCCCGATCGCTTTGGCGTCCTTCTTGGAGCCATTTCCGCCGCCAGCCTGGCCTTTGCCGGCGCGGCCATCGCCCAGACCGCCGACAACCCCGCCCCTGCGGGCGCGGTGAAGGGCGAACGCCATGCCAAGGGCCCGTCCACCCGCGCCGAAGCGGAACAGCGGGCCGACAGGATGTTCGCCCGCATGGACGCCAATGGCGACGGCGTGCTCGACAAGGCCGACCGCGAAGCCATGGTCGCCAAGCATTTCGAACGCCTGGACACCGACAAGAACGGCGCGCTGAGCCTCGACGAGTTCAAGGCCCGGCCCGAACGCCCCGCCCGCCAGGCCGGCGCTGACAATCCCGGAGCCGGCGAACACGGCGGCCCCGGCAAGTCCGGCAAGCGGCCCATGGGCCAGCGCGGCCATGGAATGATGGGCCGCGGCATGATGGGCCATGGAACGGCCGATGCCGACAAGGACGGCCGGATCACCGCCGCCGAGTTCAAGGCCGCCGCGCTCACCCGCTTCGACAAGCTCGACGCGAACAAGGACGGCACCGTGACCGCCGAAGAGCGCCAGGCCGCGAAGAAGCAGTGGCGCGAAACCCGCAAGCAGGCGCGCGAGAACCGCGCGGCCGCGGGCCAGTAAGACCGCCAGCAAGACCGAAAGAGAGGGGGCGCCGAACGCGATGACCACCGAACCGGCGCCCACTCGCCTGCTCCTCGTCGACGACGAAGCGAGCCTGCGCGAACCCCTGGCGGAGTATCTCACCCGCCAGGGGTTCGCCGTGACTCAGGCCGAAAGCGCGGCTGTGGCGCGCAGCCTGCTGCTCAACGAAACCCCCGAGCTCGTCCTGCTCGACATCATGATGCCGGGGGAGGACGGGCTGTCGCTCTGCCGCCACCTGATCGAGGCGAAGGACGTGCCCGTGATCCTGCTCACCGCCAGGGGCGAGGCGACCGACCGCATCATCGGGCTGGAAATCGGCGCCGACGATTACGTGGTGAAGCCCTTCGAGCCGCGCGAGCTGGTTGCCCGGATCAAGAGCGTGCTGCGCCGCGCGGCGCGGGGCGGCCCGCCGCCGCAGGAAGATGCGCTTTACGAATTCGAAGGGTGGCGGCTCGACCCGGTCAAGCGCCGGCTGACCGATCCGGCCGGCGCGATGGTGGCGATCTCGGCGGCGGAATTCCGCCTGCTCGCCGCCTTCGTCACCAACCCGCGCAAGGTGCTGGACCGCGACCGGCTACTCGACATGGTGCAGGGCCGCGAAGCCCACCTGTTCGACCGCGCGGTGGACAACCAGGTCAGCCGCCTGCGCCGCAGGCTGGAAGAGGACCGGCGCGAGCCGCGCCTGATCCAGACCGTGCGCGGCGGCGGCTATGTGCTGGCGGCCGACGTCCGCCGGATCGTGCAGGACGCCCGATGAGATTCAGGTTCTGGCCGCGCAGCCTGCTGGGGCAGATGCTGCTTTCGGTGGCGGCCGCGCTGCTGGTCGCACAGGGCATTTCCGGCTTCCTGCAGCTGCGCGCGCAGGAACAGCGGCGCGAGGAAGTGCTGCTGAACGCCACCGCCTTCCGCCTGATGGCCTCCCCCGGCGAGAACGGGCGCGAGGGCGAGATGCGCGGGCGGCACCGCCGGTTTCCCTTCGCCATAACGCTCCAGCGCGCGGACAGCTTCGCGCCTTCGGGCACAGACCGGCGCCGCCAGGAACGCGAGGAGCGGCTGCGCGAGATCCTTTCGCGCGAAGGATACCCTTCCCATGACGTGGTGGTGGTCACCCGGCGCGTCGGGGCCGATCCCGGGGTGCTGGAGCAGCTGCGCCAGCGCAAGCGCTTCCGCGACGAGCCGCGCCTTGCCGAGCGCGAATTGCTGGTGGCCGCGTTGCAGGCCCGGCCCGGCGGCGACTGGGCGATCGCCCGCATTCCCGTGCCCGAGCGCGAGCCGTGGGCCTGGGGCGGCGTCCTGGTGCAGACGCTGGTGCTCTACGTCGTGCTGGTGGGCGGGCTGGCGCTGCTGCTGCGGCGGATCACCCGCCCGCTCGCAGCGCTGACCGCGCGGATGGACCGCTTCGCCCACACGCAGGAGATCGACGGCCAGCTGGAACCCGCGGGGCCGGACGACACCCGCCTGCTGATCGAGGCGCACAACGCGATGGAAGCGCGCATCGCCGCCCTGCTGGACGAGAAGGACGTGATGCTGGGCGCGATCGGGCACGATCTGAAGACGCCGCTCGCCGCCTTGCGCGTGCGGATCGAATCGGTGGAGGACGAAGGCGAGCGCGCCCGCATGGCCGAAACGATCGAGGACATCACCCGCACGCTGGACGACATCCTGTCGCTCGCCCGCGTCGGCCGCCCTTCGGACCTGCCCGAGAACACCGAGCTTTCCGCGCTGGTCGCCTCGGTGGTCGAGGAGTTCGAGGATCTGGGCGGCAATGTCGAGCTGGGTGAAACCGTCCGCGTCGCGCTGGTCATCCGCGCCACCTGGCTGCGGCGGGCGCTGCGCAACCTCGTCGCCAACGCGCTGCGCTATGCCGGCAACGCCCGCGTCTCGCTCACGCGGGAAAGCGGGCAGGTCGTGATCCGGGTGGAGGATGACGGGCCGGGCATCCCCAATGGCGAGATCGGCACGATGCTGGAGCCGTTCCGCCGCGGCGAAGCATCGCGCAGCAGGGAAACCGGCGGCGCGGGCCTCGGCCTCACTCTCGCCCGCGCGATCGCGGAGCAGCACGGCGGCACGCTGAGCCTCGCCAACCGCCACGCGGCGGACGGCACGGTGGCAGGGCTGACGGCGGAAATCCGCCTGCCCGCCTGATCGCCCGCGAGTCCCAGCGAAGGCTGGGACCTCCCTCGTCAAGGAGCGGCGCTTGAGGGACGAGACCCCAGCCTTCGCTGGGGCTCACGAGGGCTTATCGCATCAGCCCGCCGATCAGGTTGCGCACGAAGCGGCCGAGCATCGGCCCGCCCAGATCGGTGGCGATCGATCCCGCCGCCGACGTGGCAGCGTTGCGCATCGGGTTGGAGCGGGACTTCTTGCCCAGCACGGCATTGGCCGCGATCGTCGCGGCGGATCCGGCCACCGCCGAAGTGGCCCGCTGGGCCGCCTTGCCCCACATGCTGGGGCTCTTGCGTTCCTGCTTGCGGACTTCCTCCTCGCCTTTCGCTTCCACTTCCTGTGCGGTGGCGGCGGCATCGGCGGCTTTCTGCGCCAGCACTTCCTCCGCGCTCTCGCGATTGACCGGCGTGTCGTACTTGCCCTGGAACGGGCTGACCGACTGGATGATCGCGCGTTCCTTCGCGTCCACCGGGCCGAGGCGGGAGCGCGGCGGCTTGATCAGGGTGCGCTGGACCACGGAGGGCGCGCCGTCTTCCATCAGGGTGGATACCAGCGCCTCGCCCACCTTCAGCTCCGTGATCGCAGCGGCGACGTTCAGATCAGGATTGATGCGGAAGGTTTCCGCCGCAGCCTTGATCGCCCGCTGGTCGCGCGGGGTGAAGGCGCGCAGCGCGTGCTGCACCCGGTTGCCGAGCTGCCCGGCCACTTCCTCGGGCACGTCGATCGGGTTCTGCGTCACGAAATAGACACCCACGCCCTTCGAGCGGATCAGGCGCACCACCTGCTCGATCTTGTCCTGCAGCGCCTTGGGCGCATCGTCGAACAGCAGGTGCGCCTCGTCGAAGAAGAACACCAGCTTGGGCTTCTCGGGATCGCCCACTTCGGGCAGCGTCTCGAACAGTTCGGCCAGCAGCCAGAGCAGGAAGGTGGCGTAGAGCTTGGGGCTGCGCATCAGCTTGTCCGCCGCCAGCACGTTGATGTAGCCGCGCCCGCGATCGTCCACCTTCAGGAAATCGCCGATCTCCAGCGCAGGCTCGCCGAAGAAGCGATCCGCGCCCTGGCTTTCGAAGGAGAGGAGCTGGCGCTGGATGGTGCCGATGCTGGCCTTGGTGACGTTGCCGTATTTCGTGGTCAGCTGCCCGGCGTTTTCCGCCGTATGGGCCAGCATGGATTGCAGGTCCGGCAGGTCGAGCAGCAGCAGGCCCTGCTCGTCGGCGTAGCGGAACACGATGTTGAGCACGCCTTCCTGCGTCTCGTTCAGGTCGAGCAGCCGGGCGAGCAGCAGCGGGCCCATTTCGGAGATCGTGGTGCGGATCGGGTGGCCCTGCTCGCCGTAGAGGTCCCAGAAGATCGCCGGATTGTCGGAATAGGCATAGTCTTCCATGCCCAGCTCCTTCGCCCGCGCCTCGAGGATCGCGGCGTTCTTGAACGTGGGCGACCCGGCCATGGAGATGCCGGAAAGATCGCCTTTCACGTCCGCGACGAAGACGGGCACCCCTTCGGCCGAGAAGCTTTCGGCAAGGCCCTGCAGGGTCACCGTCTTGCCCGTGCCGGTTGCGCCTGCGACCAGGCCGTGCCGGTTCGCCCGGCCCAGATTGAGCACCTGCCGTTCGCCATTGGCGCCCAGCCCAAGGAATATCTCGCCCATGCCCAGCCTCGCTCCTGCCTCGTGTGGTGCGCGGGGTGTGGCGGATGCAGGTGGCAGCGGTCAAGCGCTCGACTTGCGCGACAAAGACACTAAAGCCGGGGACGATGGCGAACCGGCAACCCTTCGTGCTGCTCGACGATGCACGCGTGGACGGCGCGAGCGATGCGCAATTGTTCGAAAATCCGCGCGCGGTGTTCGTCGCGCGGCGGCCGGGCGAGGTTTCCGCCGTGCTCGATGCGGCCGAAGCGGCGCGGCGCGAAAGCGGCGGCACGCTGGCGGGCTATCTGGCCTATGAAGCGGGGCTGGCGCTGGAGGAGCGGCTGCTGCCGCTGGCCGAGGCGCGCAGCGGCGCGGGCGGCCCGCTGGTGTGGCTGGGCCTGTTCGACAAGGGAACGGCGATCCCCGCCGCCGAGGTTCCGCGCTGGCTGGAAGAGCATGCCGAGCCCGGCCCCGCGCCCGCGATCGGGCCGATGCAGCCGCAGATCTCCACCGGCGCCTATATCGAGGCGTTCGACCGGCTGCAGGAAGCGATTCGCGCCGGCGACATCTATCAGGCGAACTCCACCCTGCAGATGACGGGCGCGGCGCGCGGCGATCCGCTGGCGCTTTATGCCGCGATCCGCCCGGCCGCCAATGCCGGCTATGGCGGGGTGATCTTCGACGGATCGCACTGGCTGCTGAGCTTCAGCCCCGAACTGTTCTTCTCGCTCCACGGCCGCTCGGCCAAGGCCAAGCCGATGAAGGGCACCCGCCCGCGCGGACATACGCCGGGCGAGGATCGCGAACTGGCCGAGGAGCTGGCCGCCTCGGTCAAGGACAAGGCCGAAAACCTGATGATCGTGGACCTGGTGCGCCACGACCTTGCGCGAGTGGCGGTGGGCGGGACGGTCAAGGTCGAGGATCCCGTCGCGATCGAAACCTATCCCACCCTGCACACGATGGTTTCCACCGTCCGCGCGCAGCTCCAGCCCGGCAAGGGCGCGATGGACATGATCCGCGCGCTGTTCCCCTGCGGCTCGATCACCGGCGCGCCCAAGATCCGCGCGATGGAGCTGATCGACGAGACCGAGCGCGACGTGCGCGGCCCCTATTGCGGGGCGATCGGGCGGATCGACGGGAATGGCGACGCCGCCTTCAACGTGGCGATCCGCACCCTGCGCCTGACGCCGGAGGAGAACGGCCGCTGCTCCGCCATGCTGGGCGTGGGCGGGGCGATCGTGGCCGACAGCACCGCGATGGCCGAATGGCGCGAATGCCTGGTGAAGGCCGGCTTCGTGCGCCAGGCGGCCGCCGGCTTCGACCTGATCGAGACGATGGGCTTCGATCCCGAGGAAGGCATCGCCCATCTGGAGCTGCATCTGGAACGGATGAAGGCCAGCGCGGCCGAGCTGGGCTTCGCCTTCGACCGGCACGCGGCGCGCAACCAGATCCACGCGCTGTGCTTCGAGCTGGACGCGCCCGCGAAGCTGCGCCTGCTGCTGGCGCGCGACGGGGCGACCGCGCTGGAAACCTCCCCCCTGCCGCCCGCTGCCACGGGGCCGGTGCCCTGCGCGCTGGTGCCGCTGCCGGTGGTTTCGAACGACTGGCGCCTGCGCCACAAGTCCACCGACCGCGCCTTCCACGAAATGGCGCTGGAGCTGGCGAAGGATGCGGGCGCGGGCGAAGCGCTGCTGATCCGTGACGACGGGCTGCTGACCGAAGGCAGCTACACCAGCCTGTTCGTCGAACGCGATGGCCGGCTCGTCACCCCCCCGGTCGAGCTGGGCCTGCTGCCGGGCGTGCTGCGCCGCGCCCTGATCGAGGATGGCCGGGCAGTGGAAGGCGAGCTGCGCGTGGCGGACCTTGCCGGCGGGTTCTATATCGGCAACGCCACGCGCGGGCTGATGGAAGCGAGACTGGTGGACCAATGAGCAAGGCATATATCTCGCAGGCGCTGGCGCGGATCGAATCGTCGCGCACCAATGCGATGACCGACCGCGCCACCGCCTTGCGCGAGCAGGGGAGGGACATCATCTCCCTTTCGGTGGGCGAGCCGGACTTCCCCACCCCGCCCCATGTGATCGAGGCGGCCAAGGCCGCGCTGGATGGCGGGCAGACCCGATATACGCCGGTGGCCGGCACCATGCGCCTGAGGGAGGCCGCCGCGCTCCATTTCCGGCGCGACCTGGGGATCGCGGCCGAAGCGGCCGACGTGATCGTCAGCGCGGGCGGCAAGCAGTCGATCTTCCACGCACTGATGGCCACGATCAGCGAAGGCGAGGAAGTGATCGTCCCCGCGCCCTGGTGGGTCAGCTATCCGCAGATCGTGCGCTTCGCCGGCGGGCGGGTGGTGCCGCTGATCACCCATGCGAAGGACAATTTCCGCTTCTCCCCCGCCGATCTGGAGGCGCTGATCGGCCCGGCGACCCAATGGCTGATGCTGAACAGCCCCGGCAACCCCACCGGCGCGGTCTATCCGAAGGAGCTGCTGCTGGGCATCGGCGAGGTGCTGCGCCGCCATCCCCGGGTGATGGTGCTGTCCGACGATATCTACGCCCCGCTGAACTACACCGGCGCGCCGCACGCCACGCTGGCCAATCTCTGCCCCGACCTGGCGGACCGCATCTGCACCGTTTCCGGCGTGTCCAAGAGCCATGCGATGACCGGATTCCGCATCGGCGTGGCCACCGGGCCGGACTGGCTGATCGCCGCGATGGGCAAGCTGCAATCGCACAATTCGGGCAATCCCGCCTCGATCAGCCAGGCCGCCGCCGTGGCCGCCTTCGAAAGGCCGCAGGATTTCCTCGCCGGCTGGCGCGATCGCTTCCGCACCCGGCGGGACATGGTGGTGGATGCGATCAACGCGATTCCCGGCCTGTCCACCCCGGTCCCCGACGGCGCGTTCTACTGCTTCATCGACGCCGCCCCGCTGATGGAGCGCTTCGGTGACGACGAGGGGTTGGCGATGCACCTGCTGGAGCACGGCGTGGCCGTGGTCGCCGCCTCGGCCTTCGGCGGGAAGGACGGTTTCCGCATCAGCTTCGCCACCGACGACGCGGGGCTGGAGGAAGCGATGCGGCGGGTTGCCGCGGCGCTGTCATGACCCCCACCCCCGCTCAGCCTGAGCTTGTCGAAGGCCCCGCGAGCGGGTTGCCCGGCACGTGTGCTCCGACAGGCTCAGCACGAGCGGATGTGGTGTAATGGCAGATATTCCCATCCTCTACGAAGACGCCGAAGCCCTCATCGTCGACAAGCCCGGCGGCCTGCCGCTCGATCCGCCGCGCGCGGGGGGCGAATCGCTCGCGAACCATCTGGAAGAATTGAAGCTGGGCTTCCAGCGCCCGCCCGCGCCTGCGCACCGGCTGGATACGGACACGTCGGGCTGCCTGCTGCTGGCGCGCAACCCCAAGGCGCTGAAGCGCTTCGCCCGCGCCTTCGAGGAGCGGTTGGTGGAGAAGACCTATCTCGGCCTCCTCGCGGGCGAGATCGCGGCGGAGGAAGGCACGGTGGAGCTGGCGCTGTCCAAGATCAGCAGCGCGAAGGATGGCTGGCGGATGATCCCGGCGCGCAAGGGCAAGCCCGCGATCACGCATTGGCGGCGAATCGCGGCGGAAGGCGGGATCAGCCTGGTGGAGTTCCGCCCCGTCACCGGGCGGACGCACCAGATCCGTGTCCATGCCGCCGCCGGGCTGGGCTTTCCGCTGCTGGGCGATCCGATATACGGAACGGCCGACAGGCGCGCGCCGCGCACCATGCTCCACGCCGCGACGCTGACCGTCCCGCGCGAAGGCAAGCCACCGGTTTCCGCCGCCGCGCCGCTTCCCGCGGAGTTCGCCGCGCTGGGCTTCGCGCAAACCTATGGCTGAAGACGATCCCGTGGCGCGCGCGCTGGCGCTGGCCGAGGAGAGCTTCATCGCCGCTTCCGGCCCCGGCGGGCAGAACGTCAACAAGGTGGCGACCGCGGTGCAATTGCGGCTGGACGTGTTCGCGCTCCGCCTCGCCCCGCCGGTGTTCCACCGGCTCAAGGCACTGGCGGGAAGCCGGATGAGCGCGAAGGGCGAGATCGTGCTGACCGCGCGCAACCACCGCACCCAGGAAGCGAATCGCGCCGACGCCCGCGCGCGGCTGGCCGATCTGGTCGAAAAGGCGCTGGAAGAGCCCAAGCAGCGCGCGAAGACCCGCCTCAACCGCGTAGGCAAGGAGCAGCGCCTGCAATCGAAGAAGAAGCGCGGATCGGTGAAGGCCAATCGCGGCAAGGTGGACTGGTAGGCCCTTCCCCCCAAAATCTTCCCCCGTCACCCCCGCGAAAGCGGGGGTGACGAGTTGGGCGTTCCCTGTGCGAAAGGGATAAGTCCCTGGCACCTGCCTCCAACCGCGCACCGCGCCCACCCCACGCTTGACTTTTCCGCCCTTCTGCCGCAATGGCCGCGCCCTGTGAGGGCGGTGCCGAGCGCGCCGCTTTGTTGTTTGGGCCCGCTGTGGCCGACAGGATTTTAGGAAAGCGCCATGGCGAAGCCCGCAACCGTCAAGATCAAGCTGGTCTCCACCGCCGATACCGGCTTCTTCTATGTCACGAAGAAGAATCCGCGGAACATCACCGAAAAGATGAGCTTCCGGAAGTATGACCCCGTCGCGCGCAAGCACGTCGAGTTCAAGGAAGCCAAGATCAAGTAGGCTGAATACCGGGATCGTTTCCGGTTCACCGCGAGTTCAATGCTTCGTGTTAAAGGCCGAGGCATGAACCCTATGACCTGCATTTCCAGTTTCACTGCGCGCGCCGCCATGGCCGGCCTGCTGGCCGCCGCCGTTCCCGCCGCCGTGCTTGCCCCCGCCATCCCCGCGACCGCCGCCACCGATGCGCGGCTGGACCAGGCGGTTTCCGCGCTGCGCTCGATCTCCACCATGCGCGCCGACTTCACCCAGACCGACCGCAACGGGCAGCGGATCGGCGGCGTGCTGACGCTGAAGCAGCCGGGCAAGATCCGCTTCGAATACGAGAAGAGCGCGCAGATGCTGATCGTTTCCGACGGCAAGGCGCTGACCATGGTCGATTACGAAGTGGCGCAGGTGCAACGCTGGCCGATCAGGAACTCCCCGCTCGGCGCGCTGCTCGACCCCACGCGCGACGTGGCCCAGTATGGCCGGCTCCAGCCGACCGAGAGCCCCGATGTGGTCAGCATCGAGGTGCGCGATCCGAAGAAGCCCGAATACGGCATGATCACGCTGATCTTCATGAAGAAGGCCAGCGCGCCGGGCGGCCTCGAGCTGGTGAGTTGGGTCGCGCTCGATTCGCAGAATCAGCGCACCACGGTCCGCCTCTCGAATCATCAATACGGCGTCACGGTTTCCGACAGCGCGTTCAGGTATCGGGACCCCCGCACATCGGGTCGTCGCCCCGGCTGAACGGGTCGTCATAATCCTGCGCGGTGAGTGCGATGAACCGGTGCCGTCCGTTCATGAGTCAGCAAGCACCGGGCCCCTAAAACAGGTTCACAAGGCGGCTCGAGGCGGGTTTCCCCCCTGTTGCCCTGGCCTCCCCACACAGGCCGCCTTGTCAAGCGTGACGAACGCTCAGAACGACCCCCGTCCCAATTGCCCCCGGGACGGGGGTTTTCTGTTTTTCCATCGCTTCGGTTTCCGGCAGACGTGATCCCCGGCGAAAGCCGGGGTCCAGGGCGAAGCATGCCGCCCCGGGCTCTGGGTCCCTGCTTTCGCAGGGACTCACGGCCCAAACAGGACCGGCTCCAGGATGCAGGCGCTTGCCGCCTTGCGCCTTCCCCCCTATCTCCCCGGCCATGGTCACCATCGCCTCATGGAACATCAATTCGGTGCGCCTGCGCATGCCGATCGTCGAACGCTTCCTGAAGGAAGCCGCGCCCGACGTGCTGTGCCTGCAGGAGATCAAGACCATCGAGGAGACCTTCCCGCACAAGGCGTTCGACGAGCTGGGCTACGTCCACCGCGCGGTCCATGGGCAGAAGGGCTATCACGGCGTCGCCACGGTGAGCCGTATCCCCTTGCGCGAATTCTCCCGCCACGACTGGCAGGACAATGGCGAGGCGCGCCATGTGGGGGTGGAGCTGCTCGGCCCGGGGCAGGGCATGGTGCTGGAGAACGTCTACGTTCCCGCCGGCGGCGATATTCCCGATCGCACGCTGAACCTGAAGTTCGGCCAGAAGCTCGATTTCCTCGAACGGATGACGCGCTGGGCCGACAAGGTGGACCGGCCGACGCTGATCGTGGGCGATTTCAACATCGCCCCGCTGGAAAGCGACGTGTGGAGCCACAAGCAGCTGCTCGACGTGGTCAGCCACACCCCGATCGAGGTCGACACCTTGCAGCGCTTCAAGGATGCGCATGGCTGGGTGGATATCGGGCGCGAGCACATCCTGGCGCCGGAACGCTATTACAGCTGGTGGAGCTACCGCGCGAAGGACTGGCGGGCGAATGACCGCGGGCGGCGGCTGGATCATATGTGGGCCTCGCCCGATCTCGCCCGGCAGGCGGTGGCGCATCGCGTGCTGGAAGATGCGCGCGACTGGGACAAGCCGAGCGACCATGTGCCGCTGGTGACGGAGTTCGCGCTCTGACGGGCAGCCCGCACCCTTTCTCTCCGGCACCCTCCCCCGCAAGGCGCGCGGCGCAGGCGGTGGACGCGCTGCGGCACGGCTGGCCGCTGGCGCTGGAAGGCGGCCCGCTGCTGCTGCCTGCCGAGACCGGATTCGCCGCCGGCGCCCGTTCGCGCACCATGCTGATCTCCGCCGCACGCGCCGCCACGCTCAAGCTCGCCAACCAGCGCGAGGCGGCCGAGCCGCACGCCCCGGTGCTGATCCGGGGAGGGGAGGATTTCGGCCTTGCCGAGGCGCGCGTGCTGGCCGATCCGGCGCTGGACCTTGCCGCCCCGCTCAAGGGCCCGTTCCTGGCCGAACCGCTGGAGTGGAGGGAAGCGGCCGCCGCCGCGCTGGAGCTGGCGCGGCTCGCCGGCATCCTGCCCGCCTTCCTGGTCGATCCCGCCGATGCGGGGGAGGCGCAGCCTTTCGCGCCGGGCGACCTTGCCGCCTATGCCGACACCGCGCGCCTTGCCATCGCCACCCGCGCGCGCCTGCCCGTCTCCGCCAGCGAGGAGGCGGAGATCGTCGCCTTCCGCAGCGCCGACGACACGCGCGAGCATGTCGCGCTGGTGATCGGCAGCCAGAGCGCGGAGCGGCTGCCGCTGGTGCGGCTCCATTCCGAATGCCTCACGGGCGACCTCCTCGGCAGCCTCAAATGCGATTGCGGCCCGCAGCTGGACGCGGCGCTGCACGCCATGGCGCATGAGGCCGAAGGCGGCGGCTGGGGCGTGCTGCTCTATCTCAGGCAGGAAGGGCGCGGGATCGGCCTGATCAACAAGCTGCGCGCCTATCGCCTGCAGGACCAGGGCTTCGACACGCTGGAAGCCAACCGCCGCCTCGGCCTGCCCGACGAGGCGCGCGATTTCCCGGTGGCGGCGCGGATGCTCGAACTGCTCGGCGTGCGCGCGATCCGGCTGATGACCAACAACCCGGCCAAGGTGCAGGCGCTGGCCGCCGCCGGGGTGGAGATCGCCGAGCGCGTGCCGCACCAGCTCCCCGCCAATCCGCACAACCTCCGCTACCTCGCCACCAAGCGCGACCGCGCGGGGCACTTGCTGGATTGAGGGGCTAAACCGCCCGCTTGCACGCGGCGGCGCCTCGCGCCATCATCGGGGGCATGAACCCGCTCCTTGCCGCAGTCGCGCCGCTCCTGTTCGCCTCTTCGGGGCCGGTGGAGGCTGGCGCGGTCGATCAGGCCGAGGCGCTGGTGGTGCAGGACCGGGAAGCGGAAGCCTTCGCCCTGATCGCGCGCGAGGCAGCCGGGGGCGATCCGCGCGCGATCACCGAGCTGGCGTGGTTCTATGAAGTGGGCGTGGCCGTCACGCCCGATCCGAAGCAGGCGGCGAAGCTCTATCGCAAGGCTGCGAGGCTGGGCGACGCGGAGGCGCAATGGCGGCTCGGCATGCTGCTCGACGGGGAGGAGAGCGGCCGGCCGCAGTCCGCCCAGGCCGCCAACCTGTTCCGCGCGGCGGCCGGGCGCGGCGAGGCGCGGGCCTATACCAGCCTCGGCATCCTCTATTCGCTGGGCCGCGGCGTGCGGCAGGACCATGCCGAGGCGCTGAAGAACTACCAGGCCGGCGCCCGCCTGGGCGACCGCCACGCCTTCAACGAGATCGGCGTGGTGCATCTGGCGGGAGAAGGCGTCCCGGCCGACAGGGTGGAGGCCACCGCGTGGTTCTTCGTCGCCATGCTGCGCGGCGATCCTTCGGGCGCGGAGAACCTGGGCGAGATGTTCACGACGCTCGACGAAGCCGACGTGACCCGCGCCTCCAACCGGGCGAGCCAGATCGAGGGGGAATATCCGGCGGGGTAGGCCGGTTTCGCCGTCTCGTTTTGCATCACACGGAATTCCTTCCCCCTCGATGGGGGAAGGGTGATTCAATCAAGATCGGACTGACCCCAGGAGCCGCTGGAGCGGACCCCGCCCTAGCGCTTCTCGAAGCGCTTCAATCCCGGGCCCAGCGTGTTCTGGCCGATCGCCAGCCGGTCGCCCGACCAGTCCGCGACGAAGGTGGTGTTGCGGTCCACGCCCGGGGCCAGCCGCGCGTCGTTGCCGGAGATCTGGAGATTGTCGGAAGGGTGGAAGCGATCCTCCGCGCCCACCGCGATGAAGGCGGAGTAGTTCTCCTTGTCGCGGCCTTGCACGAACCAGTTGTTGAGGATCTGCCCGGTGGAGCCGGCCGGCAGGTCGATCATGTAATTGGTCCCGCGCCCGCGCGTGTCGTCGAAGCTGGAGGAGGCGATGTCTACCCGGGTGCTGCGCGACTTCACGTAGTGCCCGCCGCGCCCCTGTTCGAACCGGCTGCGGGTGACGCGCAGATAGCCGTAATCGCCGATATAGATCGAATGGGCGCAGCCGCCCCCGCCTTCGCAGGTGCCCAGCCGCGTGAAGGTGGACTTGTCGATCACGATCTGCCCCGCCGGATCGCCGCCGGTGAGGATGCCCTGTTCGCTGTCGCGGAACCAGCTTTGCGCCACGGTGAGGTTGCCGCGCTCCAGCCGGATGCCCGCGCCGTTGAAATCGGGCACGCGCATGTTCTGGAACACGATGCCCGAAATGCTGGCCGCGCGCCCGCGCAGCACCAGCGCAGCCTTGCCTTCGCAAGTCACCCCGTCGAACACCGCCGCGCCGGGCGTGGCGGAAGGATAGGAGATGGTTCCCGCTTCCTGCACAGCGCAATCGGGGTGGAGGCCGGGCGCGATCTCGATCGTGCCGGCGCCGCCGCCGATCGCGTCGATCGCCTGCTGCAGCCGGCCATAGCCCTGGCCGCTTTCCACCACCCGGTAAGGGGCCTGCCCGCCCTGGGCGAGCAGCACGCCGGGGATGGCGGCGCAGATCGCGCCGCCCAGCAGCAGGGCGCGAGCCATGCCACCAAGCGGGCGGCGGGCGAAAGGCGAGCGGAGCGGGAGTTTCTTCATGGCGCAGAATATAGCCGCAGGGCGGTTAATCAGCCGCTAACCGCGAACCGGCCCCCGATCGATCCGTCGTTGGCCGATCCATCAAGGGGGCCAATCCATCGTGGGCACGAGTCGCCCTGCAGATTCGCATTTGCATGCGCGGCACGGGCCGCTACCTTGCGCGCCCGCAGGGGATGCCGCCGATCGGCCCCCGTTTGATGGAAGAGGGATTGCCATGAAGAAGATCGCCTGTCTTGCCTTTGCTTCGCTCGCCGCGCTGAGCCTTGCCGCATGCGGCAGCTCCGACGACGCTTCGGACGACGCGACGGCGGATACCGTCGAGATGCCCGCCGACGAGGCGATGGCCGGGGCGGAAGAGCCCGTGGCCGATCCGGACGCGACCGCAAGCGACGCGGCGAGCGAGCCGGCGGCAACCCCCACCACCGCCACCGCATCGCAAGCCGCGGACGCAGCTGCGGCGGCAGCGGCCGACGTGGCCGCCGCGGCGGAAGCCGCCGCCGGCTCCGCCAGCGAAGGCAACTAAGCTCCCATTTCCCTGGACGGGATAAATGCGGGCGCGGCCGAAAAGCCGCACCCGTTTGCTTTGGGGTTCCAAAAATCCTCCCCCTGCGGGGGAGGTGGCAGCCGCACAGCGGCTGACGGAGGGGTGGAGCCACTAGCGGGGGCACCCCCCCCCCCCCCGCTGCGCCCGCCGGCCCCCCCCCCCCCCCGGGGGGGGGTGCCGGCGGCCCCGCCCCCACCGCCCGCCGCG
>Ga0066256_1001678_pt1 | contig 21666 bp, 18 predicted proteins | sample ThiBio_1000_biof_FD_87107 | JGI IMG/M metagenome (GOLD analysis project Ga0066256, IMG submission 87107) | Wastewater bioreactor microbial communities from Cape Town, South Africa - Thiocy_expt_1000_biof (version 2) | ecosystem: Engineered > Bioreactor > Thiocyanate-remediating >... | reverse complement strand
AGGTGTCCAGCTTCAAGGAGAGCATGCACCTCCACGACGCGCGGTTTCTGGACATCGTGCCCGAGCCCTGGTGGGGCGGGCCCACAGCGGTCATGATGACGGTGTTCCCCAGCGTCATCTTTCAGCAGCAGGTCAACAGCGTCTCCACGCGGCACATCCAGCCGGACGGGCACGGGGCCTTCGATTTCGTATGGACGCACTTCGGGTTTGAGGACGACAGCGCGGAGATGACACAGCGCCGTCTGCGGCAGGCCAACCTGTTCGGCCCGGCGGGGTTTGTGTCTGCCGACGACGGGGAGGTGATCGAGTTTTCGCAGGAAGGTTTTGAAAGCAAGCCCTACCACCGCGCCCTGGCCGAGTTGGGGGGAAAGACGGTGGAGAACACCGATCACATGGTGACCGAAACACTCATCCGCGGCATGTACGCTTACTGGCGTGAAGTGATGGAGGGCTGACCATGAGCACTACGCCCCACCTTGCTTTTGATGATTACCTGGCCATCTCGCGCCTGTACTCCGAGTACGCACTGGCAGTGGACTCTGGTGACTGGGACCTGTGGCCCGAAATGCTCAAGGACCGCGTCTACGGCATCCGCGAAACGCTGTTCCACGACCCCTACTACCAGCGCCATGTGGTCAGCGCGCCCGTGGTCCTTGCCGCGAGCGAGAACCGTTTCGAGGCCCAGGCGAACTACGCGGTGTTCCGCACCAAGCTCTCGCGCGAGTCCACGGTGTTCAACGTGGGGCGGTACATCGACGTGATCGAACGCACCCCGGCAGGGCTCAAGTTCGCGACGCGCCTTTGTGTGTACGACAGCGAAATGATCCCCAACTCCATCATCTACCCCATCTGAACCACCATGAACGAATCATCCTGGATCGACGCCGCCAGCGAAGCCGAAGTACCCGACGACGATGTCATCGGGTTGCAGGTGGGTGAGCACAACATTGCGCTGTACAAGGTGGATGGCAGTGTGTTTGCGACCGACAACATCTGCACCCACGGGCACGCGCGCCTGTGCGATGGCTTTCTGGACGGCCATGAAATCGAGTGCCCCCTGCACCAGGGGAAGTTCGATGTCCGCAATGGCAGCCCCACCTGCGCACCGGTCACCGAGCCATTGAAGTGTTACCCCGTGCGCATCGACGGAGGGCGCGTGTTTCTTCAGATGGACGACAGGGCATGAACCCCACCTGAAGAAAACTGTAGCCGCTGAACCTGCGGTGTTCAGCGGCTACTGATATCAAGCATGAGCACCCTGCAGCGCAGGGTGCCTCAGCCCATCACCCCACCCACTTGCGCGCGTTGCGCCAGATGCGCATCCAGCCGCTGTACTGGGCCTTGTCCTCGCTGGTCCAGCTCATCTGCACGTTGCGGAACACGCGCTCGGGGTGCGGCATCATGGCCGTGAAGCGGCCGTCAGCCGTGGTCACGGCCGTCAGGCCGCCCGCACTGCCGTTGGGGTTGAACGGGTACTGCTCCGTGGCGCGGCCGTGGTTGTCCACGTAGCGCATGGCGGCGATGGCCTTGTCGGCATTGCCACGGTACTTGAAGTTGGCATAGCCCTCACCATGCGCCACGGCGATCGGCAGACGGCTGCCCGCCATGCCTTGCAAGAACAGGCTGGGGGATTCGAGCACTTCCACCAGCGACAGGCGGGCCTCGAAGCGTTCGCTCTGGTTGGTGGTGAAGCGCGGCCAGTCTTGCGCGCCGGGGATGATGTCGGCCAGCTCGGCAAACATCTGGCAGCCATTGCACACGCCCAGACCAAACGTGTCCGTGCGGCCAAAGAAGCCCTGGAACTGGGCTGCCGGCACGGGGTTGAAGGTGATCGACCGCGCCCAGCCGATGCCCGCGCCCAGCGTGTCGCCGTAGCTGAAGCCACCGCAGGCGACCACGCCCTTGAAGTCTTCGAGCTTGACGCGGCCGGTCTGCAGATCGGTCATGTGCACGTCGTAGGCCTCAAAGCCCGCCTCGGTGAAGGCGTAGGCCATTTCGATGTGCGAGTTCACGCCCTGTTCACGCAGGATGGCGACCTTGGGTTTGGCAAGGCTCAAATACGGCGCGGCCACATTGTCAGCGGCGTCGAACGTGAGGTGCACATGCATGCCCGGGTCGGTGGGCTCACCTGCCGCCGCGTGCTCGGCGTCGGCGTTGGCGGGGTTGTCGCGCTGCTGGCAGATCTTCCAGCTCACGGCGTCCCACACCTGGTGCAGGTCGGCCAGCGAGGCACTGAAAACGGCCTTGGCATCGCGCCACACCTGCAGCTCGCCCTTGCCCGCATCGATGGACGACGAGGCGGGGCGGGTCTTGCCGATGAAGTGGCTGAACTTGGACAGGCCGTGCTCGCGCAGGGTCTGCATCACCTCATTGCGCTCGCTGGTCTTGACCTGCAGCACCACGCCCAGTTCTTCGTTGAACAGGGCTTTGAGCGTGAGTTCTTCGCGGCGCGCGCTGACTTGGCCCGACCAGTTTTTGGCATCGCCCACTTCGGCGCGGCTGTCGCTGATACCGTCGCCTTCGGTCACCAGCAGGTCCACATTGAGCGACACACCCACGTGGCCTGCAAAGGCCATTTCTGCCACTGCGGCCAGCAGGCCACCGTCGCTGCGGTCGTGGTAGGCCAGGATTTGGCCCTTGGCGCGCAGTGCGTTCACCGCGTTGACGAGGTTGACCAGGTCTTTGGGGTCGTCCACATCGGGCACCACATCGCCGCTCTGGTCCAGCGTCTGGCCCAGAATGCTGCCGCCCATGCGGTTCTGGCCCTTGCCCAGGTCGATCAGCACCAGGGTCGTGTCGGCCTCGGTGGCGTTGAGCTGGGGCGTGAGCGTGCCGCGCACGTCGGACAGTGAAGCGAATGCGCTCACGATCAGGCTGACGGGGGACGTGACCTTCTTCTTATCCGAACCTTCGCTCCACTGCGTGCGCATGGACAGGCTGTCCTTGCCCACCGGGATGGACACGCCCAGCGCGGGGCACAGCTCCATGCCCACGGCCTTCACGGTTTCGTACAGCGCGGCGTCTTCGCCGGGTTCGCCACAGGCGGCCATCCAGTTGGCCGACAACTTCACGCGCGGCAGCTCGATGGGCGCAGCCAGCAGGTTGGTGATGGCCTCGGCCACGGCCATACGGCCCGAGGCGGGGGCGTTGATGGCGGCCAGCGGCGTGCGCTCGCCCATGCTCATGGCCTCGCCCGCAAAGCCCTTGTAATCGGCCAGCGTCACGGCGCAATCGGCCACGGGCACTTGCCAGGGACCAACCATCTGGTCGCGGTGGCTGAGGCCGCCCACGGTGCGGTCGCCGATGGTGATGAGGAAGCGCTTGGACGCCACCGTGGGGTGGGCCAGCACGTCGATCACGGCCTTTTGCAGCGGCACGCCGGTCAAGTCCATCGGTGCAAATTCGCGGACTACGGTGGTCACGTCGCGGTGCATCTTGGGCGGCTTGCCCAGCAGCACGTTCATGGGCATGTCCACGGGCAGCTTTTGGTCTTCAGCCGTCGCAGCGGGGTCGTGCAGCACCAGCTGGCGTTCTTCGGTGGCGGTGCCGATCACGGCAAACGGGCAGCGTTCGCGTTCGCAGAATGCCTGGAACAGGGGCAGCGACTCGGGTGCAATCGCCAGCACATAGCGCTCTTGCGACTCGTTGGACCAGATTTCCTTCGGGCTCATGCCCGACTCTTCAAGCTGCACAGCGCGCAGGTCAAAGCGGGCACCACGGCCAGCGTCGTTGGTCAGCTCGGGGAAGGCGTTGGACAAACCACCCGCTCCCACGTCGTGGATGGCCAGGATGGGGTTGTTGCTGCCCTGCGCCCAGCAGTGGTTGATGACCTCTTGCGCACGACGCTCGATCTCGGGGTTGCCGCGCTGCACCGAGTCAAAGTCCAGCTCGGCCGCATTGGTGCCGGTGGCCATGGAGCTGGCGGCACTGCCACCCATGCCGATGCGCATGCCGGGGCCGCCCAGCTGGATGAGCAGCGAGCCGGCGGGGAATTCGATTTTCTTGGTCAGCTCGGCATCGATCACGCCCACGCCGCCCGCGATCATGATGGGCTTGTGGTAGCCACGCTGCACGCCGCCCACGTTCTGCTCGTATTCGCGGAAGTAGCCGTTCAGGTTGGGGCGGCCGAACTCGTTGTTGAAAGCGGCGCCGCCCAGGGGCCCTTCGACCATGATCTGCATCGGGCTGGCAATGTGCTCGGGCTTGCCCACGGTGCTGCCCCAGAGCTTGGACACGGTGAAGCCTGTGAGGCCCGCCTTGGGCTTGGAGCCCCGGCCGGTGGCGCCTTCGTCGCGGATCTCGCCGCCCGCGCCGGTCGATGCGCCCGGGAAGGGCGAGATGGCCGTGGGGTGGTTGTGCGTTTCCACCTTCATCAGCACATGCTGGGTGACGCTACTTTTTTGATAGCTATTAGCGCTTAATTCACTATCGCTTGCGGCCATTTTTGCTACAAAACGCTCGACCTGATGGCCTTCCATGACCGAGGCGTTGTCCGAATAAGCAATCACCGTGTGCTGGGGCGCCAGCTGGTGAGTGTTGCGGATCATGCCGAACAGGCTCTTGTCCTGCGCTACGCCGTCGATGGTGAACTGGGCGTTAAAGATCTTGTGACGGCAGTGCTCGCTGTTGGCCTGCGCAAACATCATCAGCTCCACGTCGGTGGGGTTGCGCTTCAGGCCTGTGAAGGCGGCCACGAGGTAGTCGATTTCATCGTCGGCCAACGCCAAGCCGAAGCGGGTGTTGGCGGCTTCGAGCGCCTTTCGTCCTTGTTCGGGGCCACCGGCCAGCACATCCACATGCTCCATGGGCGCAGGCTGCAGCTCGGTGAACAGGGCTGCGGCAGCGCTGCGGTCGGCCACCACCGATTCGGTCATGCGGTCGTGCAGCAAGGCGGCGATCTGGCCCAGTTGCTCGGCGGTCAGCTCGGGCGTCTTGCCCAGCAGGCCCGATTTCAGGCTGATGCGGTATTCGGTGATGCGCTCGACACGGCGGATGGCGATGCCGCAGTTGCGCGCGATGTCGGTGGCCTTGGAGGCCCAGGGGGACAGCGTGCCCAGGCGGGGCGTGACGATGAGGACGGCGCCGTCTTCGGGGCCTGCGTAGGGGTCGCCGTAGGTCAGCAGCGCGGCCAGACGTTCTTGTTCGGCGGGCGTGGGGGCCGCATCGGTGGCGACCAAGTGCACGAAACGCGCTGCAATGCCGCTGATCTTGGGGTGGATCGCCTCCAGGGCGGGTTGAAGTTGCTGGGCGCGGAAGGTGCTGAGGGCGTTGCCGCCCGCCAGCGTGGTCATGTGCAAGGTCACGGTAGCGGCCTGTTGGGGGGGGTCAGGGGTAGAGGGTGGCTCCGGGTGCCAGCGTGCAACCAGCACCGGAGCCCTCCATTTTACCGGGCAAGCCCAGGCCGCCTGCGTGGCCGGGGGGCCGATGGGATAATTGCGGCATGAGCATCACCATCAAAAGCGCCGAGGACATCGAGGGCATGCGCCTGGCCTGCCGCCTGGCCTCCGAAGTGCTGGACTACATCACGCCGCACATCAAGCCCGGCATCACCACCAAAGAGATCGACCGCCTGGGCGCTGAATGCATGGTCCAGCAGGGCACCATCTCGGCCACCGTGGGCTACCAGCCGCCGGGCTACCCGCCCTACCCGGCCTCGCTGTGCACCTCGGTCAACCATGTGGTGTGCCACGGCATCCCCAACGACAAGCCGCTCAAGAAGGGCGACATCGTCAATGTGGACGTGACCGTGATCACCAAGGACGGCTGGTATGGCGACAACAGCCGCATGTTCCTGATCGGGGAATGCTCGATCGCCGCCAAGCGACTGTCAGCCCTGACCTTTGAAGCCATGTGGCATGGCATCGTGCAGGTCAAGCCCGGCGCACGGCTGGGGGATATCGGGCACGCGATCCAGAAGTTTGCCGAAGGGCACGGTTTTTCGGTGGTGCGCGAGTTCTGCGGCCACGGCATCGGCAAGAAGTTCCATGAAGAGCCGCAGGTGCTGCACTATGGCAAGCCCGGCACGCTCGAAGAGCTGGTGCCCGGCATGGTCTTCACCATCGAGCCCATGATCAATGCCGGCCGCCGCGAGGTGAAGGAACACGGCAACGACGGCTGGACCATCGTGACCAAGGACCACAGCCTGTCGGCCCAGTGGGAGCACACGGTGCTGGTCACACCCACGGGGTATGAGGTGATGACGCTGTCGGCTGGATCGCCCCCCCTGCCGTCCTTTGTTACAGCCACCAAGACCTGAGGCGACGGCGGGGCCACCGGGTCCCGCGCCGCTGGCTGCCGCTTGCACAACTCTTGCATGGCTTTTTCATGGCCTCCGACGATACTTACCGACCATGACTGAACTCCATGCCCTGCGCGACGCCTATCGCAGCGACAAGGCTGCGCTGCTGGCTGCCATGCAATCCACCGGCGCATCAACGCGCGGCATCCGCGTGCTGCTGCGCAAGCTGTCGTCGCTGGCGGGCAACCTGCTGCAAACCCTGTGGCAACGCGCCCAGCTGCCCAATGACATGGCCCTGGTGGCGGTCGGTGGCTTTGGGCGCGACCAGCTGTTCCCCTACTCCGATGTCGATGTCCTGCTTCTGCTGCCCGACGGCACGGCGCCCGAGGCCGGCAGCGCCTTGCGCACCAAGCTCGAAGGCTTCATTGGCAGCTGCTGGGACACGGGCCTGGAGATCGGATCGAGCGTACGCACCGTGGCCGAGTGCCTGGCCGAGAGCGCGGGCGATGTCACCGTACAGACCTCGCTGCTCGAATCCCGTCTGGTGTGCGGCAATGCCGCGCTGTTTGCCGAGTTCCAACGCCAGTACCGGGCGCAGATGAACCCCCAGGCGTTTCTGGTCGCCAAGACGCTGGAGATGCGCCAGCGCCACACCAAGTACGAGAACACGCCCTATTCGCTGGAGCCCAACTGCAAGGAGTCGCCCGGCGGTCTGCGCGACCTGCAGATGATCCTCTGGGTGTCCCAGGCGGCCGGTCTGGGCAGCAACTGGAAGGAGCTGGCTGCCAGCGGCATGGCCACGGCCTTCGAAGTGCGCCAGATCGAGCGCAATGAGGCGCTGCTCTGCCTGATCCGTGCCCGCCTGCATGCGGCGGCCGGGCGGCACGAAGACCGCCTGGTGTTCGACCTGCAGACGGCCGTGGCCGAGTCGTTCGGCTACCGCTCGCAGGCACCCGACGGCTCGCGCCTGCCCATGCGGGCCAGCGAAAGCCTGATGCGCCGCTACTACTGGGCAGCCAAGGCGGTGTCGCAACTCAGCCAGATCCTGCTGCTCAACATCGAGGGGCGCCTGAACCCATCGACCCACGAGCCACGTCCGACCAACGAGCGCTGCTTTGAGAAGGCGGGCCTCATCGAAGTGGCGAGTGACGACCTCTACACCCGCGACCCGCATGCGATCCTGGAAACCTTTCTGCTGTACCAGACCACGGTCGGGCTCAAGGACCTATCGGCGCGCACCCTGCGCGCGCTGTACAACGCACGCGGCGTGATGGACAGCGCCTTCCGGCGCGACCCGGTCAACCGCGATGCCTTCATGCGCATCCTGCAGCAACCCTCGGGTATCACCCATGCCATGCGGCTGATGAACCAGACCTCGGTGCTGGGGCGCTACCTGTGGCCGTTTCGCCGCATCGTGGGGCAGATGCAGCATGACCTGTTCCACGTCTACACGGTGGACCAGCACATCCTGATGGTGCTGCGCAACGTGCGCCGCTTCTTCATGGCCGAGCACGCGCACGAGTACCCGTTTTGCTCGCAGCTGGCGGGCGGCTGGGACAAGCCGTGGATTCTTTACGTGGCCGCGCTGTTCCACGACATTGGCAAGGGGCGAGGCGGCGACCACTCACAAATCGGCGCAGAGGAAGTGCGGCGCTTTTGCCGCCAACACGGGGTGGACCGCGAAGATGCTCGACTCATCGAGTTTCTGGTGCGGGAGCACCTGACCATGAGCACCGTGGCGCAAAAGCAGGACCTGAGCGACCCGGATGTGATCGGCGCCTTTGCGCAACGTGTGGGCAACGAGCGCAACCTCACGGCAATGTACCTGCTCACGGTGGCGGACATCCGCGGCACCAGCCCCAAGGTCTGGAACGCCTGGAAGGGCAAGCTGCTGGAAGACCTGTACCGCGCCACGCTGCGCACCCTGGGCGGCCGCGCGCCCGACGCAGCCGCAGAGATCGAGGCCCGCAAGCGCGAGGCACTGGTGCTGCTGGCGCTCAACGCCCTGCCCTTTGAAGCGCACAAGGCGCTGTGGGCCACGCTCGATGTGAGCTATTTCATGCGCCACGACGCTGCCGACATTGCCTGGCACACGCGCCATCTGTCACGCCACGTGGGCGCGGCCAAACCGGTGGTGCGCGCCCGGCAGTCACTGGCGGGCGATGGGCTGCAGGTCATGGTCTACGCCGCTGATCAAGCCGACCTTTTCGCACGCATCTGCGGCTACTTCGATCGCGTGGGCTTCAGCATCCTGGACGCGCGTGTGCACACCGCCAACAACGGCTATGCGCTGGATACCTTCCAGGTTGTGGCCTCTTCCGCGTCTGAACAGCCCGGGCACTACCGCGAGCTGACCCACATGGTCGAGAGCGACCTGATGCGCGTGATCGAAGAAGGCGGCCCGCTGCCCGAGCCCACCCGCAAACGGGTATCACGCCGGGTCAAGAGCTTCCCGGTCGCGCCCCGCGTGACCCTGCGGCCCGACGAAAAGGCGCAGCGTTGGCTGCTGGCCATCTCTGCCAGCGACCGTGCAGGCCTGCTGTATCTGGTGGCCCGCATCCTCGCGCAGCACCACCTGAGCGTGCAGCTTGCCAAAGTGAGCACCCTGGGCGAACGGGTGGAAGACACCTTCCTCATCCAGGGCCCTGAGCTGCAGAACAACGCACGCCAGATCCAGATCGAGACCGAGCTGCTGCAGGAACTGTCATCCTGACCCGGCGGGCGGGGGGCAAGCGTGTAGGTCAGGCTCAGTCGTCCTCGTTGGCGCTGATCTCCGGGAACAGCACCTCGGTGAATCCGAACTGCGTGAAATCACGCACTCGCATGGGGTATAGCATTCCGATCAGGTGATCACACTCATGCTGTACGACACGCGCATGAAAACCGTCTACCGTCCGGTCAATGGGATCGCCATACAGGTCGAAGCCTGTGTAGCGGATGCGTGACCAGCGGGGCACCTTGCCACGCAAACCCGGCACGGAGAGGCACCCTTCCCAGTCTTCTTCCTCTTCTGCCCCCAGAGGCGTGATCACCGGGTTGAGCAGGACGGTGGGTGGCACCAGCGGCCGGTTCGGATAACGCGGGTTACGGTCGTTGGAGCCAAAGATGACCAGTTGCAGATCCACCCCGATCTGCGGTGCGGCCAGCCCGGCTCCGTTCACCGACGCCATGGTCTCGAACATGTCGCGCACCAGCTGGTGCAATTCATCGGTATCGAATGCAGTCACTGGCTGGGCCACGCGCAGCAGGCGGGGGTCGCCCATTTTCAGGATGGTGTGGATGGTCATGTCGTGAGGGAGTTGGATGCAGCACAAGCCGCTCGCGGGGCGGCATGCCATCCAGCATAACGCGCAGTGCGACTCCACGGCGCTGCACGGGCTTGTGAATGGGCAGGGCTGTTTTTCGATTCGGGTCCAATTTTGTGTATATAATCTAAGTCTTGTTCCTCGATAGCTCAGTCGGTAGAGCGCCGGACTGTTAATCCGTAGGTCCCTGGTTCGAGCCCAGGTCGAGGAGCCAAGAATCTGCAGGCCCTGCATGAGTAAAGCGGGGCCTTTCAATTAGTGAATCGATAGATACCGATCATTCCTCGATAGCTCAGTCGGTAGAGCGCCGGACTGTTAATCCGTAGGTCCCTGGTTCGAGCCCAGGTCGAGGAGCCAATCAAAAAGCCCTGCACTTCGGAAGTGCGGGGCTTTTTTTTCGCCATCCCTGCCACGGCGTGGCAAACGCTGCATGCCAGACAATGGTGGCTTTGCACACCCAGCATGCCCCCGCAACTGCCCTGGCTCGAACCCCACGCCCCCTTTCCCGCACCGACCCTCGCATGGGGGGAAGGCGATCCCGCGCCGGGCCTGCTGGCAGCAGGCGGCGCGCTGGATGTGGCCAGCCTATGCGCTGCATATGCACAAGGCACGTTTCCCTGGTATGGCCCCGGGCAGCCCATCCTGTGGTGGGCGCCTGATCCTCGCATGGTGCTGCCGGTGGCTGAGTTCAGGTTGCGCCGCTCGCTGCGCAAAAAGCTGCAGGCATTTCGCAGACAGGCGCGCTGCGAAATCCGCATCGACAGCGCGTTCCGGGACGTCATCACCGCCTGCTCCACCAAGGAACGCGAAGGCCAGGCTGGCACCTGGATCGTTCCGGAGATGGTCGACGCCTACACCGACCTGCATCTGGCAGGCCATGCCCACAGCGTAGAAACCTGGGTCAATGGGCAACTCGTCGGGGGCCTGTACTGCGTGGCACTGGGTCGTGCGGTGTTCGGAGAATCCATGTTTGCACATGAAACCGACGCCTCCAAGATCGCCCTGTCGGCCCTGGCCTGCCTGTGCCGCCGTCATGGCATCACCCTCATTGACTGCCAGCAAAACACGCAGCACCTGGCCTCCCTGGGCGGACGGGAGATACCCCGGGCCGATTTCCTGCGACATGTGGACAGCGCGCGACAGCAGCCCCCCGTCACTTGGCAATTTGAGCCCGTATACTGGAACGAGCTGCTGCCACCCAAGACCGATCCGGCATGACGCAACTCAACGACCTTCCGCTGCAAACCCTGCAGTTTTACGCGACAGCGCCCTACCCCTGCAGTTACCTGCCGGACCGGCAGGCACGGTCTCAGGTCGCCACCCCCAGCCACCTGATCCAGAGCGATCTTTATTCCGATCTGGTTGCAAAGGGCTTTCGCCGCAGCGGCATGTTCACGTATCGCCCCTATTGCGATGGCTGCCAAGCCTGTACCCCGCTGCGGGTTCTTGTCAACGAGTTCAAGCCCGACCGCAGCCAACGGCGCGCTGCTGCACGCCACGGCCAACTACAGGCCCGGGTGTTGCGGCTGTGTTTTGTGCCTGAGCACTACCAGCTGTACCTCCGCTACCAGAACGGTCGCCACGCGGGCGGCGGCATGGACCATGACAGCATCGACCAGTACACGCAATTTCTGCTGCAAAGCAGGGTGAACTCCAGGTTGGTGGAGTTTCGCGAGACCGACGTCTCCGGCGAACCCGGCGCGCTCAAGATGGTCTCCATCCTCGATGTGCTCGATGACGGCCTATCTGCCGTATACACATTCTACGAGCCTGAGCCCCATTGCAGCTATGGCACCTACAACGTCATGTGGCAGATCGCGCAAGCCCATTCACTGGGTCTGCCCCATGTGTACCTGGGTTACTGGATCGAAACCAGCCCCAGGATGAGCTACAAAGCACGCTTCCTGCCCCATGAAATCCGCACCGACGGGGCTTGGCGCCGGGTCACAGGCGCCGCGCAAGTGAGTCCCTGAACACGCGCTCACATTTCACAAGATAAAATGCAGCGGCCTTCGCACCATTGCCGCTCATGAAAAAAAACGATCCCAGCATCTCTCCCAAACCCAGCGTTCAGGTGCTTGAGCGCATGTTCACACTGATCGACGTTCTGGCCTCCCGGGAAGAAGCGATTTCCCTCAAGGAGATCAGCGAAAAAACCGGGCTGCATCCCTCCACCACCCACCGCATTCTCAACGACCTGACCATCGGCCGTTTTGTTGACCGCCCCGAATCAGGCAGCTACCGATTGGGCATGCGACTGCTGGAGCTGGGCAACCTGGTGAAGGCACGCTTGAGCGTTCGGGATGCGGCGCTCACCCCCATGCGCGCGCTGCACAAACTGATCCAGCAGCCCGTGAACCTGAGCATGCGCCAGGGCGATGAGATTGTGTATGTGGAGCGGGCCTACAGCGAGCGGTCGGGCATGCAGGTGGTGCGCGCCATTGGCGGCAGAGCGCCACTGCACCTGACCTCGACAGGCAAGCTCTTCCTTGCGCTGGATGACCCCCAGCGCGTACGCGCCTATGCCACCCGTACCGGTCTGGCAGGCCACACCCGCAACAGCATCACGCAGCTGCCGTTGCTGGAACGGGAACTGGCCAAGGCCCGCCAGTACGGTATTGCCCGCGACAACGAAGAGTTGGAGCTGGGCGTGCGCTGCATGGCCGCGGGCGTGTATGACGACCAGGGCAAACTGGTCGCAGGCCTCTCCATTTCAGCCCCTGCGGATCGTCTGGATGAAGGCTGGCTGCCTAAACTGCAGGCTACAGCAAATGAGATTTCGCTGGCCTTGGGCTATGCGCCACCGAGTGTCGAAGCCAGTCACACCACCCTCACCAGCCAACGTACCGAATTGCGCTGACGCCCCAAACAGGGCAAGGCACTACCGTCCTCAGCAAGGCGTCGGCAATGTATTGATGCGTCTCCAACAGCCAGTCCTGTCTGGCCGTCATGACTACGCGCCCTCGCACCAACGAGGCCCACAAAATCCCGGCCTCCAGTTGCCAGCATAAGCGTCTACCTGCCAAGGACTCGCAAACGTAAAATAAAAACGCCTGACAGAACAAGCCTGTCAGGCGTATGTCGTGCATTTAGCAGATCAGCCGTTGGTGCTACGTGCTGCCTGCAAAGGAGCTGCCAGTGCCGGGTTGGACTCCACCCAACGACGAACCCGCTCAGCGTCGCCCAATCGACTGAACTTGCCCGCAGAGTCAAGGAACACCATGATCAACTTGCGTCCGGCCACGCGCGCCTGGATCGCCAGGCACGGGCCCGCCTCGGAGATATAGCCAGTCTTTTGCAGGCCGATGTCCCAGGTGGGATTCTTCACCAGTCCGTTGGTGTTGTTGTACTGCAGCGTCTTATGTCCCACGGCAACCTCGTAGCCGGGCGATGTTGACAGTTCGCGCAACAAAGGGTCTCCATGCGCCACGCCGACCAGCGTAGCGAGATCGCGGGCACTGGACTGGTTGCGGCTGGACAGGCCGGTGGGCTCGACGTAGTGGGTGTCGTTCATTCCCATCGACTTGGCCTTGGCATTCATCAGAGCCACAAAAACTTCCAGGCCACCCGGATAGGTGCGGCCCAGCGCGTGGGCTGCGCGGTTCTCGCTGGACATCAGCGCTAGGTGCAGCATTTCGCCACGCGTGAGCGTCGTGCCCACTGTCAGACGCGACCGGCTACCCTTTTCGGTATCCACATCATCCTGGGTGATCGTGACAGGCTCATCCATGGGCAACTTGGCCTGGGAGATCAACATACCCGTCATTAGCTTGGTCAGCGACGCGATCGGAAGCACCGCCTGATCGTTCTTGCGCAACAAGACCTCATGCGTGTCCTGGTCTACCACCAACGCCACGCTGGACTTGAGATCCAGCGGGTCATTGACTTCGTGCAAGCCAGCCATCTGACCAAAAGAAGGCTTGGCAGGCACATACGCCACCTTGGTGGGAGCTTTGGCTGTGCGGGCGGCCACGCGGGTGGGCTTGACGCTGGCAGCCACCTTGCGCTGCGCGACGGCACGTTTGGCACCGGCTGCACTGACCTGCTGCTTTTTGGCCCCTTGTTTTTTGACATCTGCCGCGTGTGCCGCAGGCGAAATGAGGGCAGCGCTCACGAGCGCGAAACCCACCCACTGGAAAAATCGATTCACTGCAGCGTTGCGGCGATGGTGCATCAAAGTGCTCCAAACGGTAAGAATTATGGGGCAGTGTACAGAATCAAAAAAAGTCGCGCAAGATCAATACCTTGCGCGACTTTCCGAGAAAGTGAGTGAATTATAAAGAGTTCATTCAGCCTTGGGCGGCCACGCGATCTGCTTTACTTTGTAACTTATTCAAAGCGCTGAGATAAGCCTTAGCCGATGCCACAACGATGTCCGGATCGGCGCCCACCCCGTTCACGACACGCCCGCTGTTCTGCAACCGCACAGTAACCTCGCCCTGGCTCTCGGTGGAGCCACTGATGGCGTTGACGGAATACAGCACCATTTCGGCGCCGCTCTTCACGTGCGATTCGATGGCCTTGAGCGAGGCATCGACCGGGCCGTTGCCCTCTGCCTCGCCACGCACCTCTTGGCCATCCACCGTGAACACGATACGCGCACGGGGCTGCTCACCGGTTTCGCTCTGCTGAAACAACGAGACAAAGCCGTATTGCTCCTTCTCAGCCGTCACGCTCTCGTCGCTGACCAGCGCGAGGATGTCCTCGTCAAAAATCTCGCTCTTGCGGTCGGCCAGCTCCTTGAACTTGGCAAAAGCCACATTGATCTCGGTTTCGCTGTCGAGCTGCACACCCAGCTCCTGCAAGCGCTGCTTGAAGGCGTTGCGACCGCTGAGCTTGCCCAGCACGATCTTGTTGGCACTCCAACCCACGTCTTCGGCGCGCATGATTTCGTAGGTGTCGCGGGCCTTGAGCACGCCGTCCTGGTGGATACCGCTGGCATGCGCAAACGCATTGGCGCCCACCACGGCCTTGTTGGGCTGCACCACGAAGCCTGTGGTCTGGCTGACCATGCGGCTGGCGGCCACGATGTGCTGGGTGTCGATCCCCAGATCCAGCCCAAAATAGTCCTTGCGGGTCTTCACAGCCATCACGATCTCTTCGAGCGAGCAGTTGCCCGCGCGCTCACCCAGACCATTGATCGTGCACTCCACCTGGCGTGCACCGCCAATCTTCACGCCGGCCAACGAGTTCGCCACGGCCATGCCCAGATCGTTGTGGCAATGCACCGACCAGATCGCCTTGTCGCTGTTGGGAATGCGTTCGCGCAGCGTCTTGATGAAGTTGCCGTACAGTTCGGGCACGGCATAGCCCACGGTGTCGGGCACGTTGATGGTGGTGGCGCCTTCGGCGATCACCGCTTCGAGCACGCGGCAGAGGAAGTCTGGGTCGCTGCGGTAGCCGTCTTCGGGGCTGAACTCGATGTCTGCAACAAGATTACGGGCAAAGCGCACGGATTGTTTGGCCTGCTCAAGCACCTGCTCCGGCGTCATGCGCAGCTTCTTCTCCATATGCAGTGCGCTGGTGGCAATGAACGTGTGAATGCGCGCGCTGTTGGCACCTTTGAGCGCTTCGGCCGCCCGCGAGATGTCGCGGTCGTTGGCGCGCGAGAGCGAGCAGATAGTCGAGTCCTTGATGGCGTTGGCAATGGCCTGCACCGCCTCGAAATCGCCGTTGGAGCTGGCGGCAAAACCGGCCTCGATCACATCCACCTTCAGACGCTCCAGCTGGCGCGCAATGCGCAGCTTTTCATCCTTGGTCATCGAGGCGCCGGGGGACTGTTCGCCATCGCGCAAGGTGGTATCGAAAATGATCAGTTTGTCAGCCATGTTGTTCTCCTGGTATCGGTGGGTGGGGACCCGCAACGTCAAAAATCTGGCACCCAAAACAAAAGGCCCGTTGCGGGTGCATACGGGCCTTTGTGGAAAAAGTGTGCGCGTGCGCCTACTGTCTCCGCCCGTGGGGAGGTAGCAGTAGAGCCAGTGCAAACTTGTTCATGCAACGCAATGTAGCACAACTGCGCGGCAGCGGAGGCGATGGTCACTTGTGCAACCCGCGCTCGTCGGGCTCATCGGTCGAGGTGCTGATCACGCTGCTGTGCTGGCCCTTGGCCTTGCGCCAGGCATACAAGGCGTAACCAGACAGCCCATAAAAAACAAACACGCCAAACAGCACGATGGGAGGATGGATGTTGATGACGGCAATGCCCAGCGCAATCAGCACGATGGCGGCAAAGGGCACGCTCTTTTTCATCTGCACGTCCTTGAAGCTATAGAACGGCACATTGGTCACCATGGTGAGTCCTGCATACAGCGTGAAGGCAAACATGATCCATGTCACCTGACTCCAAGTCAGCCAGTGGTCTTCGCCTGGACGCACGCCCAGCTCGGTCATCAACCAGATGAACCCCGCCACCAGAGCCGCAGCCGCCGGCGAAGGCAACCCCTGAAAGTAGCGCTTGTCCACCACGCCAGTGTTCACGTTGAAGCGAGCCAAGCGAAGCGCTGCACATGCACAGTACACAAAAGCGGCAATCCAGCCCCAGCGGCCCAGGCCCTGAAGTGACCACTCATAAGCAATCAGGGCCGGCGCAGCGCCAAAAGACACCATGTCCGACAGCGAATCCATCTGCTCGCCAAACGCACTCTGGGTGTTAGTCATGCGGGCCACGCGGCCGTCAAGGCTGTCGAGCACCATGGCGCAGAAAACGCCTACGGCCGCTTGGTCAAAGCGGCCATTCATCGCCATGACGATGGAATAAAAGCCACCAAATAGAGCCGCCAGCGTGAACAGGTTGGGAAGGATGTAGATGCCTTTGCGCCTTTTGCGCACCATCACACCGGGGTTCTCGGTGGACTCATTGCCGTCATGCATCAAACAGACCTCCAGTGCCCACGCAAATTACGTAAGCAGCTATTAAATTTATAGTGTTAAGCCATCCGCTGCGGGGAAGCAGGCCGTCCAGCGCGCAAAAGGCAAAGGCCGCAGTGTAGCGCCTGCGCATGGACCGCCTGGCAACGAAAAAGGCCACCGAAGTGGCCTTGGGATGCTTCGCTCGGAAGTATCAGTTGCGGGTCTGGTCGACCAGCTTGTTCTTGGCGATCCAGGGCATCATGGCGCGCAGCTGGCTTCCCACCTTTTCGATGCTGTGGTCGGCCGTGTTGCGGCGGCGGGCCGTCATCGATGGGTAGTTCAGGCGACCTTCCTGGATGAACATCTTGGCGTAGTCGCCGTTCTGGATGCGCTTCAGGGCATTGCGCATGGCGGCGCGCGACTGCTCGTTGATCACTTCAGGGCCGGTCACGTACTCGCCGTACTCGGCGTTGTTCGAGATCGAGTAGTTCATATTGGCAATGCCGCCTTCGTAGATCAGGTCCACGATGAGCTTGAGCTCGTGCAGGCACTCGAAGTAGGCCATTTCAGGAGCGTAGCCCGCTTCGACCAGGGTTTCGTAACCCATCTTGATCAGCTCGACGGCACCGCCGCACAGCACTGCCTGTTCGCCGAACAGGTCGGTCTCGGTTTCTTCCTTGAAGTTGGTCTCGATGATGCCGGCCTTGCCGCCGCCGTTGGCAGCTGCGTAGCTCAGGGCAAGATCACGGGCCTTGCCGGACTTGTCCTGGTGCACAGCGACCAGGTGGGGCACGCCGCCGCCTTGGGTGTAGGTGTTGCGCACGGTGTGGCCAGGGGCCTTGGGGGCCACCATCCACACGTCCAGGTCAGCGCGGGGCACGACCTGGTTGTAGTGCACGTTGAAGCCGTGGGCAAACGCCAACGAAGCGCCTTGCTTGATGTTGGGTTCGACGTTGTTCTTGTACACGGCTGCGATGTCTTCGTCGGGCAGCAGGATCATGACCACATCAGCGGCCTTCACGGCGTCATTGACTTCCATCACCGTCAGGCCAGCCTTGCCAACCTTGTCCCACGATGCACCGCCCTTGCGCAGGCCGACCACCACCTTCACGCCACTGTCGTTCAGGTTTTGTGCGTGGGCGTGGCCTTGGCTACCGTAACCAATGATGGCCACGGTCTTGCCCTTGATCAGGCTCAGGTCGGTGTCTTTGTCGTAGAAAACTTTCATGGGTCGCTCCGGTTGAAATGCGTTGTTGGGGGTTGAAATGGGGAAAAAACGGGGTGAATTGTCTTACACGCGCAGAATGCGCTCGCCGCGGCCGATGCCGCTGGCACCCGTGCGCACGGTTTCGAGGATGGCCGTGCGGTCAATGGCCTGTAGGAAGGCGTCGTTCTTGGACTGGTCGCCCGTCAGCTCGATGGTGTAGCTCTTCTCGGTCACGTCGATGATGCGGCCACGGAAGATGTCGGCCATGCGCTTCATCTCCTCGCGCTCCTTGCCCACAGCACGCACCTTCACCATCATGAGCTCGCGCTCGGTGTAGGCGCCTTCGGTGAGGTCTACCACCTTCACGACTTCGATCAGGCGGTTCAGGTGCTTGGTGATCTGCTCGATCACGTCGTCGGAGCCCGTGGTCTGGATGGTCATGCGCGACAGCGACGCATCCTCGGTGGGCGCCACGGTGAGCGATTCGATGTTGTAACCACGGGCCGAGAAGAGGCCCACGACGCGGGAAAGAGCGCCAGGCTCGTTTTCCAGCAAGACAGCAATGATGTGTTTCATGGTGAAGAGATTCCTCTTTTCGCCGCCCTCCCCCATGCACGGTAATGCATGGGCTTGGCAGGCAATAGATTCGTCAAAAAATGGGTGCTATCCATTCGATAGCTGATAGCGCATGAAAAACGTGCGCTTGGGGCTGATTTGGTTTAAAGGTCTTCCGACCCCAGCAGCATTTCGGTGATGCCCTTGCCGGCCTGCACCATCGGGAACACGTTCTCGGTGGGGTCGGTGCGGAAGTCCATGAACACCGCGCGGTCCTTGAGCTTGCGGGCCTCGCGCAGCGCGGGCTCCACGTCTTGAGGACGCTCGATCAGCATGCCCACGTGGCCATAGGCCTCGGCCAGCTTCACGAAGTTGGGCAACGCATCCATGTAGCTGTGGCTGTAGCGGCCGGAGTACTCGATCTCCTGCCACTGGCGCACCATGCCCAGGTAGCGGTTGTTCAACGAGCAGATCTTGATCGGCGTGTTGTACTGCAGGCAGGTGGACAGTTCCTGGATGTTCATCTGCACCGAGCCTTCGCCGGTGATACAGAACACTTCGGACTGCGGCTTGGCCAGCTTGATACCCATAGCGTAAGGAATGCCCACGCCCATGGTGCCCAGGCCACCGGAGTTGATCCAGCGACGGGGTTCGTCAAAGCGGTAGTACTGCGCCGCCCACATCTGGTGCTGGCCCACGTCGGATGTGATGTAGGTATCACCATCCTTGGTCATGTTCCACAGCGTTTCGACCACGTACTGGGGCTTGATGACGTCGCCGCTGCCCATGCTGTACTTCAGGCATTCACGCTTGCGCCAGCCCTCGATGGTGTCCCACCAAGCAGCCAGGGCACCAGCGTCGGGGCGGGTGCTGCTCTCGCGGATCATGGAGATCAGCTCGGTGAGCACATCCTTCACGTCACCGACGATCGGAATGTCCACCTTCACACGCTTGGAGATGCTCGATGGATCGATATCAACGTGGATGATCTTGCGGTCGTTCTGTGCGAAGTGCTTAGGATTACCGATCACGCGGTCGTCAAACCGGGCACCCACAGCCAGCAGCACGTCGCAGTTCTGCATGGCGTTGTTGGCTTCGATGGTGCCGTGCATCCCCAGCATGCCCAGGAACTTGCGGTCGCTGGCAGGGTAGGCGCCCAGGCCCATCAGCGTGTTAGTGACGGGGTAGCCCAGCATGTCCACCAGCGTACGCAGCTCGTTGGTGGCATTGCCCAGCAACACACCGCCACCGGTATAAATATAGGGGCGCTTGGCCGCCAGCAGCAGCTGCAGGGCCTTGCGGATCTGCCCACCGTGGCCTTTGCGCACGGGGTTGTACGAGCGCATTTCCACCGTCTGGGGGTAGCCGGTGTAAGGCACCTTCTTGAACGACACGTCCTTGGGCACGTCCACCACCACAGGGCCGGGGCGGCCAGTGCGTGCGATGTGGAAAGCCTTTTTCATCGTCGCGGCCAGATCGCGCGGGTCCTTGACGAGGAAGTTGTGCTTGACGATGGGACGGGTAATGCCGACCGTGTCGCACTCCTGGAAGGCGTCCAGCCCGATCGCGGGCGTGGGCACCTGGCCAGAGATGATCACCATGGGGATCGAATCCATGTACGCGGTGGCGATGCCGGTCACGGCATTGGTCAGACCGGGGCCCGAGGTCACCAGTGCTACGCCCACCTCGCCTGTGGCTCGGGCATAGCCGTCCGCAGCATGCACGGCAGCCTGTTCGTGGCGCACCAGCACGTGCTGGATGGTGTCTTGCTTGTACAGCGCGTCATAGATGTACAGGACCGCACCACCGGGATAGCCCCCGATGTACTGGACGTTCTCAGCCTGAAGCGACTTGATGAGGATCTCGGCACCCATGAGGTCCTGAGATGCGGAAGCGGGGGATGCGTTGCCCTGCGAAGCAGCGGCTGCTGAAGAGATTTCAGCTTTGGAGATTTCCATGATCGATCAACCTTTGTGAATTTCTCTAACGAAAAACCTTGGGTGCCCCTCGCACGCGCTCTTGTGAAGCCAGCTTGGGACTTGAGGCCAAGGACATGGGCGGGATGATTGCCGCGCCGGACCGTGACCCGTTTGCCTTTTGAATTGCAAAGCCAATTATCGCACTGCAACACACACAAAATGCAGCGCCGCCGAAAAAAACTCCGGCGGGTGCGATAATCAGTGGTTTTACGGCGCCATGCAGTTGCAAAACTGCGGACTTTTGCGTCGATCTCCTCCCGGGCTGACCCGTCTTGGCAACCGAACAAGAACTCTCCGATTTCCTCAAAAGCGTAGAAAAGCGCGCATTCAAGCGCTCGGTCTACCACGTTCGCAACGAGGAAGCGGCGCTGGACATTGTGCAAGACAGCATGCTCAAGCTGGCAGAGCACTACGGCGACAAGCCGGCAAGCGAATTGCCCATGCTGTTCCAGCGGATTCTCTCCAACTGCACCCTGGACTGGTTCAGGCGCCAGAAGACACGCAATGCACTGTTTTCGAGCATGAGCGACTTCGAGGGCCCGGGCGAAGATGGCACGGATTTTGATCTACTCGAAGCGTATTCAGGGACAGAGGACGGGGACAAGGCCGAAAGCGCGGAAGACCTGACCCGCCGCGCCCAGATATTCCAGGGCATTGAGGAAGAAATTGCCGAATTGCCTCCACGTCAACGGGAAGCGTTCCTGATGCGTTACTGGGAGGAAATGGACGTCGCAGAGACAGCCGCCGCCATGGGCTGCTCTGAAGGCAGTGTCAAAACCCACTGCTTTCGCGCCATACAAACCCTCAGCAAGGCACTGAAGGCCAAAGGAATCGAGCCATGAATAACACTGCACAGACACCATCGACCCAAGCTGAAGCAGCCGCAGAGCGCTTTGCGCTGCGCGTCACGGCCCGACTGTCCAGCGGGACCGAGGCTCTGCCCTACGACATTTCTGAGCGACTGCGTGCCTCGCGCATGCAGGCCTTGGCCAAACGCAAGGTCACCGTGCCGGTGCGCCGTACGGCGCCGGCTGCCGTAGTGGTCAACGCAGGCAGCACCGCCACCCTGGGGCGTGGCGGCGAAGGCGGCGGCTGGTGGAATGCCCTGGTTTCGGCTGTTCCGCTGCTGGCCTTGGTGGTGGGCCTGGTGGTCATCAACATTGCCCAGGACGAACGCGCCGCCAATGACGTGGCCGAAGTTGATGCCGCGTTGCTGACCGACGACCTGCCGCCTGCCGCCTACTCGGACCCAGGCTTCGTACAATTCCTCAAGACTTCCGCGCAGTCGAACTGACTGCCCGACTCTGGACTGCATGCACCCAAGCCCCACCGAAGCCCCCTCCACGCTGCCAGCCTTTGTGCTGGCATTGGCGCTTCTGGGCGCCCTCACCGCGGGTGGCTGGCAGTCATGGGTGCAGATGCGCATGGCTCCGAGCACTGTGCTGCAGGCGGGCGCCGAGGCGGCTGGGGCCCGCCCCCACAAGTGCCCTGCGGACCTGTCTGCCGGCAACATGCCCCCCCCCACCCGCT